>Ga0153988_1000017_pt1 | contig 30379 bp, 26 predicted proteins | sample TSNC072MetaG_FD_104742 | JGI IMG/M metagenome (GOLD analysis project Ga0153988, IMG submission 104742) | Attine ant fungus gardens microbial communities from North Carolina, USA - TSNC072 MetaG | ecosystem: Host-associated > Fungi > Mycelium > Unclassified | place: USA: North Carolina, Jones...
AGGTGTATCACAAGGACGAGACCGTCGAAGGCTCGCCGGTCATGATCGGCGTGATCGATTCCGGTATCGGCATGACGCCCGCCCAGCAGGAGACGCTGTTTCAGGCATTCGTGCAGGCGGACTCGTCGATTGCGCGCCGCTATGGTGGCACCGGACTGGGGCTTGCGCTGTGTTCGCGCCTCACGCGGCTGATGAATGGCTCCATCATCGTCAAGAGCTCGCCCGAACTCGGCAGTACGTTCGTGGTGTCGCTGCCGCTGCGGGTCGATACGAGCGCTTCCGCGCCTGCCGCCGACACTGGGGAGAAGCGTATTGAACGGGATGCAGCGCCTGCCGATACGGCGGCTCTGCGTATCCTCGTCGTCGACGATCAACCCGCCAACCGCGAACTGATCGTTGCGCAACTCGATCTGCTGGGATACCGGGCCGACATGGCCGAGGGCGGCGCAGCCGCGCTGCGGTGCTTTAACGAGCAGCATTACGACGTGGTGATGACGGATCTGAACATGCCGGGCATGGATGGCTACACGCTGGCGCGATGTCTGCGCGGGCAGGGCGCGACGACGCCGATCATTGCGGTGACAGCGCACGTCGGTGCCGAAGAGCAGAGTCGATGCAAGGACGCGGGAATCGACGACACGCTGCTCAAGCCGATTCTGCTCGACGCGCTGGAGCAGACCCTGCGTCGCTTGATCGGAGCGGAGGCGTCTGGGAAGCGTCTGCCTCGCGACAGGGCGGCGAAGCGCGATATTTCGCAGGGGCCGCTGCCGCCGGGCGTGCATGCGGCGTTGAGGCAGTCGCTGGGGGAGTCGCTGGGGGAGTCGCTGGCAAAGCTTCAGGAGGCCATGAGCGTGCGGGACACGCAAGCCGTGCTCGATACGCTTCATGCCATGCGCGGTTCGTTTGCGTTGATCCACGAGGCGGGGTTGGCGAATGCGTGTGCGCGGATGGAGCAACTCGCACGCGACGACGACCTCGCCGGGGTCGAAGAGATGCTGGGCCGTTTCGAGGTGCTTGCCTGCGAGACGCTGGTGCGTCGTCAGGGTGCGGTGAGTGCGTAGCCGCGATGTCCTGACGCGGCGGATTGCGGAAGTGGCATGGCTGCCGGGTGGGTTGGGCTATGGCGATGTTGAGCGGTTTGTGTGCGGCTGATGGTTCCAGATATGAAGCGTGATCTCACAAAAATGGGACAAGTCCTATTTGTCACAATTTAATGGTTTCTAGGACTGAGCCTATTATCGGGTCTGTCCTCATTCAATAAAGTGCTTATATCGAAATCGTTGGGTAGGCATCCATTCAGCGATGTAGATTCTTCGATGCCGCCGTAGTCAACCAGATATCCCCACGGTCAGGATGGAGTGACAAAAGAGCGGCAGGTAAGCATTTCGACCCGTTTTTACCGAATTTATCCATGTGTTCAGGGTCGCCTCGGCGGGCGGACTACGACACCTGGTACTAAAGTTCGCGCGTCTCTCCTATCAACGCCCGGTCATATCGACTGACCTGGGCGCCTCATTCCGCCACGGAAGAGGGAGAAGAATCCGGTCACGCAATTGCAAACCGATATAGCTGCATTTTTCGGGCGAATCCGGTGTTGTCAGCCCGCTCCTTGTTGCATCACCATGTTAGGAAAACAATCATGAATCCAAACGCGATTCGCGTCGTACTTGCAGACGATCACCCCTTGATTCTCGAAGGTATTCGGCATGAACTGACGAAGAGCGCGACCGTTTCGGTAGTCGGGCTCGCTCGAAGTTCGAGCGAGCTGATTCCGCTTTTGAGTCGCACCGCTTGCGACGTACTGGTATCCGATTACGTAATGCCAGGCGGTGAATATGGCGATGGCATTACTCTGTTTTCATTCATTCGCCGGCGGTTCCCGAAAGTGCAGACGGTGATACTGACCATGATGGAAAGCGCGATTCTGCTCCAGTCGCTCATCGACATCGGCAATCGCTGTCTGTTGAGCAAGGTGGACAAAATGGAGCATCTGCATCTGGCCGTGCGCGCCGCCTATGTGAATGGCCGCTACCTGTCGCCGCGCATATCGGAAATCATCATGCCGGCGGAACGGCCTACGCGGGGCGTGTGGGCGAATGCGCCGTTGAGCAGCCGCGAACTGGAAGTGGTGCGCTTTTATGTTTCCGGGCTGACAGTCAACGAAATCGCCGATCGTTTGAGCCGCAGTAAAAAGACCATCAGTTCACAAAAAGTGTCGGCAATGGCAAAGCTTGGGATCAAACGGGACGCCGATCTTGTGCGCTATGGACTCGAGAACGGCCTCGTGCCGCCGACGAAATCGGAAGGCATCCGAAAGAATATCGCGCATTTCGAGTCCGGCGCCGCGAGCCCGGAGATGAGCCTCGAGAGCGAGGGACTTGCCGGCATGTCTGATTCTTGATCCCATCCACTCTTTTCACCTGGATGGGCGGCCGTTGTCCTGTCGTGGATCGCCGGACGGTTCGATGCCTGACGCTCCCTGAGACGATGCCACCATGCCATTTTCCATGGCATATCGCAGGAGATCAACGTCGCGATCTATGCCGAGCTTTTCCATCGCTTTCGACTTCTGTGTGCTGATGGTCTTTTTGCTGCGGCTGACCCGCTCGGCAATTTCATCGACGGTCAGGCCCGTTGCAAACAGGCGCACGACTTCGCATTCGCGCTGGCTGAGAACATCGGTCGAGCCGCGGCCGCGGCGGTTCCAGTCGATCGACTCGACGATTTCATTGATAGTCGGCGAATAGTAAGTCGAGCCGTTATGGGCGGCATGGACGGCGGGAACGAGATGCGCCACCGCATCCGATTTGCTGACGATGCACCGCACTTCTTGCGTCACCAGGGCGCGTACGACGGCCGGGTTGTCGAGCATCGTGAGCACAACGAGTTTGATGCCGGGATAGCGACGGCCGATCAGGGAGAAGAGCGCGATGCCGTCGCCGTAGTCGCCTGCGGGCATTGCATAGTCGGAGACAAGAACGTCACAAGGCCTGGTGTTCAGAAGCTCGATCAATTCTGTCGAATTGCGTGCCGAACCTGCCACTTCGATTGCACTCGTTACCGACAATTCGTGCTCGACACCTTTGAGCATGGCCGGATGATCGTCGGCGAGGATGACCCGGATCGGTTGGCTAGTCATGGTGATCTCCTGTTTATCGCGCCGGCAGGGAGTGCCGTGGAGGACACCCGACTGGCCGGCTACTTTATGAGCCGCAAGTTATTTGTATTCGCGCCCGGATCTTCGGTGCCGAAGATCGAGTGCGATGGTCTTTTTTTTGAGGCATGGCTGAACGGTCGGTGCGACGGTATCCGGATGGAGCCTTCTCTCATCCTACACCATATTAGTCAGATGAAATAACTTAACAATGGGCGCGCTGGTATCCAGTCGTAAAAGTCGTCGACGCACGATGTCCGATTGATGTGTGCGGCATCCCGATAGGGCCGCCGATCATTTCGGATTCTTGATTTTCCGTGGAGAAACAGGCGATGGGTGCGGCGGCGGTGTCGCCACCGCGCTAGCCGGCAAGCCCGCTCTTGTTGCAAGACCGAACTCGCGCGGTAACGAAGGTTTCACTGACGGCTGTCATGCGCGCAGTTGGCAGCAGCGTTTTCTATCGAGGTGCGCAGCGCGTACCTGTATTTGTTGATTGATGCCGCGGCGAGAAAAAACGGCTCCTAGCATCGATGCGTCTTTCGGGACCGGACGACGCGTGCCTCGTCATGGCTTTGCCGCCAGAAGCTGGTTAAGAAAAAATTTTCTTTGCTGTGTTTGATTGTTGGATTTTCGAGATTAGGTAATTCCGCAGGCATATCAGATCTGCGCGCGCATTGAATGCGGGATTGAGCTCGACGGATAGCGTGATCGGTTAGGTTTCGAGTAATGCTGGCGCCATTGGCGATGTGGGTGGGCGTCCTTTGTCGACGCATCCTGATGATCAAGGTTGCTCCTGCTTTTTTCAACGGCTTTGCCGCGCTGCTTCAAGGTGAAAGATCCTGGGCGTCTATCTGTTGGGCTGTGCCTGTTTAAACCGTGTTTTGAAAAATATAGATCAAAATTAATAGCAGTGATTCTGGTTTCATCTGAATGGTGAATCGATATTTATAGGTCGAAATTTGAGAAATCGTGAGTGTATGAAGATGGTCAATTCCAGTGAGGGAATTGGCCGATTTTCATGTCTGCAAAAAAGTTTTGAAATTGAATTTATAAGGGCTGTGCTATGAACAAGTCATATAAAAGTGTCTGGAATGAAGCGCTTGGGGCGTGGGTCGCCGTCTGTGAGAATGCAGTTGCGCGCGGCAAGCGGAGCCGGTCGCGGGTCGTGACTGGCGTGGCCGTGGGCGCAGCGGCTGCGGTCGTCATGGCTGCTCATAGCGGAGAGGCCACGGCGGCCCCTATTCCCGCGTATGACAACCTGGTCATCAATACCGGTGTTGACGGGAATGCGACGGCGTCTGCCCCGGCTTCGATCGCGATCGGGAATGGCACCATTGCGAATGGTGCGGTTGGTGGGGACTATTCTGTTATCGCTATCGGCTCAACCTAGACGGCCAGCGGACAGGCGGCGCTGGCAATCGGCGAATCATCCAAAGCGGTCGGCAATCGCTCCATCGCAATCGGCAACTCGTCCAGCGTAACCGGCGCCAACGGCCTCGCGTTTGGCGCGGACAGCAAGGTCACGGCGGGAGGCAGTGTCGCCCTGGGACAGGGCAGTGTGGCTGACCGGGCAAACGTCGTCTCGGTGGGCTCGGCCACGAGCCAGCGCCAGATCGTGAACGTCGCCGCCGGCACTCAGGCGACTGACCTGAAATGTACCGACGAAGCCCCCAACGGATCGATGGATCCCGAGGGGGCTTCGCCGTTATGAGCGTCGGCCGCAGGCGCCGTGCAAGCTTCGGGATGGCGTTTGCGCAGGCTGCCCCAGACTGTTATCCCGCGGGGAAACTGGTGTGTGGAGTCGTCGGAACATCGTCAAGCAGGCAGTGCGTCGTTCGACACGGCTCAACGGCGTGGTCCGCTATTCGTAGCGTGCGTAGAGTCGGGACTCCGACCGACCAGGGGTTTCCCTGGATAATTTCCACAGTCGCGATTCGCAATACCCAAAACAGTTCTGCCTGCATTCCGCGGCGCAAAGGCTCGCTATCCGCTGACAGGCCGTGCTATCTTTCTTCCCCCGTTGTTCCATCCGCTCCGGAAGCGACCGTGCCGGCGCGCCTGTCGAGGGCTGTGGAGAATTCCAGACCAGGCTGATATCGAAAACGCCCGCTCCCCACTTCTTGAATTTGTCACCACCCATCCATATAATTAGCACTCACTGCACGAGAGTGCTAACAACATCGCCGGTTGGCTTACCCAGCCGGGTTTTCCCAGCGTTCTTCAGTCTCAATAGAGAGGAGTATGTATGAACCTTCGTCCTTTGCATGATCGCGTGATCGTCAAGCGTCTGGATCAGGAAACCAAGACCGCGTCGGGCATCGTGATCCCCGAAGCCGCAGCGGAAAAGCCTGATCAAGGCGAAATCCTCGCAGTTGGCCCGGGCAAGCGTGACGACAAGGGCGCGGCCATCGCGCTCGACGTGAAAGTGGGCGACCGCGTCCTGTTCGGCAAATACGCAGGCCAGACCGTCAAGGTCGACGGCAACGAACTGCTCGTGATGCGCGAAGAAGACATCATGGCCGTGGTGCAGAAGTAAGCGCAGAGCCGCTACTTTTCCGGTTATATCCAAAGAATTCAAGGAGTTAGAAGATGGCAGCTAAAGACGTCGTATTCGGCGATTCCGCCCGTGCCAAGATGGTCGAAGGCGTGAACATTCTCGCGAACGCTGTGAAGGTCACGCTGGGTCCGAAGGGCCGCAACGTGGTTCTCGAGCGCAGCTTCGGCGGCCCGACGGTCACCAAGGACGGTGTGTCGGTCGCCAAAGAGATCGAACTGAAGGACAAGCTCCAGAACATGGGCGCGCAAATGGTCAAGGAAGTCGCTTCCAAGACCAGCGACAACGCAGGCGACGGCACGACGACCGCTACGGTTCTCGCGCAATCGATCGTCCGCGAAGGCATGAAGTACGTCGCATCGGGCATGAACCCGATGGACCTGAAGCGCGGTATCGACAAGGCTGTGGCCGCTGCAATCGAAGAACTGCGCAAGATCAGCAAGCCGTGCACGACCAACAAGGAAATCGCCCAGGTTGGCGCGATCTCGGCGAACAGCGACACGTCGATCGGCGAGCGCATCGCTGAAGCCATGGACAAGGTCGGCAAGGAAGGCGTCATCACCGTCGAAGACGGCAAGTCGCTGCAGGACGAGCTGGACGTCGTCGAAGGTATGCAGTTCGACCGCGGCTACCTGTCGCCGTACTTCATCAACAACCCGGACAAGCAGGTCGCCGTGCTCGACAACCCGTTCGTGCTGCTGCACGACAAGAAGGTGTCGAACATCCGTGACCTTCTCCCGGTGCTCGAGCAGGTCGCGAAGGCTGGCCGTCCGTTGCTCATCATCGCTGAAGACGTCGAGGGCGAAGCGCTCGCAACGCTCGTCGTCAACAACATCCGCGGCATCCTGAAGACCGTCGCCGTCAAGGCTCCGGGCTTCGGCGACCGTCGTAAGGCCATGCTGGAAGACATCGCGATCCTGACCGGCGGCCAGGTCATCGCTGAAGAAACCGGCCTCACGCTCGAGAAGGCAACGCTGGCTGAGCTGGGCCAGGCGAAGCGTATCGAAGTGGGCAAGGAAAACACGACGATCATCGACGGCGCTGGCGAAGCAGCGAACATCGAAGCTCGCGTCAAGCAAGTGCGCAAGCAGATCGAAGAAGCAACCTCGGACTACGATCGTGAAAAGCTGCAAGAGCGCGTTGCCAAGCTGGCAGGCGGCGTTGCAGTGATCAAGGTCGGTGCTGCGACCGAAGTCGAAATGAAGGAAAAGAAGGCACGTGTCGAAGACGCACTGCACGCAACGCGCGCAGCTGTGGAAGAAGGCATCGTTGCTGGCGGCGGCGTCGCGCTGATCCGTGCACGTACGGCAATCGCTGGCCTGAAGGGCGCTAACGCCGATCAGGACGCAGGTATCAAGATTGTTCTGCGCGCCATGGAAGAGCCGCTGCGCCAGATCGTCTCCAACGGTGGCGAAGAAGCGAGCGTCGTCGTGGCAGCGGTGGCTGCTGGCAAGGGCAACTACGGCTACAACGCAGCAACCGGCGAGTACGTCGACCTGGTTGACGCAGGTGTCGTGGACCCGACGAAGGTGACGCGCACGGCGCTGCAAAACGCAGCTTCGGTTGCTGGTCTCCTGCTGACGACCGACGCAGCTGTCTGCGAACTGCCGAAGGAAGACGCACCGATGCCTGGCGGCATGCCCGGCGGTATGGGCGGCATGGGCATGGACATGTAATTCCGCTTGGGTCTCGTGGTTCGGCATCATGCCCGGACCACGTGACGAGACCCGGTTGGGGTTCATGGGGGAAGCATGTCGTGAGACGTGCTTCCCAAAAGACAAAACCCGCATTTTTGCGGGTTTTGTCTTTTGGGGCAGAGGATTTTGGCGCGATGTATCGGAATTACGCTCCTGTTTCGTGAGCGGCACGGCGGCCAGCCGTTTCGAGACATTTCTCGCGCAGGTGGCTGAAGATCCGTGCGACGCTTTCGGCCGGCGACAACGTTCCCGTGTCGACGTGAAGCTCGGGTTCGGCGGGCGGTTCATAGGGTGCCGATACACCGGTGAACGAAGTGATTTCGCCGGACCTTGCTTTCGCATAGAGACCCTTGGGATCGCGGCTCGCGCAGGTGGCGAGCGGTGCGCAGACATAGGTCTCGACGAACTTGTCGCTCCCGATGATCTCGCGCGCCATTGCCCGGTCTTCGCGCATCGGCGAGATCAGCGCGGTAATCACGATGAGACCCGCATCGTTCATCAATTGGGCGACGTGCGCCACGCGGCGGATATTTTCGCGCCGGTCCTTACGCTCGAAGCCGAGATCGCTGGCAAGGCCGTGGCGTACGTTATCGCCGTCGAGCACGTAACACGCATGGCCCAGAGCGATCAGTTGCTGTTCGAGCGCGAATGCGAGCGTCGACTTTCCTGCGCCGGACAGCCCGGTCAACCAGATCGTGGCCGGCTTCTGGCGGAACATGCGCATGCGATCCTGAGCCGAAATCGTTCCGTGAAAGCGTTGCAGGAAGTTAGGGGGCTCTTCCATGGGTGTTTTCTCCTGATTTTCCTGACGCCTACTCACAGTGCCAGCCTTGCCGCCAGGTGCCGGCCTGGTGCAGGCTTTCCGGCGAATTCGCAATCGCGATGTGAAAGCCTTCCGGGACGCCGTCCGGCAGCGCAATGGAAAATCCGCTGCGCTCGCTCGGATAGCCGGCGCTGGCTACGTCGGGCCGATGCTCGCCGCTCCAGCCGGTTGCGACGACATGCGTGCCGACCCGCACTTCGAGCGGCACGCGTTCTTCCGGCCGGCTCAGATTGATGGCCCAGCCGGACACCACGCCATCGTGAACCGCGTCGACGAATCCGTCGAACAGATCGGCGGGAGTGTACTGCCGGCTTCGCGCAAATTCGAGATAAGTCTCGATGGGCGCGAGATCGAAACGCCGCACAACGTTGCGGACTTGCGAAAGAAATGAGTCGTCGAAGCCGAAAACCGTCGAGCTATAGACATACGGATTATCGAGCTTATTTATTTCAGTCTGGATGACCTGAATCAGTTCCAACGCATTTGAAAAGACGCTGCCCATTTCTTTCGCATAGGTATCGACCATTTGAGTTGCACTGCGGAAGATTTTGTAATCGAGATGGTTCTCCTCGATAAACTTCTGTTTCGCTGCCTCGCTTAAATGGTTTCGCGTTTTCGATGAGCCGGAAGTCCGGTTTGTCTCGAAATAAAATGGTAATTGCAGGCCGCTCATGCTGCAAAGCTGCAGCAGAAATTCGCTCATCTTCCCGCATATGCCGACCGTACCGATATTCCTGCGCAAATGGGCCTCTGCGACTTCGAGGCTGATTTCGTTCGCCGTAGCCTGGCCGCTCAACATCTGGACGAAGAGATTTTTCCCACCCAGCGATTCGCCGACCCATTCGTCGAGCGACAGCACGCCTTGCTGCGCGAGCGCCTCGGGCGCCGACACGCTCACGCCTCGCGTTACCTCGCCGTTCTTGCCGCTCGACGCGTACCAGTAGTGCGAAATCTGCCGTTCGAGTGGATCACGCAGGATCGTGCAGTAGTTAACGGGGTGTTTGATAATCCGATGAATGCCGTATGGCTGATGCCCCCCGCCGATCTGGCTGGCGAGCAGCTTTGCGCGGCAGTTTTCCCAACCGGATCGATCCCACACGAAGTTAATGAACTGGTCTTTGCCTTTATTCAAATCAAAAAACGAAATAACGGTCGAGCCACCGCATTTCGGCAAATGGATGAAAAAGGTCGGAGAGGGCATATCGGGCATATGACAAAACTATAACCCTGAAAGTCTAGCCTGAGTATGTCGGCGGCGTTGTAACGGTTAATTACGCGATACAACGTCTCGTTACATGCAACACCGCGATTTGTTAATTTTTATGCGAAACAAGTGTGTGATGCACCCAAAATATGGGTTTCGCGCCGCAAGATGGCGAGTCACACTATCGCTGTTTCTATTAATTCCCATTTTTTGTAAAACGGAAAATGTTATGGATCTTGAAAAAAGCGTGTTTCGAAATGAAAAACCCGCACGCGTGCGGGTTTTTCATTTCAGCTGCCGTCGGGTAAAAACAGGGGAGACGCCTAGTGCCGCGCCTCGCCCGGCGTAGCGCTCCTGTCCGGTGCGGGCGGCGTTTCGTCGTCGTCGCTGCTGCGCGCCCAGAAGAAGCGGTCGGGCATATACGCGCCCATGCCGGGCCGGAATGCGTTGCGCACCGCCTGATACAGATATTCCTGGCCCTCGCGGACCGCTTCAGCGGGCTCCTGGCCATTAGCCAGCAACGCGGCGATCGCCGCGCCGAGCGTGTCGGTCAGGCCCGTCAGCCGATGGGTGCCGCGATCCCACATGTCCTGGCGCAACTGGCCGTCTTCGCTGAAGAGCGTGTTGACGAGCCGGTGCGTGCCGGTTTCCGTCGACAGAATGTACTCGCAGCCCTGCGACAGCAGATGCGAAATCGCTGCGTCGAGGCTCGGTGCTTCCGCATCGCCGTCGGGCTGTGCGAGGGCGAGCAGCGTGGACGAATCGGCGACGAGCAGCGTGGTTTGCGGCGCGAGCAGATCGGCGATCGCTTCGCGCAGCTCGTCGGCGGCGAGCACGTGTTCGTCGTCGAGCGTGAAGTCGGGCGCGAGAATTAGCGGAACGTCGTCGTAATCGGCGACGACCTCGGCAATCGCGCTGACCACTTCGGCGCGCGCGCAGGCGCCGACCTTGAACGCGGCGATCGGCATGTCTTCGAGCAGCATGCGCGCCTGCGTCGCGACGACGTCGGGATCGAGCCCGGTGACTTCGTCGCAACTGGCCGAGTCGCGCACGGTGTAGCCCGTCAGCACGGAAACGCCGTGGCAGCCCATGCTGGCAAGGGTCATCAGGTCGGCTTGCAGACCGGAGCCGCCAGTGGGGTCGGAAAGACCGAAGGTGAGAACGATCGGGGGCGTATCGCTGGGCATGAAATGGATAAAAAGAGGCAGGATTCCGGCGCGCAGTGCGCAATTGGCTCAATTATGCGGCCTAAACCGGCGCGGGAGCTTTTTTTCGCACGCGGTGCTGCGTTCGCGGCGGCAAGCAGCAGGCGGCATAGCTGCGCGCGGTTTGTGCGCGGCGTGCAATCCGGGACATGAACGGGCTACCTTCAAACACGACCCGGCTCGCGAGCCGGGTCGTCCATCCGCTTATCGCCGCCGCTCGCACACCCTCGCACAGCACCGCTACGGCCGCCTGGCCAAAGGCCGGCGCACGCTACGGCTGCGCATTTTCGATTGCTAGGCATGGGGGCGGCAACACGGTACCATCATGGCTCCCGTTTCCACGGACTCAACGACGCGACACAAGAATGGAATATCAAAGCTGGATGTGCCTGATTTGCGGCTGGATTTACGACGAAGAGGCCGGTTTGCCGGACGAAGGCATTGCGCCGGGCACGCGCTGGGAAGACGTTCCCATCAACTGGACCTGTCCCGAGTGCGGAGCGCGCAAGGAAGACTTCGAGATGGTTCAGATCTGAGATTCGGCAAACCGCCGGCCTGGGCCGGCGGTTTCGTGTGGATTTGCTGGATCATGCGGCTTCATGGGCTTCACCGGTTTCGTTGAACGCCAGAAGCCGTTGGAGCGGGGAGCGGGCCATGTCGCTTTGCCACGCTCGCTGAAATTGCCTTGCCGAAGCCGGCTCCGTCAACCGGCTTCGGGCATTGGACCACCGGGGCCCGCGGCTTGAGCCGTTGCTCCAGTGAGGTTTGCGGGAGTGAGTCGCGAAAAATCCGGTCACGCCGGTCGCGAAATCGGGCAGCGCGATTGTTGCTGGTGTTGCTGGTTTCTTCCAGGCTGTTTCCGGGCGCAATTGCCCTCTGCACCCGGCATCCCGTTCACCGCGCTGGCCAGGAGCATCGTCCGGATGCCGTGCCAGTAGAGAGTTTGTCCTTGTCCTGTCGCCCGTTTGTGCGTTGGCCGATCACTCTGCATGCGGCGCGCAGCGACAGCCCGTCAGCTTCGTCTCGTCTGCCCATGACTCTTCGATCCGCTGCATCCGTTTCCATCGACGCCCTGCCGAATCCGCGCGGCGGCGCGGTCCGTCCCGCGGAACTGGCGCTCGCCGAAGCGTCGCTCGCGTTCGAGCAGCGCGCGGAAAGCGGCGCGGCGCTGCTGCGTGCAGCGCAGGCGTTGCGCGCAGCTGGCTGGCTGAGCTCGCAGCGTTTCGCCGACGCGCTCGTGCGGCTCTCGCCGCTCGCGAGCGAAGAACCCGCCGAGGCGCCGGCCGACGCGCAACGCGTGCGGCTGCTGTTCGGTGCCGCGCTGTGCGACTTCCGCGCGGCGCTCGAACGTCACAATCTACGCGAGCTGTCCTGCTCGCCGATGCTCTTCAATCACTACCACGCACTGTGTTCGCAACTGGCCGAGCACGCGCCCGGCACGACCGTCGCTTTCGAAGACCTCGCGCTGTGCGCGCGGCCCGTGCCGCCGGCCTCGCTGCACGCGCAATCCGCCGATCAGCTCGCGCATCTGCGGGCGCGCTACGAGCGCGCGCTGCTGCCGGTCTTGCGCTCGCAGGTCGAGACGGGCAGCGCGGTCGCGCTCGCCGTCACGAATGCCGCGCTCGACGAGCTCGATGCGGTCTTCGCCGAACTCGCCGGCCCCGATCCCTACGACTTCTGGCGTCTCGCGCGAGCCTGTGCGAAGGCGTTGCGCGCAGGCGGCCACGCGGCTCGAGACACCGACGCGCGGCGTTTCTACGCACGCTGCAATCTCGCGCTCGCCGATCACGCGCGCGGTATCGAGCGTGCGCCGCGTTCGCTCGTGCGCGCGACGCTCGCGCTGTTGTGGCGCGATTACGCGCTGTTCGGCGCGGCCGCCGAAGATGCGGAGCAGGTCGAGGTGCTGCGCGACTATGGCCTGAGTGTCGACTGGCACGTCGCGGGCACGCAAGCATCGGAAGAAGCGCTTTGGGAAGCGGGCGCGCTGGAAGCGCAAGCGCTCGGCACGAAGCACGGTTCGTCGTCGCGCGATCTGGGCGTGCTGAGCGTCAACGCGGGCGCCTACGAAGACTTTCTACAGACCGCCGACGCATCGATCCAGGCGCTCAGCGCGCATGCGCGCGCGGCCGATCAGCCGGAGAAGTCCGACCCCAGCGAGGCGTTGCAGGCGGGCGATGCCGCCTATCGGCTCGGCTCGGCGGCGTGCGCACTCGGCCTCGGCCACGTGGCACTGCTCGCCGATGCGCTCGGCCTCGCGTGGCGGCGCCGCGCGCACGCGGGTGTGTCGACGCCGGCGGTGCGCGCGCATGTGATTGTCGGCGCGCCGGCCGCTGACATGCTCGAACAGGCCGCCGAAGCCTTGCGCGCGACGCTGCACAAAATCGCGGCCGGTGTCGCGCCGGCCGGCGGCAGTCTCACACAGGCAGCGCTTACTGCACTGACGCGCGCGATCGAACAGGGCGGCGCGTGAACCGTGTCGCTGGGGTCGCTGGTGTCGTTGCAGCAGCCAATCAACGCGACTCGTACACGGTGCGCGCTTCGTTCCGGGAGCGTAAAAGTCGACCCGCAATGAAGCAGCACGAACGGCACCGAGTCCGTTGCAATAAGACACAATCCTGCAACCCGCGACATGTCTGGCGATCCTCCCGCAGGCATGCCTGCCTCGTGCCAGATGCTTCGCTGTCCCGAGCGGCACATGAACCCGCATAAGCCATACATGAGCGGTTCATGAACGATCCATGCGCGGGCCCATGAACGGCGCATAAGCGCTGTCCAGGCGCTCTCCAGGCCCCGCCCGATTGGCACGTGGCCGGGGCCGCGCGTGATAGAGTGCAGCCTGATCCGGCGTCGATGGCAGGCGGCGCGTCGCGCATCGCGCGACCTCGCTCAAAGCCCGCCATCCCGCATCGTCTTTGCTAAAATCCCAACTATGTCCAAGAGTACCGATCGCATCAATCTGACCAACCAGTTCCTGATCGCCATGCCCAACATGGCCGATCCGACGTTTTCAGGAACGGTGGTCTACCTTTGCGATCACAGTGAGCGCGGCGCGCTCGGCCTCGTCATCAACCGGCCGACCGATATCGACCTGCAGGCGCTCTTCAATCGCATCGATCTGAAGCTCGAGATCGAACCTCTTCTCCATGTTCCCGTGTACTTCGGCGGCCCGGTGCAAACCGAGCGCGGCTTCGTACTGCACGATCCGAAAAGCGGCGGCGCATATACGTCGTCGATGTCGGTGCCGGGCGGCCTCGAAATGACCACCTCGAAAGACGTGCTCGAAGCGGTCGCGAGCGGCAGCGGCCCGGAACGTTTCCTGCTGACGCTCGGCCACGCCGGCTGGGGCGCGGGCCAGCTCGAAGACGAAATCTCGAAGAACGGCTGGCTCACGGTCGAAGCCGATCCGAAGATCGTTTTCGACGTGCCAGCCGAAGAGCGTCTCGAAGCGGCGCTCGCGCTGCTCGGCGTGTCGCTCTCCATGCTTTCGGGCGAGGCCGGGCACGCATGAGAGGCCGCGCATGAGCCTGCCGCACGGGCGCGAGGCGACGCTGCTTGCGTTCGACTATGGTGAAAAACGCATCGGCGTGGCGGTCGGCAATTCGTTGACGCGCCGCGCGCGGCCGCTTGTCGTCGTGCAGAACCGCAGCAAGGACTATCGTTTCGAAGCGCTCGGCAAGCTGATCGCCGAATGGAAGCCCAATGCGCTCGTGGTCGGTCTGCCGATGCATCCGGACGGCACGCCGCACGAACGCACCCAGCTCGCGAAGCGCTTCGGCAACCAGCTGAACGGCCGCTTCAATCTGCCGGTGACATGGGTCGACGAGCGCTATTCGTCGGTCGAAGCCGAGGCGGAAATTCGCGCCGGCAACGGCCGCGCCGATATGCTCGACGCCGAAGCTGCCAGCGTCATCCTTCAGCAATATCTAGACGGACTTTCCGACGATCATGAGTTCCATTGACGCCGAAGCGCTGTATCGCGCGTTGCTCGACCGGATTCGCGCGGCCTACGGCGACCAGCTGGGCGCCGCGCCGGGCGGAGCCGAAGGAGCGGTGCTGGCCGGTATCCATAGCGGCGGCGCGTGGCTCGCCGAGCGGCTCGCGCGCGACCTGAACCTCGCGAGCTTCGGCGTGGTGAACGTCGCGCTGCATCGTGACGACTATGCGAAGAAAGGGCTGCACTCGCAGGCGAGCCCGACTTCGCTGCCGTTCGCGGTCGACGGCCGCCGCATCGTGCTCGTCGACGACGTGCTGTACACGGGCCGCACGATTCGCGCGGCGCTCAACGAGCTATACGACTACGGCCGTCCGGCCTCGGTCGAACTCGCGGTGCTCGCCGATCGCGGCGGCCGCGAGTTGCCGGTGGCGGCGCGCTGCGTCGGCGGAATGGTCGACGTGCCCGCCGACGCGACGCTCGTGCTGGCCCGCGAAGACGACGGCGCAGGCCACATGCGCTTTGCTTTCCACACCGAAGCACGCGCCGATTGAAATTCGCGCGAGCGATGAATGGGCTGAGCGAACATGCCGTTCGAACGTCGCCGCCCATGCCGGCTCGAGCCGCGCAAAAACAGGGCAGCCTTGCGCCGCGCCGTGATGCGCGCAGACGGCCCGGAAATTGTCACTGAGCATCACAGACCGTCACACGCAGTGCGCATCGACATCGATCACGTTGAAGCCCGTATTTGAAGCAGGTACACCATGAACACCGCCACCCAGGCTCCGCAGGATTCTCCCGCTAGCGCATCCGAGCGCTTCCGCTACGGCTTCCTGAAGGGCAACCCGCAGCTCACGAAAAACGGCGAGCTCAAACATCTGCTGTCGATCGAGGGCTTGCCGAAGTCGATCGTCAATCACATTCTCGATACCGCCGACCAGTTCGTCAGCGTGACCGATCGCGAAGTGAAGAAGGTGCCGCTCCTGCGCGGCAAGTCGGTGTTCAACCTGTTCTTCGAGAATTCGACGCGTACGCGCACGACCTTCGAGATCGCGGCGACGCGGCTGTCGGCCGACGTGCTGAATCTGAACATCAACGCGTCGTCGACGAGCAAGGGCGAATCGCTGCTCGACACGATCAACAATCTCTCGGCGATGCACGCCGATCTGTTCGTCGTGCGTCATGCGTCGAGCGGCGCGCCGTATCTGATCGCGCAGCACTGCGCGCCGCACGTGCACGTGATCAACGCCGGCGACGGCCGTCACGCGCACCCGACGCAGGGCTTGCTCGACATGTACACGATCCGCCACTACAAGAAGGACTTCACGAAGCTGCGCGTGGCGATCGTCGGCGACATCCTGCATTCGCGCGTCGCACGCTCCGACATTCATGCGCTGACCACGCTCGGGGTGCCCGAGGTGCGCGCGATCGGCCCGCGCACGCTGTTGCCGGGCGGGCTCGAGCAGATGGGCGTGCGCGTGTTCCACAACCTCGACGAAGGTCTGAAGGACGTCGACGTGATCATCATGCTGCGTCTGCAGAACGAGCGCATGAGCGGTGCGCTGCTGCCGTCGTCGCAGGAGTACTTCAAGAGCTGGGGGCTCACGCCCGAACGTCTCGCGCTCGCCGCGCCCGATGCGATCGTGATGCACCCGGGGCCGATGAACCGCGGCGTCGAGATCGACTCGCAGGTCGCGGACGGTCCGCAGTCGGTGATCCTGAACCAGGTCACGTTCGGCATCGCGGTGCGCATGGCGGTGATGGGCATCGTCGCGGGCAACAACGATTAAGCGGCGACTCAGCAGCGACTGGGCAACGGCCGGTCATCAGGCTGAATCACGGGTTTAACAAAGGCAGCGCATGAAGATTCATATTCAAGGCGGCACGCTGATCGATCCGGTCGCGGGCACCGAACAGCAGCAGGACATTTTTATCGAAGCGGGCAAGATCGCCGCGATCGGCCACGCGCCGGCCGGCTTCCAGGCCACGCAGACGATCGACGCAACCGGCCTCATGGTCGCGCCGGGTCTCGTCGATCTGTGCGCGCGTCTGCGCGAGCCGGGCTACGAGCACAAGGCGACGCTTAAATCGGAAATGGCTGCGGCGCTCGCGGGCGGCGTGACGAGTCTCGTGTGTCCGCCGGACACCGATCCGACGCTCGACGAGCCGGGCCTCGTCGAGATGCTGCGGTTCCGCGCGCGCAACCTGAACCAGGCGCACGTGTATCCGCTCGGCGCGCTGACGGTGGGCCTCAAGGGGCAGGTCATCACCGAAATGGTCGAGCTGACCGAGGCGGGCTGCGTCGGCTTCTCGCAGGCCGACACGCCGATCGTCGATACCCAGGTGCTGATGCGCGCCCTGCAATACGCGAAGACCTACGGCTATACCGCGTGGCTGCGTCCGGTCGATGCGTATCTCGGCAAGGGCGGCGTCGCCGCGAGCGGTGCGCTCGCGTCGCGGCTCGGTCTGTCGGGTGTGCCGGTGGCCGCCGAAACGATCGCGCTGCATACGATTTTCGAACTCGTGCGCGTGACCGGCGCGCGCGTGCATATCTCGCACGTATCGTCGGCGGCGGGCGTCGAGCTCGTGCGCGAGGCGAAGGCCGAGGGCCTGCCGGTGTCGTGCGACGTCACCGTGAACCATCTGCTTCTGATCGATCTCGACATCGGCTATTTCGACGCGCAGTTCCGGCTCGATCCGCCGCTGCGCCAGCAGCGCGATCGCGAAGCGATCCGCGCGGGCGTCGTCGACGGCACGATCGACGCGATCTGCTCGGCCCACACGCCGGTCGACGACGACGAAAAGCTGCTGCCGTTCGGCGAAGCGACGCCGGGCGCGACCGGGCTCGAGCTGTTCCTTTCGCTGACCGTGAAGTGGGCCGATGAAGCGGGCGTGCCGCTCGCCACCGCGCTGAATCGCATCACGACGGCGCCCGCGCGCGTGCTCGGGCTCGAAGCGGCCGGCCGCATCGCAGCCGGCGCGGTGGCCGATCTGTGCGTGTTCGACCGTCGCGCGTACTGGCTCGTCGAGCCGCGCGCGCTGAAGAGCCAGGGGCACAACACGCCGTTCCTCGGGTACGAACTGCCGGCGCGAGTGCGCGCGACGATCGTCTCCGGCCAGCTCGCGTACGAGCAGCGCTGAGCGGCCCCGCTCAGCACGCCGCCGCGCTCGCCGTCCAGTCAAGGAAAGTTCCGACAATGAAGCTCGCGTTACGCAAGATCCGTCTCATCGCGCATCTGCTGCATGGCATGTGGACCGTCGCCACGCGCTTTCCGAAGGCGAGCGCGGAACGGCGCCACGCACTCAATCGCGCGTGGTCGCTGAAGATGCTGCGCTTGTGCGGCATGCGCCTCGTGGTCCATAACGATGCGGCGCGGCTCGATCGCGGCGCGCTCGTGGTCGCCAATCACGTTTCGTGGATCGACATCTACGTGATCAATGCCTGGCGGCCGACGCCGTTCGTCTCGAAGGCGGAGATCCGCCAATGGCCGGTGGTCGGCTGGCTCGCGCAGCAACTGGACACGGTGTTTATCCAGCGCGAGAAGCGCAGCGACGCGAAGCGGATCATGCACGAACTCGCGGATCGCCTGAGCACCGGCGAACTGATGTGCGTGTTTCCCGAGGGCACCACCTCGAACGGGCTCGCGCTGCTGCCGTTTCACTCGAACATGTTCCAGGCGGCGGTGTCGGCCGGCGTGCCGGTGCAGCCGGTGTGCCTAATGTACGAGGACGCGCAGGGCCGGCAGTCGACGGCGCCCGCGTATATCGACGATCTTTCGTTGTCCGATTCGCTCGACATGCTGTTGCGCGGCGGTCCGCTGACCGCGCATGTGTATGTGGGCGAGCCGCTCGCGGCGGGTGCGGACCGGCGCACGCTGGCTGCGCAGGCGCAGGAGTCGATCGCCGGCGCGTTGCGGCAGATGCAGCACGGCACTGCGAACGCAGGGGCGACCGTGGCGGAAGAGGCCGTTTCGTCGGACGATTCGGCGGGCACACTGAGCGAGCCGGCTGACCGTTCGGGCCATTCGGCCTGAGGGCCGGTTTCGACGCTCCGGCAGCGTGCGGGTGGGGCTGATCGGGCGGGAGCGTAGGGCGCGGACTTCAGCGCCTCTAGTGCGCCTCTAGTTGCCGCCGGCCACCCGGCACGATTCGCAATCGACCTGCGTCAGCGTGCGTTCTGCGGGATTCTGCGCGAGCCGCACGGCGGACAACTGCTCGCCCCACACGCAACCCGAGTCGAGGCCGATCAGGTTGTCGCGCAGGATCAACCCGAGCGCGGCCCAATGGCCGAACACCACGGTCACGTCCTCGGTCTTGCGCGACGGCGCTTCGAACCACGGAATGCAGCCGGCCGGCGCCGAACTGAGGGTGCCGCTGCTGCTGAAATCCATCGTGCCGTTCGCGGTGCAGAAGCGGATGCGCGTCAACGCGCTGCACGTCACGCGCAGCCGGTCGATGCCTTTGAGGTCGGGCTTCCAGCGATTCGGCTCGTTGCCGTACAGGCCCGCCAGCGTTTCCTTCCAGTTCGGCGCGCGCAGCGCGCGCTGCAATTCGTCGGCCAGTTCCATCGTCATGCTCGCGTCCCATTGCGGCAGCACGCCGGCATGCACCATCAGCATGCCGTTCTCGAAGTGCGCGAGCGGGCGGTGGCGAATCCAGTCGAGCAGATCGGCGGCATCGGGCGCGGCGAGGATGTCGTCGATCGTGTCGCCCTTTTTCGATTTGCGAATGCCCGCCGACACCGACAACAGGTGCAGATCGTGATTGCCCAGCACCGGCACCGCGCGTTCGCCCAGCGCGATGACGTCGCGCAACGTGGCCAGCGACTCGGCGCCACGGTTGATCAGATCGCCCGCGAACCAGAGCGGCGTGCCGTCCGGCGGCGCGGCCTTGGCCAGCAATTGCTGGAAGGGTTTGCGGCAGCCCTGCAGATCGCCGAACGCAAGCGGTACCAAGGGAGGCGAGATGCCGGGAGTGGTGGAGGGGGTCATCGGATGAATCGGCGCGGTTCGAAATTTGTGGTAATAGACATGCATACTGCATTTGGCGGTGCAACATGTCAGCCTGACATAATATCCGGTTTGAATTGCCGGTATCGTCAAGGGCCCGCATTTGGCGCGAGTTTGCAGCCCCGGCGGGATATTTGCGTGACGAACAGGAGCAGAAGAAAGCATGCCGTTTTCGCAGTCGACGCAGCCCGTGCGCACGCTCGTGACCGGTGCGAGCGGTTTCACCGGCCGATATCTGGTCAGGAGGCTGCGCGCCCGTGGCCACACCGTGATCGAGACGGTGGGCGACCTCGGCGCGACGGAAACGCCGACGCGGCTACCGCTCGACATCGCCTCGCCCGATGCGTGCCAGCGCGTGATCGAGCGTGTGCGGCCCGACTATATCGTGCATCTGGCCGCGATCAGCTTCGTCGGGCATGATGACCCGCTGGACTTTTATCGCGTGAACGTGGTGGGCACGCTGAATCTGCTGGAAGCGTGCGCGCACGCCGGCCATACGCCGCGCAAGCTGCTGATTGCCAGCAGTGCGCACGTCTACGGCAACGTGACCGGCGACGCGATCGACGAAAGCTTCCCGCTGCACCCCGTCAATCACTACGCGGCCAGCAAGGCGGCGATGGAAACGATGGTGCGCACGTGGTTCGACCGGCTGCCGATCCTGATCGTGCGGCCGTTCAACTACACCGGCCGAGGGCAGGCCTCGAACTTCCTCGTCCCGAAGATCGTCGAGCACTTCGCGCGCCGCGAGCCGTCTATCGAACTCGGTAATATCGACGTGGCGCGCGATTTTTCCGACGTGCGCTATGTAGCGAGCGTGTACGAAGCGCTGCTCGATTGCTCGGCCGCGTCCGAGACCGTCAATGTCTGCACGGGCACGCCTTATACGCTGCGCGACATCCTGTCGGCGGCGAGCGACCTGACGGGCCACGCGCTGGAAATCCGCGCCAACCCCGCGTTCGTGCGGCAAACCGACGTGAAGATGCTCGTCGGATCGCCCGCCAAGCTGCGCGCGCTGGTGCCGGCCATCGCGTCCATCCCGTTTATCGAGACCCTAGGCTGGATGCTCGCGGCCTGACGGGCTCGTTTGCGCGCGTTCGCCACCTTTGCGGCAGCCATCCCCGGCAGCCATCAAAAAAATTATCCGATTAGCCCGATCCCAATTTTGTCAAGCTGTTTCAAGTTGTTAGGGTTCTAGTTTTTGCATCGGGCGGCTTTATAATTATGCCTTCATAAAATCGGTGTCTGAGTGTCTATCGATTGTACGGAAAGGCGCGACGGGCGGCGGGCAGAAGCAGACTCCACCACTACGCGGGGTGCACAGGCCGGCACAATCACGGTGGCCTGTCACTAACATCTAGAAGGGAATTTCATGATCCTGGTAACGGGCGGCGCCGGCTTTATCGGTGCCAATTTCGTGCTCGACTGGCTCGATGCGTCGGACGAAGCGGTGCTCAACGTCGACAAGCTCACCTACGCCGGCAATCTCGGCACGCTCAAATCGCTACAGGGCAATCCCCAACACGTTTTCGCGCGCGTCGACATCTGCGATCGCGTCGCGCTCGACGCGCTGTTCGCCGAACACAAGCCGCGCGCCGTGCTGCATTTCGCGGCCGAAAGCCACGTGGACCGCTCGATTCACGGCCCGGCCGATTTCGTGCAGACCAACGTGGTCGGCACCTTCACGCTGCTCGAAGCCGCGCGCAGCTACTGGAATACGCTGGGCGAAGCCGAGCGCGCCGCGTTCCGCTTCCTGCACGTATCGACCGACGAAGTGTTCGGCTCGCTGTCCGCTACCGACCCGCAATTCTCCGAAACCACGCCGTACGCGCCGAATAGCCCCTATTCGGCCACCAAGGCCGGCTCCGATCACCTCGTGCGCGCCTACCATCACACGTACGGTCTGCCGGTGCTCACCACCAACTGCTCGAACAATTACGGCCCGTACCAGTTCCCCGAAAAGCTGATCCCGCTGATGATCGCCAACGCGCTCGCGGGCAAGCCGCTGCCGGTGTATGGCGACGGCCAGAACGTGCGCGACTGGCTGTATGTCGGCGACCATTGCAGCGCGATTCGCGAAGTGCTCGCGCGCGGCACGCCCGGCGAGACGTACAACGTCGGCGGCTGGAACGAGAAGAAGAATCTCGAAGTCGTGCATACGCTGTGCGATCTGCTCGACAAGCTGCGCCCGAAAGCGGCCGGCTCGTATCGCGACCAGATCACCTATGTGAAGGACCGTCCGGGCCACGATCGCCGTTATGCGATCGACGCCCGCAAGCTCGAACGCGAACTCGGCTGGAAGCCGGCGGAAACGTTCGAAACGGGTCTTGCCAAAACGGTCCAGTGGTATCTGGACAATCAGGCATGGTCTGACGAAGTCGCTTCGGGTGAATACCGGAAGTGGGTCGAAACCAACTACGCGCAACGCGCGTGAAGGCACATAAGGGCACGGCCATGGCGCGCAAAGGCATCATTCTCGCGGGCGGTTCGGGCACCCGCCTGTATCCGATCACACATGTCGTCTCGAAGCAACTGCTGCCGGTCTACGACAAGCCGATGATCTACTACCCGCTTTCCACGCTGATGGTGGCGGGCATTCGCGACGTGCTGATCATCTCCACGCCGCAGGACACGCCGCGCTTCGAGGCGATGCTCGGCGACGGCAGCCAGTGGGGCATGAACATCCAGTACGCGGTGCAGCCGTCGCCGGACGGGCTCGCGCAGGCGTTCATCATCGGCCGCGAGTTCGTCGGCAACGATCCGTCGGCGCTGATTCTCGGCGACAACATCTTTTACGGCCACGATCTCGCCAAGCAGCTCGAGCGCGCGAACGACCAGACCGACGGCGCGACCGTGTTCGCGTATCACGTGCACGATCCGGAGCGCTATGGCGTGGTCGAGTTCGACGAGCAGTTCCGCGCGCTGTCGATCGAGGAGAAGCCCGCGAAGCCGCGCTCGCATTACGCGGTCACGGGGCTCTACTTCTACGACAGGCAGGTCTGCGACATCGCCGCGGACATCAAGCCATCGCCGCGCGGCGAACTCGAAATCACCGACGTCAACTCGCGCTATCTCGCGAACGCGGCGCTCAACGTCGAGATCATGGGCCGCGGCTATGCGTGGCTCGACACCGGCACGCACGATTCGCTGATCGAAGCCGCGACCTTCATCGCGACGCTGCAAAAACGCCAGGGCCTCGTGGTCGCGTGTCCGGAAGAGATCGCGTACCGCCGCAAGTGGATCGACGGCGAACAGCTGCTCGCGCTCGCCAAACCGCTTGCGAAGAACGCCTACGGGAAGTACCTGCAAAACATTCTTACGGATCACGTCGCATGGCCATCCAGGTAACCGCTACCGCGCTGCCCGAAGTCAAGATCATCGAGCCGAAGGTGTTCGGCGATGCGCGTGGCTTTTTCTTCGAGAGTTTCAATGCGCTCGAGTTTGCCGAGAAGGTCGAAGCGGGCGTCGAATTCGTGCAGGACAACCACTCGCGTTCGGCGAAGGGCGTGCTGCGCGGTCTGCACTATCAGATCCAGCATGCGCAGGGCAAGCTCGTGCGCGTCGTCGAAGGCGAGGTGTTCGACGTGGCCGTCGACATTCGCAAGAGTTCGCCGAATTTCGGCAAGTGGGTCGGCGTGACGCTGTCGGTCGAGAATCACCGGCAGCTGTGGGTGCCGCCTGGCTTCGCGCACGGCTTCGTCGTGCTGTCGGAGTCCGCGCAGTTCCTCTACAAGACCACCGACTACTGGTTCCCCGAGCACGAGCGCAGCATCGTGTGGAACGATCCGGCGATCGGCATCGAATGGCCGATCGGCGTCGAACCGCTGCTCGCGGCGAAGGACGCGGCGGGCAAGCGCCTCGCCGACGCCGAAGTTTACGCATAAGGGGCCGCCGCATGAGCGCACAGGATGCGAAGCGCACGATTCTCGTCACAGGTGTGAACGGCCAGGTCGGCTACGAACTCGCGCGCACGCTGCAGGGCCTCGGCAACGTGGTGGCGGTCGACCGCTCGCGGCTCGACCTGTCGAATCTCGATCAGATCCGCGCGGTGGTGCGCGAGGTGCGTCCCGCGCTGATCGTCAACCCGGCGGCCTATACGGCGGTCGACAAGGCGGAGCAGGAAGCCGATCTCGCGATGCGCATCAACGGCGAGGCGCCGGGCGTGCTTGCCGAGGAAGCGAAAAAGCTCGGCGCGGCGCTGATCCACTATTCGACCGACTACGTGTTCAACGGCACGAAGCAAGGCGCTTACGTCGAGGACGATCCGACCGATCCGCAGAACGCCTATGGCCGCACCAAGCTCGCGGGCGAGCAGGCGATCGCGGCGACGGGTGTCGATCACCTCGTGCTGCGCACGAGCTGGGTGTACGGCACGCGCGGCAAGAATTTTCTGCTGACGATGCTGCGGCTCGGTGCCGAGCGTCCCGAACTGAAAGTCGTCGCCGACCAGTTCGGCGCGCCCACCTGGTGCAACACGATCGCGACGCTGACCGCGCATCTGTGCGCGCAGGCCTTCGCCGCCGAACACCGCGCGACATGGTGGAGCGAGCGCTCGGGCATCTATCACCTGTGCGCGGGCGATTCGACTTCGTGGCACGGCTTCGCGTCGGCGATCTTCGAGCTCGCGGATCTGCCGAACCGGCCGAACACCCTGCCGATTCCCGCCGCGGATTACCCCACACCGGCGCAGCGTCCAGCCAATTCCAGAATGTCGAACGAGAAGCTGGCGCGCGTGTTCGGCGTGGCCGCGCCGCATTGGCGCGACGCGTTGCGGCTGTGTCTGACGGACGGTTTTCCGAAGTCGCCCGCTACCCGTTCCTGAGGCCGTTTTTCGCGCGGTGGCCCGCGCGCGCTCGTGACGTAAAGCGCCGCACAATGCATCGAGAGACGCACCGCGCTATTCGCCCGCGCACGACTTTGCTGAACTAGCGAAGCCTGACAGTGGTGAAAGGGGGCGGCGGTAGAATGTCGCGATACGAGCGTGCCACCGGGCGCTTCTCCGGTGCGGCGCATGATAGCGGCGCCGCGCGGGCAAAACGCACACATGGTGGCGCAATTCGTGCTGGACGTGCTGAATGGATCGTGCCGATGAATTCGCCTCAGTGCGCCGCTGTCATGCGGTCACGTAATAAATACGAAATCGAGAGGAAGCTGTGAGTTTGTTACCGATCATTCTGTGCGGCGGAGCGGGATCACGGCTTTGGCCAGTGTCCCGCGAATTGCATCCGAAGCCGTTCATCCGTCTCGCGGACGGCGAAAGCCTGCTGCAGAAAGCCTTCCTGCGCGCGGTGGCGCTGCCCGGCGTGACGGAAGTGCTGACGGTGACGAACCGCGAGCTGTTCTTCAAGACCGAAGACGATTTCCGCGAAGTCAACGAGAAGGGCGTGGCGACCTCGTTCATTCTCGAACCGTTCGGCCGCAACACGGCCGCGGCGGTCGCCACGGCGGCGCTGCATACCGCGCAGACGCACGGCAAAGACACGGTGATGCTGGTGCTCGCGGCCGATCATCTGATCGCCGACCAGGCCGCGTTCGCGGCGGCGGTCGAGCGGGCGCGCACGCTCGCGCAGGCCGGCAAGGTCGTGACCTTCGGCATGCATCCGGAGACGCCCGAAACCGGCTACGGCTATATCGAAGCCGATGGCGAGCGGGTCGTGCGCTTCGTCGAGAAGCCGTCGCTCGAAAAGGCCCGCGAATATCTCGCCTCGGGCAAGTTCGTGTGGAACTCGGGCATGTTCTGCTTCACCGCGGGCACGATCGTGAAGGAAATGCGCACGCACTGCCCGGACATTCTCGACGCCGCGGCCGCGTGCATGGAGAAGTCGCCGTCGGCCGAGGGTTCGACCGGCGCACAGGTGCGCCTCGAACCGGGCAGTTTCGGCGCGGTGCCGGAGTTGTCGATCGACTACGCGGTGATGGAGAAGTGCGAGCACGCTGCGGTCGTGCGTTGCGACATCGGCTGGACCGACGTCGGTTCGTGGACCGCGCTGTCCGACCTGTCGCCGGCCGACGCGAGCGGCAACCGCGTCGAAGGCGAGGCGCTGCTCGTCGACGTGAAGAACTCGTATCTGCGCAGCGGCGGCCGTCTGATCGGCGCGGTCGGCATCGACAATCTGATCGTGATCGACACGCCCGACGCACTGCTCGTCGCGAACAAGGATCGCGCGCAGGACGTGAAGCAGATTTTCGCGGAATTGAAGTCGCACGGCCACGAGACGTACAAGGTGCATCGCACCGTGCATCGGCCGTGGGGCACGTACTCGGTGCTCGAAGAGGGGCCGCGCTTCAAGATCAAGCGCATCGAGGTGAAGCCGGGCGCGAGCCTGAGCCTGCAGATGCATCATCACCGCAACGAACATTGGGTCGTGGTGAGCGGCATGGCGAAGGTCGTCAACGGCGAGAAGGAATTTTTCGTGTCGACCAACGAGTCGACTTACATCCCGGCCGGTCATAAGCACCGACTCGAAAATCCGGGCGTCGTCGAGCTCGTGATGATCGAAGTGCAAAGCGGCGAATATCTCGGCGAAGACGATATCGTCCGCTTCGAGGACATTTACGGACGTACTTGAGATGGATATCAGTTTTACCAGCGACTCCGAAGACCTGACACGTCACAACGAGCGCGACGATCTGTTTATCGGCATGAAGGCGCTGCGCGTGTGGGGCACGCTCGGCTGGCACGACATCCGCCAGCGGTATCGCCGCTCGGTGCTCGGGCCGTTCTGGTTCACGCTCAGCACGATCATCATGGTGGTCGTGCTCGGCGCGCTGTACTCGACGCTGCTGCACCAGGAAATCTCGAACTACCTGCCGTATCTCGCGGTGGGTCTCGTCGTGTGGGCGTATCTCGCGTCGGTCGCCAACGAGGGCTGCCTCGCCTTCATCGGCTCGGCCTATCTGATCAAGCAGATCAGGCTGCCGCTTACCGTGCACGTATGCCGCATCGCGTGGCGCAACTTCGTGATCCTGCTGCATAGCCTGCCGGTAGTGGTCGTGCTGCTGATCGTGTTCGGCCACTGGCCGGGCTGGGAAATCGCGCTGGTGCCGTTCGCGCTCGTGATCCTGCTGCTGCACGGCGTGTGGCTCGGCGTCACGCTCGGCGTGCTGTGCGCGCGCTTTCGCGACATCCCGCCGATCGTCACGAACCTGATCCAGGTCGTGTTCTTCTTCACGCCCGTCATGTGGTCGCCGGAAATTCTCAAGGACCGCGCGTGGGTCGCCGAATACAACCCGCTCTATCACCTGATCGAAACGGTGCGCGCGCCGCTTACCGGCCGCCCGACTCACTGGGAGTCGTGGGCCTGGTCGATCGGCCTCCTGATCGTCGGTTTTGCGTTCGCGCAGTTCCTGATGAAGCGTTTCCGTAATCGCGTTCCTTACTGGCTTTGATATTGTGAGTTCTTCATCGATTGTCGCTCGTAACATCTCCGTCGAATTTCCGATTTACGAGAACTCGCATCGCTCGCTGAAAAAAGCGGTGCTCAATCTCACGACGGGCGGCCGGATCGGCCAGGACGCGGGTCGCCATGCGATCGTCCGTGCGATCGACGACCTCAGCTTCACCTTTGGCGAGGGCGAGCGCATCGGCCTGATCGGCCATAACGGCTCGGGCAAGACGACGCTGCTGCGCACGCTGTCGGGCGTCTATGCGCCGGTGCGCGGCGAGCTGAAGGTGCAGGGCAAGATCGCCTCGCTGCTCGACGTGTCGATGGGCCTCGACCCCGACGCGACCGGCTTCGAAAACATCTATCTGCGCGGCATTCTCGACGGGCTGAAGCCCGCGCGCATCCGCAGCAAGATCGACGAGATCGCCGACTTCAGCGAACTCGGCGACTACCTGAATCTGCCGGTGCGCACCTATTCGAGCGGGATGATGCTGCGCCTCGCGTTCGCGATTTCGACAAGCGTCGAAGCCGACATCCTGATCATGGACGAATGGCTCAGCGTCGGTGACGCCGAATTCAGCGTGAAGGCGGCTGAGCGGCTGGAAAGCCTCGTCGGCAAGGCGGCGCTGCTGGTGGTGGCGTCGCACGATCCGTCGTTGGTGGCGCGCGTGTGCAACCGCAAGATCTCGATGGAGCACGGCAAGATGATCGCCGACGAGGCCGTGCTGCCGCCGGAAAAAACCGACGAGCCGCTCGTCAGCCACACCGCGCAGCTGCCGCACTGAGCGTGCGCTGGCACGGCGGCATTGGCGCGGCGCGCCGTTCTCTTCAGATGCGTGGCCGTGGCCGTGCGGCGCAATGTGGGTAGCCGATGTGCCCCGCCGATGTGAGCCGCATGAGTGCGGCATGGTGCGCGACGTCGCGCACGGCGGCGCTGCGATCCGCGGTGCAGTCATCGAGGCGCAATCATCGAGACGCGCAGTTCAGTAACACCGCTCGGGGCTCGTCCCCGAGGCGCAACAAGATTCGAATTTCATGCGAGCTAATCATCCATTTCTGCGCTACTCCGAATCCCTGCTCGTGCGTCAGCCGTTTCGCACGTTGAAGGGTTTCGCGGGCGGCTATATCGCGTATCCGATTGCCGAGAGTGCCGAAAAACGCAGCGTGCGGCCGAAAATCCGCGAACTGCGCGAGCACTACACGTTGCCGATGCCGCATCGCCGCCGCATTGCGCTCGAACGGCTCGCCAACATGCTCGAATTCGCTGGCGCGAAGGTGCCTTACTACCGCGATCTGTTTCTCGCGAGGCAGTTCGAGCCGGCCAAGGTCAAGGACGACCCGCGCTATCTGGAAGAACTGCCCTACCTGACCAAGGACATCATCCGCGAGCAGGGGCCGCGTCTGCTGTCGGGACCGCTCGTGGCGGGCCAGCACCATGCCTGCAAGACCGGCGGCTCGACCGGGCTTTCCACGACGATCTACTACGACCAGCAAGGCGCCGATTATTCGTCGGCGGTCACCAACTATTGCCGCGAGCGGATCGGCAAGCTGCGCCATCGCTCGGAGTTGCACTTCGCATGCCGTTTCCCCGATCAGGCCGTGCCCGAGTGGCCGTCGCGCGAAGACTTCAAATGCTTCGCGATGAATCGCAGCAACATCTTCTTTGACCGCATCGACGACCAGGGTCTCGAGGAAATGTGGCGCACGCTGAAGCGCCGCCGCCCGTATCTCGCGCACTCGCATCCCTCGACGATGTACGCGCTCGCCTGCTACGTCGAGCGCAAGTACGGCGGTGGCAAGGCGTTCCAGGTGTTCGAATCGAGCGGCGAACTGCTCGAACCGCAGGCGCGCGAGATGATCGCGAAGGCGCTGCGCTGCCGCGTGATTGACCGCTACGGTCTCGCTGAACTCGGCGTGATGGCCTACGAGCTCGACGGCCATGAAGGCGGCTTCCAGATTCTCGAATCGGAAGGCTGGCCGGAAAGCCGCGTTGCGCCCGACAACCCCGACGGCGCGCACGAACTCGTGTTCACCGGGTTCCGCAACCGGCTGATGCCGCTGATCCGCTACACGACCGGCGACCTCGCGCGCGTGCAGGAAACGGAGAAGGGCTTCTTCCTGACCGACGTGGTCGGCCGGATTCACGACGTGGTGCCGATCAACGGCGTCGCGCATCCGACGCACCACATCCAGGACATGCTCGATCACCGCGTCGGCGGGATTCAGGAATTCCAGATCGACTTGCGCACGACACCGCCCACGTTGCGCATCGTGCTCGAACCGCACGCGAACGCGGAAGAAACGACCGCGAAGCTGCGCCACTTCTGGCAGGACGCGTTCACGATCGCCTACGTCGGTCACGACGACTTCGTGCGCGTGGGTAGCCGCGCCAAATTCCGTCACGTGGTGAGCGCATGATCGGCGTCGCGTTTCCCGAGGCGCGCGCCGAGGCCGGCCAGTATGTGCTGGCGGCGCTGCGGCGCTCGGTCAGCACGACCCAGGCGCAGGCGATCACGCGCAACGTGCTACACGAGATCGCACCCGACGTCGTGGTTGCCGTCGACGCGCCCGATGCCTGGAGCGCCGACCTGATCGCGTATGTGAATGCGCGGCCGCGCAAGCTGATCGTGTTCGGTCATATGCCGATCGCGCTCGCGGACTATCTGCGCTACCGGCCTGCGGCCTTGCCGTCCGAACTCGGCGTGGTGAGCCGCAGTGCCTCGGCGCCTGCGGGCGAGTCGCGCGAAAGCGCGGCGGCGGTGCGCTATGGCGCGTTGGCACAGACACTCGGTGGCGCGGCCTGGCATCGCCCGCTCGAACGCTTCGACTTCACCGACGAATGGAACAACCTCGGCTACGGCGCGATTCGCGCCGACGGTTCGATCTGGGCGCTCGCGGAAGCGCCCGAAGTACCGGCCGAAGCGGAGCTGGCATCGGTCGTCGTGAACGGCGAGCGGCAGTTCGCCTACGCGGCGCTGTGGGATGCGGGCGCCTCGGGCGTGCTGTGGTTCAACCGGCCGGTCGGCCCGTGCGATTCGTTCGAATGGCGCCTCGTCGAGCAGTTTCTGTCGGGCTACCGGGCCGACGCGCTGCCGTGCCAGCCGGTGCTGAGCGAACTGCCGTGGGGCTATGACGCGGCCATCACGTCGCGGCTCGATTGCGACGAAGACGTCGAATCGGCGCGTCCGTTGTGGCAGGCGTACCAGCGGCTCGGCGTGCCGTTCTCGCTCGCTGTGCATACGCAGAACCTGCAACGCGGCGGTCAGCACGAGATCCTGCGTGAACTGCTCGCCGACCGGCAGCAGGGCGCGGTGCTGTCGCATACGGCGACGCACTCGCCGAACTGGGGCGGCAGCTACGACACCGCGCTCGCCGAAGGCGCGCAATCGGCCGAACTGCTCGAACGCGCGACCGGCGTGC
>Ga0153988_1000018_pt1 | contig 30014 bp, 25 predicted proteins | sample TSNC072MetaG_FD_104742 | JGI IMG/M metagenome (GOLD analysis project Ga0153988, IMG submission 104742) | Attine ant fungus gardens microbial communities from North Carolina, USA - TSNC072 MetaG | ecosystem: Host-associated > Fungi > Mycelium > Unclassified | place: USA: North Carolina, Jones...
TCTGCTTTTTAATCCTTGCCGCCGACGGCTTCGACACTGCAGCTATCGGCTTTATCGCGCCATCGCTCGTGCATGATTGGGGCATCGAACGGGGCGCGCTTGGCTCGGTGATGAGCGCAGCGTTAGTTGGTCTTGGCATCGGAGCACTGCTTGCGGGGCCTATCGCCGACAGGATCGGAAGAAAGTCTGTTCTCGTCCTGTCCGTTGCCTTCTTCGGCGGCTGGAGCCTCATCGCGGCGCACGCGCAAACAATCGGTACACTGACGGCGTATCGCCTCCTGGCAGGGCTTGGCCTGGGCGCATCGCTGCCGAACGCGATAACCCTGATGTCGGAATATGTGCCGGCGCGTCTGCGCGGCATTGTGGTCAATGCGATGGTCTGCGGTTTTTCATTCGGACTGGTAACAGGCGGCGTCGCGTCGGCATGGCTGATTCCGCATCTGGGGTGGCAAAGCGTGTTGACTGCGGGCGGCATCGGGCCGCTCGTGCTCGCCGTGCTGCTAGTACTATGGCTACCCGAGTCGGTGCAATTTCTGGCAATGCGCGAGGGGACCCACCGGCGTATCGCGCGAATTCTCGCCCGCATTGCCCCTCAGCAGCGCTTCGATAACCGGACATTCGTCGTTACCCAGGCTGATCGGGAACCGGGGCAGGGGGGCTCGGCGCTCGCGCTCGTGCTTTCCCGCAGTTACCTTCCCCGCACGCTCCTGCTTTGGACCGCTTATTTCATGGGTTGCCTGATTTACTATCTGTTGACCAACTGGATGCCCACTCTGTTTAGAGACGCGGGATTTGGCGTCGCGTATGGTTCGTTGCTGACTGCACTATTTCCGCTTGGCGGTATGTTGGGCACGCTGTCCGCCGGCTGGCTGATGGACCGGTTCAGCGCGAATCGTACGATCGTCATTGCCTATCTGCTCGCAGCCATGCTGGTGTTGATTGTGGGACGGTGTATGGACGGCACGCCATTGCTGATTGGAGTGCTGGTGTTCATCTGCGGAATGGTCGTTACAAGCGCGGCGACCTCGACCTCGGCATACTCGGCGAGCCTGTACCCAACTGAGGGTCGCGCGACCGGGGTAGCCTGGACCCTTGGCGTTGGTCGGATCGGGGCGGTAGCGGGGGCCTTCCTCGGAGCTGTACTACTCGGACTGGGCTGGCGATTTGGCAATCTATTCGGCATGCTCGCGGTGCCGGCGATGGCAGCTGCGGCTGCATTGCACGCGATCACGGTTTGCAGGCCGGGCCATATAGACGACATGGTCTCAGGGCGACCGGTGCGTCAGCGTTAAGGCTGTCGTGGTCTAGCGGGCGCGGACGCCGTAGGGTACTCTCCCGCATCGGGGGCACGCTTCTCGTCGGCGCTTGCAGCGTCAGGATGTCGCGAATTGCGCGCCCGGATTCTGGCAGGGGTGCAAATCCCCCGACGAGGGGCGACGCAATCGGCAATCACCGTAATGGGCCGTTCAGCGGTGCGACAGATGATAGCCCGGCGACTTCAGGCTGCACATCTTGTCCATGAAACAGCTCCACCAGGAAATCGATAAAAATACGCACCTTGCGGGAGAGCCCGCGACTGCTCGGATATACGGCGTACAGTTCCGCGTCACCTGCTTTGGGGCTAACGCTATAGTCGCTGAGCACGCGGACAAGCTTGCCGTCTGTGAGGGGCGTACGGACCATCCACTCGTGAACCATGATGATCCCGAGGTCAGCCAACGCTGCGGAAAGTAATACCGATCCGTTGTCCGAACGCAGGTTGCCTCGAACTTTGATTTCCTGGCGGTCGTCGTTTTTCGCAAATCCCCAGACGTTACTGTAAGAGCGCGCCGAGTAGAGGAGGCAATTATGACCTTCCAGTTCTTCTGGACGTTCCGGAAGGCCCTTCTGCGCAAAATATTTCGGAGAGGCGCAAACGATGCGTTGGCTGGGACTTAATCGTCTTGCCACAATTTCGGCATCTGGAATATGGCCCATCCACACAGCCACGTCGATGTTGTTGGCGACAAGATCCAGTCGCTCGTCAGTCAGCGAAATATCAAAGCTAAGTTCGGGGTATTGCGCCAGGAGTCTGGGGAGCGCCGGAACGATCGTCGTGCCGGTAGACACGCGTAGCAGGATCCGCAAGACTCCTTTCACGCTATCCTGGAAGGACGTAGCTTCCGATTTTGCGTTGCTGAGGTCTCTGGCGATGGCGCATGCCCGGTCGTAGAACATCCGACCCGGTTCGGTAAGAGACAAGCTGCGGGTACTGCGGTTGAGAAGTCGTATTCCGAGTTCTTCTTCAAGCGACTGAACCTGTCTTGCTACCGAACTGATGGAGCTATCCGTGCAGCGCGCGGCGGCGGAAAAACTGCCAACCTCGGCAACCTTGATGAAAGTCTCAATTCTTGTGAAATCGTCCATTTAAGCTCACCCTGGACCGCTTATATATTTCAAGATCGGCGTGTCGAAAGCGTTGTCTCGCGGGGGGCGTCAGTGATTCTGGAGACGCCCAGTGCTTCGGTTATAGCGCGATCGGATCACCTGCTCGTCGAGAGGACGCTGTCCGAGAGGAAAGCCCGGTGATAAGTCCCCGCCGACTAGACCAGAGCTGCAGGCATCAACATTGACCGACGCGTCGTCTCCTTGCTGGATCTTGACAGACTTTGACTTAATACCGAATGGTGAAAATCCCTAGGTCTGAAGGACCGAGTTAAGGATCGGCCCGCCGGACGATGCCTGGCCCTCGCAAAGCGGTGCATACGGGGCCTGCCCTAATTTGGCAGGGACCAGATCATCGCGACCGGCAGCGGCCGCGGCAGAAATTCCGTGGACCAGCAATGCGAAGGCCAATCGGCTTGAGGATAGCTGTCGTCCTCGCCTCCCGTCGAAACAAGTCACCATTGCCGAAACTAGGCGTAAACCCGGACCTGAATGCGCGCCATGGGCTGGAGGTTGCGGCCCGGACAGGCCGGCAAATCACAGTTGCGTCCCTGGCCGCTCGCATCATCTGGCCGAACTCCCCCTAGTTTGACGACACCGCAAGAACAGCAATTGTCCGCTCGATTGTCGGTGTGCGTTGCGAGGCGAGTAAGCGACACAATCCACGGCGATGGGATCTGGCCGAAACGGGTATTTTGCTTCGCGCAGAGAGTCTCTCGGGAAGACATTGATCATGGATGTCCGGCTTAGTTGCCAGCCAGGAACCAGCGGACAGTCCGTCATGAATAAACGATGCAAATGGTGAGCCAAGGTGCTTGCCGGAATTCGCAAAAATTGGCGAACACGAGCCGAATACAATTACTTCAACGATGAGCGGATCGCGAATGGAAACGCCGCGTGTCGATATGAACGATGGCGGTGGTCAACAACGCCAGCGTTGAGGTCGGCCTCGCGACGCCAGATACCGTCCGGCAAATATCGTGAACGTGCACTCGATTGAAAAGGGACAAGCGATGGCTACTGCGGCAAAGTCTTTGCGCTCGATGGTTGAAAATTGGCTCGTGGCGGATTCTTCGATCAAGGTGCGAGTTACCGAGTTCGGACGGACGCGGGTTAGGCGCGAATGCTATGTGCGTGTCGAGGCAATGCGATCGGGTGGTCCGGTGGCGTTGATATTCTTCCGCCACAAGGACGGCACCTGGTGCATATACCCGTCCGCTAGAGATCGCCCGACGATGAATTATGCCGTCTGAATCTACAGCTGGTATCCAGGTAGAAGCGTCAACGAATTCTGACACTCGCAAGGGCTTTCGGCGCCGACCGCTTGATCCCGGTCAGGCACGAGTTCAACAGGCCGCATTAGCGGTTTGCGCGCTGGCGGCTTCCGGCGCGTCCCGCTTGCCCTTCAGTCCGACGCAGGCGAACGTCTGTTTTGAAAGCAATATCGGAGAACGTATGACCATTGCAGCCGAGCTCGCGCAGTTTGCCGCCCGTACCCAGTTCCTGGACCTGCCTGCGAAAGCTATCGACCACGCCGCCATGCTGATCGCCAGCACCGTAGCGAGCGCAGCCATGGGGGCGAACCTGGAATCCTCGCAAATTGTGCGGCGCTTCGAGATGGAGAACGGCGGCACGCCTGATTCGCGAGCCTGGTTTGCTGGTCCAACGCGGCTGCCTGCTGCAAGGGCCGCACGCATCAATGCGGTTATGAGCGATGCCGCGGCGTCGGACGATAGTGATCTGCGCAACATAACCCATCCTGGCACCCCGCTTATTGCCGCGTCGCTAGCCGTGGCGCAGAAGACAGGTGCGAGCGGTAAAGACGTTCTGACTGCCGTAACCCTTGGCTATGAGCTCGCTGGTCGAATCAACGGCGGTGTGGTACCGGGTCTCATTTGGGAACGAGGTTTTCACGGCTGCATGGTTGCCATTTTCGGCGCCACGGTGGCTTCAGGGTTGCTGCTTAAGCTGAACGCCGCGCAGCTGACCCACGCGCTGGGGTTGGCCGCCACCTCTAACGCGGGGCTGCTGGCGGCAGCCAACACCAGCACAGCGCGTGAGTACCACGCCGGACTTGCGGCGCTGCTGGGTGTGGAGGCAGCGCAGCTGGCCGGCCTCGGATTCCAATCGGAAGTAGGGATCCTGGAACACCCCCAAGGGTTCTTTCATACCTACGGTGTTGATGCTCACGCATCAGGGCGTGTCACGGACGTCACGCGCGGGTTGGGTGAGAACTGGAAAATTCTCGACGAGATGGCCATCAAGCTGGTTCCAGGCGCACACCCGTATCACGCGATGGCAGAAGCTGCGGCGGAGGCTTCCCGTATGGCTGCTGTGCCGGCTAGCGACATCGCATCCATCATCTGCTCTCTGCCGAATAAGCGCGAACTCAGCGGACCCCGCCATCCCACCGACCTGGTCGGTGCCGCGCATAGCCCCATCTACTTTGCTGCTGCAAGCGTGGCCGATCGCGAGTTCACCTGGCAGCATCTCTCGCAGGAAAAAATCATGGATCCCGACATCCGCAGGCTTCTCGATCTCGTAGAGGTGGGTAATCCGCCGACCGAGGATCTGGAGCGCTACAAGGAGGGCGCCACGGTCACCGTGAAAACGCTTGATGGCCGGAGTTTCTCGAAGACCGTATTCGCTCCTCGGGGGTCGGCGGCGAGGGGAATCGAATGGCACGATGTGGAAGGAAAATTCAAGGCTTTGTGTCCACTAGCTGGCGTTGGGGCGCACAACGTCGGGAAGTGCATTGACTTATTGCGGAACTTCCACGAAGTAACGGCTGTGGGGGAATTTGTTGAACTGCTCGGTTGAGCGTCGGCGCGTACGGCCCGATCGGATATTCGCACCGTCAATCTTTGCGACTACTGGCAAGGAGCTTGCGCTCCAGGCCTGGTTGACGCAAGAAGTGCAGCCTTCTAACCTTGATTGTACAAAGACCGTTACGGATAGCCACGAGACATGCATTCACACTCGAAGAAGGATGACCTGGCCCGACTGGACTCAGCTTTCGCCAACTCATCGGTGCCGGACCGATTGCGTGAGCTTACGGCTACTTCGTTTGCTGCCGCGGCGCACTTCTGGGAATCAGCCTTCAAGGGCGCACATCTATCAACTCGGATGAGAGAACTCATCCTGCTTGCCTTGCACGCGTCGGCGACGTCGATCAATGCTGAAGCAATCAGGCGTCACGTCGAGCGCTCCAGAACGGCAGGTGCATCTGAGGAGGACGTACTGGACGTCTTGATTTCGATCGTCGGGCTCGCAAATCACGCCCTGTATTCGGCAGTGCCGATCCTTCTCAAGGAACTGAGCGAAGCGGGCCTTGAAGAACAGGCGAAGATGCCTACGCCCCGTGCTGACGTCGAGGCAATGAAGGAAGACTTCATCAAGACGCGAGGTTTCTGGAATGAAGACCGCGACGCACTGGCGAGGCTGATGCCTGATTACTTCCTGGCGTTGTCTGAGTTGTCTGCAGAGCCTTGGAAAAACGGTGCTCTCATTCCGAAAGAACGCGAGTTCATCTATATCGCGATCGACTGCTCCGTGACTCACATGTATGGCCCCGGTCTCGCGCTACACATTCGAAATGCGCTCAAACACGGCGCGAGCCGCGATGAAATCCTCGAAGTGTTCCAGCTTGCCGCGCTAATGGGACTGGAAGGATACGTGCTCGGGGCGGACGCTCTGCTGAACGACCGGCGGAGTTAGCCGCGTAGGACGCGTCCTCGCTGGTGTGCCAGAGGGCATTCGTTTGCCGGGCAGATCCGAGGGAAGAACTCGATCAGAACCGAACTCGCTGTCGTGCGCCAGCCTGCGCGCGACGATGCGACACACGGATACATTTAATTAGGGAGACATGGTGATGGCCGGCTTGTATTTTGAGGATTTTGAGATCGGGAGGGTGTTCGAACACCCATGGTCTCGCACGGTCACCGAGATGGACAACGTCCTTTTCAGTTGCCTGACATTGAATGTTCAACCGCTCCACATCGATACGGAATTCGCCGCAAAGACGGAGTTCGGAAAGCCTCTGGTGAACAGCCTGTTCACGTTGGGTCTGCTAATCGGGATGACTGTCAACGACACCACGATCGGCACGACGATCGGAAATCTGGGAATGAGCGACGTAACCTTTCCGCACCCTGTCTTTCATGGAGACACTATCCGGGCTCGCTCGACTGTACTTACTTTGCGTGAGAGCAAATCTCGCCCGAATGCAGGCCTTGTGCAGTTTGAGCACGTCGCGACGAAACAGACAGGTGAGACCGTCTGCCGCTGCGTCCGTACCGCGATGATGCGACGGGGTGGGACATGATTCGTTCATACATGTTTGTACCGGCCGATAGTTTGCGCAAACTCGAAAAATCGATCGAAGGAGACGCGGACGCCCTGATCTTCGATCTTGAAGATTCCGTGGCGACCAACAGGAAATCTGAAGCACGATCGTGTCTGGACGGATTTCTTGCCCAACGCCGAAGTGAAATCAATCAGCACGTGTATGTCCGGGTAAACGACCTCAGCAGCGGGGCGACCCTGGACGATCTTGCTATCGTCATGCGGCACGGGCCCGACGGAATCGTTTTGCCAAAATCGACCAGCGCCGATGACGTTCGGCAGGTCGGACACTATCTCGGCGCGTTCGAGGCGGCCTACCGGCTGGGAGGTTCGCCGACAAGGATTCTTCCGATCGTCACTGAAACGTCGTCGTCGCTTTTCCGGCTGGACGGTTACAAGGACGCCACGCCTAGGCTCGTGGCACTGATGTGGGGAGCCGAGGACCTTGCTGCTGATATCGGTGCTCTCCGCCGAAAGTCGGATGGGCGTTGGACAGGCGCATTCGCCCATGCGCGAGCGCTATGTCTGCTCGCCGCAGCCAACGCCGGCGTACCGGCCGTTGATGCGATATCGGCCGAAATATCGGACCTACAAAGCGTCGAGTGTGAAACCAGGGAAGCAAAGCAGGACGGATTTTCAGCGAAAGCCGCGATACATCCCGCACAGCTTCGTCCGATCAACGAAGTTTTTACGCCATCCGAAGATGAGCTCGATTGGGCGCGTCGCGTCATTGCTGCGTTCGATGAAGGCCACGGTGTCGCAACCATGGATGGGAAAATGGTGGACCGCCCTCATTTGCGGCTCGCGCAAAGGCTGATTTCGACTGAGCGTTGATAAGGAACGGCGACAACTGCCGACAGTGGCTCAACGAACACGAAGAACGGGGCCCGTTAGGTTGCAGTGCCACGGATTGGTCAAGAGCACGCCGAGGCTTTTCTTAACCCCGCCGCTTCAATCCGTATCAAATGAAACTTTAGGAGTGCATTGTTATGAATTTCGATCTTAACGAAGATCAACAATCGATAAAGGCGTCTATCGAAAAGGTATGCGAGAAATTTGACGACGAGTACTGGCTGGAACGGGATCGTAGCGGCGAATTTCCTCACGACTTTCATCAGACTCTGGCGGAGAATGGCTGGCTCGGTATTGCGATGTCGCCCGAGTATGGAGGGTCTGGACTGGGCATGACCGAAGCCGCAGTGATGATGCAAACGATCAGTGCTTCTGGAGCCGGCCTGTCGGGGGCCTCGGCCGTTCACATGAATATTTTTGGTTTGAACCCCGTGCAGGTTTTCGGAAGTTCGGCTCAAAAGAATCGATTCCTGCCACCGCTCATCAGGGGTGAAGATAAAGCGTGCTTCGCAGTTACGGAGCCGGACGCGGGACTTGATACCACCCATTTGAAGACGCAGGCTGTGAGAGAGGGGGACCACTACGTTGTCACCGGAAGAAAGATCTGGATCTCGACGGCTCAGGTGGCAAACAAGATGCTCATCATTGCACGCACCACTGCGTTGGAGAAGGCGGCGAAACCGACCGACGGCTTGAGCCTGTTTTACACGGATCTTGATCGTAGCCGCGTGGAGGTTCGCGAGATTGAAAAGATGGGTCGTAAGGCGGTTGATTCAAACATGTTGTTCATCGACGGGTTGCGTGTACCCATCGATGACATGATCGGCGAAGAAGGGCATGGGTTCAAGTACCTGCTTCATGGACTCAACCCGGAGCGCATTCTGATCGCGTCCGAAGCGATCGGTCTGGGACAGGCCGCCCTGCGGCGTGCGACACAGTACGCGAAGGAACGTGTCGTGTTTGGTCGCCCCATTGGGCAAAACCAGGCGATTCAGCATCCGTTAGCACAAGCGTGGATGCAGCTCGAGGCCGCGAACCTGATGGTGATGAAGGCGGCGACACTCTACGATTCGGGCAAGCCATGTGGGGCAGAGGCCAACAGCGCCAAATATCTCGCGGCTGAAGCTGCCTTCCAATCGTGTCAGACCGCGATCGCAACTTTGGGCGGCATGGGGTACGCGAAGGAATATCACGTCGAGCGGTACCTGCGAGAGTCATTCATTCCGCGTCTTGCTCCCGTCAGCCCCCAAATGATCATGTGTTTCATCGCGGAGAAGGTTCTGGGCCTGCCGAAGTCGTATTGATGCATTGACCCATATCTGTAATGGCTTACGCAGATCGGTGCGGCCGGATCGAGTCAAGGAAATCGGAGGAGAAGTGCGAGTTATCGTCGCTGTAAAGAGAGTTGTCGATTACAACGTCAAGGTACGTGTGCGATCGGACGGCGGTGGCGTCGACATTGCCAACGTGAAAATGTCGATGAACCCATTCGACGAAATTGCCGTGGAAGAAGCGGTGCGCTTGAAGGAAGCGGGCGTGGCGGCAGAAGTGGTTGTGGTTTCGGCAGGCGTCGCACAATGCCAGGAAACGCTGCGTACGGCGCTGGCGATGGGCGCAGACCGCGCAATTCTGATCGAAACAAACGAAGAACTGCAACCGCTGGCGGTCGCCAAACTGCTCAACGCGATAGTCGACAAGGAGCAGCCACAGCTGATTATCTTCGGCAAACAGGCGATCGATGACGACTCGAACCAGACGGGTCAGATGATGGCGGCGTTGGCATCGCTGCCGCAGGCGACGTTTGCTTCCCGGCTCCAGATTGCCGACGGTCGGGCAATCGTTTCACGCGAGATTGATGGTGGCGCTGAGACCCTTTCGCTGGCATTGCCCGCGGTGGTGACGACAGATTTGCGGCTGAACGAGCCTCGTTACGTGACCCTTCCCAACCTCATGAAGGCGAAGAAAAAGCCCATGGAAACGGTAAGGCCAGAGGATCTGGCCGTCGACGTGAGGCCGCGTCTGACGACACTGAGGCTGGCCGAACCACCTAAACGTTGTGCGGGTGTGATCGTTCCGGACGTCAAGACGCTTGTTGAGAAGCTGAAAAGCGAAGCGAAAGTGCTTTGAATGGAGTGTGCAGAATGTCGATTCTGGTAGTCGGTGAGCATGACAATGCAACCATCAAGGGCGGAACGTTGAACGCGGTGACCGCAGCCGCCGTGATTTCTCTTTTCACTGGCGGCGAGACGCATTTGCTGATAGCGGGACACAACGCGCAGTCGGTCGCGGAGGCGGGAACAAAAATAGCTGGCGTCTCAAAGGTACTGTTGGCTGATGCGCCTCATCTGGCCGAAGGACTGGCTGAGAATGTCGAGGCGACAGTGCTAAGCATCGCTAATGGCTATTCGCATATTGTGCTGCCGGCGACCGCTTATGGAAAGAGCATTGCTCCGCGCATCGCGGCTAGGCTCGATGTCGCGCAGATGAGCGACATTATTGCGGTGGAGAGTGCCGACACATTTGTGCGTCCTGTATATGCCGGTAATGTAATCGCAACGGTCCGGTCGGGCGACTCAACCAAGGTTGTCACGGTCCGCACGACCGGGTTCGATGCCGCCGCCACCGATGGCGGGAGCGCGTCCATTGAGAAGATTGCGGCGGCGCCTGATGCCGGAGTCTCGCAGTTCTTGAACCGTCAGGTCACGAAGTTGGATCGACCGGAGCTTACGAGCGCCGATGTTGTCGTATCTGGCGGCCGCGGTCTGGGAAGTGCAGAAAACTACACTAGGATCCTGGAGCCGCTGGCGGATAAGCTGGGGGGCGCGCTGGGCGCATCACGTGCGGCCGTTGACGCGGGCTTCGTGCCGAACGACTACCAGGTAGGCCAGACCGGCAAGATCGTCGCTCCCGAGCTGTATATTGCGGTCGGCATTTCGGGCGCGATTCAACATCTGGCGGGGATGAAGGACTCGAAGGTGATCGTCGCGGTGAATAAGGACGCAGAGGCGCCAATTTTCAGTGTGGCCGACTATGGCGTTGTCGACGACCTGTTTGTGGCCGTTCCAGAGTGGGTTGATCTGTTGAGCCAGTAAAGGCCCTCCCTTCTTTGACAGCATCGCCGCCCGCCGTACGGGGCGGCATGACAGATTGCGCTTCGGAGAAGAGCCCCGACCGGTCGTATAGAAGCGCGTTCTGTCCAGGACACACGATGGCCCGCTCTGGACATGTGCCAGAGCCGCGATCGTTTGCCTAAAGAAGCGAATCGGCTTGCGGATTCAGATGGCCAACTGGTAGATATCAGCCGCGGTCTTGCTGAACAGATATTCACGTTCTTCGGTCGAGTAGGAGCGCGTCATCTTCTTATAGGCATTCCACAGCACGTGGTAGTTGCACATGCCGCGATCTACTGGAAAATTGCTTTCGAACATGCATCGTTGAGGTCCGAACTCCTCGATGCAAACCGCGATGTAGGGATTCCATTTTTCAGCAAGAAGATCCGACGATGGTGGCTCCGGAAGCTGATTGAAATTGAACCCTGCATATCGCATTGCGAGCCCACCAAGCTTGATTACAGTATTGGGATGTTCAGCCAACGCCCGAATTTTGCTTCGCCATTCGTTGAATACCGCCTCCTTCTGGTCTACGTAAGGACCGATTCCGACCGGTCCCCCGACGTGGTTAATGATCACTCTCAGATTGGGGAATTCGCGGCAGACATCGAGAACCTCGTCGAGTTGGGTAAAGAATACCCACAAGTCGAGCGAGAGGTGAAGCTTATCAACACACCTGATTGCGGCGCGCGCCTGCTCCTGCATCAGGATGTGAGGTGGAATGTTCAACGCCCGAACCTGTGGACTTTCGTGCCATGCCGCAGTGGGCCTGATTCCCCGAAACCGCCCCCCGCCGGCCTGAATATGCGCTTCGAGTACCGGTTGCACCCGGTCACCTAACATGAGATCGGTGGTTCCTACGATCCCGGCGCAGACCCTGGTTGGACCATATTCGCCGCTTGCGCTCTGCGCGGCGACGCCGTTGACAAATTCCGTCTCACCAACGGGCTTCATTTCCTCAGGTCCTTCAGCCCGGTACATGGAATGGCATTGGATGTGGACAGTAGAAACGACATTGTGCCCAGACTGAAAGTCGGCCAACGCCTCGTCGAAGAGGTATCTGTTGCCCGGCATGTCCCACACATGGTGATGCGGATCGACAATCTTCAGATCTGCTTCAACGATATCCTCCCGCCTCTTCGCAAGCCATTCGAGGTTGACGCCGAGATGCGCCTTGATTGCGGCCCGGATGGAATCGTCGGACATGCTTGTCTCCTTTATCTAGTAACCTGAAGTAATCACCGGTGAAATCCCGGGCAATCCGAGGGGATTTATAAACCTGTCTGCCGGTAGCGCCGTTCAGAGAGATGCACAGGGTTTGACCCACCTGGGAGTGCATCAATTCGACACCTATCTTAGCAGTTCGAATTCACCAGAAAGGGCAAGATCCTTACCGCCTGACGCAAAAATTGAGTCGCGGGCGGGGTCTATACTTTAACGAACAGAGGCCGTGATCGTTCCTACGTGACGCGGCGCCGCAGTTAAATGTTTTGTGCCAAGGAGAGGGCGGGTCCATGTCAAAAACAGCAGTTGTAACGGGGGGAGCGTCGGGCATCGGTCTTTGCACCGTCGAGACGCTTATGGCGCAAGGCTGGACCGTGTGGGTACTCGATCTTTCGGAAGGAAAGGGAGATAGCCGCGCCGGGAAGCCGGAGGGCGCTGCGCGATATAAATTTCAGCAATGCGATGTCGCAAACGCAGGGAGTGTCCAGGCTGCGTTCGATGAGATCAAGCGGCATACAGACAAACTCGACGCGTTGATCTGTTCCGCGGGCATAGTGCGGACGGGCTCGCTGGAGCAGCATACGCTGGAGCAGGTTGACGCTATGATCGGCGTGAACCTCAAGGGACCGTGGCTCTGCATCCGCGAAGCACTCCCTTTGCTGCGGAAGGACTCGAGTGTCACAGATCCTTCGCGCGTGGTCATTGTCGGGTCGATCGGGGGAATCAGACCAAAGGTAGGCACAGGTTTCTATGGCGCGACGAAGGCCGCTGTCCACGTCATTACCGGAGTGTTCGCGGCGGAACTCGCCCCGACCGGAGTGATTGTGAACGCAGTCGCACCCGGTACTGTCGCGACGCCGATGATCGAGTCAGTGCAGACTCAGCAGGATGGCTCCGGATTCAAGCTTTCTGGCGACTCACCGCTCGGTCGAATCGCGCAGCCAGAGGACGTTGTCGATGTGATCATGTTTTTCCTGAGCGACGCCTCGAAATTCGTGAATGGAACGATTTTGCCCGTCGACGGCGGCACTCGGGCTGCGTTCATCAAGAAGTAGCGGTGGCTGGGTCGACGTGGGCCACCGGAGTTTTCTGCGAGTTACTGGTTGTGGCCGGCCCCGAGTGGGTGGCCAGCCACATGTTGCAATTCCTATAAGTAGAGCGGGCGGGAGACGATGGAATGGCTACAAATGTTTACCCTTCGAGCACGCGGCAGCGAAGGTTTGTGGTTGCGTCGACCTTGGCTGGCGCCACCATTGAGTGGTATGACTTCTTCATCTTTGGTGTCATTTCTGCCTTATTCCTGAACAAGCTGTTTTTCCCGACCTTCGATTCGGCAACAGGCACCTTTCTCGGTTTCATGACCTTCTCGACGGCCTGGCTGGCGCGACCGATCGGAGGGGTCATCGCGGGTCATCTCGGCGACAGAATCGGGCGTAAGACGACGCTTCTGTGGAGCCTGGCTATCATGGGGGCAGCCACGGTGATGATCGGCCTTTTGCCGACATACGAAACCGCCGGATCTGTCGGAGCAATGCTACTGGTTTTGCTGCGCATCGTGCAGGGCCTATCGGCAGGCGCGGAGTACGGCGGCGCAGTCGTGACCGTCGTCGAGCACGCAGAGCAGTCGAAGCGAGGCTTCTATGGCAGTGTGCCTCAGGTCGGCGCGATGTTGGGCCTACTAATCGGCAACGGCACTTTCTATCTGATAACGAAGTTAGACCATGCTCCCCTAATGGCTTGGGGATGGCGCGTACCTTTCCTGGCCAGTGCCGTAATGCTGGTTGTCGGAGTCGCGATACGCGGACGTATGGCGGAGTCACCTGACTTCGTTAAAGCGCGGGCCGAGGGAACGACGGAGCGCCAACCGATGCTGGCATTGCTCCGGCACTATCCAAGGCAACTCATTTCGGTCTTGTTGGCCCAGGCAGCGCCGAACACATTCTTTTGGATGTGTGCTGTCTTCATGGTTTCGTACGCGGTAAAGACGCTGGGTATCAGCCAGACGGGGATGTTGGGGGTCGTCTGCGTCGGTGCGGCTGTTGAGGTCTGCACGCTGCCTCTCTTTGGCATGTTGGCTGACCGTGTCGGTCGCCGGAAGGTGTTCATTGGAGGACTGATTTTTCTGGCGATTATCGCCTTCCCTTTCTTTGCGGTTCTTCAGACAAAGGACCTGTTATGGATAGCGATTGGGTATGCAGCTTTGCTCGGAATCGGCCACTCGGCGACCTTCGCGTCGCAAGCTTCGCTCTTCGCTGAGATGTTTCCAACGGCGGTGCGATATTCGGGTTTGTCTGCATCTTACCAGGCGTCGGGTGCCATCTTCGCCGGGCCGCTGCCGATGATAGCTACCCTGCTGATTGCGTCGCATGGTGGCGCCCTTTGGCCCTTCGTGACTTATACGATCCTGATCGCAGGTGTCAGTCTGATTGCCATATTGGTCGGCCGACCGCACCATACATTGCTGCCAGATGGGCGCGCGGAGCATGCAGGCCGATCGCGGCACGCCGGAATATCCTTCTAGTTCGCCCCGGATAGCATGCGCTGACGCCTCGTACTGCGGCAGGCATGCGCCGAAGACATCCGACATAGTCCGAAGAAATTTTGCGGTACTACCGGTATCGGCGTCGCCCCTTAGGGCGAATGGCGGGGCCACGCGCCACCGCCCAACATCGGTTTTTCAACTGCACGGACCAGACATTGATCTCAGGATCGTAGCCTTATTGCAGCGAAAGCACATGTTCTTCGCGGCCTTTGCCGACGAATCGTTTTCTTCATAATCACTTCCCGGGAAGCACTCAGATGAACGTTCCCTCCAAAGAGACAAAGCACGCACGTGTAATCATTCTTGGCTCGGGTCCCGCTGGGTACACTGCCGCGCTCTACGCGGCCCGAGCCAACATGGCACCGTTGCTCCTCACCGGGATTGCGCAAGGTGGTCAACTGATGACGACGACCGACGTGGACAACTGGCCCGCCGACGTCGCCGGCGTGACAGGGCCTGACCTGATGCAACGATTCCAACAGCATGCTGAGCGCTTCAACACCCAACTCGTCAACGACCATGTGAACGCGGTGGACCTGTCCCGACGTCCATTTGTACTCGTTGGGGACAACGGACGCTACACCTGTGACGCGTTGATAATCTCTACCGGTGCTACAGCCAAATACATCGGGTTGCCCAGCGAAGAAGTATTTGTGGGGCGTGGGGTCAGTGGATGCGCAACCTGCGACGGCTTTTTCTATCGCGAGGACGTCGTTTGTGTTGTTGGTGGAGGCAATACTGCGGTCGAAGAGGCTCTGTACCTTTCAAACATCGCCAGCAGGGTGCACCTCATTCACCGGCGGGACAAATTCCGTGCTGAGCCGATCCTCGTGGACAGACTTTACGAGAAGGTCGCTGCGGGAGTGGTCGAACTACACCTGTGGCAGACGCTAGACGAGGTTCTTGGAGATAGCTCGGGGGTGACTGGTGTGCGACTCCGCAGCACGCAGAGGGATCAAACGCAGGATATCTCCGTTAAAGGATGCTTTATTGCCATTGGTCATCAGCCCAACACCGGAATATTTGGTGCCCAGCTCGAGATGAAGGACGGCTACATTGTGACCCAGGGTGGATCGCACGGAATGGCCACCATGACGAGCGTGCCGGGCGTATTCGCTGCGGGCGATGTGCAGGACTCCGTGTATCGCCAGGCGATCACCTCTGCCGGGACCGGGTGCATGGCAGCGCTGGATGCGCAACGATACCTCGAGCAGGCTCTTCCGGTGGCGACTTTCGCTGGTCCGTCCATGGGCCAGGCGGAGGCGGATCCTGACGAAGACCGTGCCACCCTGGCATGACCGGACAATCCAGAATGTGCTGAAGGTGATCACCTTCAGTTCGCATTCGTTGATCGACATTTGCCACTAGGTGGGAACATCTGGCAGCGCGGCCTCCACTCCGACGCAGTGGGACCGCCGCGTTCCGTTATGCGCTAGCGGTATTTTTGAATGATCCGGGCGCGTGTCGCGGCAAGTTAAACGGAGCGTTCGCCATTTCAATCGCCACGACATTCCTGTACAGCCGCGGGTGTTTTGGCGCAACCGACCGTTGCACGTGCTTTCGCAACGCGGATGGCTTCGTAGAAATTTGATTCGGTGGCGAGATGTCTATTGTCCACGCTGACGAGCCATCCTGCTGCCGCCTTGCACCACCGCAATCTCCCATCCTCGACCAGATCAGAAAACCAGCGCCATGCCGCAGCGTCTTCCGCGTTGGCGTTGTTCGCTGCCCTCGTTCTGGCCGTCTCGAAAGAGTTACTCATAATGGTCAGCTCCCGGGACAAGTCCTCATTCGGTCGTGACGAGCGGGCGCAGTTGGTAGAAGCGCGAAGCACTGCGCCAAAAGAGGTCTGCCTTTTCGTCGGCGCTTGCGCAAGCGACAATGCGTTTCATGGCGTTCCAGCCGATGCCGTAGTCGTAGCTTCCCTTGTCGACGGGAGAGTTGCTCTCGAACATACAGCGTTCAGCCCCGAACGCCTCAATGCACCTTTCGATCCACGGCCGCCATGCATCCGCCAATTGAATGGACGATGGGGCGCGCTCCAGCGTATCGAACTCAAAGCCAGAAAGGCGCATGCCGAGTCCGCCAAGCTTGATCACGACGTTCGGACAGGCGGCAAGTTCGCCCAACGCTGCTGACCACTGAGCGTATACGTCTTCGCGACGGCCGGCGTAGCGTCTGATGCCGAGAATGCCTCCGCAGTGGTTCAGGGCGATGGGTGTCTGCGGGAACGCGCGCGCCAGCGCGGTCAGTCGCGGAAGCTGATGGAAAAACAACCACGCATCAAAGCTCAGGCCAAGGGGTGCCAGGCGAGCGAACCCAGTCCGGAACTCCGCCGTATCGAGCATGGTTTCGGTTGTCGGGTACGCAGGATTCAAAAGCGCCGGGTCAGAATCCCAGGCGGCGATGTGCCGGATGCCGCGGAAGCGCCCGCCCGACGACACCGGGCCACCGGCTGCGGCGACGTGTGCTTCAAGCACGGGCTGTACCGCGTCGCCGAGCCGCAGATCCGCGAATCCGACGATCGCATCGCATACGCGTACATTGCCGTAAGCGCCACTGGCAGACATGGCCGCGATCCCGTTAGCAAACTCCGTTTCACCGACCGGCTTCATGGCCTCCGGGCCGCCGGCACGAAGCATCGCCCTTGCTTGCACAAATACCGTGGCGAGCACGTTGTGTCCGCTACGAAGATCGTTCAACACGTCGTCCAGCAAATACCTCGAACCAGGCCGATCGTACAGATGGTGGTGAGCATCGACGATGGGTTGCCCCGCCTCCAGAGGCTCCTCGCGCTGGGTGGCCAGCCAGTCGAGCCGGATTGCGCTATGCGACTGGGAAGCGCTGTTCATTTCCCCCCCTCGGGCTGCTGGAAGTCTGGGTCCTGCAATTCCGGTGCAATGCTTCCCGGCAGGCCAAGTTCGAAGGTATTGAGCGTCAGCGACACAAAACAGTAGTACCCAAGAACGCCAACCAGTTCCACCATTCCCTGTTCGCCAAGCTGCACGACTCCAAATTCATAAAGAGCGCGGGGTACTCGGCCGCTGGAGAGGAGGGTGGATGAGACTTCATACACGGCCCGTTGCCTCTCGTTTTCGAATTGTGGAGTTGAACGCGCCGCGATCGCTGCAATGACGTCTGGATTGAGGCCTGCCTTTAATCCCATCGCCTTGTGGGCTGTCCACTCATGATGCGAAGTCCAATGACGGCCACAAACAAGAATCGCAAGCTCCGTCAGATGAGGTTCAAGCGTGGTCTCGAAGCGCAGCAGCTCCCCGAGTTTCTGGCCCCGACGCGCCAATTCTGGGTTACGCAGCCACGCGACCATCGGTGCCGGGACCTTCCCGCGGCGACCTGCGACCGTTTCAGCGCAAACCGCTGCTTGTTGCGGTGTCATGGCCGCTTCCTGCGGCATCTCCAAGCGAGACATTTTGTTCGGCTCCTGTGGGTGTGCCTGTCAGCCGACGTGTAGTATCTCGCGCGCTTGCGCGGGTGTCGCCACCTCAGCATCAAGTTCGCGGATAATGCGCGCGGCGCGTTCTACCATCGGCGCGTTGCCGGGTGAGAGCTGCCCGCGACTCAGATAGAGATTGTCTTCGAGCCCCACGCGTACGTGGCCGCCGAGGAGGACCGCCTGCGCCACCATCGGGAACTGGTGGCGAGAAATTCCAAAGGCGCTCCATTGGCCGCCGGTTGGAACTATGCTTTTCAACGCTTGCATCGACTCGGTGCTTGCGGGCGCCCCCCAGGGAATGCCCAGGCAAAGCTGCAGCCAGGGCGGATCAGCAAACAACCCTCGCTCACAGAGATGCCGCGCGTAGGCGGCGTGGCCGAGATCAAACACCTCGAGTTCGGGTTTTACGCCGGCCTCGCGGATTGCCGCGGCCATCTGCTCAACGTGACTCGGAAGATTGATGAACGCGTATTTGCTGAAATTCATTGTCCCGATGTCGAGGCTGCAGATATCAGGACGCAATTCGAGGACATGTCCGATCCGATCTTCGGGGCTTGCCATCCCGTCCTGGATCGCGTTGCGGTTCGGGTCGGCATCGTCAGGGACGTAGCGGCCGCCAGCGCCGGTTGTCAGATTGATCAGTACGTCGCTCCCGGCGCTGCGGATTCGGCGCACGACTTCGCCGTAAAGGGCTGCCTCGCGGCTGGGCTTTCCGGTTTCCGGATCGCGCACGTGAATGTGCACGATCGACGCGCCGGCAGCGCGCGCGGCCAACGCTTCGTTGGCGATCTGTTCCGGCGTGACCGGGACATGCGGGCTCAGGGCGGTTGTATCTCCTCCGCCCGTAAGGGCGCAGGAGATGATAACGGCGCGGCTCATGTGAGTCTCCTATTTCTTCGTTTCGCAGGCAATGCAACAGCTTGCCGACGCAGCGTGCTGCGCGGCTTTCTAGCGGCTGGATTTGATGTGGCTGTGCTTCATGCGCCGGGTCGCGCAGCGGTCATCCCACCATCCACGACCAGTTGCGTGGCTGTGATATAGCGTGCTTCGTCGCTAGCGAGGAAAAGGACGGCGTTAGCCACATCCCACGCGTCGCCCATTCGACCCATCGGCACGCTTGCATTCCGCTTGGCCACCAGGGCGGCGGCATCGGAGGATCCCAGTTGGCTAACGAGGCGATGCTCGACGAGGGGCGTGTGCATGACCCCAGGGATAACCGTGTTGACGCGAATGCCCTTCTTGACGTACGCGATCGCTGTGGAGCGGCCGAAGGACACGACACCGGCTTTCGAGGCAGCATATGCGGCATTCACACGCCCCCCCACCTGGAAACTCATGTATCCAATGCTGGACACATTGACAATTGCGCCGCCTTTCCCCTCAGACTCAAACTGCCGCTCCATGATCGGAAGCACGTGCTTGCAGCCGAGAAAGGTTGTCTTGAGGTTCAGGTCGAGCTGCATGTCCCAGACCTCCTCCGTCATGGAAACCGGATCTCCTGGCGCGCTACCACCGACGTTGTTGACAAGGATGTCGATGCGCCCGAACCGCGTGACACAGTCGTCGACCGCTTCCTTCACTTCCGCGCTTACCATCATGTTGCAGGCTCGGGCGACCCAGTCGTTGTGTCCTTCCTCCTGCATGATCGCGGTGGTCCCGGCGAGGGCCTCCGCATCGACGTCCACGCCATAGACCTTGGCTCCCTGGCGGGCGAGGAGGACCGCTGTAGCCTTGCCGTTTCCCCAACCTTCGCCAACCGACCCTGCACCCGTGACGAACGCTACCTTCCCACTCAGATCAAGCATTCAAAGCTCCGTGTTGCGATCTCAGACGATCAGCCCAGCTTCACGCGCTGTGATTTGCAGCGCCATGTAATGTGAATAAATCCGCGCATGCGCAAAACCGCCGCCGATGAACCACAGACCTTTCTGAGCTGTCGGTTTGAACATGTTCGCCAGCTCTCCATCGGCGTCCAGGCCCCAGATCGGGCCAACCTTGCCAGCAATCTCTTCCCCAAGGATTTCGCGCACGACTTCCTGCTGGTTGTGATAGCCGGTGGCTGTGACCAGAAGATCGGCCTTCTCAACGCGGCCGTCCTTCATCAACGCGCCGTCGGCCACGAATCGTTCGAAGTCCTCGTATTGCAGAAGACCGATCTTCCCGCTGATGATCAGATCTGAGGCACCGCAATTGAGGTAATAGCCACCAAAACGTCGGCGCAGTTTCATCTGATGGCCTGTGCCGTCTTCGCCAAAGTCCAGCTTCATGCCTCTTGCTTCGAGGCCTGCGAGCAGATCCTTGTCGATCTCCTGCATCTTCTTGACGTTCATTTTGTAGCCGCGCACGAGCAACGGATAGGTGCCGGAGGCGGCGATCAGGTCACAGTCTTCAAGCGGCAATCCCTCGTTGTAGTAGAGCCCATGGTTGATGCCCGCAGCGTCAACACTTGCTACGGTGATCGAGCCGCGCTGAATTAGCTTGACGTTGGCGCCGCTTTCGCAAAGATCCTGCGCGATGTCATGACCGCTGGTGCCCGCACCGAGAACCAGCGCGTTTTTGCCACGCCAGCAGGATCCTTCCGTATAGCCATGCGTATGCACGATCTCGCCCTTGAAGTCCTCCAGGCCTGGCGCCTTTGCCTTCTTGGGGGCGCCTACCACGCCGTTCGCAAATACGACATGCCGCGGATGCAACACGCGCTCGCTCCCATCGGCGCGGCGGACACGCGCATTCCACTGGCCAGCGACCTCGTCGTAACGACCTTCTACAAACGTGGTGCCGGTCCAGACATTGATTTCCATAGCCCATGCATAGGTTTCCATCCAGTTGCCGAGCATGTCCTTGGGCAGATACTTCGGCCAGCTCGGAGGGAAGGGCATGTATGCCATATGGTTGAGCGCGACCTGATTGTGCAGCGCTAACGAGTGATACCGTTGCCGCCAAACGTCGCCAACCTTGTCGAGCTTGTCGACAACCAGCGCGTCGACGCCCATGCGCCTTAATCTCGCGGCGACGCTGAGCCCCGCCTGACCCGCTCCGATGATCAGTACTGCCGGCTCGCGGTCGGTGAAGGCCTGTTCCCTCGCGCGCCGGTCTGCCCAGTTCTCGCCACCGAAGTTGCGTGAATAAGCTGATCCGCCGGGACGCCGCTCATTGATTGGCTCCTCACGACCCTTCAACTCGTCCAGAGAGGTCATCAGCACCCACGCCTTGTCCGGCTGTGCAGCAAGCAGCCGAACGACGCCGTGTGCCCGACCCAGCGCCGTCTCGAATTCGAAGATCGCTTCAATGACAGACACCCCGGCACGCTTCACCTCTCGCGGTGGAGTACGGTTCTGGGCGACCCTGAACTTTTGGGCCTGAATGGTGGGCTGGACCTCCAGCAGGCGATTGACGATCGCCGATGTGCCCTCGTGCGGGCTGATATTCCAGGTGAAGGCGAGCAGGTCGCGCCAATGGCTCTCGTCGGCGAAAAGGGCGGCCAGATTGGCTCGATCCTCTGCGCGCAGCGCCTCCTCGAAATCCGCCAACCAAATCCCGACATGATCGCCGTCGGCGACGCTGCCAGGACGGGTCCAGCTTGCGGTCAACTCTTCCATTATTCATCCCTTCCGTTGCGGAAATCCTGCACCTGAAAATACCTGCATATTGATGTAGGGATTCTAGAACTCAGGTGTGTGCATGCCTACGAGGCGTGGCGGCAAGCACCTTGGCTGACGATGCAAAGCTGGGGCAAATCCTGTCGCTACACTTTGATCCGGCGGGTTGTCGTCAGGTCAACCATTATCAGTTGACGACCTTTGCGGACCGACAGGACCTGAGAAAATGCGGCTGGTACCGACGAGCGGAGTCCAGCTTTCGGGGGCGCTCGCACGAAACGGGGGGTACGGCGTGAGTCGGGGGCGCTTTGTTTGCAGCAAATGGTAGCTTGAGCCGCACGCTCGCTAGACATCAGCACGGGCCGGCCGTCGAGCATTCAGGCCGGGCTGTCGTTTTGGCGAGTTCGGCCGACAACTCCCAGGCTCGCCAGCCATCTGGCGCTTCCACCCAGTTTTTTGGCGGGCCAATCTGAGTTCACCGCGTCCCATTCACAGATGCCCATGGGCTTATGTCGCGAGAATTCCCCTCGTCGTCTCAATCAGATCGAGCCCACCTGCAGTGGGCGTAAACGTGCTGGCGACGTGGAAGGGTCAGTCAAAAAAGCGGTTCAGTGTCGCGGCAAGCTGGTCAGGTTTGTCCTCCAGCGTGATGCCGTGGCAGTCGTCCTCTTCGAAGGTCACGAGGCTTGAGCCAGGGATGATTGCGAGGAGCGCCTGACCTTGCCGTCCCACCTCATGGTCTTCGTGCGGCGTGGCGATCTCGAGAATCAACGTCGGCGCCGTAATGCGATGTAGGTCGCGTTCCAGGTCATATGCTCGGTTTGCGCGGTAGAAATTCCGGATACCTTCGGCGGATTGCAGCTCGTCTATCACTTTGACCAGGCAATCGGCGCGCGCGTCCCGGTCGCCAATGTTCCTCATGAGCCCCTCACGCCACCACGCCGCGGAAATCGCATTGAAGAGGTCAGCCCACTGCACCAGGGCGCTCTCGCGCTCGTCCGCAGCAGCAAGTAACTTGAGTCGCGCCTTGCCAACTGTGCCGAGGCGCTTTGCGTTTGATGGCACGATGCTATGACTTTGTCCGGCCAGCACGAGTTTATGGACGCGTTGAGGCCAGCCTGCAGCGAGTGCCGCCCCAACCTTATTGCCGGCATGAATCCCGTACACGTGAGCCCGAGATATGGTCAATGCATCCAGAAAATCGACAATCCCACCGGCCATGTCTTCAATCGTCGCGTCGGTTGTGAATGGATCGGACGCTCCCGAGCCTGGATAGTCAATCGCGTACACGGCATATCGATCTGACAGGCGTCCAGCCAGTTCGACGAACATCGACCACGTTCGTCCGGCCTGCGGAAGTAACACCACGGCAGGATTTTCTGTGTCTCCAGTCATCGCGTAGTGCAATTGCCCGAGGCGTGTCTGGGCATATCCGCGTCTCATCTTGCGGTCCTTCTGCGTCGTGCCGTCGACGCCGGTCAATATTGACATTTGAGCTCCGTTCCGGTCGCGGAAATACTGTCATTACCGCATCAGGTGGTGCGTGCTTCAAGACGTCGGTTTGGTAAGGACCTTATTGCCTGGCGCAAAGACAGTCGGCGCAAACGCAAGAAAATAGACTTCGAATTGTCCCGGGCCCATTTCCAGACTGACGACGGAGTTGGGCATCGATCAATCCTGCTCCTGGGCGTCACACTGAACCATGGCAAGTTGCGCGACTCCTTCGGGCAATGCAAAGCACCTTGTCGAGCCCCACCATAGATAACCACCGCGCAAGTTCAGATAATGGGCTATCCATCTCACTCGCGCGTAACCTCGTGAACACCAGAATCGAAGTCGAAAAGGCACGGTTTCTAGCCGTGTCATTCCTGTCCCGACACGGGATGCCGGACGCGCACGCGGACATGGTCGCTGACCACCTGATCTATGCGCAACTGGCGGGCCATGAATACGCGGGCTTTTCCCGCCTATTGCCGATTGCGGAGATGCTCCGGAAAAAAGGGATAGGAGGACCGATCAAGGTCCTGAGAGAAACAGACAATGCGATGTCCATCGATGGCGCAAACGTGAACGGCTACGTTACATCGGTGATCGCGATGGATAAGGCGATCGAACTTGCGAAAGTCAGCGGCGTCGGCATTGTTGGCGTGAGTAACAGCTGGTTTTCCGGAATGCTGCGCTACTACGTGGAGCGCGCAACGAAGGCCGACCTGATTGGCATACATGCTGCCAACTCCACCGCTCGTGTGGCACCGTACGGCGGCATCGATCGGCTTTTAGGTACTAATCCGATTGCCTTCGGCTTTCCAGCCGTTGGCACCCCGCTAGTGGTCGATTTTGCTTCTGCCGCGACTATGTGGGGCGATGTACTCTTTCACCAGCAGACAGGAAGGCCGTTGCCGGAAGGGCGAGCTGTGGACGCGACCGGCGAACCGACCACCGACCCCGCCACCGCTCTGGCCGGGGCCTTTCTTGCTTGGGGAGGCGCCCGTGGGACCGGGGTGTCTGTCGTAGTACAGGCCTTAGGCATCCTCGCGGGGAGCGATCCGATCATCGCAGAGGACGGCAAGTGGGGCTACTTCTTCATGGCGATGGACCCTGGACTGCTGACGCCGCTGGAGGACTTCAAACAGAACATCAGCATCATGCGCGACCGGATCGAGGCTTAGCGCCCTGCGCCCGGGGGAACGGCTGTGCGGGCGCCAGGGAGTGCATCGGGAAGAAAGATCTCCGAGGGGCGTGCGCAAGGCTGGATCGACGTTAACGACGAAATCGTACGGATGATCTCGGGTTGAATAGCGCTGTGGACGAGCGAGTTTCCGTTGACAGGTATCCCGGCTTCTTTTGACACAGGTCTGTATGTCGATTGTGGCGGCTGGGGGGCGGAAAAGCGACGACCAGCACACCAGAAGATTCTTACCCTATCGGGCGACTGAAGGAGACGAAGCATGCATTCTGAACAGCGGACCTGGGATTTTATTGTCGTCGGAGCAGGGAGCGCTGGTTGCGTTGTTGCCGACCGCCTGAGCGAATCGGGTGCGCATAGGGTCTTGGTGCTGGAAGCAGGTCCGGTTGACTCCTGGCTGATGAAGCCCGCAGCAATAAGCTGGTTTCTCGACCTCTCGCGTTATGAGTGGGGATACTGGTCCCACCCGGACCCGTCCCGCAACATGCGCAAGGAGCAGTGGCGACGTGGTCGTGTATTGGGGGGGACCAGCAGCATCAACGGCATGGAATATGTGCGTGGCGCTCGATCAGATTACGATCGGTGGGCCGCAATGGGGAATGCAGGTTGGTCAGCCGACGATGTCATGCCGCTGTTTCGGTCGATGGAACACATTGAACCAGGCTTTCATCCCGCACCGGATTATGCGGTCAGAGGCGATGCCGGAGCGGTACCAATCCGGGTACCCCGCGGCTGTCATCCAGTTACCGATGCCTTCATTAAGTCCGTGCAAGCCGTAGGCTACCCATTTAACAAGGACTACAACGCAGCAGAGCAGTTGGGCGTGAGCTACATGCAGTTCAATCAGCGGCATGGAATGCGGTGCAGTTCGGCGGAAGCCTTCCTGAAGCCGGCAATGGGACGGCAAAACGTGGCGGTGCAGACTGACGCCCTGGTGCAGAAACTGTTGATTCAGAATCGGCGTGTTATCGGTGTGCAGTACGAACGCGGCGGTGAGATACATGTCGCTTACGCAGGCGATGTCATCCTTTCCGGAGGGGCCATCAATACACCAAAGATCTTGATGTTGTCAGGTATCGGGGATCCGCAGGCGCTTCGCAATTTAGGAATCGAAGTGGTCGTTGACAGGCCGGCGGTGGGAAAAAACATGCAGGAACATCCGCTGATCAGACCAACATACCGAACAAAAAAGCCGACCTACAATCCCTCGGAGGGACTGTTACAGCGGGCGAGATTTCTGGCTAAGTTCATCTTTACCCGGCAGGGGCCCATTGCGAATCCTATGGAAGCAACCGCCTTCCTTAAAACATCCCCGTCTGAGTCTGTTCCTGACATACAGCTTCACCTGTCGCTAGTTGGTATGACCTATACCGATGATCCAAAAGCTCACAAGGGGCTTGCCCTTACTCCATACCCATCGTTTTCGATTTTCTTCAATAAGAGTCATCCCGTCAGCCGCGGTCAGATCAGACTCGCAAGCGCGAATCCCCAAACTGCACCAATCATTGAGCCCAACATGCTTGGCGATGAACGTGACGTCGCTACGATGGTCCGGGGACTGCAATTGGTACGCCGTATTGCTTCGACCCAACCGCTCGCCGGCATGATTATTGGTGAAGTCGAGCCGGGTATCGAGCGCGCTAGCTACGACACGCTGGCTGACTATGTCCGGGCAAGGACAGGTCTTGCATATCATCCCATCGGGACATGCCGGATGGGAGTCGACGAAGACGCGGTGGTGACGCCCAATCTTGAAGTTCGTGGCGTCGAAAATCTCTGGATAGCAGATGCTTCAATCATGCCCGACCATATCAGTGGCAATACGAATGGTATCTGCATGATGATCGGGGAGAAGCTGGGCCGGCACCTGGCTGCAATGAAGGGTGGATCACGTGCTACAGAGCTTCTGACGGAACCTGGCGTCGTCCACGCAGCTGCCCCGGCTGCCGCCTCGACCATGTCGGGGTCGACTACCGCGTCAGCTTGCAACAGGCCTTCCGCCAAATAGAGCCGACGTGTGGCGCGACCGATGCGCCGCTTGTGTTGATCACAAACGCGCGGCGGGCTGGTCCGCCCACGCGATGGATGAAAAGGAGCGATGTGCTAGTCACGTCCAGGCATCTGCCGGATTCTGGACACAGAATTTGCCGCCGGTAATTTCCACGCTCGTGCCGGTTATGTAGGAAGCGCAATCAGATGCAAGAAACAGCAGCACGTTAGCGACCTCGTCTGCTGTGCCCAGCCGATTGAGTGCGACCTGACTTGCTAGCGAATCCGGCCTGGTGCCAACAAAGTCGGCGGTCATCGGCGTCTCTATGAGGCCGGGGATAAACCCGACGACCCGGATATTGAAGGGCGCCAGTTCACCGGCGAGCGATCCGGTCATATTGACTACCGCTGCTTTCGAGGCAGCGTAGGCGCCGCTACCAAGAACCGGTATCACCGCTCCGAACGACGCTGCGTTGATCAACACCCCGCCGCCGCGTTTCCTGAGTTTGTCGGCGGCAATTAATCCGCCGTAGTAGACAGATTTGAGATTAACGTTCATGGACTTGTGCCACTCGTCTTCGGGGGTGTCAATCAGCTTCTTTTTGAGGAAAGTACCCGCATTGCTGACCCAGACGTCGATACCTCCAAAGACCCGTTCGACCCGGTCGGCGAAACCAAGTATGTCATCGCGATTTGACACGTTGACCGCCTGCCCATAGACCTCATAGCCACTATCTGCCAACGCCGAGACTGCCACGTCTACATTTCTTTGCGTGCGGCTGCAGATGGCGACCTTGGCGCCTTCGCGAGCGAACAGTTCCGCGGTGGCGAAACCGATGCCGGTAGTCCCACCCGTAATAACCGCGACTTTACCCCTTAGATTGACGTCCATTTCATATCCCTTTGGTGTCTCTCAGCTGGGTGAAGGGCTTACGCTTCATCCTCGCGCGACGTTCTACTTTTCGACGGTGTTCTTCTCGACGTCGATCAGCTTCCAAATATCGATCACGTCAAAGACATGAGAAAGCTCTTCCTTGTAGCCCCGTCCAAGCGTAGGATCCGGAAATCCGGTGGCCATGGTCTCGTAGCAAAGGCGCAAGGCCTTCTGGCGGGCATAGAACGGCGTGGTTGCATCAATCACGAGTTTGTAGCCGAGCCTGCCAACGTCGGAGAGCGACATCCCGATCGACTCCAGTCCCTCTAGCGTCATGTAGACGAGAGGCCCTTCAGCTCTCTCGCCGATAGTGCGGTACTGCTCAGGGTTCGTAGGTACAACGATGAGCAAGTCGGCGCCGGCGCGCTTATATGCGTCTGCTCGCCTCAGCGCCTCGTCCAGGTCGTCGGTGATGCAAGCATTAGTACGTGCGATGATTATGAAATCTTCATCTCGTCGCGCTGCCACTGCTTGTTCGATTTTCTGGGTCGCCAGCTCAATTGGAACGATATGCTCGGTTCCAATGTGATGATGAACGCGTTTAGGAAAGATCTGGTCTTCGATTTCTATTCCCGCGAAGCCCGCAGCCTCTGCCATTGCGATGGTGCGATGCATGTGCATCGGCTCGCCCCAACCGCAAGCCCCGTCGAGGATTAGAGGTAAGGGGCACGCCGCTCTGATGTCCAGGGCAGTGTGAGCCATTTCCGTGAGTGTGAGGCTAGCCTCGGTTACCGCTTTCAGGTAGCCCAACGCCCCGCCACCCAGGTACAGTGCCTGGAATCCGCTCGCCTCGGCGAGTTTCGCGCTGATCGGATCAAGCACAAGCGGCACTACCGGCGGCACGTCTGACGTCATTAATTGACGTAATTTTGATGCACCCGACTTCATAAGATTCTCCGGTGATTAGTTGCCTGACGGGCGATCGATGTTCGAGCATTCTGGATTACGGGCCGAAGTCGGTGGTACGTTGAGGCAAATCCGTTCCCGTGTCTATGTCGTCTGCCCTGGCGGTCGAACAAATCCGAGCCACGCGAACCGGATCGTACAAGCTGGTCGCGGCGCGACGGCGTTTCCTGGTCTGCTGGTTCAAAACGAGGCACTCTTTGTCGAAGCCAAGCTTGGGTTATGCGGTGGGCGCTTCAATCTGACGGACCGGCAGGCCGAACCTCAAGATGTTCATCCAATGGGATAGAAGACTTTCTCTCCGAACCCTGTTCAAGAAACGTTAGATGCCAAGGTAGGCCTTCTGAACCTGTTCGCTTTCGGCCAGCGTTTTGGCATCGCCTTCCGCAATCACACGGCCACCCTCGAGGATGTAGGCCCGATCGGAGATTGAGAGCGCGACTTCAGCGTTTTGCTCGACAACCAGAATGTCGACTCCGTTTTTGGCTATTTCTAGAAGAAGGTGCGAGATGCGATCTACTACAACCGGAGCGAGGCCGATCGTCGGTTCGTCAAGCATCATGATCCTTGGATTGCTCATCATCGCGCGAGCTACCGCAACCATCTGCTGCTGGCCGCCGCTGAACGTTCCTGCAATCGCTGATAGCCGATCGCGCAATTCGGGGAAATGGGTTAGGACACGCTCCATGTCGCGGCGCACGGAGGAGGAGTCATTCCGTGTGTACGCGCCGAGCTCAAGATTTTCTTTGAGCGTCATTTTGCTGAAGAGGCGGCGTCCCTCCGGCACAACCGAAAGCCCTTTTTTGACGAGGCGGTCCGCGGATAGGGCGGTTACGTCCTCCCCAAACAGCCTCACGCTTCCCCCCGTTGACCTGAGCAAGCCGCAGATGCACTTGATTATCGTCGATTTGCCGGCGCCATTAGCACCGATCATCGTAACGATCTCGCCGCGTCGAACCTCGAGAGACACATCTGTGACGGCAGGAACGTCGCCATACGATGCCGATAATGCGTCGACTCGGAGTGATACATCGTCACCGGGCATGATTGCTCCCCAGGTAAGCGGTGATGACCTCTTTGTTGGCGCGGACCTCAGCCGGTGTGCCGGTCACCAATTGACGTCCGTGGTGCAGCACAACAATGCGCTCGCACACGGACATCACAGCCTTCATGTTGTGTTCGACCAGCAGGATGGTACTGCCAAAATCGCGTCGGATCGAACGAAGTATATCGAGTGTCGCCACGACTTCTGTCTGATTGAGGCCGGTCAGCGGTTCGTCCAGGCAGAGCAGCTTCGGGCGCGTTGCAAATGCAATGGCGATGCTAACGAGCCGCTGGAGTCCGTGAGGAAGGGAGCTTGCGATAGTCTCCAGGTGCGGCGTGAGCCCAAGAATCGCGGCAGTTTCTTCGACACGCTTCCTCCGCTGGGTGCTCGACGCACCAGCAAGCCAATGGACTGTTCCCACGAGAATGTTGTCGCGCACGGTCATTGTTCGTAAATAGCTACCGTGTTGAAACGTGCGGGTAAGACCCAGGCGGCTGATCGTCGTCGGAGATAAACCGGTGCAGTCCCGCCCGAACACCTCCAGGGACCCTGATGACGGCTTGATGAAGCCGCTGATAAGATTGAAGGTCGTGCTCTTGCCGGCTCCATTGGGCCCGATGAGGCCTAGCACTTCGCCCTCCCGGATCTCGAGATTCAAGTCCGCGACGGCGACAATGCCTCCAAACTTTCGTGTTAGCCCGGTGGTCCGTAGAAGAATAGCGTTTTCGGCAGTCATATCTATCTCCCGGCTTAGCGTGCAATGGATTTGGAAACATGCCGAGCGCGTTTCGCGTCGCATCGTTTCCAGAATTTCCGCCACGGCATACCGATCAGCCCGTCGGGCATGAGCAGCATGGCAAGGACGATGGCGCCGCCATACACATACTGTTCGGCGGCTCCGAATCCCA
>Ga0153988_1000019_pt1 | contig 29686 bp, 27 predicted proteins | sample TSNC072MetaG_FD_104742 | JGI IMG/M metagenome (GOLD analysis project Ga0153988, IMG submission 104742) | Attine ant fungus gardens microbial communities from North Carolina, USA - TSNC072 MetaG | ecosystem: Host-associated > Fungi > Mycelium > Unclassified | place: USA: North Carolina, Jones...
CCTGGGGCGAAGTCGCGCGGCGTCTCGCGCACGAGATCAAGAACCCGCTCACGCCGATCCAGCTTTCCGCCGAGCGCTTGCAGATGAAGCTCGCCGACAAGCTCGCGCCATCCGATGCGGACGTGTTGAAGCGCGGCGCGACTACGATCGTCAATCAGGTCGCCGCGATGAAGCAGATGGTCGACAATTTCCGCGACTACGCGCGCACGCCACCAGCGGTGCTCGCGCATCTGCAACTGAATGATCTGGTCAGCGAAGTGCTCACGCTGTACGGTATCGAGGAAGGCAAGGGCGCGATCCAGGTCGAGCTCGCCGCGTTGCCCGCGATTCGCGGCGACGCGACGCAGTTGCGCCAGGTGATTCACAACCTGTTGCAGAACGCGCAGGATGCGGTCGCCGAGGTCGAGCATCCGCGTGTTTTGCTCGAGACGAGGACAGTAGAATACGGAGATCCCGATGCGGAAGGCAAAGTACGCGTCGCGGTGCGTCTGACAGTGTCGGATAACGGACCGGGCTTTCCCGCGCGTATTCTTACGCGCGCGTTCGAGCCTTACGTGACCACCAAGGCCAAGGGCACGGGCCTGGGTCTTGCGATGGTCAAGAAGATCGTCGACGAACATGGCGCGCGCATCGACATTCGCAATCGCATGAAGGCCGGCGACGTGATCGAAGGCGCGCAGATTTCGATCCTCTTCCTTCAACTGGCGGACGACACGGCGGCACCCGGTGCGCATGGCGCAGGTGCGCATCCGGCGCATGGCGGTACGTCGCAGGGAACGACAAAAGCAACAGTGCAGACAAGGGCAGCGTAAATGGCAACCATCCTGGTGGTAGATGATGAAATGGGCATCCGGGAATTGCTCTCGGAGATCCTGAGCGACGAGGGGCACGTCGTGGAGGCCGCTGAAAATGCGCAGGAGGCGCGCGAGTTCCGCTTGCGCCAGGCGCCGGACCTCGTGCTGCTCGACATCTGGATGCCCGACACCGACGGCGTGACGTTGCTCAAGGAATGGGCCGCGCAAGGTCAGTTAACCATGCCGGTCATCATGATGTCCGGCCACGCGACCATCGATACCGCGGTCGAAGCGACGAAGATCGGCGCGCTCAATTTTCTCGAGAAGCCGATTGCGTTGCAGAAGCTGCTGAAGGCGGTCGAGCAGGGGCTCGCGCGTGGCAACGCGCCGGCGCAGGGTGGCGCGGCCGCGAAGCCGACGATGCCGGTGAACGCGTCGGCGGTCGCATCGGCGGCCGCCTTGCCGATACTCTCGGCCGACGGCATCGGCGGCGGCGCGCTCACCGCGCAAACGGCATCGATCTCGTTCGACATTCCGCTGCGCGATGCACGCGATGCTTTCGAGCGCGCGTACTTCGAATATCATCTCGCGCGCGAGAACGGCAGCATGACGCGTGTCGCGGAGAAGACCGGCCTCGAACGCACGCATCTTTATCGCAAGCTCAAGCAACTCGGCGTCGATCTCGGCAAGAACAAGGGCGAATGAGCACGACGTATTGCATGTAAAGGTCGGCCGACGAAATTTTTTATGAAAGGGCTTGCTGAACTGCGGTTCGCTTGATATAGTTTCGCTCTTCGTTGGCCCGGTAGCTCAGTTGGTAGAGCAGCGGATTGAAAATCCGCGTGTCGGTGGTTCGATTCCGCCCCAGGCCACCAGGATTTAGCCCCAGGAAATCGCAAGATTCCTGGGGCTTTTCCGTTTCAGGTGGGTATTCGTTTCTTTGCGTTTCTGCGGCCGGCTCGCAGGTCAGGTCAAGGGCGGCGTTCAACGTCGCGTGATAAAATCGCGTCAGTTCAATGACTTGCATGCGAGCGTGTTGCTTCACTCGCGCATCAGTGCAGCGGCTGAATCAGTGCAACACGTGAGTGCCGTGCGTTATGGCGCTACCTGTGGCGAACCCGTCGCCCGACGATCAACGGTATAAGCGCCCAGTCACGTTCACGCGCAGCGCGCGACCTATACTGCTTTGGCCGGCAGCAGTGCCGGTATACGTCGCGCCGCGTCGCCTGCATGAGCATGACGCACCTCGCGCAGCGCGACTTGGCACTCTCATTCACGGAGTTTCACGGTGATCCGCAAAGACGCTAAGCGTAGCGCGCTCGTGTTGTTTTCCGGCGGCCAGGATTCCGCCACCTGTCTCGCGTGGGCGCTCGATCGTTACGACACGGTCGAAACGCTCGGTTTCGATTATGGTCAGCGGCATCGCGTCGAACTCGAATGCCGCGAGGGGTTCCGTCAGGCCGTCACGCACGCGTTTCCGGCATGGGCCGATCGTCTCGGCGACGACCACATGATCGATCTGTCGCTGCTCGGTGCGATCAGCGATACCGCGATGACGCGCGAGATCGAGATCGAGGCCTCGGCCAACGGTTTGCCGAACACGTTCGTGCCGGGCCGCAATCTGATGTTCATGACGATCGCCGCGGCCATTGCCTACCGGCGCGGTTTGCAGGTGCTGGTCGGCGGCATGTGCGAAACGGACTTCTCTGGTTATCCCGATTGTCGGGACGACACGATGAAGGCATTGCAGGTCGCGCTCAATCTCGGCATGGACACGCGCTTCGCGCTCGAAACGCCGCTCATGTGGCTCGACAAGGCCGATACGTGGCGCCTCGCGCACGAGCTCGGCGGCGACGAACTGGTCGAACTGGTGCGCGTCGAGACGCACACCTGCTACGTTGGCGAACGCTCCGAATTGCATACGTGGGGCTTCGGCTGCGGCGAATGCCCGGCATGCCGCCTGCGCAAGCGCGGTTACGAGGCCTACCTCGTGGGTGAAAAAGTCACCGAGCCGGTCTGATCGCCGACAAGGCGGTACATCTATCGGGCAGCGAGCGGCGGGCGCAAATCACGCCATCATCTTCAGGAATACAGGGCAGATAGCAGCATGACTTACGCGGTCAAGGAAATCTTCTACACGTTGCAGGGCGAGGGCGCGAATGCCGGGCGTCCGGCCGTGTTTTGCCGCTTCGCAGGCTGCAATCTGTGGTCGGGCCGCGAAGAGGATCGCGCGGAAGCCGTGTGCCGTTTCTGCGATACCGATTTCGTCGGCACCGACGGCGAGAATGGCGGCAAGTACCGCACGCCCGAGGAGTTGGTTGCGATGATCGCGTCGCAATGGCCACAAGGCGAGGGCGAGCGTTTCGTGGTCTGCACCGGCGGCGAGCCGATGCTGCAACTGGACCAGCCGCTCGTCGACGCGCTGCACGCGGCCGGCTTCGAGATCGCGATCGAGACTAACGGCTCGCTGCCCGTGCTCGAAACGATCGACTGGATCTGCGTGAGCCCGAAGGCCGACGCGCCGCTCGTCGTGACCAAAGGCAACGAGCTGAAGGTTGTGATCCCGCAGGACAACCAGCGCCTTGCCGACTACGCGAAGCTCGACTTCGAGTATTTCCTCGTCCAGCCGATGGACGGCCCGTCGCGCGACATCAACACGAAGCTCGCGATCGACTGGTGCAAGCGCCATCCGCAATGGCGCCTGTCGATGCAGACCCACAAGTATCTGAACATTCCCTGATTTACCGTGCTGACGATTACCCGAAAACTTGAATTCGACGCGGGCCACCGCATCCCCGATCACCGCAGCCAGTGCCGTAATCTGCACGGCCATCGCTATGTGCTCGAAATCACGCTGCAAGGCGACCTGGTCGACACCGAAGGCGCGCCCGATCGCGGCATGGTGATGGACTTCGCCGATGTGAAGTCGCTCGCCAGCGAGCATCTGGTCGACAAGTGGGACCACGCGTTTCTGGTCTACGCCGGCGACACGCAGGTGCGCGGCTTTCTCGAAACCATGGCGGGCCACAAGACCGTCGTGCTCGACCGCATTCCGACCGTCGAGAACCTCGCTGCGATCGCATTCGAGATTCTCGCGAACGTGTACGACGCGCATTACGGCGTGAATCTGCGTCTGCACAAGGTGCGTCTGTACGAGACGCCGAACTGCTGGGCCGACGTGGTCCGCGGCCAGGCGCGCGACTAGCCCGCTGCTCATTCCTCCTGTCGCGCGAGAGAACCCTCGCGTTATTGTCACGGTATGATCGTTCCGGCAAGCACACGGAGCGAGACATGCCGGTCATCGCATTGCGTTGCAGCAGGCATCGGGGCCGTCAGTGCCTTGGTTCCTGCCTGACCTCATATCTGGCCCCGCCTCCGGACACTCTTCCGGTCACAAAACCGCGCGAGGCCAGCCGATGAGCACCTTCACCAATCCCCTCAAGCAACGTCTGAAGGAACCCGCGTCGCTGCTCGGTCTGTGGCTGTCTCTCGGCAGCGATGCGGCGGCCGAGGCGCTCGCCCATGCCGGCTTCGACTGGCTGCTGATCGACATGGAGCACGCGCCGAACGATAGCGGCGGCGTCGAATCGCAATTGCGCGCGATCGCCGCCGCGCATCTGCCGAGCGAGCCGGTGGTGCGCGTGCCTGCCAGCGAGCCGTGGCTCGTCAAGCGCGTGCTCGACGCTGGAGCGCGCACGCTGATGTTCCCGAATATCGAATCCGCTGACGATGCGGCACGCGCCGTGCGCCTCACCCAATATCCGACCGCCGGGGCGCTGGACGGCGAGCGCGGCGTCGCGGGTGTCGTGCGCGCGGCCGGCTACGGCATGCGGCGCGACTACGTGCAGACGGCCAACGCGCAGATCGCGACGATCGTGCAGATCGAGTCGGTGCGCGGCTTGCGGGAAGTCGAGAGGATCGCGGCGACGCCGGGCGTCGACTGCGTGTTCGTCGGGCCGGCCGACCTGGCCGCGAGCCTCGGCCATCTCGGCGACGCGAAGCACGCCGATGTGCTGACGGCGATGACGCGCATCGTTAGTGTCGCGGACAAGGCCGGCATCATCGCGGGCATTTTCGCGATGGACGTGGCGAGCGCGCGGCAGTATCGCGACGCGGGGTTCCGCTTTATCGCGCTGGCCGCCGACGTCATCTGGATGTTGCGCGCGACCCGTCAGGCGTTGCAGGAGGTGAGGTCATGAACGGCGGAGCGCAGGGCGTCGCGAGGCGTGTCAGCGCGCGGGCGGCGGTTGCGGTGGCGTTGCTGGCGAGTGGCGCGTGGGATGTCGCGTACGCGCAGGACCGGGTCGCGAAGTCGAACGATCCGCAGACGCAGTCCGCGGTGGCCGACTACAACGCTGGCAATCTCGGCGCGGCGCTGACCGAGTTTCGCCAGGCCGCCGAGCGCGGCAGCCGGCTTGCCGAGTTCAACTACGCGATGATGCTGCTCAACGGCGAGGGCACGCCGGCCAACGTCGAGGAGGGCAAGAAGTGGCTGCGCAAGGCCGCCGACGCGAACATGTCCCACGCGCAGTACGTGTACGGCAAGATGTACGACGATGGCGAGTTCGTCGAGCGCAATCCGGCCGAGGCGCATCGCTGGTTCCTGAAGGCGGCGCAGCAGGGACACGTGCAGGCGCAACTCGCGCTCGCCAACCAGTTCCTCGACGGACGCGGCACCGAGCGCGACAACCGGCAGGCCTTCGTCTGGTACAAGAAAGCGGCGCAGGGCGGCGACATGACCGCGCAATACGTGACCGGCTCGTTCTACGAGCGTGGTGGCGACGGCGTCGACCGCAACCTGAACGTGGCGCGTGCGTACTACGCGGCCGCGGCGGCGCAGGGCGATCCGGCGGCGCGTCTGAAGTATCAGCAGTTGAGCGCGCAACTGCGCGATCAGAAGGAAGTGAAGCCGCAGTAATGACGGCCATGAAAAAGGGGGGCGGCGGGGCGCCCCTTTGTGCATTGCATGCCGGTTCGCGCGTGTCGCGAGGCGTCGCTAGCTTTGCATCAGGCGCTTCTGGCGCGCGACGCTCATGATGAGCCCGACCGCGATGCCGAGCGTCGTCAGCGCGGTGCCGCCGTAGCTCATGAACGGCAGCGGCACGCCGACCACCGGCAGAATCCCGCTCACCATGCCGATGTTGACGAACGCGTAGGTGAAGAACGCCATCGTCAATGATCCGGCCAATAATCGCCCGAATAACGTCGCTCCATTGGCCGCGATATAGAGCCCGCGCGCGATCAGCAGCATGTATAGCGTGAGCAGCACGATCCCCCCCGCCAGGCCGAACTCCTCAGAGAACACCGCGAAAATAAAGTCGGTGTGCTTCTCGGGGATGAACTCGAGGTGCGCCTGCGTGCCCTTCAGCCAGCCCTTGCCGAGCGGGCCGCCCGAGCCGATCGCGATCACCGCCTGGATCGTGTGGAAGCCTTTGCCGAGCGGGTCCGAGGTCGGATCGAGCAGCGTGCAGATGCGGTGCTTCTGGTAGTCGTGCATCAGCGGCCACTGCACCTCGGGCTGACAGATCTTGTCCTGGAACGCCGCGATCGACACGACCGCGATCACGCCCGCGATCAGCACCGGCACGATCAGCTTGAAGCTCAGGCCCGCGAAGTAAATCACGAATAAGCCGGCCGCGAATACGAGCACGGCTGTGCCGAGGTCGGGCTGTTTGGCGATCAGTCCGACCGGCACGATGAGGATCACGAAGCCGACCAGGTAGTCGTACCAGCGCATCACGCCTTCGCGGCGCTGGTAGTACCAGGCGAGCATCAGCGGAGTCGCGATCTTCAGGATTTCCGACGGCTGGATCACCACGCCGACGTTGATCCAGCGCTTCGCGCCCTTGCGCGTGAGGCCGAACATCGCGACCGCGACCAGTAGCGCGATCCCGAACGTGTAGAGCGGAACCGCGAAGCGCATCAGCGTATTGGGCGGCACATTGGCGAGCGCCCACATCAGCACGAACGTCAGCAGGATGTTGCGCAACTGGTCTTCCACGCGGCCGGGCATGTCGAGCGTCGCGCTGTACAGCGTGACGATGCCGACGCACAGCAGCAGAAACACGATCAGTGCGAGCGGCCGGTCGAAGCCCACGAACATCCGTTTGATGCGATCGAGCCAGGCGCGCTTGTCGAATTGCATGCCTTTCTCCTTATTCGTCGATGCCGCTGGTGGCCGGCCGGCGTGGCGATGCGTCCTGAGCGGCGTCCTCGCGCGACGGCGCCGCGACGCTCGGCGTCGGCTCGCTCGCCGGACGGGGTTTGCGTGGCGCGCCGGATGAGCGCGCCGTGGATTTTTTCGCGGCAGCGGACGCCGAAGCCGGTTTGGCCGCCGAGGCTGCCTGCGCTGCGGATACGGCCGGTGCTGCCGGAGCGGACGCGGCGGCGGCAGCACCGGCCGCTGGTGCCGACGCCCCATTCGCGGACGAAGCCGCCGACGCCGCGACAGCCGCCGATGCGGCTACGGCTTCCGACGCACCGGGAACCGGCAGTGCCGTGAAGCCCGCCGCGATCCTGATCGGCTGCGTGCTGTCCTTCGATGGCGGCGCATCGCCGACCTGCGGCGCGGACGCGTCGAGCGTCGCCGAAGCGGCCGCCGCGACGGCGGCTTCCTCGGCGCCCGGCCTGTTCCTGCCGATCAGGTAATAATCGATCACCTTGCGCGCGATCGGGCCGGCCGCTTCCGCACCCCAGCCGCCGTTTTCGACGATCAGCGCAAGCGCGATCTTCGGCTGCTCGGCCGGCGCGAAGGCGATGAAGAGCGCGTGGTCGCGCAGGCGCTCGGCGAGTGCGTGCCCCCTGTAGTTCGCGCCCTGCAGCGAGTAGACCTGCGCCGTACCGGTCTTGCCGGCCGCCTGGTACGGTGCGCCGGCGAACACCTTGGACGCCGTGCCGTTGCTGACCACGCCTTCCATCGCGTGTTTGATGAAGTCGATATCCTGCTGCCTGACCGCGATCTTGTCGCTCGGATCGCGCACGACCGGGCGCGTTTCCTTCGTAATCGGATTTTCGATGTCGCGCACGAGGTGCGGCTTCATCACGATGCCGTTGTTGGCGAGCGTCGCGGTCGCATGCGCGAGCTGCAGGATCGTGAACGAGTTGTAGCCCTGGCCGATGCCGAGGCTGATCGTCTCGCCTTCGTACCACTTCTGCTGTTCGGGTCGGCGGTACGCATGGCGCTTCCAGTCGGTCGACGGCAGGATGCCCTTGGCCTCGCCCGCGATGTCGATGCCGGTGATCTGCCCGAAGCCCCACGGCTTCATGAAGTTCGCGATGTTGTTGACGCCGAGGTCGTGCGCGAGCATGTAGAAGTACGTGTCGTTCGACACGACGATCGCGCGGTTCATGTCGACCCAGCCCTGGCCCGAGCGCACGTCGTTGCGGAACGTGTGGCCGCCGAACGTGTAGTAACCGGGGTCCTGGAAGCCCCAGCCCGTCGTGCGCTTGTGCAGCGTCAGCGCGGCGAGCGCCATGAACGGCTTGTAGGTCGAGCCCGGCGGATAGGTGCCGTGCAGCGGCCGGTTCAGGAGCGGATGATCGGGCGAGTTGTTGAGCTCGTCCCAGGTCTGCTGGTCGATGCCGTCGACGAACGAGTTCGGATCGAAGCTCGGCGCCGACACGAACGCTAGCACGTCGCCGGTGGACGGCTCGATCGCGACGAGCGCGCCGCGGCGGCCGGCGAAGGCCTGCTCGGCAACCTGCTGCAAACCGATGTCGAGCGACAGCTCGAGGTTGTTGCCGGGCGTCGCCTGGGTGCGCGACAGCGTGCGCACGGGCCGGCCGCCCGCCGTCACCTCGACTTCCTCGAAGCCGGTCTGTCCGTGCAGCTCGGTCTCGTAGCTCTGCTCGATGCCGATCTTGCCGATGTAGTCGGTGCCCTTGTAGTTGTTGGCGTCGAGGCGCGGATCGTAGTGATCGGGATCACTGTCGTTCTGGTCGCTCGCGTCGTCGATGCGTTCCTGGTCGCGCTGCGAAATCCGCCCGATGTAGCCGATCACGTGTGCGGCGGTCGGCCCGAGCGGGTACTGGCGGAACAGCCGCGCGCGCACTTCGACGCCGGGAAAGCGGAAGCGCTGCGCGGTGAAGCGCGCGACTTCGTCGTCGGTGAGGCGGGTGCGGATCGGCAGGCTTTCGAAGTTCTTCGAGTCTTCCTGCAGCTTCTTGAAGCGGCGGCGGTCGCGTGCGTCGATCGAGATGACCGTGGCCAGGTTGTCGATCACGTTGTCGAGCGAGTCGTTCAGCTTCGACGGCGTGATTTCGAGCGTGTAGGCCGAGTAGTTCTTCGCGAGTACGACGCCGTTGCGGTCGGTGATGATGCCGCGGTTCGGCACGATCGGCGCGACGGAAATGCGGTTTTCGTCGGCTTGCAGCGAGTATTTGCTGTAGTGCCAAACCTGCAGGAACAGGAAGCGGAAGCCGATCAGCCCGAAGCAGACGAACACGAACAGGCCCGCCGCCGCGACGCGCAGGCGGAATTTCGTGAGCTGCTGTTGAGTGTCCTTGAATTCGGTCATGCGAGTTAAGCAAAAGGCCGGCGCGCGGCCATCCAGAGTGTGCGCCCAAACCGGCCGGGACCGGTGGCAGGAACTGCAATGCGCGTCGGGCGGGCCGGCGGCGCGGGCCTTACTGCGACGTGTCGCGGCAAAGCGGCCGGCGGGCCCGATGCGGGATCAAATGGGCCGCGTGTCGTCCGGGTCGGCCGGGCGGCGTTGCGGCATCAGCAGCAGCACGCTCGCGAGCGGCCACAGTGCGGCTTCGACAAAACCGTCGATCAGATAACTCCAGCCCGGGAACGCCGCGCCGGTCAGCAGACGGATCACGAACGGCACCAGCTGCGCGACGACGAGCAGCGGCATGACCGCGAACGTTTGCACGCCGAGCGACATCCACAGCACGCGGCGATGGATCGTGATCGCGCCGTACGACAGCAGCGTGTACGCGAGCGCGTGTTCGCCGAGCAGGCTCGCGTTGTGCACGTCCATCAGCAGGCCGAGCAGGAACGCGATGCCCATGCCGACCTTGCGCGGCTGGTGCACGTTCCAGAACAGCAGCACGAGCGCGACGAAATCGGGCACGCCGGCGAGCCGTCCCCACGGCATCAGGTTCAGCAGGAACGCCGCGGCAAGGCTGAACGCGATGAAATACGGATTGACCGGCTGCAGGATGTATTGCGGGCGGTTCATGGCTGAGCCCCCGGCGCGGCTTGCGGCTTCGTGGTCTTCGCGGCGGCCGGCTTGTCGGCCTTCCTGTCGGCGGATTTCTCGGACTTCTTCTCGGTGGCGGCGTTTTTGGCCGGGGCCTTTTCCGTGGCTTTGGCGGCGGGCTTTTCTGCTGTGGCTTTGTCGCCGGCGCTCTTGTCGCCGGGCTTGGCTGCGGATTTATCCGCCGTGCCCTTGCTGTCCGCCGCCTTGCCGCCCTTCTTCGCTTTCGCATCCTTCGCGGCCGTGACCGCGTCGGGTTCGTCGGCCGGGCGCGGCGGCACGTTGTCCTGAACGTGCAGCACCAGCACCTCGCGCGCGCCGCGCACCGCCGCGACCGGCAGACTGACCACGCGCGCAAACGCGGTGTCGGCCTGCTTGTCGACGCGCACGACCTTCGCGACCGGCAAGCCCGGCGGATACACACCGTCGAGGCCGCTCGTGACGAGTTCGTCGCCGGTCTGCACGTCCGCGCTGATCGGCACGAAGCGCAGATCGAGCGTGTCGCCCTTCGGCGTGCCGTAGATCACGCTGCGCAAGCCGGTGCGCAAGATTTCCACCGGCACGGCCTGATCCTTGTCGGTCAGCAGCGTGACTTCGGCCTGCAGCGGGAACACGCGCGTGACCTGGCCGATCACGCCGTTTTCGTCGACGACCGGCGAGCCGTTCTGGATGCCTTGCTGCGCGCCGCGTCCGATCACGACCTTCTGCGTGAACGGATCGCGCGTGTCGTACTGGATTTCAGCCGGCAGCGATTGCGTGGTCAGGTGCTGCGACAGTTGCAGCAGCGCGCGCAGATGGGCATTTTCGGCGGCAAGCGTCGCGGCCGTGTTGGCCTGCTGCGAGAGCAGCAGATCCTTCGCGCGCAGCTTTTCGTTTTCGCCGCGCAGCGTGGCGCTCGTCACGGCGAGATCGGCGGCGCCCATGAAGATATCGCGCGGCACGAGGGCCGCGCGCTGCAACGGATAAAGACCCGCGCCGAGCACGCCGCGGACGATTTCGAGCGTCTGGAAGCGGGCATCGGAGATCAGCAGGGCGATCGCCAGCACGACGAAGAACACCAGTCGGGCGAGAGCCGAGGGGCCTTGCTTGAACAGAGGCGGCGGACTGTATTCCATGGTCGGCGCCGGGGGCGTGAGCGGTTGGGTGAGACGGCGGCGCGAGAGGCGCGCGCGGTCAGCGCGTGGCGGCTGGTCGGCCCAGCCAACGGCAAAGCGGCCCGCAAGGGGCCGTGTGCCAGATCCGCGCTACTGACATGGGAAAAAAGCTCGCTTACTCGTATGAGAAGATGCTGCCGAGCTTGTCCATGCGTTCGAGCGCCATGCCCGAGCCGCGCACGACGCAGGTCAGCGGGTCTTCGGCGACGAGCACCGGCAGGCCGGTTTCTTCCGCGAGCAGGCGGTCGAGGTCGCGCAGCAGCGCGCCACCACCGGTCAGCATCATGCCGCGCTCGGCGATGTCGGCGCCGAGTTCCGGCGGCGTCTGCTCCAGCGCGATCTTCACCGACGAAACGATCTGGTTCAGCGGATCGGTCAGCGCTTCGAGAATTTCGTTGCTCGAAATCGTGAAGCTGCGCGGAATGCCTTCCGACAGATTGCGGCCCTTCACTTCCATTTCCTTGACTTCGGAGCCGGGGAACGCGGAGCCGATTTCCTTCTTGATGGCTTCGGCGGTCTGCTCGCCGATCAGCATGCCGTAGTTGCGGCGGATGTAGTGGACGATCGCTTCGTCGAACTTGTCGCCACCGACGCGCACCGAGCCCTTGTAGACGATGCCGCCGAGCGAGATCACGCCGACTTCGGTCGTGCCGCCGCCGATGTCGACGACCATCGAGCCGGTTGCCTCGGACACCGGCAGGCCCGCGCCGATCGCGGCGGCCATCGGCTCTTCGATGAGATAAACCTGCGAGGCGCCCGCGCCGTGCGCGGCTTCCTTGATCGCGCGGCGCTCGACCTGGGTCGAACCGCACGGCACGCAGATGATGATGCGCGGCGACGGCGAGAACATGCGCGATTCGTGAGCAGTCTTGATGAACTGCTTGATCATCTGCTCGGTGACGGTGAAGTCGGCGATCACGCCGTCTTTCATCGGGCGGATCGCCTCGATGTTGCCCGGCACCTTGCCGAGCATCTGCTTGGCTTCCTTGCCGACTGCCTGAATGGTTTTTTTGCCGTTGGGACCGCCTTCCTGGCGGATCGACACCACCGACGGTTCGTCGAGCACGATGCCCTTGCCACGCATGTAGATCAGCGTGTTGGCGGTGCCGAGGTCAATCGCCAGATCGTTGGAGAAGTAGCTGCGCAAAAAGCCGAACATTCAAAATCCTGTCTCGCTGGGGGCCGGGCCTCGCACCGTATGCGTAGGGCGGCAGCGGAAAAATAACAGCTTCAGCCGGGCGAAGCGGCGCCACAGGAACTTGAAGCTGCGAGGGAGTCTACCGGAGGCCGTTGCGAAGCCAGGGCGGAAAGCACGGGACGTTCTTGAGGAATTGTCCGTAAGGCCTTGGTAAGTCGGTCCGGGTTTGGGTCGAACGCGTAATGATACCTTATAATTTTGGATGTTTTGAAGGAAACGGAGCGCACTTTTTGCCGTTGCCGCTCCTTTTTCGGGATTGTCCTATCGTGTCGTAACCCGCTGTTACAGCGCGGTTTTTTCAAGTGTTACGACACTCCACCTCTTTCCGGTGACTGCATGGCTCTGACCCTGACCGATGTTAAGCGCATCGCGCATCTCGCGCGGCTCGAACTGGCTGATGCCGACGCCGAGCACACGCGTGCCCAGCTCAATGATTTCTTCGGCCTCGTCGAGCAAATGCAGGCGGTCGATACCACCGGCATCGCGCCGCTTGCCCACCCGATCGAGCAGATCGAAGACGTCGCGCTGCGTCTGCGTAACGACGCCGTGACCGAGACGGTCGAGCGCGAGGCTTTCCAGCGCCCGGCGCCGGCCGTGCAGGACGGCCTGTATCTCGTGCCGAAGGTGATCGAATAAGCCGCGTTCGCACAAGCCCGGCGCGGCTCGTGGGCGAGCGCCCTGCGCTTCGCGCGGCGCAGCCTCTCGCAGGCGGCCCGGCCGGTGCCGCGCACGGCGCACCGCGGGCTTTCCCGGCGCGGCGTGCCGGCGGGCAGCCGAACGCCTTCACGGCAGCGTGACCACGCTGCCGCGCTTTCCAGGATAAAACGCAATGCATGAAAAAAGTCTGACCGAACTGCGCGCCGCACTGACGGCCAAGGAATGCTCCGCAGTCGAACTGGCGCAGTTGTACCTGAAGCGGATCGACGCGGCCAATAGCCTGAACGCGTTTATCCAGGTCGATCCCGAGTTGACGCTCGCCCAGGCGAAAGCCGCCGATGCGCTGCTGCACGGCGGCGAGGCGGGCCCGCTCGCCGGCCTGCCGATCGCGCACAAGGACGTGTTCGTGACGAAGGGCTGGCGCTCCACGGCCGGCTCGAAGATGCTCGCGAACTACGAAAGCCCGTTCGACGCGACCGTGGTTGCGCGTCTCGCGAACGCCGGCATGGTGTGCGTGGGCAAGACCAACATGGACGAATTCGCGATGGGCTCGTCCAACGAGAATTCGTACTTCGGCGCGGTGCAGAATCCGTGGGATCGCAAGGCCGTGCCGGGCGGTTCGTCGGGCGGCTCGGCAGCGGCTGTCGCCGCGCGTCTCGCGCCCGCCGCGACCGGCACCGACACCGGCGGCTCGATCCGCCAGCCGGCGTCGTTCTCGGGCATCACCGGCATCAAGCCGACCTATGGCCGCGTGTCGCGCTACGGCATGATCGCGTTCGCGTCGTCGCTCGATCAGGGCGGCCCGATGGCGCAGAGCGCCGCCGACTGCGCGCTGCTGCTCAACGCGATGGCCGGCTTCGACGAGCGCGATTCGACGAGCCTCGCGCGCGCGGACGAAGACTACACGCGCTATCTCGGCAAGTCCTGGCAGGAAGGCGGCGCGGACAAGCCGCTCGCCAGCCTGCGCATCGGCCTGCCGAAGGAGTACTTCGGCGCCGGTCTCGCCGACGACGTGCGCGCGTCGATCGACGCGGCACTCAAGCAGTACGAAACGCTCGGCGCGACGCTCGTCGAAGTCTCGCTGCCGAAAACCGAACTGTCGATTCCGGTCTACTACGTGATCGCGCCGGCGGAAGCCTCGTCGAATCTGTCGCGTTTCGACGGCGTGCGCTTCGGCCATCGCGCGGCCGAATACCGCGATCTGCTCGACATGTACAAGAAGTCGCGCGCCGAAGGTTTCGGTCCCGAAGTGAAGCGCCGCATTCTGGTCGGCGCCTACGTGCTGTCGCATGGCTATTACGATGCGTACTACCTGCAGGCGCAGAAGATCCGCCGCATCATCGCGCAGGACTTCCAGGAAGCGTTCAGGCAGTGCGACGTGATCATGGGACCGGTTGCGCCTTCCGTTGCATGGGACCTCGGCGCGAAGGGCGACGATCCGGTGCAAATGTATCTGGCCGACATCTACACGCTGTCGGTGAGTCTTGCCGGCCTGCCGGGCATGAGCGTGCCGTGCGGCTTCGGCGCGGGTGCGAATGCGCAGCGTCCGGTCGGTCTGCAGATCATCGGCAACTATTTCAACGAAGCCCGGATGCTACAGGTGGCCGACGCGTTCCAGCGCGCCACCGACTGGCATCGTCAGGCACCGGCAGGAGTGTGAGCACCATGACCAGGCAATGGGAAGTCGTGATCGGTCTGGAGACCCACGCGCAGTTGTCGACGCAGTCGAAAATCTTCTCGGGCACCGCGACGCAATTCGGCGCCGCGCCGAACACGCAGGCCAGCCCCGTCGACCTCGCCCTGCCGGGCACGCTGCCGGTCATGAACCGCGGCGCGGTCGAGCGCGCGATTCAATTCGGCCTCGCGATCGGCGCGACGGTCGCGCCGCGCAGCATCTTCGCGCGCAAGAATTATTTCTACCCCGATCTGCCGAAGGGCTACCAGATCAGCCAGTACGAAATTCCCGTCGTGCAGGGCGGCCAGGTGACGATCCAGGTGCCGGCCAATGAAAAGGCGGGCAAGGAAGCGTACGAGAAAACCATCAACCTGACGCGCGCCCACCTCGAGGAAGACGCGGGCAAGTCGCTGCACGAAGACTTCGCGGGCATGACCGGCATCGACCTGAATCGCGCCGGCACGCCGCTGCTCGAAATCGTCACCGAGCCGGAAATGCGCAGCGCGGCCGAGGCGGTTGCCTACGCGAAGTCGCTGCATACGCTCGTCGTGTGGCTCGGCATCTGCGACGGCAACATGCAGGAAGGCTCGTTCCGCTGCGACGCGAACGTGTCGGTGCGGCCGGTCGGTCAGAAGGAGTTCGGCACGCGCGCCGAGATCAAGAACCTGAACTCGTTCCGCTTCCTCGAAGAAGCGATCCAGTACGAAGTGCGCCGTCAGATCGAACTGATCGAAGACGGCGGCACCGTGGTGCAGGAAACGCGTCTGTACGACCCGGACAAGCGCGAAACGCGCTCGATGCGCAGCAAGGAAGACGCGCACGACTACCGCTATTTCCCCGACCCCGACCTGATGCCGCTCGTGATCGACGCGGCGTGGGTCGAGCGCGTGAAGAGCGAAATGCCGGAGTTACCCGAAGCGATCCAGCAGCGCTTCGTGTCGCAGTACGGCCTCACGCCGTACGACGCGAACGTGCTGACCTCAAGCAAGGCGATGGCCGCATACTACGAGGCGGTGGTCGCGAAGGTCGGCCCGGCCAACGCGAAGGTCGCGGCGAACTGGCTGATGGGCGAGGTGTCGTCGCAACTGAATCGCGAAGGGCTCGACATTTCCGCGTGCCCGGTGTCGGCCGCGCAACTCGCGCTGCTGCTGCAACGCATTGCCGACGGTACGATCTCGAACAAGATCGCGAAGGAAATCTTCCTCGCGATCTGGGAAGAAAAGGCCACCGACGAAGGCGCCGCCGACCGCATCATCGAGGCGAAGGGTTTGAAGCAGATTTCGGATACCGGCGCGCTCGAAGCGATCATCGACGAAGTGCTCGCCGCAAACCAGAAATCGGTCGACGAATTCCGAGCCGGCAAGGAGAAGGCGTTCAACGCGCTGATCGGCCAGGCAATGAAGGCGACCAAGGGCAAGGCGAATCCGGCGCAGGTGAACGAACTGCTGAAGAAGAAGCTGTCCTGAGTCGAAGCAGTGCGGCGCGAGCGGTGACGCTCGCGCCATGACGGGCTGTTGCCGGAAACGAAAGTAGGGCAGCGGCCCGTTTCATTTTGCGGTCCCGCTTTGGCGAGTCCATCGAACGCAGATCACGGAGTGTGTGCATGGCGAAACAACCCGAACTCGACGATTTCCGCGTGCCGTTTTTCGGCGACAGTAAAAAGAAAAGCCGCTTCTCGCTCGGGGATTTCGATCCGGCGGCGAAGCCGTTTTCGAGCGGCTCGAAAGAAGCGGATCGCGCGCGGCTCTCCGAGATCGGCATGCAGCTCGACAATCTGCAGGAGCGCCTGCACGCGCAGAGGAAACGCCGCGTGCTGCTCGTGTTGCAAGGCATGGACACGAGCGGCAAGGACGGCACGATTCGCGCGGTGTTCCACGAAGTCGATCCGCTCGGCTTGCGCGTCGTACCGTTCAAGGCGCCGACGCCCATCGAACTCGCGCATGATTTTCTGTGGCGCGTGCATGCGCAGGTGCCCGCGGCCGGCGAACTGACCATCTTCAACCGCAGTCACTACGAAGACCTGCTCGTGCCGACCGTGCTCGGCGAACTCGATGCCGAAGCGTTCGAGCGGCGCTGCGCTCATATCCGCCAGTTCGAAGAGATGCTGACCTGCAGCGGCACGACCATTCTCAAGTGCATGCTGCACATTTCGAAAGACGAGCAGCGCGCGCGTCTGCAGGCGCGTATCGACGACCCGAACAAGCACTGGAAATTCGACGTGTCGGACCTCGAAGCGCGCAAGCAGTGGGACGCGTATCAGTCGGCGTATGACAACGCGCTTGCCGCGACGTCGACCGAATACGCACCGTGGTACGTGATTCCCGCCGACTCGAAGACGCATCGCAACGTGATGGTCGCCGAACTGCTGCTGCGCATGCTCGACGCGCTGAAGCTCGAATATCCGCCTTCGAAAGAATCGCTGAAGGGCGTCAAGGTCGAATGAAAACGGCTCGACGCCCCGGCTTTGGAAACGAATCGAACCTAAGAGGAACACCATGTTGCGTGTGATTACCGCGAACCTGAACGGCATCCGCTCGGCGGCGAAAAAAGGCTTTTTCGACTGGTTCGGCGAGCAGAAGGCCGACGTGCTGTGCGTGCAGGAAATCAAATGCTCGCAGGACGACATGACGCCGGAATTCATGGCGCCGCACGATTTCACCGGCTATTTCCAGCACGCGGTGAAGAAGGGCTATAGCGGCGCAGGCGTCTATACGCGTCACGAGCCGGACGAGGTGGTGATCGGCTTCGGCAGCGAGGAGTTCGATCCCGAAGGGCGCTATGTCGAACTGCGCTTCGGCAAGCTGTCGGTTATTTCGGTGTACGTGCCGTCCGGTTCGAGCGGCGAGGAGCGCCAGCAGGCCAAGTTCCGCTTCATGGACGAATTCATGCCGCATCTGACCGAACTTTCGCGCGAGCGCGAGGTGATCGTGTGCGGCGACGTGAATATCGTCCACAAGGAAATCGACATCAAGAACTGGAAGAGCAACCAGAAGAACTCGGGCTGCCTGCCGGAAGAGCGCGCGTGGCTCGACAAGCTGTTCGACGAAGTCGGCTATGTCGACGTGTTCCGCACGCTCGACCAGCGCCCGGAACAGTACACGTGGTGGAGCAATCGCGGCCAGGCGTATGCGAAGAACGTCGGGTGGCGGATCGACTACCAGATCGCGACGCCGGGCATCGCGGGCAAGGCGAAGCGCACCGACGTGTTCCGCGACATCAAGTTCAGCGACCATGCGCCGCTGACCGTCGATTACGACCACAAGGTCAAGAAGTAAAGCGCGCGCCTCGGTGCCGGCACATGGGCGCCGGCTAAACCGGGGCGTAAGCCGAGGCGCGCCCGGGCGGCCCGCGTCTTCGGGTTTAACAGGGAGTGGTCAGTTGCGCGCCTGCTTGCGGACTGGCCTGCCGATGCCCGCGTAATCGGGCAATGCGTCGACACTCTTGCCGATCGCCTTCGCGTAGAGCGGCAGCATGTCCGGCAGCCGCTTGACGATGTCCTCGCGGCGTGCCGGCGTGTACGGATGCACGTAGATGAAGCCGTGCTCGCGGCTGCTGCTCGTTGCCTGCGCGAGCTTGTCCCAGAGCGTGACCGCCGCGCGCGGATCGAAGCCCGCGCGTGACGCGATATCGCTGCCGATCACGTCGGCTTCGGTTTCGTCGGTGTTTTCGTACTTCATTTCCAGTAGACGCGAACCGATGCCGAGCGGCGCCATGCCGAGATCGGCGAGTCCGAACAGTTGCGGGATCGTGCCCGACGAATCGAGTTGGCTCGCCTGCAACTGGCCGAGCCGCATGCGCGCATGCTCGCGCAACGCGTGGGCGATCTCGTGGCCGATCAGCATGCCGAGTTCGTTGTCGTTCAGACGCACCCGGTCGAGCAGCCCGCCGTAGATGACGATCTTGCCGCCCGGCAGGCAGTACATGCGGATGTCGTTCGAGCGGATGACGGCCAGGTTCCACTTCCAGCCCTTCGCGCGCTCGTTCCATTTCAGCGAGTACGGAATCATCCGGTCGACGATCGAGCGCACGCGGGTGACGTGCGGATCGGTGTCGCTATAGAGACGGTTCGCGTGCTCGGCCCCGTAGACGATCTGGCCGAATTCCTCGGTGGCTTGCGCCTCGAGCATCGGCGACGGAATCAGGTTGCGGAACACCATGTAGCCGCGATAGCGTAATTGCGGGCTGACGTAGTAGGGCGGCGGGACGGCGGCCTGCGCGGAAGCTCCAGCGGGCGCTTTTGCCGCGGCGGACGGTTGTGACGGCTGCTGGGACTGCGGCGCTTGAGGCGTGGACCCGGGCGCGGCACTGCCGCCGGGCGCGCTGGTGTTCGTGCTGTTGTTGGACGCGTTGTTAGTCCCGCTGCTCGTGCTGTTGCCCGCACCGCCGTTCGCGCCGGGCGTCGCCGAGGGCGCGTGTTCCTCGCTCGCGGCGGATGTTGCGGATTTGGCGGCCGGCGCCGCCGACGGTGCTTCGGTGTTCGTCGCACCCGCGCCGCTACCCGGCGCGGCCGCCGACGCCGCGAATGTGCCCGACGGCAGCGCCAGCGTCATGCCCGCGCAGCCGAGCATCCATGCCGCGCATCGCGCCGCGCGGCCCGCATCGATCGGGAAAGCGCGAGCCGCCGCGAAGCGCCGCATACGTGTGATGAGCGAGGCGGTCACGACCGGGTTCTCCACGGTGCGATGCGCAGCAACAGCAGCATGCCGGGCACGGCCAGCGCGGTGCACACGAGGAAGTAGTCGAACCAGCCGATCTTCGCGACCACGTAGCCGCTCGCCGCCGACGCGAGCGTGCGCGGCACCGAGGCGAGGCTCGTGAACAGCGCGAACTGCGTCGCGGTGTAGCGCGGATCGGTGGTGCTCGCGATATACGCGGTGAACGCGGCCATCGTCAGGCCGGTCGCGAAGGTCTCGAAGCCGTAGACGAGCGCGAGCGCGACCGAGCGCGGATCGAGCTGCACGCTCCAGTCGATGCCGACGAACGCGAGCAGCTTCGTCGTGCCCTGGCTTATCGTGACCGCGATGTCGTAAATCGCGGCCAGACCGGGCGAATCCGGGCCGAGATGCGCGAGCCATGCGAAGCCGAGTGTCGATACCATCTGCAGCAAACCGAAAATCCACAAGCCGCGGCCAATGCCGATTTTCATCAGCCAGATTCCGCCGACGATACCGCCCGCGAGACTTGCGCCGAATGCGGTTGTCTTTGCGATCACGCCGATCTGCGTGCGCGAAAAACCGATGTCGAGGAAGAACGACGTGGACAGCGTGGTCGCCATCGTATCGCCGAGCTTGTACAGAAAGATGAAACCGAGCACGAAGAGCGCGCCGCGCCAGCCGTCGCGCAGAATGAATTCCCTGAACGGCTCGACGATGGCTTCACCGAGACTCTTCGGCGGCTTGCCGTGTACCTGGGGTTCGCGCACGACCAGCGTCATCACCATGCCCGGCAGCATGAACGCGGCGGTCACGATGAACACGGTGGTCCACGGTAAATGGTCGGACAGAATCAGCGCGAGCGAGCCGGGCACGAGCGCCGCGATCTTGTATGCGTTCACGTGCACCGCGTTGCCGAGGCCCTGCTGCGTGTCGCTCAGCAACTCGCGCCGGTACGCGTCGATCACGATGTCCTGGCTCGCGCCGAAGAACGCGACCAGCGCGGTCAATGCCGCAACGGTCCAGATCGATTCGCGCGGCGACACGAAGCCGAGCGTGGCGATTGCGCCGGCCACGAGAATCTGCGTGACCAGCATCCAGCCGCGCCGCCTGCCCGGACGCCAGCCCGGCAGACGCGGCACGTAGCGGTCCATCAGCGGCGCCCAGACGAACTTCCATGTGTAGGGAAACTGGATCAGCGCAAAGAGGCCGATTTCCTTCAGATTGACGCCCTCGGAGCGCAGCCACGCCTGCACGAGATAGACGAGCGTAAACAGCGGCAGTCCCGATGTGAAGCCGAGAAAGACGCAGATCAGCATGCGCGTATTCAAAAACGCGCGCCAGCCGGGATGTTCTTCGTGAGCGGTAAGTGCGGGCGCCTCGTGCGGCGGGTTCGACATGTGGATAACTGAGGTTAGCTTTTCGTGACGCGATAGACCGCAAGACTACCACGCCAGTTCACGCCCCAACGTACCACCTGCCCGTCGTGCAGCACGACGCGATCGAGAATTTCGATGCCGACTTCGGGCGCGAGCGCTTCGAAGTCCTTGATCGTCAGCACGCGCACGTTCGGCGTGTTGTGCCATTGATAAGGCAGCGACTTCGATACCGGCATGCGCCCGTTCAGCACCGACAGCCGATGCGCCCAGTAGCCGAAATTCGGAAACGACACGATGCATTCCTTGCCGACGCGCACGGTCTCGCGCAGGATCGCGGCGGTCTGATGAATCGTTTGCAGCGTCTGCGACAGGATCGCGAAATCGAAGCTGCCGTCTTCGAAGAGGCGCAGGCCGTCTTCGAGATTCTGCTGGATCACGTTGATGCCGTTCTGCGTCGCCGCGAGCACGCCCGCGTCGTTGATTTCGATGCCGTAGCCCTGCACGTCGAGTTCCTCGTTCAGCAGCGACAGCAGCGAGCCGTCGCCGCAGCCGAGGTCGAGCACGCTCGCGCGCGGTTCGACCCAGCGGGCGATCGCGCGGAAGTCCGGGCGCGACGCCAGGTAATCAAGTGCTCGCTGGTTCATGCGTTCACCTCGTTGGCAATGCGTTCGTAGTAGGCGCGCAGCAGGTTGTGATAGCGCGCGTCGTCGAGCAGGAAGGCGTCGTGGCCGTGCGGCGCGTCGATTTCCGCGTAGGTGACCGTGCGCTTGTGGTCGAGCAGCGCCTTCACGAGTTCGCGCGAGCGTGCCGGCGCGAAACGCCAGTCGGTCGAGAAGCTCGCGATCAGATACTTCGCCGTGGTGTGCGCGAGCGCGGCGGTCAGATCGCCGGCGAAGGCCTTGGCCGGATCGAAGTAGTCGAGCGCGCGCGTGATCAGCAGGTAGGTGTTCGCGTCGAAGTAGTCGGCGAACTTGTCGCCCTGGTAGCGCAGATACGACTCCACTTCGAATTCGACGTCGAAGTTGAAGTTGTAGTCGTCGAGTGCGCCTTCCGCGCGGCGCAGCGAGCGGCCGAATTTCTCGGCCATGTCGTCGTCCGACAGATACGTGATGTGGCCGATCATGCGTGCGACGCGTAAGCCCCGCTTCGGCTTCACGCCGTGCGCGTAGTAGTCGCCGCCATGGAAGTCGGGGTCCGACAGGATCGCCGAGCGCGCGACCTCGTTGAACGCGATGTTCTGCGCGGAGAGCTTCGGCGTCGACGCAACCACGATGCAATGCGCGACGCGCTCCGGGTACATCATGCTCCACGCGAGCGCCTGCATGCCGCCGAGGCTGCCGCCCATCACGGCGGCAAAGCGCGTGATGCCGAACGTGTCGGCGACGCGCGCCTGGGCGTTGACCCAGTCTTCCACCGTGACGACCGGAAACGTCGCGCCATACGGCTTGCCGGTGGCAGGGTCGAGGCTCATCGGCCCGGTCGAACCGAAGCACGAGCCGAGGTTGTTCACGCCGATCACGAAGAATTTGTCGGTGTCGAGCGGCTTGCCGGGGCCGACCATGTTGTCCCACCAGCCGACGTCTTTCGGATTGTCGGCGTAGACGCCCGCCACGTGATGCGATGCGTTCAGCGCGTGGCACACGAGCACCGCATTGCTGCGCGCGGCATTGAGCCTGCCGTAGGTCTCGACCATCAGGTCGTAGCCGGCGAGCGAGCTACCGTTGCGCAATGGCAGCGGCTCGGTGAAATGCATTTTTTGGGGAGCGACGATGCCGATGGATTCCATTCATTCCGCCATTTGGTCAACAAGGCGGCTAAACGGCGTCGGCGATGCACGGAGGAGAAGAACTATGTGCGCGGCTGACGACCTCTTTAGCCGCATTTATAGTGAACCGCGAGCCGGTGGCCAGCGGTTCGCGCGCCCGCAATCGAGTCAGCAAATCGGCGCGTGAAAAGGTGTACAGCAAGGTGCAACGTGTTCGGGATGCCTTGGCGCGGTCCGTTGTGCATCGAAGGGCCGCGGCGGCATCAGGCGCAAAGTATAGCGGAAAATTCCGCGCGGCAGCGTCGCGGGCAGGCCGCGCGAACGACTGAAAGAACTACTGAAGAATCAGTAGCAATTGCGCGTCCGCGTGTTCGGCGGGCGGGCGCGCGAAACCGCTGCGCACATAGCGATGCCAGCGGCCGATCACGTAGCTCAGCAGCAGGCTCGCACGGACCGCGGGATCGTAGCCGGCGGGCAGTGTGGCGTGCATCGTGGCGTCCGGCTCGGCGGGTTGGTTTGCGTGAGCGTTCGCAGCGGCGAGTGCTTCCGTTTGCGCAAGCCGCAGACACTGCTTCAGCGATGCCTCGACGCGTTCGAGCATCTGGTTCACGCGCTCGGTCAGCCGCTCGTGTTCGCCGACCAGCGCCTCGCAGGTCAGCACGCGCGTCATGCCGGGATTCTTCGCGGGGAAATTGAGCAGCATCAGCGCGATCGAACGCGCTTGCAGCACGCCGTTGCTTTCGTGGCTGGTGATCTGGTTGATGAGCCCGAAGAGCGTCTGCTCGATGAACTCGATCAGTCCTTCGAACATTTGCGCCTTGCTCGCGAAGTGCCGGTACAGCGCCGCTTCCGATACTCCGATCCGGGCGGCGAGCGCCGCCGTGGTGATCTTCTCGCTCTTCGGCGCTTCGAGCATGCCCGCGAGCGTTTGCAGGATATGCACGCGGCGCTCGCCCGGTTTCGGGCGCGGTGCGCGTGTGGTGGGTGCGGCGGCCGCCGCGAGGGAGCGTTCGGCTAAGGCTTCGTCAGGCTTGTCGATCGGCTGCATGGCTGTTTCCCGGCTGCTGTCGTGGCGGCTTTCGCCCCTATGGTCCCGGCTTGCGTCCCTTCCATCGAACCGAGCGGGTGCCCAGTCGTAGCGATTTTAGCGAACGAATGCTGCGGTCGACATAATGCGGCCGGCCGGTGCCCGGCAGACGCGTCGGCACGCCGTCCGCGTGCGGCCGGCGCGGCAGGTGGCCGGTGATCCACACGGTGCGGATGCCGAGCCGCCGGTAGTTCTTCAGGTGCGAGCGCGTGTCTTCGACGAGGATCGCGTCTTGCAGCGACACGTGCGCGTCGCGCATTGCGCGGCGCAGCATCGCGTGATCTGGCTTCGCGCGCCACTGGCGGCGGTCGCGCATGTGCTCGATCGCGATCACGCGTTCGAACAGCCGTTCGATGCGCAGCTCGGCCAGCACCGCGCGCGCGTAGGCTTCGGGCGCGTTGGTCAGCACGATCTTGCGGCCCGGCAGCGATGCGACGAGACGCGCGACGCCGCGTTCGTGGCGGATCATCGAGCCGAGATCGGGGAACGTATGCACGACCTTCAGGAAGTCGTGCGCGTCGAGCGGATGGTGGCGTGTGAGGCCGAGCAGCGCGGCGCCGTAGCGCTGCGTGTAGCCGGTGCGCAGACGGTTCGCCTCGTCGATGTCCACCTGCAGCGCGTCGATGATGTATTGCGTCATCCCGTGATTGATCGCCGGGAAAATGGCGTGCGAGGCACGGTGCAGCGTGTTGTCGAGATCGAACAGCCAGACTGGCTTGCCGCCCGCGATATCGGGACGGCGGCGCCGTGACGTGGGGGTGCGCATGGTTTTGGGGCCTTCAGGCGCCGACGGGCGTTGCACGCCGCGAATGCGGACGGCTTGCCGCGAGGAGGCTCGGGGACACGGGTGGCGGTGCAGCGGCGGCGCGCGGCGGCTTGTCTTGCCGCCAGCCGGCCGAGTTGGCCGAACTGTTTGCGCCGCCGCACATAGCGTCTGCGCCGCTGGTGTTGTCTTTGCCTCCGCTGGCGCCGCATGAGCGGCGAGCCGTGCCGTCTGGCACACGCGCCGCGCTATTGTGGCGCGCCGTGTGTGCCGGGTTCGGCGCAGGAATCAATGCGAGCGGATCATCGTGCCGAACGGCTGTTCGGTCAGGATTTCCAGCAGCACCGAGTGCTCGATGCGGCCGTCGATGATGTGCACCGAGCGCACGCCGCTCTTCGCCGCATCCAGAGCGGACGAAATTTTCGGCAGCATGCCACCGGAGATCGTACCGTCGGCGAACAGGCCGTCGATTTCGCGAGCCGACAGGTCGGTCAGCAGATTGCCTTCCTTGTCCATCACGCCGGGGATGTTGGTCATCATCACGAGCTTTTCGGCGTTCAGCACGACCGCCAGCTTGCCCGCGACGAGGTCCGCGTTGATGTTGTACGACAGGCCGTCTTCGCCAGTGCCGATCGGCGAGATCACCGGAATGAACGCGTCGTCCTGCAGCGCCTTCACCACGGCCGGGTTGATCGACTCGACTTCACCTACCTGGCCGATATCGACGTACTGGCCCGGGTTGTCGCGATCCGGCATCAGCATCTTGCGCGCGTGGATCAGGCCGCCGTCCTTGCCGGTCAGGCCGACCGCGTGGCCGCCGAAGTGGTTGATGAGCATCACGATGTCCTGCTGCACCTCGCCGCCGAGCACCCATTCGACGACTTCCATCGTCTCTTCGTCGGTGACGCGCATGCCCTGGATGAACGTGCCCTGTTTGCCGATCTTCTTCAGCGCCTGGTCGATTTGCGGACCGCCGCCATGCACGATGACCGGATTGATGCCGACCAGCTTCAGCAGAATCACGTCGCGCGCGAAGCCCTGCTTGAGACGCTCTTCGGTCATGGCGTTGCCGCCGTATTTGATGACCACGGTCTTGCCATGGTACTGGCGGATGTAAGGCAGCGCCTCGGCCAGAATTTCGGCTTTCAGGGTGGGCGCAATCTGCGAAAGGTCGGGAAGTTCGGACATGGCGGCAGGCTCAGGCACGGAACAGTTAAAACAGCGCGAATTGTACAGGACTGGCGCGCTGCAGCAGGGCTTTGCGCAGCGGCGCGAGCGACGGGAGGTGCGGGATTGGCATACCGCACCATGATCGCCCTCGGGGACCGGGCGAGGAGCAAGCTTAACGCGCCTGCATGACGGCTGTGAATCAGCCGGATGGACGATGTGCCGGCGCTAGCCGATCGTGGCATCATTTCCCGACCGATGCATTGTGCGACGTCCTTCGGCAATACCCTTCCGGCCAGCAATGAACGCATCTTCTTCCGCCCGTTCCAGGCACAGCGCGCGCTGTTCGCGCTGCGGTAGCGCATTCGACTGCGGCATGCATGCGCAGCCGTTCGATTGCTGGTGCCGCGAGTTGCAACCGCTGCCGGCCGAACGGCTCGATCCGGCGAGCCGTTGTCTGTGTCCGGAATGTCTGGTCGCGGAGATTGCGCGCGCAGCGCAAGGAGAGTCTGGAACGGAGCAAGGCTGATGATGTACCGTATAACCAACACCGGCCGGGTCAATCTCGGTCATCTGTTCTGGCTGCGCAGCCTTGCGATCATCGGCCAACTGGTGACCATCGCGTTCGTGCAGATCTTCATCGGCGTGAATCTGCCGTTGCCCGCCATGCTGCTCGTGATCACGCTCGAAGTGCTGTTCAACGCGCTCACGTGGTGGCGTGTTGCGCAGCAGCGGCCCGAGTCCAACATGGAGCTGTTCGGGCAGATCTGGGTCGATCTCGGCGCGCTGTCCGCGCTGCTGTTTCTGTCCGGCGGCACCACCAATCCGTTCGTTTCGCTCTATCTCCCTTCGCTCGCGATCGCCGCGGCCGTGCTGCCCTGGCGTCTGATGGCCTGGCTCGCGGCGTTCGCGGTCGCCTGCTATGCGGTGCTCGGTTTCGATTCAGTGCCGCTCAATCTCGACAATCCCGCGAATCTGTTCGAGTACTACCGCGCCGGCATGTGGGTCAACTTCATGGTGAGCGTCGGGCTGATCGCGTGGTTCGTCGCGCGCATGTCGCGAGCGCTGCGGCTACGTGACGCAGCGCTCGGAGAAGCGCAGCAGCGCTTGCTTCACGACGAACGCGCGGTCGCGCTCGGCGTGCAGGCGGCCACCGTGGCTCACGAAATCGGCACGCCTCTGTCTACAATCGCCATGTTGTCCGAAGAATTGCGCGATGCGGCGCACACCGATGCGGGACTCGCGCCCTACAGCGCCGACCTCGAACTGCTCGAGCAACAGATGACGCTCTGCACGTCCGCGCTCGCGCGCCTGCGCAGCCGCGCAACGACCACGACGAACCGCCAGCCGGTCGACGAATGGCTCGAATCGTTTGCCGGGCAGTGGCGTCTGCGCCATCCGCACGTGAGGTTCGAGCGGATCGGCACTCCGCCCGCGGACGTGAGCATCGACGATACGGTTGCCGTCAGCCAGATTCTGACGATCCTGCTCGACAACGCCGCGCGCGCGAGCCGCGATCACGTGACGCTGTCCTGCGCGCTTGCGGCGCGCGGCGATCAGATCGAGTTCGAAGTGTGCGACGCGGGCCCGGGCATTCCGGCCGCGTTGCGCGGCTCGCTCGGCGCGATGCCGGTGGAGAGCACGCAGGGCGGACACGGCGTGGGGCTGTACCTGGCCTTCTCGGCGGCGGCGCGTCTGCGGGGATCGATCGAGCTGACCGACGTCAAGGCGGTCAAACCGCGCGGTACGCGCGCGGTGCTGCGGCTGCCGCTGGCCGGGCGCAAATTTTCCGGCGCGAGCCCACGAGGCGCCGCGCCATCCAATACGGAGAAACAGGCATGAGCGAAAAGAATTTTCTGGTGATCGACGACGACGAAGTGTTCTCCGGCATCCTCGCGCGCGGTTTGACGCGACGCGGCTACACCGTGAGCGAAGCGCACAACGCGGACGAAGCGATCAGGCTGGCGAATCAGCAGAAGTTCAGCGAGATCACGGTCGATCTGCATCTCGGCAACGATTCCGGTCTCACGCTCGTGGCGCCCTTGCGCGATCTGCAGCCCGATGCGCGCATGCTGGTGCTGACCGGCTATGCGAGCATCGCCACCGCGGTGCAGGCTGTGAAGGACGGCGCGGACAACTATCTAGCGAAACCCGCCAATGTCGAGACGATTCTCTCGGCGTTGCAAAGCGAGGCGAGCGCGGTGCAAGCGGAAGAAGCGATCGAGAATCCACAGCCGCTGTCGGTCGCGCGGCTCGAATGGGAGCATATCCAGCGCGTGCTCGCGGAAAACGGCGGCAATATTTCGGCCACGGCGCGCGCTTTGAACATGCATCGGCGGACTTTGCAGCGCAAGCTTGCGAAGCGGCCGGTCAAGCAGTAGGCGGTACGGTAGGGCGAGGCGCACGCGTTTGGCGTGGCGTGCGTGATCCGGGGCGCTGCCGCTATGTATTGATGGTGAGCGGCATAAAACAAGACGGGCTGCCTTGTTGAAGGCAGCCCGTTTTTTCATGCGTCGGCTTCGAGTGCGGTTACGCGATCACGCGATCACAGCACGTAGCGCGACAGATCTTCGTCTTGCGCGACTTCGTTGAGCGCGCGATCGACATACGCCGCGTCGATCTGCACCGTGTGGCCCGAATGATTGCCGGCCGAGAACGACACTTCCTCGAGCAGCTTTTCGATGACCGTATAAAGACGCCGCGCGCCGATGTTCTCGGTCTTCTCGTTCACCGAGTACGCGATCTCGGCCAGACGGCGGATGCCGTCGTCGGCGAATTCGAGGTGCACGTCTTCGGTGGCGAGCAGTGCCTGGTATTGCTTGACGAGGCTTGCGTCCGTCGACACGAGAATCGACTCGAAGTCGTTGACCGACAGCGAATCGAGTTCGACGCGAATCGGGAAGCGCCCTTGCAGCTCGGGAATCAGATCGCTCGGCTTCGCGAGATGGAACGCGCCGCTCGCAATGAACAGGATGTGATCGGTCTTCACCATGCCGTACTTGGTGTTGATCGTCGTGCCTTCGACGAGCGGCAGCAGATCGCGCTGCACGCCCTGACGCGACACCTCGCCGCCGCTGCCTTCGTTGCGCGAGGCGATCTTGTCGATCTCGTCGAGAAATACGATGCCGTTCTGCTCGACGTTCTGCACCGCCTTGGTTTTCACCTCTTCGTCGTTCAGCATCTTGCCGGCTTCTTCGTCGGTGAGCACCTTCAGTGCTTCTTTCACCTTCATCTTGCGGCGCGTTTTCTTGCCACCGCCGATGTTGGCGAACATCGAGCGGATCTGCTCGGTCATGTCTTCCATGCCCGGCGGCCCCATGATGTCCATGCCGACCTGCGGCTGTTCGACGTCGAGTTCGATTTCCTTGTCGTCGAGCTGACCTTCGCGCAGACGCTTGCGGAACGTCTGGCGCGTGGAGCCGCCTTCGTCGGCGGTATCGGTCGCGTTCGAACCCGAACCGAAGCCGACCGCGCGCGCGCTCGGTAGCAGGATGTCGAGAATGCGGTCTTCGGCGAGGTCGCCGGCCTTGGTGCGCACCTTGCGCATTTCGGTTTCGCGCGTCTGCTTGACCGAAATTTCGATCAGGTCGCGCACGATGCTGTCGACGTCGCGGCCCACGTAGCCGACTTCAGTGAACTTGGTCGCTTCGATCTTGATGAACGGCGCGTCGGCGAGCTTCGCGAGACGCCGGGCGATTTCGGTCTTGCCGACGCCGGTGGGTCCGATCATCAGAATGTTCTTCGGGGTGATTTCCTGGCGCAGCGGCTCATCGACCTGCTGACGGCGCCAGCGGTTGCGCAGCGCGACGGCCACGGCTTTTTTCGCGCGGCCTTGGCCGATGATGTGTTTGTCGAGTTCAGAGACGATCTCGGCAGGGGTCATGGTGCTCATCGTGGGTCCTTACTCGATCGTCTCAATGACGCGGTTGTGGTTCGTGTAGATGCACATGTCGCCGGCAATTTCGAGCGACTTCTCCACGATCTCGCGCGGCGAGAGTTCCGTGTTGTCGGCGAGCGCCTTCGCGGCCGCCTGCGCATACGCGCCGCCCGAGCCGATCGCGCAGATGCCGCCTTCGGGGTCGAGCACGTCGCCATTACCGGTGATGACGAGCGTGGTGGTGGCGTCCGCGGTGATCAGCATGGCTTCGAGGCGGCGCAGCATGCGGTCGGTGCGCCAGTCTTTGGCCAGCTC
>Ga0153988_1000020_pt1 | contig 29641 bp, 26 predicted proteins | sample TSNC072MetaG_FD_104742 | JGI IMG/M metagenome (GOLD analysis project Ga0153988, IMG submission 104742) | Attine ant fungus gardens microbial communities from North Carolina, USA - TSNC072 MetaG | ecosystem: Host-associated > Fungi > Mycelium > Unclassified | place: USA: North Carolina, Jones...
AAGTCACGCTCGCGTATTTCACGCGACGCGAGCAGCAGGAACGCGCGCTCGAGATCCTGCAGTTCAAGCTCGATATTCTGTGGACCATGCTCGACTCGATCGAGAAGGCGTTTCCGCAATGAACGATTCGACACGCGCAGAGAGCGCCACCGAAGCATCGACACAGAGCGGCAGCGAAGCCGCCCTGCCGCTGACGATCGCGAAGCCGTTCCGTCTGCAATGGGAAGCCGCGCAGAACGCGCATGTGCTGCTCTATCCCGAGGGCATGGTGAAGCTCAATCAAAGCGCCGGCGAAATTCTCAAACGCTGCGACGGCACACGCGGCCTCGATACGCTGATCGCCGAACTGGAGCAGGCGTTCAACGCGACCGGCATCGGCGCCGAGGTACGGGCTTTCGTCGCCGACGCGCACCGGCGCGGCTGGCTGGAGTAGCGCGATGACCGATCTTTCGCAACCCGCAGTGCAACCCGCAGTGCAGCCCGCTGCGCAACCTGCTGTACAACCAACTGCCGGGCTCGACGCGCAACCCGGCCACAGCGCCGCCAACGTGCCGCCGCCGCTCTGGCTGCTCGCCGAGCTGACCTATCGCTGCCCGCTGCATTGCGCGTTCTGCTACAACCCGCTCGACTACACCGACCACCATCGCGAACTCAGCACCGCGCAATGGCTCGACGTGCTGCGCGACGCGCGTGCGCTCGGCGCGGTGCAGCTCGGCTTTTCGGGCGGCGAGCCGCTCGTGCGCGACGACCTCGAAGTGCTCGTCGAGGAAGCGCACCGGCTCGGCTTCTACACGAACCTGATTACATCCGGCGTCGGTCTCACCGAGCAGCGTCTCGGCGATCTGAAGGCCGCCGGGCTCGATCACATCCAGTTGTCGTTCCAGGATTCGACGCAGGAACTCAACGATTTCCTGAGCAGCACGCGCACGTTCGAACTGAAGCGGCGCGTCGCCGCCGCGCTCAAGCGGCACGGCTTTCCGATGGTGATGAACTGCGTGCTGCATCGCTACAACCTGCCGCACGTCGACAAGATCATCGAGATGGCGCTCGCGCTCGGCGCCGAATATCTCGAACTCGCGAACACGCAGTACTACGGCTGGGCGCGCGAGAACCAGGCGCAACTGATGCCGACGCGCGAGCAGCTCGAAGAAGCCGAAGCGGTGGTCGCGCGCTATCGGCGCACGCATGACGGGCGCTGCAAGATTTTCTTCGTCGTGCCCGACTACTTCGAGACCCGCCCGAAGCGCTGCATGAACGGCTGGGGCGCGGTGTTTCTCGGCGTCGCGCCCGACGGCGCAGCGCTGCCGTGCCATGCGGCGCGCGGGCTGCCCGGCCTTGCGCTGCCGAACGTGAAGGACACGCCGCTGCGCGAGATCTGGTACAGGAGCGACGCGTTCAACCGCTTTCGCGGCCTGAGCTGGCTCAAGGAACCGTGCCGCAACTGCGAGGAAAAGGAGCACGACCTCGGCGGCTGCCGCTGCCAGGCGTATCTGCTCACCGGCGACGCGGCCAATGCCGACCCCGTGTGCGACAAGTCGCCGTTTCACGAGCACGTGGTCAAGGTCGTGCAACGCGCGGCGTCGGCATCCGGAACGGCCACCATGGCCGCGCGCGAACAGCCGATCCTGTTTCGCAACGACGCCAACTCGCGCAGGCTCGCGGCCGCGGCCCGCGAGCCCGGCGGCGGCGAGCACGGAGCCTGACCATGACGACCGACCTGATCTCCGTTCTGCTCGTCGACGACCATGCGGTCGTGCGCGAAGGCTACCGCCGGCTGCTCGAACTGAACTCCGACGTCGAGGTCTGCGGCGAGGCCGCCGACGCCGCGCTCGCTTATCAGCGCTTCTGCGCGCTGCGGCCCGACGTGGTCGTGATGGACGTATCGCTGCCCGGCGCGAGCGGCATCGAGGCGATGCGGCGCATGCTCGCGCGCGAGCCCGACGCGCGCGTGCTGATCTTCAGCGTGCATGAGGACTCGATCTTCGTGCGCCGCGCGCTCGATGCCGGCGCGCTCGGCTACGTGACCAAGGCCAGCGCGCCCGACGTGCTCGTCGAAGCGGTGCGCTCGGTCGCGCGGCGCGCGGGCTATCTGAGCCCGGACATCTCGCAGGCGCTCGCGATGCGCAACGCGTTCAACGAAGGGCCGCCGGGGCGGCAGTTGTCGGCGCGCGAGTTCGAGGTGCTGCGTCTGCTCGTGCAGGGCTATACGCTGCCGAGCATCGCCGAGAAGCTGGGCTTGAGTCAGAAGACGGTGGCGAACCACCAATCGGTGATCCGCCAGAAGTTCGGCGCCGACAACGGCGTGCAGCTCGCGCAGATGGCGAGTCGCCTCGGGCTTCAGTTCACGGGCTCGGCCAGCCCCGCGTGAGCGGGTATGCGCGCGCAGAACAGAAAGCCGCCCTGCGGCTTGCTCGCCACATGGAATTCGCCGCCGAGCGCTTCGACACGCTCGCGCATGCCGATCAGCCCGAGCCCCGCGCGCGGCTGCGCCAGATCGACGCCGGGGCCGTCGTCGGCCATCGTCACGACGATCTCGTCGATCCGGCCTGAGGCCCTATCGGCATTACCCACGCCGCCCTCGCCACGTTCATCCCCTTCGACACCGTCCACGTCTTCGCGCGGCGCGCGCACCATGAACAGCTCCACGCGCGAGCGGCGCGCGAACTTCGACACGTTGGTCAAGCCTTCCTGCACGAGCCGATACAGCGTGATGGTCAGCGCATCGCTCAAGCCGCTGAAATCCCCTTCGATGGTCACGGAAAACGACGCCTCGGGCAGCCGCTCGCGCCAGCCGTCGACGCAATGTTCGAGCGCGCTCGGCAAGCCGAATTCGTCGAGACCGATCGGCCGCAGGCGGCGGATCATGCCGCCGATCTCGCGGTACACGTGGCTCGCGCTCTGCATCAAGCCGAGCGACACGCGATGAATCTCCGGCTCACGCTCCTTCGCCAGATCGCGGATGCGCGCGGCGTCGAGCGAGATCGCATTGAGGTACTGGCCCAGTTCGTCGTGCAGTTCGCGCGCCATATGGCGGCGCTCCCGTTCCTGCGCCTGCAGCGCCTGATTCGCAAGCCGCCGGTTGTCGGCGAGCAGCCGTTCGGCCTGCTCTTCGAGCCGGCGCCGATAGCTCAACTCGCGACGCGCCTCGCGATAGCGGCGCCATGCGAACCACACGAGCCCGATCGACAGCACGAACAGCGTGCCCTGCAATTCGTCGAGCTGGAAACGCTCCATGCCGCGCGTGAAGCGGTAGGCCTTCTCGCTGAGATCGAACACGGCGCCGAACACCGCCGCAAGCACGGTCACGGCGACAACCCATGCGAGATCGCGCCGGATCGTCGAATGCGGCGGCGGGCGGCCAGCGGAAGATGAGGGGATCGGGTCGCTTGACATGACGCTTGCATTCTACCCAGCGCAATCGCGCGCGACGGATTTTCGCGCGGGTTTTGGGAACCCTTCCCCGCCAGATCGGGAAAAGCTCCCGCGCGCCTTACAGGCGCGTATGCCAGGCTTGACACAGACTTCAAAGAATGCGCCGCGCGCGCACCGATAAAGCCGCCAGGAGACACAACGATGAGCCTGCGATCCCAGGCACGCCGCAAACGCCGATTCGAGCGACGGGCCGGCATCACCCTCTGTTTCGGCGGCGCGCTCGCCGCCTTGTCCGCGAATGCATGGGCGCAGGCCGAGGAGCAGGCTGAGAAACAGGCTGAGAGGCGGGCCGAAACACGGGCCGAAACGCCGGCCGCGGCCTCGGCGCCGGCTAATGCCGGGTCTGCCGCGTCTGCCTCATCCGCCGCAACCGTGGCAACGCCCGCCGCCGGCGACAACGCCACCGCCAACACCCCTGTGGCAACGCCCACCACGACCCTCGCGCCGATCGTCGTGGTCGGCACCACGCCGCTGCTCGGCATCGGCACGCCGCTCACGCAGGTGCCCGCCAACGTGCAGACGGTCCACGCCGCCGACCTCGAACGGCAGCGGCGTCAGACGCTCACCGATTACCTCGCGGCGAACCTGCCGAGCGTCAGCATCGCCGATGCGCAGGGCAACCCGTATCAGATGAACCTGACCTATCGCGGCTTCACCGCCTCGCCGCTGCTCGGCACGCCGCAGGGGCTGTCGGTGTTCGTCGACGGCGTGCGCGTGAACGAACCGTTCGGCGACGTCGTGAACTGGGACCTGCTGCCGCAGCAGGCGATCAGCACGATGCAGCTGATTCCGGGCTCGAATCCGACCTACGGCTTCAACACGCTCGGCGGCGCGCTCTCGATCACGACCAAGAACGGCAAGGACAACCCGGTCGGCGAGGCCGAGATATCGGGCGGCTCGTGGGGCCGCAAGGCCGCGCAGATCGAACAGGGCGGCACCATCGGCCAGAACCTCGACTACTACTTCACCGCCAACGCCGCCAACGACAACGGCTGGGCCGAGCAGAACGAGAGCCGCGTCCGCCAGGCGTTCGGCAAGCTGCGCTATACCGACGCGAATACGACGCTGTCGCTATCGGGCGGTGCCGCCGACAACGACCTGCACGGCACGCAGACCATTCCGCGCTCGTTCCTCGGCAATCCCAGGCAGCCCTACACGTATCCCGACCAGAACCAGAACACGGTCGGCTACCTGACGCTGTCGGGCGACCACTACTTCAACGATCACGTCGAACTGAGCGGCAATGCCTACTACCGGCATTTCCGCAACACGAACACGAGCAGCAACGTCAATAACGACTACGGCTCGGTGGAAGACGACGGCGACGTCAACACGTTGCAAGCCACCAACGAGAGGTCGGTCGTCGCGACCGACAGCTACGGCGCGAGCCTGCAACTGACGCTGCTCGGCAAGCCCGGCGGCATGGAGAACCAGTTCATCGCGGGCATGGCCGTCGACGCTGCCAATTCGCGCTTCACGCAGTCCTCGCAGGACGCGGCCTTCACCGATTCGCGCACGACGATCGGCATCGGCGATTTCGAGCAGGAGACCTACGCGAAGACGCACAACACGAGCTACGGCATCTATCTGTCGGATACGCTGTCGCTAACACCGCATTGGTCGCTCACACTCGCGGGCCGCTACAACTGGGCCGAGGCCACGATCGGCGACGAAAGCGGCGCGCAGCCGAACCTGAACGGCCACCATACGTTCTCGCGCTTCAACCCTGCGGTCGGCATCAACTGGAATCCGACGCGGGCACTGACGGCCTACGCGAGCTACAACGAGGGCATGCGCTCGCCGACCGCGATCGAACTCGCCTGCGCCGATCCGAACGCGCCGTGTTCGCTGCCGAACGACTTCATCTCCGACCCGTCGCTCGAACCGGTCATTTCGAAGACCTTCGAAATCGGCGCGCGCGGCAAGCTCGGCGCGAGCACGACATGGAGCGCCGCCGCGTACAGCACGACGCTCGACAACGACATCGAGTTCATCAGCAGCAACGGCGCGGGCAGCTCGCTCGGCTTCTTCCAGAACGTCGGCCGCACGCGCCGGCAAGGCGTCGAACTGGCCGGTCAGACGCAGCTCGGTCCGGTCACGGTGACCGGCAGCTATAGCTACGTCGACGCGACCTACCGGTCGAGCTGGACCGAAAGCAGCCCGAGCAATTCCAGCGCGGACGACGACGGCAATATCACCGTCAAGCCGGGCAATCACATTCCGGGGATTCCGGCGACGACCGTCAAGCTGCGGCTCGATTACGCGGCCACGCCGAAATGGCGCATCGGCACGAACCTCACATGGCGCGGCAGCGTCTACGCGCAGGGCGACGAAAACAACCAGGACGCGAACGGCAGGATTTCCGGCTATCTGCTGATCGACATGGACACCGCGTATCAGGTGACGAAGCAGGTGCAGGTGTTCGCCTCGGTGACGAACCTGCTCGACAAGCGCTATGCGAGCTTCGGCGCGCTCGGCCAGAACTTCTTCACCGGCCCCAACAATACGTTCAACGGCGCGAATCCGGTCAACGAGCAGTTCGTCGGGCCGGGCGCGCCGCGCGGCTTCTGGGTCGGGATGCGCTATGCGTGGAAGTGAAGGTGTGGGGTATTGAAGCGTGGCCGCTGCGTGGCTGCTCGTTGTAGTGAACGGCGGCCGCGCGGGTTGGATCATGCGTCGCAGCCAATGGAAGCGGGCGGCTAACGGCGCAGCGCATCGAAACGCATCGAAACGCGGCGGCGCTCGCCTTCGAACGAGCGCCGCCGCGCAAGACCGGCCGGTCAGTGCGATTCGATCGAGCCGTCGCTATGCGGATAGGTGACGATGCCCCACGCGAGCGGCAGATCGCCGATCTGCTTGAGCGGCTGATAGCTCTTCGCGTCGAGCACGTAGACCGCGTCGGAGCGTCCGCACGCGACCAGCAGCTTCGAGCCGTCCGGCGTGAAGCTGAAGTGCCAGCAGCGCTGGCCGACCGGCACGTCGGCGATATGCTCGTAGCTGTGGCCGTCGAACACCTGCACCGCCTTGTCGCGCGCGGCCGCGACGAACAGCCGGTTGCCGTCGGGGCCGAACGCCACGCCATAGGGGCCGAGTTTGGTATCGACGGTCTTGACCACGTCGAACGTGTGCGCGTCGATCACGACGAACTTGCTCAGCGATTCCAGCGTGACCACGTAGTACTTGCCGTCGGGCGACAGCCGGATGCCGCGCGGCCGACCGCCCGCCGCGAGCTTCACGGACCTGACCGGCGCGCCGGTGCGCGCGTGATAGACCGAGACCGTGTCGTCGCCCTCGTTCGTGACGAGCATCGTCTGACCGTCGCGCGAGAACTCGATGCCTTCGGTTTCGTGGCCGCTCGTCACCGAGCGGATCACGTGCCAGTCTTTCATATCGACGATCGCGATTTCGGCGGGCGGCTTGCTGGCATCGTCGTCATCGTTCGCGCCGGGCTTGTCACCGGGTTTACCGTCCGCCTGCGCTCCCGGCGGCGGCCCGCCGCTCTCGCCGGGCTCGTAGGTCACATACGCATAGCCGTTGTGCACCCGCACATACTCGGGGTTCCTGCCGATCTTCACGCGCTTGACGACCTTGCCCGTGGCGGTGTCGATCACCGCGAGGTCGCCGGTATTCTTGTTGGCGACCAGAAGGCGCGTGCCGTCCCGGTTCAGACCCAGGCCGCGCGGGCCGTCCGCGCCGACCGGAAAGGTCTGCGCAAGCGTCATCTGATCGAGATCGATCACGCCGACGCCGGCCTTCTCGCTCGTCACGTAGGCCAGCGGCGCGGCCGCGGCGTAGGCGGCGCTCGCGCCCAGCACGAGCGCGACGGCCAGCGCGATGGAACGGCAGGGTTTTCTGGTAAGGATAAGTGTCTCCGGCATTGTGGTACTCCGTGGTGAAATCATTGTGCCGCGATGAGGCGCGTCATCAATTCAAAGTACCCCACCGGGCGATTGTTTGACAACGCAATCGGGCGGGAGAATTTCCCGAATTGACTCACGCCGGCGGGCAGCCGGTTCTAAAACGCGAAGCGCGAGAGGACAATGAACGCGGAGGTGGCAGCGATGTTGCAAGCCGTCATGGCAAACCCCGCGAACCGCGGCGACACGATGAATTCCGCGCCGGACTACCGGCGTGCCGCGCTCGTGCTCGGCGCCGTGATCGTCGCGCATCTGACGCTGCTCGCGTTGACGCTCGCGGCGCGCAACAGCATGGTCGAGCGCCGCGTCGAGCCACGCACGATCACCGCCGTGTTGCTAAGCCCCGAACCGGAGCCGGTGACGCCCGCTGCGGCACCGGCCGTGCCAACCACGCCCGCCGTGCCCGCCGCGCACCCTGCGGCGCACTCAGTGGCGCGCGTCAAACCCGCGCCGCAGCCGCGTCCGCATGTGGCGCCGCCGCTTCCGCATGCGCCATCCAGCGTGGCGACACCCGCGCCCTCGGCGCCGGCGGAAAGCGCCGCGCCGTCCGCGCCCGCACGGCCAGCCGAGGCCGCCACCGAGGCGCCGGCAGCCCCCGCGCCCGTCCCGGCCCCCGCCGCCCCGCCCGCAATGCCGGCCTCGGCCGCGCCGAAAAACGTCTCGCACGTCGATTGCACGATTCCCAAACCCGACTATCCTGATGTTTCGAGACGGCGCGGCGAGAACGGCACCGCCATCGTGCGCTTCGTCGTCGGGCTCACGGGCCGGATCGAAACCGCGCAACTGCAAAGCAGCAGCGGCTCCGCGCGGCTCGACGAGGCCGCGCTCGCCGCCGTCCATGCGGGCGCGTGCCGGCCTTACCTCGAAAACGGCACGCCGCTGCGCGCCGCCTACTCGCAGTCGTTCGTGTTCGGGCTGAGCGAATGAATGGGCCAAGCAGCGAACGAGCGGAGCGGCGCATAAGCGCATGACACCATTGCCTCGAAGAGCCACCGCCAGGGAGCCAGGAAAACCGCCATGCAACATTACGGACTCGCAAATGTCTGGGAAACCGGCGATCTCGTCACGCGCTTCATTCTGAGCGTGCTGGTCGTCATGTCGGTCATGTCGTGGACCGTCATCATCATGAAGCTGCTGCAGGTGCTGCGCATCCGGCGCATCACGCGGCAGAGCGACGCGCGCTTCTGGAGTGCGGACCGTTTCGACGACGGTCTGCGCAGTCTCGGCGACCCCGAGGCGGACGTGCATGACAACCCACTCCTCGCGCTGGCGCTGGCGGGCCACGAGGCGGCCACGCATCATCGGCAGACGCAGCAGCATCTGCACGACCGCATCGACGTGTCCGACTGGATCACGCGCGGCCTGCAGGACACCATGGACGACACGGTCGCGCGCCTGCAAAGCGGCCTCGCGATTCTCGCCTCGATCGGCAGCACCGCGCCGTTCGTCGGACTGTTCGGCACGGTGTGGGGCATCTACCATGCGCTGATCGTGATCGGCGAGACCGGGCAGACCTCGATCGATCACGTCGCGGGCCCGGTCGGCGAATCGCTGATCATGACCGCGTTCGGGCTGTTCGTGGCGATTCCCGCCGTGCTCGGCTACAACGGGCTCAATCGCGCGAACCGCGCGATCGTCACGCGTCTGAAGCGTTTCGCACACGGCCTGCACGCCTACTTCGTGACCGGCGCGCAATTGCCGTCGAGCGCGGGCCCGCAGATGCGCGTGGTGCCGCGCAACGGCGACGCGAGCCGCGACGGAGACCTCGAATGGCAATGAGCCCGTTCTCCGACGACGACGATCAAGGTCTGATGAACGAGATCAACATGACGCCGCTCGTCGACGTGATGCTCGTTCTACTGATTATTTTTCTCGTCACGATTCCGGCGATGCAGCATGCGGTCAGGATCGACCTGCCGCACGCGAGCAGCCAGCCCGAAGCGCTGAAGCCCGCGCACGTCGACGTCGCGGTGCAGGCGGACGGCTCGCTGCTGTGGGACGGCCAGCCTGTCACCGACACCGGCCTGCGCGCGCGCATCGCCGAGGCCGCGCAGGCGACGCCGCAGCCCGAACTGCATTTGCGCGCCGATCGCAAGGTCGCGTACGAGCGCGTGGCCGAGGTGATGTCGGCGGCTCAGAGCGCGGGCCTGACGAAGCTCGGCTTCGTGACCGATCCGCAGCCGCGCAAATAGCGCAGTGGCGCAACGGCGCGGGCGAATACTTAAAGGCCGGCTTATCGGCAGCGAAAGAATCTCTGAATTCAAATCCGCTGGCAGCTCCGCTATCGTGGTAGGGGTCCGAATGGGCATCACGATAGCGGAGCCGCACGATGCAAGCCCCGATGCAAGCCCTTATCTTCGACGTCGACGGCACGCTCGCCGACACCGAAACCGCTCATCTGCACGCATTCAATGCCGCGTTCGCGGAAGCGGGCCTCGACTGGTTCTGGGACGAGGCGCTCTATGCGCGCCTGCTCGAAGTGGCGGGCGGCAAGGAGCGTCTGCGACATTACTGGCGCATGGTCGATGGCGCAGAAGCCGAGGGCGCGCAGGCTGCCCGGGTCGTCGATAAACTGCATGCGCTCAAGACCTTTCACTACACCGAGCAGGTACGCCGCTACGGCTTGCCGCTGCGCCCCGGCATCGCGCGCCTGCTCGACGAAGCCGCCGCGGCCGGCCTGCGCGTCGCGATCGCGACGACCACGACGCCCGCCAACCTCGACGCGCTGTTGCAGGTCCATTTCGGCGCGACCTGGCGCACGCGCTTCGCGGCCATCGGCGATGGCGCGACCACGCCGACGAAAAAGCCCGCGCCCGACGTCTATCGCTACGTGCTCGAACAGCTCGGTCTCGATCCCGCTGCCTGCCTCGCCTTCGAGGACTCCGGCAACGGTCTGCTCGCGGCGCGCGCCGCGCAGGTGCCGGTCGTCGTCACGCCGACCGCGTACACGTCGCACCACCCATTCGACGGCGCGCTGGCCGTGCTGCCGCATCTCGGCGATGCACGCCTGCCGCTCATCGAGCCGGTGCGCGGCGAACGGCATCGCTGGGTGGATCTGGAAACGCTGCGGCGTTGGCATGGCGACGCGGTGCGTCATGCCGCGCCGCCATGCCAGCCGGGCGCGAGCCCAACGAACGCGGGAACCTCATGACGATGAACGGCCACTGCAAAGCCCTGCTGTTCGACCTCGACGGCACGATGATCGACACCGCGCCGGACATCGTCGCCGCCGTCAACCGCATGCTCGACGAATTCGGCGCGGCGCCGCTGCCGTTCGACACGGTCACCGCATTTATCGGCAATGGCGTGCGCCATCTCGTGCGCCGCGCGCTGGCCACGGCGGGCCTCGACGAGCGCATCGGCATCGACCATGCGCAGCCGGTGTTCGAGCGGCGCTATGCCGCGACGAACGGACAACTGGGCCGCGTCTTTCCCGGCGTGATGGCGGGGTTGCGCGAACTGCGCCAGCGCGGTTACCGCGCCGCCTGCGTGACCAACAAACCGCAGGCGCTTGCTGCGCCGCTGCTGGAGAAGAGCGGGCTCGCCGCGTATCTGGACGTGCTGGTCGCGGGCGATACGCTCGCGAGCATGAAGCCGTCGCCGCAACCGCTTTGGCATGCGTGCAGGCTGCTCGACGTCGATCCGGAACATGGCGCGCTGGTCGGCGATTCGTCCGCCGATATCGCAGCAGCACGCGCGGCCGGGTTGCCGGTGTTTATCGTCAGCTATGGATATGGCTGGCACGGCGGCGGCAGCGAAACCGGTGCGTTGCAAGGCGACGCGCTGATCGATTCGTTCGAAGCGTTGCCGGCGCTTCTCGCACAACCGCCGCTGACCACGCAGCCGCCGCTCACCGCCAACCGCTGACCGTGCACGCCAGTGGTTCAGACACTGTCCGACGCCACCGGCAGCCCCTCGATCTTCCAGCGCAGCATGCCGCCCGCGAGATTCGCGACCTTGCCGAAACCAGCCTTGCTCAATAACACGCTGGCCTGAGCCGAGCGAACGCCCGAGCGGCACACCGCCACGACCGGCCGCTCGCGATCGAGTTCGTCGAGCCGGCCTGTCAACTGGGACAGCGGCACGAGCTTCGCACCCGGCAAATGCCCGAGACGATCGATAAATTCCGGCGCCTCGCGCACGTCGACGATCTGGAACGACGCGCCGTATTCGAGCAGCGCCATCGGCTCGATTTCCCACACGCCGCTAAAGCGCAGCGTGAGCGGCGCCCAATCCGGCATTTCCGCCGCCATCGCCGCCGCGCCGTCCTGCGGTTTTCCGCAACGCAGATTCGCGGGCACCGCCACGGCCATCAGCTTCGGATGCGGCAGATTCAGATTGTTCATATGGCCGGTGAAGTCGCCGAGGTCCACGTCGCCGCCAAGGCGCGGATTGAAGCGCCGCTCCTCGGCCACGCTCGTCACGGTGATGCCGCGATAGTCGTGCGCGGGATACAGCAGGCAGTCGTCGGGCAGCGTGAGAATCTGCTCGCGCACCGAAGCGAACAGTTGCTGCGGGCTGCCCTGCTGGAAATCGGTGCGGCCGCAGCCGCGAATCAGCAGACTGTCGCCGGTAAAAGCCATGCTCCGGTCGTCCAGAACGTAGGTCAGGCAGCCGTTGGTATGGCCGGGCGTCGCGCGCACGCTCAGATGGCGCGTGCCGAAATCGATGCGCTCGCCGTGCCGCAGCGGCCGGTTCACGCCCTCGGCGTCGATCGCCTCGGCCAGCGCGATCCGGCTGCCGCAACGCTGCTGCAAACGCCACGCGCCGGTCACGTGATCGACGTGGACGTGCGTGTCGAGCGTCGCGAGCAGGCGCAGGCCCAGTTCGCCGAGCAGCGCGAGGTCGCGCGGCACCTGCTCGTAGACCGGATCGATCAGCAGCGCTTCGCCGCTGTCGCCGAGCAGGTAGGTATAGGTCGACGAGACGGGATCGAATAGCTGGCGAAAGATCATCGCGAACCTCGGAAAAAGGAAGGCGCGGCGGGCCTTCCTGCGAGCCGGGCATGGAGGGCATTGCGGCGGCGGCCGCGCGAGTGACCGTACGAGTGACCGTACGAGTCACGCGCGGGCTGCCGTGCCCGCGTTTCAGCCCGGCTGTTTGGTGGTGCGCAGATACGGCTTGATGGTCTTGAAGCCGGGGAAGCTCTGCTGCGCCTCTTCGTTACTCACCGCCGGCGTGATGATGACGTCCTCGCCCTGCTTCCAGTTAACCGGCGTGGCGACCTTGTACTTCGCGGTCAACTGCATCGAGTCGAGCACGCGCAGGATTTCGTCGAAGTTGCGGCCAGTGGTCATCGGATAGGTCAGCATCAGCTTGATCCGCTTGTCCGGGCCGATCACGAACACCGAGCGCACGGTGGCGTTGGTCGCGGCCGTGCGCCCTTCGCTCGTGTCGCCGGCATCCGCCGGGAGCATGTTGTAGAGCTTCGCGACCGCCAGATCGGTGTCGCCAATCATCGGATATTTGACGGCGGCGCCCTGGGTTTCCTCGATGTCGGCGGCCCATCTTGCGTGGTCTTCGACCGGGTCGACCGACAGGCCGATCAGCTTGGCATTGCGCCGCTCGAACTCGGGTTCGATCTTCGCCATGTAGCCCAGCTCGGTGGTGCACACCGGCGTGAAATCCTTCGGATGCGAGAACAGAATGGCCCACTGGTCTCCAATCCACGTATGGAAATCGATGGTGCCCTGCGTGGTGCGCGCGGTGAAGTTGGGCGCGACGTCATTGATGCGAAGTGACATATTGCCGTCCTGTGAGGTAAGGGTTGAGAGGAAGACTCGAGCAAGGCCGGTCTGCATCTGCAACGGCCTGGTGCGGGCCCGAAAAAACGGTGGAAAACACCGGACTCTCATGATCGACGAACTTCACCGCCGGCGGCAAGAGCCGGTGCGATGTTCGGCGATGTTCATAAGTGACGCATACAGAACTGCGCGAAGCCACGAGGTCTCGCCCGTCAGACGAACAGGCGCGGCCTCGTCCTGACAGAATGATAGTCGGGAATGCGGCCCGGCACCGGTGTGTCGACGATGCGGCAAATCGCTGCATCGTTCGAACTTCGCGCGAGGTAGGAGAAGCAGGAGAAGCGCTACGGGAATATCGTATGCGTGGGGTTGGCGGCCGGCTTGCTTCAGGCAGGCCACCTCAGGCGGGCTTCAAGCGAACATCGCGCGAGCTTCAGGCGAGCGCTCAATCAAGCGCTCAATCGGGCGACGCGTCGCACGCGCAGTCGAGAGAAGATGCCCTCGCAGGCCGTTCCGCCGCGGCAAGCCGTTGCAGCGTCACCATGCCGAGCAAGGCGAGTCCGAGCCCCAGCGTGAAGTCGGCGTGAACGCCCGCGCGGTCGACGATGGTGCCCCCGACCGCCGAACCCGCCGCAATCGCCACCTGGATCACGCTGATGAACAGAGCCGAGCCCGCTTCGGGCAAGTCGGTCGTGCCGCGCTGAATCCATACGCTAAAGCACAGCGGGAGTGCGCCGAACGCGATGCCCCACAGCAGCATCCCCACGGTCTCGCCGATGGGCGAATGCTCGAGCAGCAGCATCGACGACATCGCGCCGAGCAGCAGCAACACCATCGCGGCGACAGACTTCTTGAGATGGTCCGACACCGCCATCGACATCAACGCATTGGAGAAGAAGCCGATCAGACCGAATCCGAACAGCAGCAGCGTGATGGCGCTCAACGAGAAGTCGTGCTCCAGGAGCGGCGCGATGTAGGTGTAGGTCGAGAAATGCGCACCGAACACGAGCGCGACCATCAGCATGCTGAGCCGCATATGAGAGCGGCCGAGCAGTGTCTTGAAGTCTGCGATACGCAACGCCGATGCCGACGGCAACGCGGGCACGAGAAACACCTGCGCCAGCAAGGCGAGCGACACGAGGCCCGCGGTGGCGGCGAACGCCATGCGCCACGAGGCGAACGACGCGATAAACGTGCCGAGCGGCACGCCGATCACCGTCGCGAAGGTGACGCCGGTCAGAATGGTAGCGGTCGCGCGCGCCGCGTCTTTTGCCTGCACGAGTCGCGGGGCTGCCGCCGTCGCGAGAGTCCAGAAGCCGCCCAGCGCGGCGCCGAGCAAGGCGCGGCCCACAAGCATGACCGGGAAATTCGGCGCGATGGCGCACACGATGTTCGCAATCAGCAACACCGCGGTGAGCAGCAGAAAAACATAGCGGCGATCCGTGCGGCCGGCGCCGACGATGAGCGTCGGCGCGAATATCGCGGCCATGACGCCGGGCGTGGTGACCATGAGACCCGCGACGCCGGTGGACACACCCAGGTCGTGGGCGATTTGCGGCAGCAAGCCGACCGGCAGGAACTCGGCTGTCACGAACGCGAACGCGCTGACGGCGACGGCAATGACGGATAGCCATTGACCAGCGGACGTCGAGCCGCCTTCGAGGGATGCGGATGTTGAAACGTTAGGTGTATCGATATGCATGAGGACACTGATGCCAGATTGAAGCCCACACTTTAAGCTGGGTTTCAATCTGGAAAAAGTATCGTGCGACGAAAAGACTAGCTGGCGTAGCTGAACAATGTCCGTACGAGTAGCGTATATCGACGTATATCAGCGTGTAGCAGAGCACATGCCAGTCCGCTTCAATGCAGTCCGAAGCCTCGATTCCACCGCGCACTCGCTGGCCGGCTTCGCCTTCATGGCTTCATCTGCCACGCTTCGCAAACGTCGCGGCGGGGATCGAAAGCGCGAGCAGCGCGGTCACAAAAAGCGATGCGCCGAGCACATAGGTGCCGTTGTTGATGTTGCCGGTCAGCCGCGCCATGAGCCCGGAAATCATCGCGCGGCTAATGCCCGAGAGACTGCCGAGGCAGTTGATCATCGCGATGCCCGCGGCCGGCTCGTGCTCGACCGGATTGCGGTCGAGCCCACGCGCAGCGACGTCGCCGAGCTGCTCAAGCGCGCACGCGGCTTCCTCAGCAAGTCCGACACCGCATGGGAAGCGTATCGTTCGCTGCCGTCACGCAGATGGATGAAGTCACGCAGCAGAACGCAGCACTCGTCGAGGAAGCGGCTGCCGCGGCGGTCTCGCTCGAGGAGCAGGCCGCACGTATGTCGGATGTGGTGAGTGTTTTCCGTATCGCGCCGACAGCGAAAGTCCGAGCCATTTCGCCTTTTGCTGATTGCCGCCCAACAGGGCGAGCACCACCAACCCCATTACGAATCATCGTTGTCTTCCTGCGTCTCCCCATGTTTCGCCGCAGCTTAGCCGTGGTTTCCGTACGGCCTCAGCGACCGTTGCGACTGCGCCATGCCGCGAACCTGTCGAGCGTTTCCTGTTTCGTCGCCGGATAAAGCCCGACGATGGTTTCACCCGCCTTCACCTGCTCCATCACGAAGTCCTCGAATGCGGTCATCTCGGTGGCTTCCGCCGCGATCTCCTCGACCAGATGCGCGGGAATGACGATCACGCCGTCGTTGTCGCCGACGATGACATCGCCGGGAAACACGGGCGCGCCGCCACAACCGATCGGCACGTTGATATCGAGTGCTTCGTGCAAGGTCAGATTGGTCGGCGCCGACGGACGCGTGTGAAACGCGGGCATGCCCACGCGCGCGATGTCGTCGGCGTCGCGGAAACCACCATCGGTCACCACGCCCGCCACGCCGCGCTTCATGAGCCGCGTCACGAGAATGCCGCCGGCCGATGCCGCGCGCGGATCGTTGCGGCTATCCATCACAAGGACCGCGCCCGTGGGGCAGGTCTCGACGGCCTTGCGCTGCGGATGCTCGGGGTTGCGGAAAACTTCCAGCCCGTTGCGGTCCTCGCGCGCCGGGATATAGCGAAGCGTGAACGCCTCGCCCACCATGCTCTTATCGAGCCGCGCGAGCGGGGTGACACCCTGAATCACCTGCTGGCGAAAGCCGCGCTTGTAGAGCGCAGTGGCGAGCGTGGCGGTGCTGATCTTTTCCAGTTGCTGGCGCAATGCGGTGGTCAGAATCGACATATCGGTTGCCTCTTTCGTGAAAGTTGAATGCGGTTGAATGCGGCTCAATGCGAGCGGATGCCGTGATTCAGGCGGATTCGCGCACCGTTGCATCGGCGCGCAGGCTGATCTCGGGGCGAAGCGCGGTGCCGAGTCCGGGAAGAACCGGCGCCTGAACCATACCGCGTTCGATGACGGGCAGTCACTCCCGAGCGCGCTCCGATGACGGCCGCGTCCCTCACAGACGTTGCCTATCAATCGAGGTTATCAACGATTGACCGGCAAACCGCTTTCATCACCTTCTACGACGAGCAAACGGGTCAGGTGAAGTTTTGCGTCGTTCCATGTCCATTCGTGCAGACTGCGATCAATCGCGTCATGACTATTACAGTACCACCGGACGCACCTGAACATTGCGCCGCTCCCTTCACCGATGACGATGCGCGCAAGCCAGGCGGTATGGCCATCATGGCTCTTGCCGGCCCTAATCCTGAATTGCGATCGCGATTGCAGATATCCACCGAAGCGCCCGTTAACTGGTCGCATCGCGGACTATCGGGCCAGCAAAACGGCGGCCATCTCCGGTTCCCCGGTCACGCTCCACGGCATTCTCGATAGCGGACTCGAATACCTCACCCACGCATCGTTGTCGAACGGACAAGCCCATAGCATCACCGGCCGCGAAGACCTCGGCGTCCATCTCTCTTATCTACATCAGCATCGACTTCCGAATCGCACCGCGCCGGCTATCGAAATACGCCAGAGCGGTGCCACCACAAACGTTACTGGCTACAGAAGCCCGGCTGATACTTGTAGACCCAGGCCGTCTTCGTCGAACTCGGCGACTGCACCCAGTTCGTCATGCCCTGAATCGTGTTGAAGATCAGCTGCGAGCGCGCAGTGACCTTGTCGGTGAACACGCCCTTATCGCTCACGTCGACTTCGAACGAGATTTCCGCGAGTGCCGGCGTGGTCGAGCCATTCGCATACCAAACGGTCATCGTGAAGTCGGCGTCTTCCTGACCGATATCGCTGGTGGGGCCGTCGAAGGTCAGTTCATGGATCGACAGACCGCTAACCGGTGCAAGCGGCTGCGAGCTGATGCTGTCGAACGCATGCGTGGTCGGGAACAGATCGTTGATGTCGCTCAGGTGGTTGATGTTCTTCGAATCCGAAAGCGGCTCGCTCGTGGAGTGCGAGAAGGTTTCGTTCGACGGCGGTGTGATGTCGTCTTCGAGCTTACTGCTCGCCTTCGACGAACTGCCGGTAACATCGGTATTCGCCGACGTGCTCTCGTTCGGTGAACCGAACTTCAACTCGATCTTGCGATCGCCGCTTTCGTCACGCTCACGCATCGAATAGCCGGTCTGCCTGACGATACAGGTGCCCGGCGAATCGTAGTACAGCACCGTGCGATCGTGGTCGGCCTTGAAGCTCTTCTTCACGGTACTGTCGAAACCGTTGGCCGCGAGGCTCGCCTGTAAGTCGGTCAAGAAACGGTTGGCGGCATCGACAGGCGAACTGTCGAATGCGGACGGCATGAGCAGTACTTTATATTCGCGGCTGCCAACGCTCGGTGTGCCGGCATGTGCGACCTGAGATGCGGCGAAGAGTGCGAGTGCTGCTGCATGATTCCACTTGATCTTTGTCATTCGGGCTCTCATTAGTTGAAGGAGTACAGCACGAATGAAATTAGAGACTCCAGGTGACCAGGTTATGAAGTGAGCAGATAATTTTTTGCAAATGGCTCAAGATATTCACTACGCAAAATCAAGGTCTGTTTCCAGGCTTATTTCAGTTCATGCCAGCCGGATATTCAGTCACTCCGCATCTCCAGTTCTGCCTGTTACACTACGAAGAGAACGACGGCACTTATGCAAAGGCAATGACAACGCCTACGACATCACTTCATCAATAAGGGACAAGTACTCCAATGACGCTTTCGAAGAGAAAATTTGGCCGCACGGGCTGGGACGTGTCGGAAATCGGTTTTGGGGCATGGGCGATCGGCGGCTCGTGGGGCAGTGTTGCGGAAGATGATGCCAAGGCCGCGCTCAACGCCTCTCTCGACAATGGCGTCAATTTCATCGACACTGCCGACGTCTACGGCGACGGCCGCTCGGAACGAATCATCCGCGACGTATTGCGGCAGCGGGGCGGCGAGCGTCCCATCGTCGCCACCAAGCTCGGCCGCCGGCTCGACCCGCACGTGACCAGCGGCTATATGAACAAGCAGGCGCTCGAAGGCTTTATCGACCGGAGTCTGTCGAATCTCGGCGTCGACACGCTCGACCTCGTGCAACTGCATTGCCCGCCGACGGAAGTCTATTACCGTCCCGAGGTATTCGACGCAATGGATAGCTTCGTGGCTGCCGGCAAGATCCGCTTTTACGGCGTGTCGGTTGAAAAGGTGGAAGAAGCACTGAAAGCAATCGAATATCCCAATGTAGTTTCGGTGCAGATTATCTACAACATGCTCCGTCAACGTCCCGCCGACCTGTTCTTCAATCAGGCGCAAAAGAAGAACATCGCGGTCATTGCGCGAGTGCCGCTCGCGAGCGGCATGCTCACAGGCAAGATGTCTGCCGATTCCGTTTTCGCGCCTGACGACCATCGCGCCTTCAATCGTCATGGCGAGGCGTTCGACGTTGGCGAAACGTTCTCCGGCGTGCCTTATGACGTCGCGTTGAAAGCGGTCGACGAATTGCGCGGGCTCGTGCCGGTAGATGCATCCATGGCGCAACTGGCTCTGCGCTGGATTCTCATGGAAGAGGCCGTCTCGGTCATCATCCCCGGCAGTAAAAACGCGGCCCAGGCGGCGTCAAATGTCTCGGCGGCAAACCTCGCCTCACTGTCCGATGAGGCAATGCAACGCGCCCGGGAAGTCTATGAGCGCCATATTGCGCCTCATGTTCACCAGCGCTGGTAAAACGCTGGGTACGCGAAAAGGTTTCGCGTAACACAAGTGGGCGGCGGTTTGACTTCCTGCGCTGTGATTTCTCACATCAGTTTCATGCAGTCGACAGCCGTCCCACTCACACAACTTCCCCCCGTGCCTGTTTGCGTGCCCTATTCCATCACGCCAGCGCGGTAGACCGTGACCTGCCGGTAGGGCTTCTCGCTCGTCGCAATCATGTCCTCATGATCGGGCATATTGATCTGGTTCGGGAAGCCGCCTGCTTCGAGGCAGAGTCCGGAATTCCGCCTGTATGCTGTACCGTCTCTCCCTCGTATGCCTTCGAGCCGGTTTCCGCTATAGAACTGAAGTCCCAGCTGGTCAGTCTCGACCGAAAGCACACGCCCGCTTTCAGGTTCAGTCACCTTCGCCACGGTACATGGTTTGCGAGTCCTGGCCGCTTCCTCACTCCCCGCGCGGTCGAGAACGTAGCAATGGTCGAAGCCATAGGCAAGCTCAAGTTGCCGATTCGACGCATCGAGCCTCGAACCTATCGTCGCTCCCGCGCGAAAGTCGAACGGGCTGTCTTCTACGGACGCACACCGTTGCGGAATCAATTCCTCGTCAATTTCAAAGTACTCACCCGCATCGATGGTCAGGTGATGATTGCGAATATCGCCATCGTGCCGCCCCGACAGATTGAAATACGGATGACTGGTCAGATTCAATGGAGCCGCGCGGTCGGTATGAGCGGTGTATTCGATAGTCAGCGCATGATCATCACTCAACGTATAACGCACCTCGACCTGCACGTTTCCCGGAAAACTTTCTTCTCCGTCATGCGATTCCAGCCGCATGACCAGGGCTTGCCCCTCGTATTCGGCCGTCCACAACCTGCCGTGAAACCCGCCGGCTCCACCATGCAGCAGATTCCGTCCTTCGTTTGGCATGAGCCGGTAGTCGATACCGTCGAGTGCGAATCTGGCACCCGCGATCCTGTTGGCCCAACGACCCACGAGCGCGCCCATATAGGCACCTGAGGCCAGGTACTCCGCTGGCGTATCGTGCCCGAGCAGGATCTCCCCGCATAGGCCGGTCCTGTCCGGCGTTAGCCACGATACGAGCGCCGCGCCCAGCTCGCTGATCCGTACGCAACCCCCAAGCGAATTTGTAAGGAGATGCGTTCGCACGTTTCGTCCGTCAGGGAGCGTTCCCCAGAAAGCAGCCTTGTTCATTTTTTCCCGAGTTTTCCAGTTGATTTCACGACGACACGCATGCCTGCCGCGTGGTCCGGGTCAAGGACGCAAGACGCTCGACCGTGAAGCTGACCCGGCGCATCAGCGTCTTTCCCGCGCCGAGAACCGTCAGTCCGCACACGTTGTCGCCGTCCTGAACGCAGTTGTGTTCCGACTGGTCATTGACCACCTGAAACGAAAACGAATCTTCCTGCGGATGCGCGCGAAGCCGATAACAGTCCGTGTTGCCCACGATTGCGAGGGAAAACTGGCGCGCGGGCCATTCGACCAGTGCTCTCCCGCCCCAGCGAGTAAACGTGTGGTCGATCTTCGTCGCCGGCAAATGGTGCGTCACCCCGAATTGCCAGGCCACCGGCGTCGGAACGAGCCTCGGCGCATGGCCGCTTTCGCCGGCCAGCCAGATTCCGCCTGCCGGTGCGCTAATGCGCGTATCCAGATCCCGCGTCAGGACAGGCCTGATATCGATTCCGCACTGTAGCGGCGTACGGCCGCAATTCTCGAGTTCCACAGTGATGGCCAGTGTCGGCCCATCAAGCTCGTATGTCTGGATTGCCCGGCAGGAGCCTGCAACTTCTGTCTTGAGACGGGCGGTTCGCTCGTCGGCGGATGCGACGCTCCAGTCGTCCGCGAGCACCACATAGGCAAGCGAAAACGATTTGCCGACACCGATCGGCCGCGCCTTGGACGACTTCGCCGAAGCCCCGATAATCTTTCCGGGCTTCGTAAGCCGAATCAATGGCTGACACGATAGTCCACGAGCCATCGGCATATGACCCAATCGTTCGGCCCGTCGAAAGACGGGCGTCCATATACCCCGGTCATTCCAGTCCAGTTGCGTCATGCCGCCGTGCGTCCCCGCCTCGATGCCGAGCCGCAGATGGGCGTTCGAAAGCGTGGTTTGCCGGTGCAGCCTCTCCGCCGCGCCGCACTCGGGGTCGCCGAGTCTCTCCGCCGTCACGAAAACAGGCTTTCGTAAATCCGCTTCCCGTGTATCGAGCACGTTCCTCTCCCCGATCAGACAGACTGGATGGCAACCGGAAACGATCAGACCATCGTGACAGGATCGCCGCCGCCGTGCTGCTCCGGCCTGCGCTGCCCGCCGTTCGACGGCTCCTTCGACTGGGGCCCCAGACCGCCGCCGCTCGTGCGGCGGCGTCCAGCCTGCCGCTCGATCATTCGTTGCAGAAGGCAGAACACGCAGAGCAATGCGCCGATGACGATGCGCGTCCACCACGAACTCAACGTTCCGTCGAAAGTAATCAGCGTCTGAATCGTGCCGAGAATGCCGACACCGAAAAGCGAGCCGATGACGTAGCCGACGCCCCCCGTCAATAGCGTTCCGCCGATCACCGTCGCGGCGATCGCGTCGAGTTCCATCCCCTGCGCCTGAAGCCCGTAGCCCGAGAGCACGTACAGCGTAAAGATCACTCCGCCGAGCGCCGCGCAGAAACCGCTCAACGCATAGACCGCGACCTTCGTTCGCGCGACCGGCAAGCCCATCAGCAACGCGGAACGCTCATTGCCGCCGATCGCATAGACGTTGCGCCCGAAGCGCGTAAAGTGCGCGATAAAAATCGCGACGACGAGCGCCACGATACCGATCAGCGCTCCGGCATTCAGAGAACCGCCGCCCAGCGGCACACTCAATGACGCAACAGCATGGAAAGTCGGCTCGTTGATCGTGATGGACTGCGTCGTAATCAGAAAGCACGCGCCGCGGGCAAGGAACATTCCGGCCAGCGTGATGATGAACGGTTGCAGACGGAAGAAATGAATCAGCGCCCCCATCGCCGCGCCATACAGCGTGCCGAATACGAGCACGATCGGCACGACGATCCAGATGGGCCAATGCAGCCACTCCGCGCCCACCGCGCACAGTATGGTGGTCAGCGCGACCACGGCGCCGACCGACAGGTCGATGCCCCCCGACAGGATCACGAACGTCATGCCGATGGCGACGACGAGCAGGAATGCGTTGTCGACGAGCAGGCCCGTGAGTACCTGCATCGAGAAGAATCCGGTGTACATGACGGAGCCAAAGCCGAACAGCGCGACGAACAGCACGATCGTGGCGACGATGGGCAAGGTTCTCGGATCGGCCAGCCGGCCAGTCAGCTTTCTCATGATGGACTCGTTCCGGTGGATGCGCGTTGGCGCACCGGGGAAAAAAGATTCTTCATCGGTTTGAGCAGCAGTGCGCGTGCGGCTTCCGACTGGATCACGCTGACCACGATCACCACGACCGCCTTGACGACGAGCGTGGCCTCGGGCGGCACGCCGATCGAATAGGTCGTATAGGTCAACGTCTGGATGATCAGGGCGCCGAGCACCGTGCCGCCCAGACTGAAGCGCCCGCCAAGCAGCGACGTGCCGCCGAGCGTCACGGCCAGGATGGCATCGAGTTCGAGCAGCAACCCGGCATTGTTGCCATCGGCACTCCGCACGTTCGAGCTGATGATGATCCCGGCCACCGCCGCCATCAACCCGCAGATCACATACACGCCGAACACGATCGCGCTGGAGCGCAGCCCGACCAGCCGCGTTGCAACGGGGTTAACGCCGATGGAGCGAACGAAGAGTCCGAGCGCCGTGCGGTTCACGAGCAGCGTGAGCACCACGGCCACGACAAGCGCGATCCAGACCGAGCACGGAACCATCGCCAGATAGCCATCGCCGAGCCTGAGGTAGCCTTCCGCACCGATGGGAATGATCTGCCCGCCGGTCAGCAGTTGCGCCACGCCACGCCCGGCAACCATCAGGATGAGCGTGGCGATGATCGGCTGCATGCCGACGAACGCGACCAGCAGGCCGTTCCACATTCCGGCCAGCAGCCCGACGGCGAGCGCCGCGCCAACCGCCATGCCGACGCGCGACGGGTCCGCTTCGAGAATGATCGCGGCGGCCGCGCCGGCCATCGCCACCGTCGCCCCGACCGAGATGTCGATGCCTCGTGTCGCGATGACGAGCGTCATCCCGAGCGAGACGATCACGAGCGGCGCGGCACGATTAAGGATGTCGATCGGTGCGCCGAAAAGATGGCCCTCGAGGATCGTCAAGGAAAGGAAACTCGCGCGATGCGCAACGTCGAGAAGAATCAGCAGGATCAGCGTGAGAGCGGGCCAGAGCAGTTGATGCCGTGCCAACGCGTGCAGCCGTTTCATGATTGGCCCCCTGCAATGAGTTGATACACCTGGTCTTCCGAAAGATGTTCGCCGGCAATCTCGGCCACCTTGCGCCGGTCACGCAACACGGCAATCTTGTGGCTGACGCGCACCACTTCGCTCATTTCAGAAGAGATGAAAAGAATCGCCAGGCCTTTGGCACATAGCGAGCGCACGCGGTCCATAATTTCGAACTTCGCGGCCACGTCAATGCCGCGGGTCGGCTCGTCGAGGATCAGGAGTTTGGGCTCCGTGGCGAGCCAGCGCGCCAGCAGTACTTTCTGCTGATTACCGCCCGACAGCAGCCCGATCGGTTGCTCGGCATCGCGCGCCTTGATGCCGAGTTGCGCGATGTACTGCTCGGCCATTTTCCGTTGGCGGGCGTAACTCAGCAGACGCCACCAGCCGCGTCGCGCCTGCAATGCCAGGATGATGTTCTCCCGGATCGACAACGCGGCAACGATGCCTTCCTTCTTGCGATCCTCGGGACAACAGGCGATGCCATAGCGCACCGCGTCGCGCGGCGAGGCAAGCTTCACGCTGTGCCCGTCGATCCGCATCGTTCCGGTGTCCGCGCGCTCGGCGCCGAACACCAGCCGCGCGGTCTCGGTGCGGCCCGAGCCGAGCAGTCCCGCGAGACCGACGATCTGGCCGGGGCACACGTCGAGATCGACGGGACTCATCAGCCCGCGCCGCCCCACCCCCTGCATGGAAAGGAAAGGCGCGGCCGCCGTGGCCGAACGTGCAGCGTCCGACGCGTCGGCCTTCATCGCCTCGTTCGCGCCTTCGCGGCCGGTCATTTTGGCCACCAGCATGTCGACGGGCAAGTCCTTGGCCAGATACTCGCCTTCGCGCGCACCATTGCGCATCACGGTGATGCGGTCCGATACGGCATAGGTCTGTTCGAGAAAGTGCGTCACGAACAGAATCGCCATGCCCGCTGCCCTCAAGCGGCGCAGCACGGCGAAAAGCCGCGCGACTTCGCCGTCGTCGAGACTCGAAGTGGGCTCGTCGAGAATCAGCACGCTCGCGTCGACCGACACGGCGCGTGCAATCGCCACCATCTGTTGAACTGCAATCGGATAGGAATCGAGCGAACGCGTGACGTCGACGAACAGATCCAGCGCGGCCAGAGCGTCCCGCGCTCTGGTATTGATCGCCTTCCAGTCGATCGTTCCGCGCCGCTTCGGATGCCGGCCGGCGAAGATGTTTTCGGCCACCGACAGGTTCGGACAAAGATTCACTTCCTGATAGAGCGTCTGGATGCCGGCGGCCTCGGCTTCGAGCGGCGCGGCGAAGCGAACCGGCTGCCCAGCGAGGCGAATCTCGCCGAGATCGTGCGGGAACACGCCGGTTAGCACATTGATGAGCGTGGATTTTCCCGCGCCGTTCTGGCCCATCAGCGTGTGAATCTCACCGGGGAATAGCCGGAAATCGACCTGCTGCAACGCCTTGACGCCCGGAAACGTCTTGTCGATGCCGGTCATTTCGAGAATGGGTAGGTCGTTCATGATCTTCTCGAATCATTTTCGCGAGACCCACGCAAGGCCTCGCCGAAATGGTTAGGGAGCCGTAGCGAATCACCGGACGCTTCATGCGCGCCGTCGAAGTTAACTCAGACCGCGCTTGCCGCACCGCAGCTGGCCATACTGCACATGCCGCTGCGCGAAACATAAGAATAGGGCGTACGGAAATCGTTCAGTGACCGAAGGCCTCGACTTCGACATGCCGGCCGAGCAAAAACGCATCGGCGACGAGACGCAGCGGACGCACGTCCACGTCGTCGATACCCTGCGCGATAAGCTCGTGAAAGTGCTCGTAGAGCGCCGCATATTCGCGCTCGGCGTCGAGATCGACGGGCTCGCCCGCGATAGCGAGACGCTTGCCGCCCGCCGCGATCGAGAGCAGACCGTCGGTCGTTTCGACATCGATTTCCCATTGTTCGACGGGGCCATGGCGCCAGTCGAATTCGGCGCGCACCGGCACGCCGTCGGTATCAATGCAGTCGAGTTCAGCGGCGATCGGCGTCGAGCAGTCGCTCGGCACATGCAGCGTCGCGCCGCGCAGCAGCACCTCGCGCGGCAAGATGCGCGTGACGATCGAGAGCGCGTTGATGCCCGGATCGAACACGCCGAGCCCTCCCGGCTCCCAGATCCACTGTTGGCCCGGATGCCAGCGGCGCACGTCTTCCTTCCAGCGCACGTGCACGGCGCGAATGGTGCGCCCGGCAAGCCATGCGCGCGCCGGTTCGACGGCGCTCGCGCAACGCGAATGCCAGGTGGCGAACAGCGTGCGGCCGCGTTTTTGCGCCAGCTCGCGCAATGCCTCGACCTCGCTCACGCTCGCGCCCGGCGGCTTTTCGAGCATCACGTGCTTGCCCGCTTCGAGCGCGGCGCGTGCCTGCGCGTAGCGCACCTGGGGCGGCGCGCATAGCGAGACGGCGTCGAGTTCGGGCTCGGCGGCCAGCAGCGCGCCGATATCGGTGTAGTTGCGCACGCTCTCCACCTGCGCGTTGCGGCTCGCGCTGGCCACGAGCTCGAAGCCCGCATTGCCCGCGATGGCGGGCAGGTGCTGGTCGCGCGCGATCTTGCCGACGCCGACGATGCCCAGCTTGTACGACGCATTCATGAGGGTCTCCGTCACATTGTTATTCTGACTGGAACCGGATAGCCGCCCGGCTATTTCGCCCAGCGCAGCACGAGCGGGTCGAGCCGGCGAGCGATATCGATCAGTTCCTTGCGCGTCTCGGGATGCATCGATGGTAGCGGATGGCGCGGTAGTTCGCAGTCGATCACGCCGCCTTCCTTCATCAGCGACTTGCAGGCGAGCAGACCCGCCTGGCGATTTTCGTGATTGATCAGCGGGAGCCACTTCTGATAGAGCGCGAAGGCTTCGTCGGTGCGGCCTTCGCGATGCGCTTCGATAATCGGGCGAATGCCGTCCGGGAAGCCGCCGCCCGTCATCGAGCCGGTTGCGCCCGCGTTGAGGTCCGCGAGCAGCGTGATGCCCTCTTCGCCGTCCCATGGTCCTTCGGCCGCGTCGCCCGCGAGCCTGATGAGTTCGCGCAGCTTGTTGGCCGCGCCCGGCGTTTCGATCTTGAAGTACGAGACCTGCTCGATCTCGCGCGCCATGCGCGCGAGGAACGCGGCGCTCAGCACCGTGCCGCTCGCGGGCGCGTCCTGAATCATGATCGGAATGTCGATCGCATCGGACACGCGCGCGTAGAAGTCGTAAATCTGCTGCTCGGGCACGCGGAAGGTCGCGCCGTGATACGGCGGCATCAGCATGAGCATCGCCGCGCCCTGCTCCTGCGCGCGCCTGCTGCGCGCGGCAGCCACGTTCGTGCCGTAGTGCGTGGTCGTGACGATCACGGGCACGCGACCCGCCACGTGTTCGAGCACGGTACGCGTGATGATCTCGCGCTCGTCGTCCGAGAGCGAGAACTGCTCCGAGAAGTTCGCGAGAATGCACAGCCCGTCCGAGCCCGCGTCGATCATGAAATCGACGGCGCGCTTCTGGCTGCGCAAATCGAGTTCGCCGGTTTCGGTGAAGGTCGTCGGCACGACGGGGAAAATGCCCTGATAGCGGGGCGTACGGCTCGTAGTCATATCGTCAGTCCTGCTTGAAAAAGGGTAAGTGGCCGCGCTCTCACGATCCGCTTGCGGCACGCGGCGGCGTGCGCAACGCCGCGCGCACGGCGAACGTCACGAGCACCGCGAACACGAGCGTGGCCGCGAGAAAGTATAGGCCGGCCGCCAGGCTGCCCGTTGCGTCCTTGATGAGCCCGATGCCATAGGGACCGAAATAGCCGCCGAGATTGGCAAGCGAATTGATCGTCGCGATCCCGACGGCCGCGCTCGCGCCGGTCAGAAACTCGCCGGGCAGCGCCCAGACCACGGCCTGAATCGAATAGATCGAGAAAGCGGTCAGGCAGATGAACAGCAGTTGCAGCGCCGGCGCATGGAACCACGCGCTCGCGGCCATCGTCAGCGCCGCGGCGGCCGAGACCACGACGATATGGCCATAGCGTTCGCGATGCTTGTCCGAATGACGCGGCACGACGAGCAGCCCCACCACCGCGAACAGATACGGCACGGCGGAAAGCAGGCCCGCCGTCGAATCGCTCACGCCGAACGCCTTGATGATGGTCGGCAACCAGAGCGACAAACCATAGATGCACAGCGGAAACGGCAGGAACAGCAGCGCGAGCAGCAACACGCGGTGATCCTTTAGCGCGCTGAACGGATTGCGATGCGTGTCGAGCTGGTAGGCGCGCTGGTCGGCGGCGAGCTCGCGCTCGATCCAGCGGCGCTCGGTTTCGCCGAGCCAATGCGCGTGCGCGGGCGACTCAGGCAACAGACGCAGCGTGGGAATGCACAGCAGCACGGCCGGCAAGCCGCTCACGACGAACAGAGTCTGCCAGTTCGACATGCCGAGAAAGCCATGCGTTTCGAGCAGCGCGCCGGCAATCGGGCCGGTGACGATACCCGCGATGGGTTGTGCCAGCACCAGCAGACCGATCACGCGCGCGCGGTGGCGCATCGGAAACCAGTGCGTGAGGAAGTACAGAATGCCGGGATAGAGTCCGGCCTCGGCCGCGCCCAACAGAAAGCGCAGTGCATAGAAGCTGTTCGGGCCGCTCACGAGCGCCATCGCCATCGTGATGACGCCCCACGTGAAGAGAATCCGCGCGAACCATACGCGTGCGCCGAAGCGCGCGAGCGCGAGATTGCTCGGCACTTCGCAGAGGAAATAGCCGATAAAGAAGAGGCCTGCGCCGAGACCATAGGCGGCATCGGACAGGCCCACGGCCGCGTTCATATGCAGCTTCGCGAAGCCGACCACCGTGCGATCGACATACGCGACCACGTAGATCAGCGCGAGAAACGGCACGAGCCGGCGTGCGATATGGCCGACGATCTGCTTCTCTTCTCCGCTTTCGCCGGTCGCGGGCGCGAGCGCCTCACCGGACTGCAACACGTTCGTCATACTGTCTCCTTGATTGCTCTCGCGTGCCGACGTCGTGCCACCCCGCTGGCAGACGTGCCGGGCACGCGGATGGCCGCGTCGAGCGCGGCCATCGAGCGGGCCTTCGAGCAGGCGTAGCCGGCAAGCCGGGTCGCCCTGACTGGTTTTTCCGATCCGTCAATGCGAGTGGCGCGGCACGGCCGCCCCACGCTTGCCGACGAGGAAGTCGAGATCGCAGCCTTCATCGGCTTGCAACACGTGATCGACATAGAGCCGCGCGTAACCGCCCTTGCCCAGTTGCTCCGCCACGCCAGGGGCCGCGGCGGGATCGACATCGCTCAGGCGGTGTTTCAGTTCTTCATCGCTGATGTCGAGATGCAGGCGTCCGTTCTCGCAGTCCAGTTCGATCCAGTCGCCGTTGCGCACCGCTGCCAGCGGTCCGCCCGCCGCTGCTTCGGGCGCGACGTGCAGGACCACCGTGCCGTAGGCCGTGCCGCTCATGCGTGCATCGGAAATCCGCACCATGTCCTTCACGCCCTGGCGCAGCAGCTTGGGCGGCAGGCCCATGTTGCCGACCTCGGCCATGCCGGGGTAGCCGCGCGGTCCGCAGTTCTTCATCACGAGGATCGAGTCCTTGTCGACGTCGAGCGATTCATCGCCGATTGTCGCCTTGTAGTGATCGAAGTTCTCGAACACGACAGCGCGGCCGCGATGCTTCAAAAGCTCGGGGGTAGCGGCCGAAGGCTTCAACACCGCGCCGCGCGGCGCGAGATTGCCGCGCAGAATGCAGATGCCGCCGTCCGCGATAAGCGGATTGTCGATCTGGCGAATCACCTCGTCGTTATAGTTGGGCGCTTCGCGCACGTTGTCCCAGAGGGATTTGCCGTTGACAGTCAGTGCGTCGGGATGCGGCAGCAGCTTCGCTTCGCCGAGCCGACGCAGCACCGCCGGCAAGCCGCCCGCGTAATAGAACTCTTCCATCAGGAAGCGGCCCGACGGCTGAAGATCGACGATGGTCGGCGTATTGCGGCCAATCCGCTGCCAGTCTTCGAGTTCGAGA
>Ga0153988_1000021_pt1 | contig 29587 bp, 27 predicted proteins | sample TSNC072MetaG_FD_104742 | JGI IMG/M metagenome (GOLD analysis project Ga0153988, IMG submission 104742) | Attine ant fungus gardens microbial communities from North Carolina, USA - TSNC072 MetaG | ecosystem: Host-associated > Fungi > Mycelium > Unclassified | place: USA: North Carolina, Jones...
CCCCGGGCGCTGCTGAATCCGGGCAAGCAGTTCCTTGACCGCCTCCCGGCCCAGCATACGGTTAGCGGCTTCCAGACGCGCGGCGCTGGTCACGATGCGCAACGCGACGATCTTCGCCGAACTGTCCGTTGCACCGTCCGTCAGCACGTCGATGACCCCAACGACGTCACCCTCGCAGAACAACGCGATACACACAGCCCCTTGCATCGATACCACTTCGGCATTGGTCGCCTGCTGCGCGAGCGAGGTTATCGCGTTCATCCAGTCGGCGGCCACCGGCTCGCCTGCGCGCACGGGTTCGGACGCTGGCGCTAGGACTGGCTCGCTCAGCGCGGCATGCACAGGCACATTCTGCGGAACGCACAAGGGTGCGTCGCTCATCACTTCAGGCGCGTCGCTAAAGAGCCGCAGCAGGCCCACCCGGTCCTGCATTTCCAGCGCCACGCGCAAACGCTCGACGATCCGCCCATGCACCGCCGGATCGGGCCGCTTTGGTGGTGCGCCGGCACGTTGTAGCCGCGCCTTGGCCCGATGGACGATCTGCCGGCAAGTGGTCGGGGTGCGTTCGAGAATCGAGGCGATCTCCGTGTAATCACAATCGAAGGCTTCGTGCAACACGAACGCCGCGCGCTCCTCCGGTTTCAGATGTTCGAGCAGCAGCATGACGCCGTATGACATGTCCGCCGTGCGCAGTGCCAGCTCCTCCGCCGATGGCGCGACCTCGTCGAGCCACGGCTCCGGCAGCCAGCCGGTGGTTTGCGTTGCGCGCTCCCGCTGCACCTGCCGAAAGCGGTCGATCGCCATGCGCGTGGTCAGCGTGGTGAGCCAGGCGACCGGTGTTTGCACCGCGTGCGTATCGGCCAGATGCCATTTGAGCCAGGCGTCCTGCACGAGGTCCTCCGCTTCCGCCCGACTGCCAAGCATCCGGTACGCCAGCGCGAGCAGACGGGCGCGCGCGGCCTCGAAACTGGATGCCTTGTCGATTGCGTGTTCCGTCATGCGTAGACCTCCAGTGCGTGCGTGGTGAAAAAGTGTGCCTGCGGTATTGCGAGGGATGCCCGCCATCGCCGGTATTCCTTGCTTGACGTCCGGGCGATCGACGATGTGACAGCGGCATACAAAAAAATTCCTGTCACACGGCGGGTTGCCGCTTCGTCAAATGAACAACAACCGGTGCACGAAGTGCGTGGTTTCCGAACTGGCGTCGCACACGCATCTGCACACCACTGGTGCCATCCATGTCTCTCATCTCACCCGTAACGAGGACTCCATGTACTCCAGCACCCTATTCGCTTCCGGTCTCGTGCCCACGGTCATCGAACAGTCCGGCCGCGGCGAGCGCGCGTACGACATTTACTCCCGTCTGCTGCGCGAGCGCATTGTGTTTCTGGTCGGGCCGGTCAACGAGCAATCGGCCAGTCTGATCGTCGCTCAGTTGCTGTTTCTGGAATCCGAAAACCCTGACAAGGATATTTCTTTTTACATCAACTCGCCGGGCGGCTCGGTATACGACGGTCTCGCGATTTACGACACGATGCAGTTCATCAAGCCTGCGGTCTCGACCTTGTGTACGGGCTTTGCCGCCAGCATGGGAACGTTCCTGCTCGCTGCGGGGCAACGGGGCAAACGGTACGCGCTGCCGAATGCGCGCATCATGATTCACCAGCCGTCCGGCGGCGGCCAGGGCACCGCGGCGGACATCGAAATTCAGGCAAAGGAAGTGCTGTATTCGCGAGCGCGTCTCAACGCGATGATGGCCGAACGCACCGGCCGCAGCATCGAAGAAATCGCGCGAGACACCGACCGTGACAACTTCATGTCGGCACTCGAGGCGAGGAAGTATGGATTGATCGATGAAGTGCTGGAGACTCGCAGGCAGGGACATACGCAGAGCGGCACGGCTCATGGCGAGAACATTTAGCGAGACTGATTTGTGGCGGCCATTTGTAGCGACCCAAAGCGTTTTTTTATCCAAATCGGTGCGACCAAACCACAAAAGCTGCTCACCTTCGCTGGAATCGCTATCATGTCGCGATTCGTCGACTGCGACGATCGCTTCAATGGAGAGATACATGGCGTCATCCAACGAAAACGTCAGCATGGCGCTATTTTGCGACTTCGAAAATGTCGCGCTCGGCGTGCGCGACGCGAAGTACGACAAATTCGACATCAAGCTGGTGCTCGAACGCCTTCTGCTCAAAGGCAGCATCGTCGTCAAGAAAGCCTATTGCGACTGGGACCGCTACAAGAGTTTCAAAGGAGCGATGCACGAAGCCAATTTCGAACTAATCGAGATTCCGCACGTGCGGCAATCGGGCAAGAATTCCGCCGACATCCGGCTCGTGGTCGATGCACTGGATCTCTGCTATACGAAATCGCACGTCAATACGTTCGTCATCATCAGCGGCGACTCGGATTTTTCGCCATTGGTGTCGAAGCTGCGCGAGAACGCCAAACAGGTGATCGGCGTCGGTGTGCAGCAGTCCACATCGGATCTGCTAATAGCCAATTGCGACGAGTTCTTTTTTTACGACGACCTCGTGCGTGAAAGCCAGCGCTCCGTCGCGAGACGTGACTCGTCGCGCCAGCAGCAGAGTGCTCAGCAGGCCACCAAACGCGCACCCGACGAGGATAAAACCCGGCACAAGGAAGATCTGGAAAAACGCCGCAGCAAAGCGGTCGAAATTGCCGTGCAAACCTTCGATGCGCTCGCGTCCGAGCGAGGCGACAGCGGCAAAATCTGGGCATCCGTGCTGAAAAACGCCATCAAGCGGCGCAAACCGGATTTCAACGAGACGTACTACGGTTTTCGCGCTTTCGGCAATCTGCTGGAAGAAGCACAGGCACGTGGGCTGCTCGAATTCGGCCGCGATGAGAAGTCGGGCGCGTACGTGTATCGAAGCGCCGCGGCGGCTGTCGCGGGAGAAACCGTGAGCGAGGCGGTTGAAGCAGAGCCAGCTGAACATTCGTATAAGGCGCGGACGGCGGAAACCGTCGCTGGCGAACCGGGCGGCAAGCACGAATCGCGTCGCAAAGACCGCAACAAACGCAAAGCGGGTCGCGGCCAGCAAGAAGCTGTTTCCGAAGAATTCGCTGTTGCCGGGCCGGCCGTCACCGAGTTGGTGCTCCGCACTGAGCCGCAGGAGAACGAGACGCTTGAGCAACTACTGTCCGCCAACGAGTTCGCGACAGCGCAGCCCGAAGCTCCCTCGGTAGGATCGGAGCACGCGAGCACGGAACCGGTCGTTGGCAACGAAAGCATTCAGGAAGCCGGTGGCGAACAGGCCGAGCGTCCACAGAATGCGAAAAAACGCGCGTCACGCAAAACGGCTGCAAAGAAAGTGAAGAAGAGCGCGCCGCGAACGATCGATGAGATGCCCGAAATCGCCGCACCGGCCGAGATTCCGGCGTCGGCGGCAAGCGATGGCGAAGCTCCCGTGGCGGCGAGGAAGGTTGCTCGCAAGACAACAGCACGCGGCCGTCGTCCGCGTAAAGCAACAGCGGCAGACAAACCGGAGAGCACGGAATAAAACGCCACGCCCTATCTTCGCTCACTCGCTGAGTGGATACATGGGTTGCCATGCACGTGTACGCGTACCCGCTCGTACCTGTCAAAGTGCCCAGCCGGCTCGGCGTGTCAAATCGCGAAGGTGAAAACTTAATGACCCAATGCCCCGTCAAAAGCAATGACCTTGTCGGTCATACAGGACCGCAAAACAATATCGCCTGACATACCGCAATATGTCAGGCGATAGCCCGTCCTTGCCTCATCCAAACCCACGGCCTTCGCCAAGGGCCCGCCGCAATCATTTCGCACGTTCCCGCCAGCGATAACGCGTCTTTACGGCAACTGGCAAACCCGCTCACAGGCACGAAAAGACCCGATCTCCCAGCAACGCTGAACACCGAGCCCCATCACAGAAATTTAGCGCTCCTTGGCTCCGAAGCTCAATAGTACGGATAAGGCGAATACATGACCGGAGGCGGCGGCGCGTAATAAGGACGAGGCGCGACATACACCGGTTGCGGCGCTGCATAGTAAGGCTGCGGTTGCGCGATCGTGTCGCCCTTCGAGGTCATGCATTGGGCGTACGCCGCGTCATAACTCGCCTGCAAACCGGCCGCCGAATACTCGGCGCCATTCGCGCCGTTCGCGCCGCCGATCAGCAAGCCACTGCCCGCGCCAATCGCCGCACCAGCACCGGCATTGCCCGCCGCCGCGCCAAGCAGCGCGCCGATAGCCGCGCCACCCAGCGTGCCTAGCGCCGCGCTGTTCACGCCATTCGTCGTAGCAGCCTGCGCCGCGCCGGATGGATTGATTGAACGATTCGCGTAATCACGGCATGCGTAATCGTCCTGCTGGAACTGCTGGAGCGGTTGGCCGCTACGCGGCAGCGCGACCACGCTAGGGCCGCTCGGTGGCACCACGGCGCAACCGCCGAGCACGAGTGCGATAACGGCCGCCGGGATGGCCAGGCTGATCGATTTATTGTTGGAAGTCATGGTGGTGCACTTCAGGAAATTGGAATTCAAACGTTAGGCCAATCGCCAAATTCCGTGGTTACTGCTTCGTTACAGAAAGTTTTTCGCCGCGCCACGCCGACTGGATGTGCTCATCACGAAAACACGACGATCGCACACGTCATGGCAAGTAATGCTTGTAAGCGCGTCGGCAATCAAATTACGCGGAGCACGGGCCTACACTCGCGTCACACGATTCTCGCCGCACGCTCGCGCAGCAACGCGGTCACCCATAGTATCGAAACAAAGGATACCTCAATGAACCGGCTCATTCTCGCCGCGGGTGCAGCTTGCGTCGCATGTGCGGCGTCCGCCTTCGCCCAGTCCACGCCGGGCGCGCCTGACAGCGTGCCTCAACAACCGGCCACAACGTTTTCAAGCGCCGCCGTCGCGCAGAATTTCCAGTACATCAATCATCCGCCGCCACCGCCCGCTCCCGCCAGTTCGGTGACGTCGACGACAAGCGGCCGGGGTCATCGGCATCGGCAAATGTCGGGCGGCTAAAAACCGCTAACAGGCAGCTGGCAAGCGCCCCGTTAATCAACGCGCGACTCAACGCAACGCAAACCCTTTGCCACGCCCATTTCACGTCGTCAGCAGAAAACCGCAGTTACCAACTGTAACCATGTTCTACGTGAAAACAGCGGAAAAGACATGCGCCGGTAACATTGCAAGAAGCGTCGATTCAAGCTTCGTCGCAGCGAAACCCCAAACCACACCGCGAAAAAACAGAAAGCCCTCACACAGGAGGGCTTTCTTTGTTCGCTACCGTGCTTCATCGCAACCGCGACAGTCAGTTTTGACTATCGCGATCTTCGTGCCACGAAATCACGGCAACCGGCCATCTCACGCAAAGTTCTTCGCTGCGAAGTCCCAGTTGGCGATGTTCCAGAACGCTTCGACGAACTTCGGACGTGCGTTGCGATAGTCGATGTAGTAAGCGTGCTCCCACACGTCGATCGTCAGCAGCGGCTTTGCGTCGGTGGTAAGCGGCGTTGCGGCGTTGCTGGTCGACACGAGGTCGAGCGAACCGTCAGCCTTCTTCACGAGCCATGCCCAGCCCGAGCCGAACGTGCCGACCGCGGTCTTCGTGAATTCTTCCTTGAACTTATCGAACGAACCCCACTTCGCGTTGATCGCGTCAGCGAGCGCGCCGGTCGGCGCACCACCACCTTGCGGCGACAGGCTGTTCCAGAAGAACGTGTGATTCCAGATTTGCGCCGAATTGTTGAAGATGCCGCCCGACGACTTCTTGACGATCTCTTCGAGCGACAGGTTTTCGAACTCCGTGCCCTTGATCAGATTGTTCAGGTTGGTCACATAGGTCTGGTGATGCTTGCCATAGTGAAACTCGAGCGTCTCTTCCGACATGTGCGGTGCGAGCGCGTTTTTCGCGAACGGCAGCGGCGGGAGCGTATGTTCCATGGTGCTTTCCTTCTGTCTGTATCTGTTGTGGGGGGGAGTCTGCGGATGACGCTATCGAGCACTCGATTGTAGGCGAGTTGGAATAACCCCGCAAACCAACGGACTTTATGCCGGACATGACCGAGATGCCGCGTATAAAGCCTTCACAGCGGGTGCGCACGGCGCATGCCTGCTTTGCGGAAAACAAAAAAACAGGCCGCGGCGCGCGCCCATTGGTGAAACATCAAAAACCATCGTCAAGACGCGCCTGCACATCGGCGAGCGCGATATCGGCCGAGCCTTCGGCGAGATGCATCGTCAAACGCCGCCCCGGTTTCAGCGACGACGGCGCGCGAATCGCACGGCCGCTCTGCACGTCGAGCACGGCCGCGTAACCGCGTTCGAGCGTGCGCTGCGGGCTCAGCACTTCGAGCCGCGCGGCGAGCGTGTCGATTCGCGCAAGCTGACGTTCATGCTGGCGTAACCATGCCGTGTTCAGACGTTGCGCGAGATTGCCAAGCCGCACGCGCTCGGCCGCGAGATCGGGACGCCAGCGCTGCCAGCGCATCTGCAGCAGCGAAAACCGCGCGCGCGCATCGCGCACCGGACGCGCGCCCGCCGACGCAAGCCGCGCGCTCAACTGCCGCAGATGCACGCGCTGCCGCGCAAGCCGTTCGGCCGGCGACACGAGCCGGCGCGAAAGCCAGTCGAGCTGCTGCGCGCGCCGCTCCATCATGCGGCCGAACGCACGCGCGAGCATCGCATGCCGATGATCGAGTTCGCGCAGCAACAGCGCGCGCTGCGGACTCACGAGCTCGGCGGCGCCGGTCGGCGTTGGCGCGCGCACGTCGGCGGCGAAATCGGCAATCGTGAAATCGGTTTCGTGACCGACGCCGCTCACTACGGGAATCACGCTTTCCGCGATCGCGCGCGCGAGCACTTCTTCGTTGAAGGCCCACAGGTCTTCGATCGACCCGCCGCCGCGGCACACGATCAGCACGTCGACCTCGCGCCGCGCGCCGGCCGCCTCGACCATCGCGGCAAGCTTCGCGCTGACGCCCGCCCCCTGCACCGGCGCCGGATAAACGATCACGGGAATATGCGGCGCGCGGCGCGACAGCGTGGTCAGCACGTCGCGCAACGCGGCGGCCTGCAACGACGTGACGATGCCAATCGCACGCGGATGCGCCGGCAACGCGCGCTTGCGTTCGGCCGCAAAGAGGCCCTCGGCTTCGAGCTGCGCCTTCAGCCGCAAAAACGCTTCGTAGAGGCGCCCCTGGCCCGTGCGGCGCACCGCTTCCACGTTCAGCTGCAACTCGCCGCGCGGCTCGTACATCGTGACGAGCGCGCGCACTTCGATGCGGTCACCTTCGCGCGGCGTAAATTCGGCGTACTGCGCGCGGCCGCGGAACATCACGCAGCGCATTTGCGCCTGCGCGTCCTTGATCGAGAAGTACCAATGACCGCTCGCGGCACGCGTGAAATTTGACACTTCGCCCGCGACCCAGACCAGCGGAAACGAGCGTTCGAGCATCGTGCCGATCGCGCGATTGAGCGCGGAAACGGGAACGACGACCTCGCCGCCGGGCATCGCCGGCGAGGAAAAGGGGCTTTCGGAATTCATGCGAGGAATAAGTGGGATTGGCCGGACAGACGATAGACCGAGCGGCCATCGGCGTCCAGCGTCATCGCCGAACTGTTAAAAGTGTCCACATGGCTGGAATGGCCTGACGAATTCCGCCAGAATGCCCTTCACAACGTGTGAATTCGAGGCATGCCCTTGATTTATATGGCGTTTATATCTCAATAAAGGACTGGCAGACCGATACGGAGCGCGCGGAGCGGCCCTTTCCGCGAATCGGCAGGCAGGTTCCCCACAAAGTTATCCACAGGCTGTGGGTAGCGGCAGAAGACGTGAGCAGACGCTTAACACGCGCCGCGCGACTTGCCGGGCGGGATGCCCGCGCGCTAGAGTGGCGGGTTCGGCGGCATGCCGAACCCGCCGCGAACGCTGTGATACTGGCCGTTGCGGCGCGTCGTCACCGCCATCACCGCCGTTACGACAAACGCCGGCCTTGCCGCCGCGTCATTTTTCGCCTCACCACGATTGCCCGGAGAACCGCGTTGATGCAGACCCCGCGTATTGCGCATGACGCCTTCGCGTCGCCGCGCCGCCCTCGTCCGGCGCACGGCGCGCAAGCCGTGTCCGTCACTCGCTCATGAGCGAACTCAACGATCGTCTCGAAGCTCGCCTCGCGCGCGAATGGCAGCAGCGCGGACCGCTCGCGTGGACGCTGACGCCGCTCGCCTGCGTGTTCGGCGCGATCGCGGCCATGCGCCGTGCCGCTTTTTCGCTCGGCTGGTTAAAATCGGTGCGCATTGGCGTTCCGGTAGTCGTGGTCGGCAACGTCACCGTCGGCGGCACCGGCAAGACGCCGACCGTGATCGCGCTCGTCGAAGCATTGCGCGCCGCGGGCTTCACGCCCGGCGTCGTCTCGCGCGGCTACGGCGCACGCGTGAGCACGCCGACGCCCGTCACGCCAGGCTCTTCCGCAAGCGTCGGCGGCGACGAGCCGTTACTGATCGCGCGCCGCACCAGCGCGCCGGTCTGGGTCTGTCCGGATCGCGTGGGCGCCGCGCAGGCGCTGTGCGCCGCGCATCGCGACGTCGACGTAATCGTCAGCGACGATGGCCTGCAGCACTATCGTCTCGCGCGCGACGTCGAACTGGTCGTGTTCGATCACCGGCTCGGCGGCAACGGCTTCCTGCTGCCGGCCGGTCCGCTGCGCGAGCCGCTGTCGCGCCGCCGCGACGCGACGCTGATCAACGATCCGTACGCGCGCGCGCTGCCCGCCTGGCCGAACACGTTCGCGCTGCAACTCGCGCCGGCCGACGCATGGCATCTAGACAATCCCGCGCTACGCCGCCCGCTTGCGCAATTCATCGGTCAACGCGTGCTGGCCGCGGCCGGCATCGGCGCGCCCGAGCGCTTTTTCGCGACGCTGCGCACGGCCGGCCTCGCGCTCGCAACCCGCGCGCTGCCCGATCACTACGCGTTCGAGCGCAATCCGTTCGCCGACGTGGACGCCGACGCGATCCTGATTACGGAAAAGGATGCGGTAAAATTGGCGGCCTGGCACGATGCGCGCATCTGGGTAGTCCCGGTCGAAGCCGCGCTCGATCATCGCCTCACTGCATTAGTTGTGGAGAAAGTCCGTGGACGCTCGCCTGCTTGAAATCCTCGTCTGCCCGATCTGCAAGGGCCCGCTCAGCTACGACCGCGCCGCGCAGGAACTGATCTGCAATGCGGACAAGCTCGCCTATCCGATCCGCGATGGCATCCCCGTGATGCTCGTCGACGAAGCGCGCCAAACCGTGGAAGGCACGCCGGTCGATCTGAATCCGGGTTCGGTTGCCTGAAGCAAAGCGGCGCTGCGCGGCTGCGCCGCATGGGGCTCGCGCAGGTCTTCGCATGATCCGTAGCCGCCGGCCCGCCGCCTTTGCGCGCATTCGCACGCTTTTTCGTCGTTCCACCGTTTGCCGTTCATCACTGGTTTTCGTTTCGGACTGAAGCCGCGGCGCGCCGCGCACGCAACCGCTTCCCCTGCTTTTATCGCCGCCCGTCTTCTCATTCGATGACTCACACCGCCATTCATCCGTTTATCGCCGTCGTACCGGCCCGCCTCGCCTCGACGCGTTTGCCCAACAAGCCGCTCGCCGACATCGGCGGCAAGCCGATGGTAGTGCGGGTCGCGGAGCGCGCGCGCGAATCGGGCGCGCAACAGGTACTGATCGCATCCGACGCGCAGGAAGTGCTCGACGCGGCGCACGATCACGGCTTCGATGCGGTGCTTACGCGCGCCGATCATCCGTCGGGCACGGACCGTCTCGCGGAAGTGGCGACGCGCTTCGGCTGGAGCGACGACACGATCGTCGTCAACGTGCAGGGCGACGAGCCACTGATCGATCCCGCGCTCGTGCATGGTGTCGCCGCGCATCTCGCGGCCTCGCACGGCTGCGCGATCGCCACGGCCGCGCATCCGATCAGCGATCCCGCCGAAATTTTCAATCCGAACGTCGTCAAGGTCGTGCCCGATGCGCGCGGCGTCGCGCTGTACTTCTCGCGCGCGCCGATTCCGTGGGCGCGCGACGCATGGCAGCCGCACTGGCCGAACGTCGCGTCGATGCCCACGCCGCCCGCACCCGCGGTCGTGTACCGGCATATCGGCCTGTATGCCTATCGCGCGAAATTCCTGCGCACGTACCCGAGTCTCGCGATCTCGCCGATCGAACAGGCCGAAGCACTCGAACAACTGCGCGCGATGTGGCATGGCGAGCGCATCGCGGTGCTCGTCACGCACGACGTGCCACTGCCGGGTGTCGACACCCCCGCCGATCTCGCGCGCGTGCGGACTTTATTCGGGTCTTGAGCGCCGGAAGCCATGGCATAATCGGACGGTTGTACGCGTCCCCACACAGGCGGCACCCAGGGTTGTCCCGATCGCACCGTTGCGCTCCGCAGCGCCGTCGTTTTCGACGTGCAGCGCGAGACGCGCAACGGTAGCCGATGCGAGCCCTTCGGAGAGTCAGCGTCACCGGGGTAGTCGCCGCGTCACCAAAGAATTCACATAGATCTGGAGATATCACATGCGTTTGATCCTATTGGGTGCACCGGGCGCGGGCAAGGGCACTCAGGCAAACTTCATCAAGGAAAAATTCGGCATTCCGCAAATTTCCACCGGCGACATGCTGCGCGCGGCCGTCAAGGCAGGCACGCCGCTCGGTCTCGAAGCGAAGCGCTTCATGGACGCGGGCGAACTCGTCACGGACGAACTCATCATCAACCTCGTGAAAGAGCGTCTGCAACAGCCGGACTGCGCGAACGGCTATCTGTTCGACGGTTTCCCGCGCACGATTCCGCAAGCCGAGGCGATGAAGCAGGCCGGCGTCGCGATCGACTACGTGCTCGAAATCGACGTGCCGTTCGGCGAGATCATCGAGCGCATGAGCGGCCGCCGCTCGCACCCGGCCTCGGGCCGCACGTATCACGTCAAGTTCAATCCGCCGAAGGTCGAAGGTATCGACGACGTGACCGGCGAGCCGCTGATCCAGCGCGACGACGACAAGGAAGAAACGGTCAAGAAGCGCCTCGAAGTGTACGAGTCGCAAACCAAACCGCTGATCGACTACTACAACGACTGGGCCAACAACGGCAGCGCCTCGACCCAGTTGAAGGCACCGCAATACCGCCGCATTTCGGGCCTCGGCAGCGTCGACGAAATCCGCGCCCGCGCGTTCGACGCGCTCAAGTAAGCACGCCGTCCGCCACCTGCGTTCGACGAAAAACCCGCCCATTCCGGCGGGTTTTTTATTGATGCGCGCCGCTCGGGACGTGATCGAATCTTGCCAGGAGAAGGCGTAGCGTCACACGGACGCGTTAGCCTTTTGCATCGCAGCATAACCGCTACAATCGATCGGCGAACCCAGACTCGATCGAGACAGCACAGAGTAACCGCAGCAAAGGAGAAGACATGGAAATTCGTGACAACGCATTCCTGATCACCGGCGGTGCATCGGGTCTCGGCGCCGCTACCGCGCGCCTGATCGCGGAAAACGGCGGCAAGGTCGCGCTCGCCGACCTCAACGTGGACGCGGGCGAAGCGCTCGCGGCGGAACTCGGCGGCGTATTCGTCAAATGCGACGTGAGCCGCGAAGAGGACGCGACGCAGGCCGTCGAATCCGCGGCGAAACTCGGCACGCTGCGCGGTCTCGTCAATTGCGCGGGCGTCGCACCGGCCGCGAAAACGGTCGGCAAGGATGGCGCGCATCCGCTCGATCTGTTCGCGCGCACGATCTCAATCAACCTGGTCGGCACGTTCAACATGATCCGTCTCGCGGCAACGCAGATGTCGAAGAACGAACCGAACGCGTATGGCGAGCGCGGTGTGATCATCAGCACGGCGTCGGTCGCCGCGTACGATGGTCAGATCGGCCAGGCGGCGTACGCCGCGTCGAAGGGCGGCGTGGTCGGCATGACGCTGCCGATCGCGCGCGACCTGTCGCGCAACGGCATTCGCGTCATGACGATTGCGCCCGGCATCTTCGAAACGCCGATGCTGCTCGGCATGCCTCAGGAAGTGCAGGACGCACTCGGCGCAATGGTGCCGTTCCCGCCGCGGCTCGGCAAACCGGCGGAATACGCGATGCTCGCCAAGCAGATCTTCGACAATCCGATGCTGAACGGCGAAGTGATCCGCTTGGACGGCGCGATTCGCATGCAGCCGAAGTGACGTGATGGCCGCCTGAAACACGCGGCCATGCCGCCCTCGCGCGGCCTGCGGCGCGAAGCGAAAAAAAGCCTGCACATGAACCCTGTGCAGGCTTTTCCGTTTTATGCGGACTCAACCGCGCGCCGCCGCCCTGCCCCCGTCATGCACCGCCATCGTGCCGAGTGCGCTGCCGCAATTCATGCAACTGCGACTCGACCACCGTGGCATCTTCCGCATCGGGGCGGTCGCCGAGATAGTTTTCGAGGTCTTCAAGCGCGGGACGCAGATAATCGAGCCGCGCATAGGCGAAACCACGATCGCGCACTTCCTCGATATTGTCCGGCAGCAGAATGACGAGCCGCTGCTGCACCGCGAGCAGCCGCTGCCAGCGCTCGGTCTGCAGATAGATCGCCTTCAGATTGCGCAGCATCCGCGCGATGATCTCGCGGCGCGTGGCCGGCTGCAGCAGCATGCGCAACGCGCGGCCGATCGAGTCGCCGGCCGATGCCACGTACGGCTCGAGCATCTCGACCATCTGCGCTTCGGACAGCGAATGGCCGGTGGTCGGATCGAGCATCACGTCGCCGTCGGGCGTCGTCACGCGCAGCAGAAAGTGCCCCGGAAACGACACACCGCGCACCGGAATGCCCACCTGCTCGGCCATCTCCAGATACAGCACCGCAAGCGAAATCGGAATGCCGCGACGGCGCTTCAGCACCGCATTCAGATGGCTGTTATCGGGGTCGTAATAATCGTTGAGATTGCTGGCGAAACCGAGCTCGCGGAAAAAGAACCGGTTCAGAACGCCGACCTTCTGCCGGATATCGGCATCGTCGGGCATGTGGCGCCGCAGACGCAGCACCAGTTCATCGAGCTCGGAAAGCGCCGCCTGCAGATCGAGGTCGGGGTAGGCGTCCTGCGCGAGCGAGAGCGCCGTCTCGGTCAAGGGCAGGCTTTCGTCATCGGCGACGAGCGTACTGAAATAATCGAGAACCCGCGTCATCGTGATCACTTCACTCGCCTTTTGAAATACGCGTACTTGAAGCCCATCAACCAAAGCATACCGAAATATAGCGCGGCGAACAGCACGAGACATGCGCCGAGCAGCACGATACGGTTGGCCGGCTGGCTATGCATGCCGATCCAGTCGAAGCTGATCGCGAGCCAACGCATCACCCCGGCCAGCACGAGACACGCGCCGAGCAGCTGCACGAAAAACCTGAGCCAGCCGCTCGACGGCATGTAAATGCCGCGTTTGCGCAGACCGATGAACAGCAGCAAAGCGTTCATGCAGGCACCGAGCCCGACGCTCAGCGTCAGCCCCGCATGCGAGAACACCGGCACGAACACGTAATTGCTCAGCTGCGTCACGATCAGCACGCCGACACCGATCTTCACCGGCGTCTTGATGTCCTGCTTCGCGTAGAAGCCCGGCGCGAGAATCTTGATCATGATCAGGCCGATCAGCCCAACGCCGTAGGCGGCGAGCGCGCGGCTCACCATCACGACCGAGTTGCCGTCGAACTTGCCGTAGTTGAACAGCACGGCGGTCAGCGGCTGCGCGAAGAAGAACAGCGCCACCGCGCTCGGCGCCGCGAGCAGGAACGTGACGCGCAGGCCCCAGTCGAGCAGCGACGAATACTCGTGCGAATCGGCGTCGACATGCGCCTTCGAGAGGCTCGGCAGCAGGATCGTGCCGAGCGCGACGCCGAGCAGCGCGGTCGGAAACTCCATCAGCCGGTCGGCGTAGTTGATCCACGACACCGCGCCCGGACCGATGTGCGACGCGATGTTCGTGTTGATGATGAGGCTGATCTGCGCAACCGACACCGCGAACATGGCCGGCACCATCTTCGCGAGCACCCGCTTCACGCCGCGATGCGCGAGCGCGCGCAGCGGGTTCAGACCGATGCGCGGCACCATGTCGATCTTCTTCAAGCCCGGCAGCTGCACGATGAACTGCAGCACGCCGCCAACGATCACCGCCCACGCGAGCGCATAGACCGGCGTCTGCAGATGCGGCGCGACGAACACCGCGGCGGCGATGAACGCGAGGTTCAGCAGCACCGGCGCGAACGCGGGCAGCGAGAAGTTCTTGTACGTGTTCAGCACGCCGGACGCGAGCGACGTCAGCGAGATGAAAATGATGTACGGGAACATGATGCGCGTCATCGCGACCGCGAGATCGTACGCGTGGCCCTCGTGCGCAAGGCCCGACGCGACCACGAACACGACGCCCGACGCACCGAGCACGCCAAGCACCGACAGCACGGCGAGCGCCCACGCGAGCACGGTCGAGGTCGCGTCGACGAGTGCCTTGGTGGCGTCGTGGCCTTGCTGGTTCTTGAACTCCGCGAGGATCGGCACGAAGGCCTGCGAGAACGCGCCTTCGGCGGAAATCCGGCGCAGCAGGTTGGGAATGCGAAAGGCGACGTAGAACGCGTCAGTGTATTGACTGGCGCCGAACGCACGGGCGATCAGCGTTTCACGGGCCAGTCCGGTCACGCGCGACAGCAACGTGAAGCCGCTGACCGTCAGCAGGGCTCGGAATAGATTCATGGGGCGCTTATTATACGGGTGCCGCAAATGCGGACGACGAGCCGGAACGCGATTCGGACCGATTTGCCGCGCGGACGTTCGCGGCAATAGGCTACAAAGCGTTGTTTTTCGTACTTTTCTGTGATTTTTCCGACTCGGTGCGGCGGATTTTGCGGGCGAGTCGGATGGATGAGTCTCCCGGTTCGCTTCTCTGTTCAGGCCTGGCCCATATGGCCAGCGGGCTGCGCCCCTTCCTCTACGGTTTCACAAGGCCAGCGCCCGAAGCATAGGTTCCCCGTATGACGCTACGCCAGCCGCTGTTGCGCGGTCATGCATTGTCGTTGCCACGTGCCTGATTTTGTTGCTATAATCGTCGGTTTCGAAGCTCGCTCAGTTTTCGAACGGTTTTTCCGACAAGATTCTCGGGTTGGTGAGGTTGGCGCTACGCCGCCTGTCAATTCACCGGAACAACCTGAAACACGGGCCCGCCTTCGCGTAGTTTGATCGATTTTTTCGACACTTTTGCGCCCTTGGGCAATCGCTTCCAGGGGTTCGGATCGAGAAGCAGCACCTCGCCACACGAATGGCGGGTACTGGAAACAGGAACAGGATAAGGAACCGTCATGGCTAACTCCGCACAAGCACGCAAGCGCGCCCGCCAGGCCGCGAAGGCAAACTCGCACAACTCGGCACTGCGCTCGAAGTTCCGCACGGCTATCAAGGCTGTCCGCAAGGCAATCGACGCAGGCGACCAGGCCAAGGCCGCTGAAATCTTCAAGGCATCGTCGAAGACCATCGACATCATCGCCGACAAGAACATCATTCACAAGAACAAGGCAGCTCGCCACAAGAGCCGCCTCGCTGCAGCCGTCAAGGGTCTGCAAGCGCCCGCAGCGCAGTAATTCCGGTCGGCCCGCTTCGGTGGGCCAGCTCCTGTTTCCGCTGCACGAGAAGCCCGCTTTGGCGGGCTTTTTTGTTTCGCGCCGGCGGTTGGTGCCCGCTTTTCGGCGAACACGCCGCCCTTGGCGCCATCCGACGGCAACACCCGGCCACAAAAAAACCCGCTGCTCGCGGGTTTCTGTTTTTGCCTCTGCCAACCAGTCAGCCTGCCTCAGATCACGTGACGCTTGGCTTGCGGGGGCGGCGCGTGCTCAAGTTCCAGTTCGCACGCCTCGGTCACGACGAGGTCGTTGTCTTTCGCGAAATTGAGTACGAAGTCGAAGGCCATCGGCTCGATGTCGCGCAGGCGCGAATCGAGAATCACACATTTGAGGTCACCGACCATGGTCGGCCGAACGTACAGCGAGTACTGCATATAGGCGTTCGGGCCCTTCCTCACACCAGGCCCAAAGGACGACATCACGCCCGCGAGCCGCTCCGACCAGTCGCTCGGCCGAAACCTTTTTCCGGTCGACGTAATGCCCTGAATGAAATATTCGATTGGAGCTGCTTCGGCCATGTAGGAATACCTGTGTAACTGCCCAGCGGATGGCGGCAAACCGGCGATGCACCGGCCCCGGCCGTGCGCCCGGACTCGCCGCGGACGGCATGCACGGCAGTCTCTTGCGACCGCCTGCGACGCAAGCTGGCGCTGACGCAAACACTAACGAACCCACCACGAGAACCGCTGCGGGAACCGGCTGAACCGCCCCTTGACGCCTGCCAAGACGGCCACGCCGTGACAGGCCTTCCGCACCTTGCGAGCCGCGTTTGCGCCGTATTTCTCGATACGAAACGCCGGCTAGCCGGGCTTGGGATAACCCTGAGATTATAGCGCAGCGGACCCTCTTCCGCACCGCACACAAGCACGCTGCGACGTCCACGCGACGCTTTCAGAACCCTTTCCCGGCTCGTTGGCCGACTCGTCAAACAGGGCGAAATCCTTTATGCTGCATTGAGTTACCACCAAACGACGGCGGCGCAGTCCGGCAACCCTGCCGGGTGAGACCGCCGTATTTGTTTCATGACCGCCAAGAAAATTCGCCACTACCTGCAGTTCAAGGATTTCTCGCTGGAAGACTACGAGTACGTGCTCGAACGCGCGCGCATCCTGAAACGCAAATTCAAGAACTACGAGACCTATCACCCGCTGCACGACCGCACGCTGGCGATGATCTTCGAAAAGAATTCGACGCGCACGCGTCTGTCGTTCGAGGCGGGCATCTTCCAGCTCGGCGGCCACGCGGTGTTCATGAGCACGCGCGACACGCAGCTCGGCCGCGGCGAGCCGATCGAAGACGCCGCGCAGGTCATTTCGCGCATGGTCGACATCATCATGATCCGCACGTTCGGCCAGGACATCATCCAGCGCTTTGCCGACAACTCGCGCGTGCCGGTCATCAACGGGCTCACCAACGAATACCACCCGTGCCAGGTGCTCGCGGACATCTTCACGTACTTCGAACATCGCGGCCCGATCCGCGGCAAGACGGTCGCCTGGGTCGGCGACGCGAACAACATGCTCTACACGTGGATCGAAGCCGCGCAGATTCTCGGCTTCAAGCTGCGCGTGTCCACGCCGCCGGGCTACAAGGTCGACCGCGCGCTCGTCGCCGCCGAAAGCGCGCCGTTCTACGAAGAATTCGACGATCCGAACGAGGCCTGCGCGGGCGCCGACCTCGTGACGACCGACGTCTGGACCAGCATGGGCTTCGAGGCCGAAAACGAGGCGCGCAAGAAAGCCTTCGCGGACTGGTGCGTCGATGCCGACATGATGGCGCGCGCGAATCCGGACGCGCTCTTCATGCACTGCCTGCCCGCCCACCGCGGCGAGGAAGTCAGCGCGGAAGTGATCGACGGTCCGCAAAGCGTGGTGTGGGACGAAGCGGAAAACCGTCTGCACGTGCAAAAGGCGTTGATGGAATTCCTGCTGCTCGGCAAGCTCAACCACTGAGCATCGGCGCAAGCGCGACGGGGCCTTGAATACGAGGCAAGGCATCCGCCGCCGGCGTCGCTCCCGGCGACGCAATGCGTCCGGGGAGTTACAAGCGCCCACGAAGCGGCACGGCTCAAGCCAAAAACAAAAAAGCGCCGGGAAGAAATTCCCGGCGCTTTTTTTCATTTCGGCCTCGACAAAGCTCGGAGCCGTACGTCACAGGCAAACCGGTTCCGTCTCCAGTTCCACGCCAAATCTTTCGAGCACGTCGCGCTGGATCGCCCGCGCAAGTGCCAACACCTGCGCGCCGCTCGCGCCGCCGCGATTGACAAGCACGAGCGCCTGCCGGTCGTGCACGGCCGCCGCGTCCATCGCGCGGCCTTTCCAGCCGCATCGGTCGATCAGCCAGCCCGCAGCCAGTTTCACCCGGCCATCGGGTTGCGGATAAGACACGACGTCAGGCTCGCGGTGTTTCAGCGCATCGAATTGCGCCGCTTCAATCACCGGATTCTTGAAGAAGCTGCCCGCGTTGCCGAGTTCCAGCGGATCGGGCAGCTTCGCGTGCCGCACGGCGACCACCGCGTCGAAGATCGCCTGCGCCGTCGGCTGCGGGCTCGTGCCGCAGGCCGTGCCGGCGTCGGGCGCATAGCCTTGCGCCGCCAGCTCGCGCGCCAGATCCACGTAGCCTGCGCGCGGTTGCCACTGCTTCGGCAAACGGAACGTCACCGAGGTAATCACGAAACGCTCGCGCCCTTCCCGCTTGAAGAAACTGTCGCGGTAGCCGAAACGGCACGCCTGCGCGTCGAGTTCGACCGCCTCGCCGGTTGCCAGCTCGATCGCCCGCAGCGACGTGAAGCGTTCGCACATCTCCAGCCCGTATGCGCCGATGTTCTGGATCGGCGCCGCACCGACCGTGCCCGGAATCAGCGCGAGGTTCTCGAGGCCGGGCAGCCCCTGCGCCAACGTCCAGGCGACGAACTCGTGCCACGGCTCGCCGCCGGCGGCCTCGACGTACCATGCGTCCTGATCCTCGCGCACCACACGGCGGCCGCGCAGCGCCACCAGCAGCACGAGCCCGGCGAAGTCGCCGGTCAGCACGACATTGCTGCCGCCACCGAGCACGAGGCGCGGCAGGCCGGCGACGCGCGGATCGCGCACCGCGGCCAGCAGTTGCGGCTCGCGCTCGATCAGGCAGGCAAGCCTCGCGCGCACGTCGAAGCCGAACGTGTTGTGCGCCTTCAGCGAATAATCGGCGAGAAGCTCGGCGGAACCGGCAACGGAAGCGGACATGGAAGTGGCGGCGGGATTGGTGGCAGAAGCGGATCGGGACATCGGAGCGAAAACCAGGGGAAACGTCGGCTGACGACAAAGTAGCGCCGTCCGGCACCGGATCGGCCGCCCTCGCGACACCGCACGGCGGCCTTGGGCAAAAGGGAGCGGCGTCGGTAAAATGACGTCCGGTCCGTGATTATAGCGAGTGCCCCGTGAGCAGCCGACCGGCCGCGTCACGCACCGCCGCACTATTGGGAGAATGCAATGCCATCGTTTGACGTCGTCTGCGAAGCGAACATGATCGAAGTCAAGAACGCGATCGAACAGTCCAACAAGGAAATTTCCACGCGCTTCGACTTCAAGGGCTCCGACGCGCGCGTCGAGCACAAGGAAAACGAACTCACCGCCTTCGCCGACGACGACTTCAAGCTCGGCCAGGTGAAAGACGTGCTGCTGTCGAAAATGGCCAAGCGCAACGTCGACGTGCGCTTTCTCGACTACGGCAAGATCGAGAAGATCGGCGGCGACAAGGTCAAGCAGGTCATCAAGATCAAGAAGGGCGTGTCCGGCGATCTGTCGAAGAAAATCGTGAGCATCGTGAAGGACAGCAAGATCAAGGTGCAGGCGAGCATTCAGGGCGACGCGGTGCGCGTGACCGGCGGCAAGCGCGACGATCTGCAAAGCGTGATCGCGCTGCTACGCAAGGACGTGACCGACACGCCGCTCGACTTCAACAATTTCCGCGACTAGGCGGCGAGGTTTGCGCGAGGCTCTGACAGAGCACGGCCGTTGCGGCGCCGGAAAGCCGCCCTCAAAGATCGTTCTCCGCCGCCGGGCTCGCCGCCTTCTTCTTGTCGCCGATCCTGCTCTCCTGCCCACGCATCAGCTTCGCAATATTGCCGCGATGGCGCCAGACGAGCAGCGCGCTCATCACGAGCACCGCCAGCGCGACGATGCGCGGCCCGAACAGAAACACGTAGAAGAGCGGCGCGAACACTGCCGAGCACAGCGCCGCGAGCGACGAATAGCGCGTGAAGAACGCGACGATCAGCCAGGTCAGCAGCGTGGCGACGCCGAGTGTCGGGTTGATCGCGAGCAGTACGCCGGCCGCGGTCGCCACGCCCTTGCCGCCCTTGAAGCGGAAGAAAACCGGATACAGGTGCCCGAGAAACACGGCGAGCGACGCAATCGCCACCGATTTGTCGTCGAGCCCATAACGCGAGCCGAAATGTACGACGAACCAGACCGGCAGCCAGCCCTTGAACGCATCGCCGATCAGCGTGAGGATCGCCGCCTTCTTGCTGCCGCTGCGCAGCACGTTGGTGGCGCCGGGGTTGCCCGAGCCGTACGAACGCGGGTCGTCGAGACCCATCGCGGCGCTCACGATCACAGCGAACGACAGCGAACCGATCAGATAGGCAACGACAGCAACGATCACATTTTGCATGTGGGACTCTTATAAGGATCGCGGTCTGACACTCGACACCCCAACCGCATCAGGGCATGCCCGTCGAAACAGGGCGGCGCACATTCTACCGAACGCGTCCGCGCGAAAAACAGTGCGGCCAACATTCAGGCCGGCGTCGCCTGAAAAATCAGTCGACACTCGCGCACTGCACCGGCTGCGCGGCCAGCAATTCGGTGAGCACCTTCGGCTCGATGCTGACGAGAAAGCCGCGCCGCCCGCCGTTCAGCCAGATCCGGTCCATCTCGAGAATGCTCGACTCGACGTACACCGGCATCGGCTTGCGCGTGCCGAACGGCGACGTGCCGCCGATCAGATAACCCGAATGCCGGTTCGCGACGTCGGGCTTGCACGGCTCGACGCGCTTCGCGCCGATCTGCCGCGCGAGGTTCTTCGTGCTCACGGTACGATCGCCGTGCATCAGCACGATCAGCGGCTTCGCGTGCTCGTCTTCCATCACGAGCGTCTTCACGACATGATGCTCGTCCACGCCGAGCTGGCGCGCCGATTCGCCGGTGCCGCCGTGCTCGACATAGTCGTAAGGATGCTCGCTGAAGGTGACGCCGTGGCGGCGCAACAGCTGTGTGGCCGGTGTTTCGGAGACATGTCTGGATTTGCTCATCGGCGCATTGTAATGGCGAGTCTGCGCGGCGGCTATTTGCCGAACGGCCAATTGTGCGGGTCCGGCGGCTGTGGCACGATCGTTCGCAATGAGGCTGGCGTAAGGAGACAGCGTTGAGTCCGGGTTCATCCATCCGTTCCACGATCGACATTGCCGCATTGCTCGCCGCCCTGCCCGCGCGCATCAGCGAAATTCCGGCACTTGCCGCCGCGCGCGATCCGCGCCCCTACCACCGCGATCGCCAAACCTCACCCGCGCGGATGATGCTGCGCATGCAGCGACTTCAAGCGCTCGCGCGCGACGTGCGTGTAGATCTGCGTGGTCGAGATATCGGTATGGCCGAGCAGCAGTTGCACGACGCGCAGGTCCGCGCCGTGATTGAGCAGATGCGTCGCGAACGCGTGCCGCAGCGTATGCGGCGACAGCGGCGCATGCACGCCGGCCGCCTGCGCGTGCCGCTTGATGATGTTCCAGAACTGCTGGCGCGTCATGCCTTCCGCGCGCGTCGTAACGAACAGCGCGTCCGCGGCGCGCGCACCGAGCAGCGCCGGGCGCGCGTCGCGCAGATAACGCGCGATCCACGCATGCGCCTCTTCGCCAAACGGAATCAGGCGCTCTTTCGAGCCCTTGCCGGTCACGCGCACGACGCCGTCGTTCAGGCTCACTTCCACGCTCTTCAGCGTAACGAGCTCGGTGACGCGCAGACCGCTCGCGTACATCAGTTCGAGCATCGTGCGATCGCGCAGGCCGAGCGACGTGTCGATATCGGGTGCGCCGAGCAGCGCTTCGACCTGCGCCTCGCTCAGTGTCGACGGAAAACGCGGCGGCTGTTTCGCCGAGCGGATGCGCAGCGTCGGATCGACGGCCGCGCGATGCTCGCGCACCGCCCACGCGTAATAACGGCGAAACACCGAGAGCCGCCGGTTCGCCGAGGTCGCCTTGTCTTTCTGCCGTGCCGCGCTGTAGGCGGTCAGGTCGGCTTCGCTCGCGGTATCGAGCGACGCGTTGCGCGCGTGCGCGAGCCATTCGCAGAAGAGCCGCAGATCGCGGCGATACGCGTCGAGCGTGTTGCGCGACAGGCCGTGTTCGAGCCACAGCGCGTCGCAGAATGCGTCGATCGACGCGCCGCTCGTGACGAGCAGCGGCGACGCGCTCGCCGCGTCGCCGGTATGCGCGGCGGCCGGTGCGACCGCCGCGATATCGGCGGAAATGTCGGTATCGGTTATGCTCATGCGTACGGAACACCCTCATGCGCGAGCAGCCAGCGCTTCACGTTGCGAAAGAAGCCGTCGCCCGCATGATGCGCGAATCCGCCGATCCCGCTCGCACTCACGACGCGATGACACGGAATCACGATCGGAAAGAAATTCGAACCGCACGCCTGGCCAACCGCGCGCGGCACGCTGCCCAACTGTTTGGCGAGCTGCCCATAGGTCAGCACGACACCGGGCGGAATCTCGCTGATCGCCTGCCACACGCGCTGCTGGAACGCGGTGCCGCATGCGGCGAGCGGCAACTCGAACGTCATGGATGCCTGCTCGAAGTAACGCTCGATCTGCGCGGCGGCCTCGCGCGCAAGCGGCGTATCGGGTGCGATGTTGCGCGTCGACTCGGGCAGATAGACGATCTCGCGCACGGCCTCGCCTTCGAGACGGATGCCGACCTTGCCGAACGGCGCATCGATCACTGCGTTGAACATGATTGCCTGCTCCTCATTCGCGCGGCTTGAAGGATTGCATTGCGCGTTGCACGGTGCGAGCACGACACCTGCGCCACGGGTGTGCATTGCACATTCGCCATGTAGCGTACCTGCACCCCATGCAGGCGCGCTACCAGCACAGCGCCCCGCTGCCGCGAATTGCGGCCACCGAATCGCCGCCACCGAATTGCAACTACTTTACGCCGCTTCGAGCGCCCACTCCACGTGCTCGCGCACGATGTCCGAAGGATCGCCGGCACGCGCCCGCAATGCCGCGACGATCTCCGCGCGCGCCTTTTCGCCGAGACTCTGCGGCACCGCGCGCAACGCGTTGCCCATCCCCACCGCGAGATTGCGCAGCCAGCTCTCGTAGCCGATGCGGCGGATCGCACTGCCCTGCATGCGCGTATCGAATTCGTCCGCGCTCCACGCGAACAGCTCGACCAGCGACGCGCGATCGAGCCCGTGCCGCACGTCGAAATCGGCGACCGGCGCGGCCTGCGCGAACTTGTTCCACGGACACACGAGCTGGCAATCGTCGCAGCCATAAACACGATTGCCGATTAGCGGACGCAGGTCGAGAGGAATCCGGCCCTTCAGTTCGATCGTCAGATACGAGATGCAACGGCGCGCATCGACCTTGTAAGGCGCGACGATCGCGCCGGTCGGACAAGCATCGAGACAGCGCGAGCAACTGCCGCAATGCGAGCCCGGCGTTTCGGGCGCCACCTCGGGCAAGGTTTCGGCATCGGTCGGCAGCGCGATGTCGACGTAAATTTCGCCAAGAAAAAACAGCGAGCCCGCGTCGCGTTGTAATAGCAACGTATGCTTGCCGCGCCAGCCGATGCCCGCCTTCTGCGCCAGCTCGACTTCGAGCACCGGCGCCGAATCGGTGAACACGCGATAGCCGAACGACCCGATTGCCGCTTCGATTCTATCGGCCAATTGTTGCAGGCGTTGACGCATCACCTTGTGATAGTCGCGGCCGCGCGCATAGACCGACACCACTGCCGCCGACGGGTCCGCGAGCCGCGCATGCTCGGCCGCGCGCCAGTTGCGCGGGTGCGCGGCGTCGTGCGGCGCGCGCTCCGATGCGTGTTCATGCGCCCCCTCGTGCGCACCTTCCAACACACCTTCCAGCGCACTTTCAGCGGCATCAGCACTCAGTGTCGAGGCAGGCAGATAAGCGATGCGCGCGGTGATCACACGTCGCGTTCCGGCCACAAGCTCGGCCGGCCTCGCGCGTTTCATGCCGTGTTTCGCCATATAATCCATCTCGCCGTGGCACCCTGCTTCCAGCCACGCTGCAAGCGGCGCTTCAGCGGCGGAGAGATCGGTGTCGCTGATGCCGATCGCCCCGAAACCGAGTTCGCGGCCCCACGTCTTGATGTCGAACGCGAGCGCATGCAACGCCGCCGCATCGAAAGCATGCGCGGCCTGCCCGGCATCGACCGATGCGGGCTCGCATGAAACAGGGGACGTCGGACTTCGGTTCATCACGCCATTTTACGAGAATGCCTGTCAATCCCGATCACGCGCATCTGCCATCCGCTCCCGTCCTGCTCAAACGCTCCTTCGCGCTCGCGGACGAAGCCGCCACGCACGCGTTCGGCGAGCGTTTCGCGCGGGCAATCGAAGGCGTGCGAGAAGCAGCGCAACAGCAGGCACAACGGCGGGTACAGCAGCAGGAGCAGCAGGCACCGCTGTCGGCACGGCAGCCCGAAGCGGCAAGCAAAGCGACAAGCAGCCAGGCATTCCACGGTCTGCAGGTGCAGCTCATCGGCGACCTCGGCGCCGGCAAAACCACGCTCGTGCGCGCGACCTTGCGCGGCCTCGGCCACACCGGCCGCGTGCGCAGCCCCACCTACACGCTCGTCGAACCGTATGTGCTCGAGCGGCCCAATGGGGAACTCGGGGAACTCGCGCTCTATCACTTCGATCTGTACAGATTCAGCGATCCGGCCGAATGGGCCGACGCGGGCTTTCGCGAATATTTCGACAGCGGTGCGGTCTGCCTCGTCGAATGGCCGCAACGCGCCGGCCCGCTGCTCGGCATACCGGATCTCGTCTTCTCGCTTGCGCTCGACGGTGATGGAGACGCACGCGCACTCGTCGCACGGGCATATAGCGAATCAGGAAAGGCATGTCTCGAAAGATGTTGATCAAACCGTTCCACTCGATCGAATCCGCCGCGGACGCCACGCATAACTGGCGGCGCCGGCAGATTCTGCGGGCGGGCGCGTCCACGCTCGTGCTCGGCCTCGTCGCGCCGCGTCTCGCCTTCGCGAGCTCGGTGCTCGGCGTGCGCGTCTGGCCCGCGCGCGACTACACGCGCGTGACGATCGAATCCGATCAGCCGCTGCAGAACACGCAGCAACTGCTGCAAGGACCGGACCGGCTCGTCGTCGATCTGAACGGTCTCGATCTCGATCAGGCGCTCAAGGACCTCGTCTCCAAAATCACGCCGAACGATCCGCAGATTTCGTCGGTGCGGGTCGGGCAATATCAGCCGCACGTCGTGCGCATGGTGTTCGATCTCAAGGGTTCGGTAAAGCCGCAGGTGTTCGCGCTGCAGCCGGTCGGCGCGTACAAGTACCGGCTCGTGTTCGATCTGTATCCGGCTGTCGCACCCGATCCGCTGATGGACCTGCTCGCGCAGACCGAGCGCAAGCAGCAGGCCCTCAACGACGAAAACAGCGCACCGCCCGCGGCGCTCGCCGGTCCCGGCACCACGCCGCCCGCCGACAACAGCGAGGCGTTCTTCGAGCGCTATGCGCAGAACGGCGGCGCGGGTACAGGCGTCGGCAATGGCGGCGCGGGCGTGCCGCATCCGCCCGCGCATGGCTCGACGGCTCCGTCCGCGCCCGTCATCGCCGGCCGGCAGGCAACGCCTTCCGCGCCTTCCGCACCGCCCACCGCGATCGCCCGCAACAAGGGGGGCAACACCAACGGCAGCAGCGCCGCCCACGGCCTCGGCAACGATAACGACACCCTCGGCGGCAGCGACGACGCCTACGCGTTCAGCACGCCGAAATCGGGCCGCAGCAACACCGTGCGCCTGCTCACGGTCGCGATCGATCCGGGTCACGGCGGTGAGGACCCTGGCGCGATCGGCGGCGCGGGCACGTACGAGAAGCACATCGCGCTCGACATCGCGAAGAAGCTGCGCGCGAAGATCGACGCGCAGCCGAACATGCGCTCGATGATGACGCGCGATGCCGACTTCTTCGTGCCGCTCAACGTACGCGTGCAGAAGGCCCGCCGCGTCGGCGCGGACCTGTTCGTGTCGATCCACGCCGATGCGTTCACGACGCCCGAGGCAAAGGGCTCGTCGGTATTCGCGCTGTCCGAGCATGGTGCGTCGAGCGCGGCCGCGCGCTGGATGGCGAACAAGGAAAACTCGTCGGATTCGATCGGCGGCATCAACGTCAAGTCGGCGGACGCGACCGTGAACCGCGCGCTGTTCGATATGTCGACGACCGCGCAGATTCGCGACTCGATGCGCTACGGCAATTTCGTGCTGAAGGAAATCGGCGACATCAACAAGCTGCACAAGGGCTCGGTCGAGCAGGCCGGCTTTGCGGTGCTGAAGGCGCCGGACATTCCGTCGATCCTCGTCGAGACCGCGTTCATCAGCAACCCGGACGAAGAGCGGCGCCTGAACGACGATGCGTATCGCGACAGAATGGCTAACGCGATCCTGACTGGCATCAAGCGCTATTTCGCGGCGAATCCGCCGCTCGCCAAGAGCCGCATGACGTAACGACGCGCGCGAGGGTGTGCCACCCGGTGTACGCACGATGCAATAAAAAACGGCCGTAAGGCCGTTTTTTATTGCCCGTCCGAAAGCCACGGCGTGCTACCTGCGCCGTGCCGCTCGACCTGGCGCTCACCGCGCCGGCATCAGGCGCTGCGCGACCCGGCTCGCCGGATAGCGCGACAGCAAGCGGCTCCACAACCCGTAGCCGATTAACGTCGCGATAAACGCGAGATAGGCGATCGCGAAGATCGCCGCCGCGCTGATGCCGCTCAGCGCGGCGGCGATTTCGCGCGGCCCCTCGAACACGAACGACGCCGCGAAAAACGGCAGCGGCGGAATCAGGCTGCCCCACACGACGAGCCCGACCAGATCGACCTTGCCGACCTTCTTCGTGACGATGTTGCCGAGTGCCCACATGCCCGCCGCGCACAGCGTCAGCACGAAGCCGGCGAGCGACATCGCGTGCCCGCCTTGCAGGCAGACCTTGACGACGACGAAATTGACGCCCCACGCGATCACGACGATCAGCGCAAGCAACAAGTCCCTGGGCGACATCCGCGTCTCCAATATGATGCTTCGATCCGGCCGTTTAGCGGAGCCGCACCGCGCGCCGTCATGTCGGCCATGCGCGGCGCGCAGTAGAATCGTTGGCTCAACCCCTTCTTCCACTCTGCGCCGAGACCGCTCATGACTTCCTCGATCAAAGCCATCCTCAAACCGCATTTGCGCGACATCGGCAATCTGGCCGTGCGGCGTGTGCTGCCGGCGATGGCGGCGCGCCTCGTCGGCCCGTTCATCTTCTTCGATCACATGGGGCCCGCGACCCTCGAACCCGGCGCCGGTCTCGACATACGCCCGCATCCGCATATCGGTCTCGCAACCGTCACCTATCTGTTCGACGGCGCAATCATGCATCGCGACAGCCTCGGCTCCGAGCAGAAGATCGTGCCCGGCGACGTCAACTGGATGACGGCGGGCCGCGGTATCGTCCACTCGGAGCGCACGCCGGCCGAAGACCGCGCGCGCGGCCAGACGATGCACGGCATCCAGACCTGGGTCGCGCTGCCGCTCGCCGACGAAGAGATCGAGCCGTCGTTCGCGCATCACGCCGCCGCGACGCTGCCGGTCGTCGAGCGCAACGGCGTGACGCTGCGCGTGATCGCGGGCAGCGCGTTCGGCGCGGTCTCGCCGGTCGCGACGTTCTCGGGCACGCTATACGTGGCCGCCGACTTCACGCCGGGCAGCGCCTTCGCGCTCGAACCCGAGCACGAGGAGCGCGGCGTGTATCTGGTCGAGGGCGACCTCGAAATCGACGGCACGCCGCTCGAAGCAGGTCAGATGGCGGTGCTCGCGCTCGACGAAACGGTCACGCTCGCGAGCACGAACGGCGCGCGCGTGATGCTGCTCGGCGGCGAGAAGCTTGAAGGCGAACGCTTTATCGAGTGGAATTTCGTCGCGAGTTCGCGCGAGAAGATCGAAGCCGCGAAGCTCGCGTGGACAAATCAGGAAATGGGCCAGGTGCCCGGCGAAACCGAATGGATTCCGCTGCCGACGCACAAGTGAAATAACGCAGGGGCGCCGATAAGCCGATAGACCGATGCGCCAATATGCGCAGGCCACTGCGAGGCACCAGCAGGTGCCCCGCACACACCAGCCCGCGCAAACCTGCACGGTCTCGCGTGGCGCGCGCCGCCATGCCGGCCCGCATTGAATTCCCCCGCATCGGCCCCACCTAGCCACAAACCGTTTTTATCGACGAGGACGCAATGGACACCACTCTCGCCACTTTCGAACAGGACGTTCTCGCGGCGTCGACCCTGGCCCCCGTGCTGGTCGATTTCTGGGCGCCGTGGTGCGGCCCCTGCAAGAGTCTCGGCCCGCTGCTGGAAAAGCTCGAAGCGGAGGCAGCCGGCAATTGGAAGCTCGTGAAGGTCAACGTGGACGAGAATCACGAACTGGCCGCGCACTTCCAGGTGCGCAGCATTCCGCACGTGATCGCGTTCGCCGACGGCCAGCCGGTCGATCAGTTCGTCGGCGTGCTGCCGGAAGGACAGTTGCGCGAGTTCATCGAGCGGCTCGTGCCGCAAGGCGCGCCGGCCGCGCGCATCGAAGCGCAGACCGCGCTCGCCGAAGGCCGCCGCGAAGACGCCTACGACCTGCTGCAAGCGGCGCTCGCGTACGACCCCGGTTTCGACGACGCGCGCATGGACCGCATCGAGCTGCTGCTCGAAGACAACCGCATCGACGAAGCGCGCAACGAGGTCGATCTGCTATCGCCGAAAACGACCCAGGGCATCGACGCGCGCTTCAATGCGATCAAGACGCGGCTCGACGCGCTCGATGCCGCCGCGGACCTGCCGCCCACCGATGCACTCGAAGCGCGCGTCGCCGGTAATCCCGACGATCTCGAAGCGCGCTTCGATCTCGCGAATGCGTTTATCGCGCACCGCAAATACGCACAGGCGCTCGAACATCTGCTCGCGATCGTGCAGCGCGACCGCACGTTCCGCGACGATGTCGGCCGCAAGACGATGCTGTCGGTATTCGATCTGGCCGCGCATCAGCCGGAGCTGGTGTCGCAATGGCGGCGCAAGCTCAGCGCGTCGTTATACTGATTGGCGCGCGATTGATCCGTGCCTGATGACCAGCGTGGTTGCGGTGAGTGCCGCAATCGCGTCGGTCCGTACTTCATCGACCTTCACTGTTTTCCATCAACCCGCGGCGCTTAAATAGCCGCCCGCGCCCTCGCCTGCTTCGCCAACTCGTGCAGCACATGCGCCGCCGCTGCAAACCCGAAGCTCGCGGTCACGCACACGCTCGACCCAAACCCCGCGCAATTCAGACCGACCGGCCCCGTGTGACCCGGCGACGTGCTCACCTGTCCGGCTTCCTCGTCGATATCGCAAACGGCCGCTTCCGGATAGATCAGCGGCTCGTCCGAATACACCGCGCTCACTTTGAACTTCGCCTTCGGCCCGCGCGGAAAACCGTGCTGCTTGCGCAACTGGCCGCGCACCTTCGACAGCAACGGGTCCTGGATCGTCATCGCGAGATCGTCGATGCGGATACGCGTCGGATCAAGCTGGCCGCCCGCGCCGCCGACCGTGATCAACGCCTGCTGGCGCTCGACGCACCATGCGATCAGCGCAGTCTTCGTGCGCA
>Ga0153988_1000022_pt1 | contig 28511 bp, 23 predicted proteins | sample TSNC072MetaG_FD_104742 | JGI IMG/M metagenome (GOLD analysis project Ga0153988, IMG submission 104742) | Attine ant fungus gardens microbial communities from North Carolina, USA - TSNC072 MetaG | ecosystem: Host-associated > Fungi > Mycelium > Unclassified | place: USA: North Carolina, Jones...
CTCCGCCTCGGGAACGACCTCTTTCGCCCCCTTGGTGACAAGCCCAAAGCTGTGCAGAAAGATGGCGCTGAGGAACTGCATGCCGTGCGAGACACGAACGAAATCGGTGACGAGCTTGACGTAGCTGGGGGGGCGCTTGAAAGCGAGCTCGGGGTCCTTGTATGGCGCGGCAGTCAGATGCGTGAACGTGTGATGCTTCGCGTGCAGCCATCTGCTGTAGACCTGTTCGCGCCATGACATGAAACAGATGATCCAATAGACCGCTTCGTTCAACCAGCGTGTTCTGAAGACCGAACCATGACCGAGTTCGTGTGCTGACGCCTCGCTGAAGGCAAAGATGGTACCGTAAAGCAGGAAGGCCGGTACTACCCACGCTGTTCCAAGTGATCGCCACGCGATTATCCCGGTCGCCACGACGAGCGAGAAAAAGCCGCCAGCCTGAATGAGGCCGCGTGCGTCCAAACGGGCGGACAGTTTCTTGAGCACTTTGCGGTCAATCTCGACGCGATGCCAAGCGTTCATCTCGATGTTCATACAGATACTCCGTCCCAGGATGCTGATTGCTGCGGCACTTTAGTGCGATTTTTTACCGGTACGAGCCCGCAAACTTCTCGACAGGCGCGAGATTGTCCTTGGTGATAAAGCTTGGTCCGGAACTGACCGTCGATCCTGTGTAGACCGGTTTGAGGTCATATCTGGCGAGACGACCCGCGACTTTTTTGTCGTCCTTCAGGGACGCCACGATGCGCGTTGGGTCGGTCGTTTTGTCCCGGATGGCGATAGCCATGGCTGCTACTGAGAGATAGCCCTGCAGATACGGTTGCTGGTCGATCGCGAATGCGATCTGGCCTGCTTGAATGGCCTTCAGGATGTCTGGCGAAAGGTCAAACGTGGCGACATAGACCTTTCCGGTCATTCCCGCATCTTCGACGCCGCGAAGAACCGCCGTAGCCTGATCCGGGCCAAGCGCGAGGATTGCCTGCGTGCCCGTATGTGAGCGCAGGTAGCCAGCTACCTTGCTTCGAATTACCGTGGGATCTTCTCCGCTATCCATCGTCGACCGCTTGTAGTCAACCCCAAGCGCGTCTGCGAATCCTTTGCATCGGTCCCACAGCGCTTGCACATCCGCGGAGTGATTCACGCAAAGATAGTTGTGGATGCCCGCCGCCTTGGCCCGTTCGCCTGCGGCGTTGCCCGCCTCATATTCCGGCTGACCGACATGCAGGATGGCCCCGAGTTTCCTAGCTGGCTCCGGTCCACCATTGATTGTGATAACGGGGATGTGCTTGGCTTTTACTCCCGCAAGGCCACCCTGGATCATGTCGATGTTGGGAACGGTCGTGATAACCCCGGAGTAGTTACGCGCGGCGGCCTGCTCGAGGATGCGCACCATGTCGCCAGTATCCCCGGTTGACGGATTGCGATAGTCGACCGGCACATTGAAATCCTTGCTCGCGTCGCGCATGCCGTTCTTGACCGTGTTCCACCAGACATTCGAATCCGACCCGTGGCTGACCATTACGAACCGCTCTTCCGCAGCAGCAGATTGCATTGCGAAGCTGGACATGAGGGTGAAGGCGGCGATCGCCGCGGAAACGCGTTTTGCAAAATGACGCCTGGGTGCATTCATGATGATTGTCTCCTTACATCGTTTTTTTGTTTTCGGTACGGGGGCCGGTCATGGCTACATAAATTGAAGCAGTCGAACCGGTGACTGGTCGCTCATTCGGAGGCCTTTACCGCTTCCGTTGCGTAGAATGTAGTTGATCGAATCTCTGCTCTCAAACGGTTTTTTGAAGAGATTTCCTCAACTGGACAGGTCCATGAATGCGAGACGAAAACCGACGATGGAAGACGTTGCAAAGGCGTCAGGGGTCAGCTACTCGACCGTGGAGCGGGTGCTAAACGGCCGAGGCGGCGTGGCTCGTCAAAAGGAATCGAAGGTGCTGGAGTGGGCGAGAAAGCTGAAGATCGATCGCGCACTTGACGAGGTTTCCGTGCGCTGGCTGCGCATTGCCATCCTTACCCAGAAGCCAACCTCGCCTTACTATGTTGCACTGCGACAGGGATTCGAGTTGGCGCAGAAATCTTTCGAAACCCATCGTGTGGTTTGCCAGCTCACTTTCTATGACGACCTGGAACCCCGATCACTAGCGACGGTGATCAACCGTGCTTCGCAGAAGACTGACGGCATGATCATCGTCGCGTACGAGCATCCGGTCGTCGTCGATGCGGTCTCGCAGATCGCGCGCAAGATCCCGGTTGTTACCGTGGCGAGCGACTTACCGGATACAGGCCGACTGGCCTATGTCGGGATCGACAACCGGTGTGCTGGGCGCATTGCGGGTGAATTGATGGGCCGTTTTCTCGGGAGGGATGGCGGACAGGTACTGGTTATCGCGGGCCTGCGCACCTATCTCGGTCACGAAGAGCGCGATGGTGCTTTCCGCTCGGTGTTGCGCCGCAGATTTCCATCATGCGAAGTGGTGGCGACTGTCGAAAGTCGCGAGGACGAGCAATCGACAGAACGACTGACGCGAGACGCTTTCAGGAAGTACAGCGAGCTACGAGGAATCTACAATCTGTCGGTCGGCGATCAGGGCATTGCGCGGGCATTGAAGGCCTTGAAGCGCGAGCACTCCACGGTACTGATCGGTCATGAATTGACGGCGATCAGCCGATCGCTTCTTGTTGAGGGCGTCATGGATGCAGTGCTCGATCAAAGTCCGTTTGTTGAAGCGGTTCGAGCGGTGGAAGTCATACTGGGCCACTACAACCGTGGTGCGGCATCTGGACTCCCGTTGCAAACGCCCATGTCCATCTATCTTCAGGAGAATCTGCCACCGGCTTCGTGATCAGGGGTTTGCATACCCCGGTGGCACGGCAGATCGTCAGCATTCACGAGGACGTTTACGTTACCCATTCGGACTGGAGAATAGATCGCCACAACGAGCTTAAGTGGCGGACTCTCCACGAGGAAGAATAAAACGTCCTGCAGGACTCCCGAGTTCCGGATAGATCTTGGGTTGCTTTCCATCGAGATCCTTGATGCCAAGCTCCAGCCCAAGTTGCGCAGCGATCAGTGTTTTCCCTGACCATGTCATGAGCTCTGGGTCGTGCCAAAGGCGCTCGATCACCAGGCCAGTGAACTCGGGCGTTTCGAAATTGCTTAAATCGGTGGTCAGCTTTTCGGGAAGACGATCCCGGGGGATCGCCTTCAGCATGTCGGTCAAGATGAGGCCCGGCCATATGGAGATCGACGCCACTCCGTGAGACTTCAGGTCGACCGCCATGTCGAAGCTCATCTTGTCGGTACCGGCTTTAGCCGCACCATATGCTGGCCCATAGTGATACGACACGGCACCGTAGAACGAAATATGCGCCATGAGGCTCCTGCCGGTCTTGATCATTAACGGGGCGGCAAAATAGGAAGCCACGTAGCTTGAACGCAGCCCAACGGTAATCATGTCGACCAAATCGAGGGGCTTTTCCCAAAACCCTCCGGGAACCGGCAGCGCCCGCAGGTTCACCGCGGCGGCATTGTTCACGAGGATATCCAGCCGCCCAGCGTCGCGCGATACTCGCTCGAACAGATCTTCGACATGAGCGTCGTTCGAATGGTCGCACTGCAAAGGAATGCCGTCACCTCCGGCCGAGCTTACCTCCCGTGCTGCCTCTTGAAGCTCGTGAAGGGTCCTACCTGTTATGTAAACTTTAAACCCCTGCCGTCCTAGTGCTCGTGCGATACCACGCCCAAGACCACGACTCGCGCCTGTTACTACCGCAACGTTGCGTGACATTTTTGTTTTCCCCATTCTGAGCGCGCCAGCTATCCAGTAACGACGCATGTGAAACATAACTTGGGCTCAACGCTATTTCTTTTGAACAACATTGGCAATAAGGCACGTTTTTGTTCGTAGACACGCTTACTGAGGCGACCCTGTGGACGTTGCGTAAGTTGAAGCCCGTGGAGAAGTGGGTGCGGAAAGTGGACGACGCCCCCTAACCGGCCGGCGTCCCCTGCCTGTGTCGCATGCCAGGGTACCCAGTTCTGCGGATTTGCCGTTGGGCCCTAGGGGAGGCCAAAGGGAACCGGTGCTGCAGCTGACATGACCCCCGAGTGAGATCCGCGGACGCCAAATTGCTCATGGAAAAATCAATGCAGGGCATCTCCGCGAGAAGGACAGAAGATGAGAGGGATAGAAGATATGATGGTGGCAATTTCAGGCAAAAATATTCTCAAGATTCCAGTGGGATAGCACGTTATGCAAAACGATCATTCAGACGAATGCGGTGACATTCGAGAAACCCTGGATAGAGTCGGGGACAAGTGGAGCTTGCAAGTTGTCGGCGCGCTTGCGAACGGCCCGAAAATATACGGTGATATTCGACGCGGAACGAGAGGAATTTCCCAGCGCATGTTGACTCTTACCTTGCGGCTTCTGGAGCGTGATGGACTTGTAAAGAGGACACCCCGTGAAACAGTACCTATCAGCGTGCAGTATGAGCTCACTCCCTTGGGGTTAAGTTTTGTTGACCCCGTTCGAAGTCTCACTCAGTGGGTCAAGACGTATCGTGTGGAAGTTCGCACCGCGCGCCAGCGTTATGATGAGGTCAAGAGCGCGAAGACCGTCTGTCGTCAAAATGACGAATCTCATCCGGACCTTTGAGATGCAGTGGACTAGACTAAATCTGACAGTGGTCGGTTTCTCGTGCTGATGCGCGTTGGCGCGGAGGGCGTAGCCCGAAGCGGTGACGCGCGCGGCGAACCGCAAGGAGTCCACCATGACTCAGGAACAGAAAGTCATTCGCGCCAAGGTCGGCATGCTCGAGTTGGCCCGGCAGCTAGGCAATGTCAGCCAGGCGTGCCGCGTAATGGGATATTCCCGCGACAGCTTCTACCGTTTTAAGGAACTGTACGATAAGGGTGGCGAAGCCGCGCTGCAGGAAATCTCCCACCATCGTCCGTTACCGAAGAACCGCGTGGATCCGCAGGTCGAGGCAGCGGTGGTAGAACTGGCTCTGGAACTGCCTGCCCACGGCCAGATCCGTATTGCCAACGAGGTACTCAAGCGCCATGCCCTGAGCGTCTCGCCGCAGGGTGTGCGCAGCATCTGGCTACGTCACGACCTCGAGACCATGAACAAGCGCCTGAAGGCGCTGGAGGCGAAGTCCGCCCAGGAAGGACTGGTGCTGACCGAATCGCAACTCACCGCGCTTGAACGTGCCAAACTGGAAAAGGAAACGCACGGTGAATTCGAATCGGAATGCCCCGGCTATTGCGGCGCCCAGGACACCTTCTATGTCGGCACGCTCAAGGGCGTGGGCCGCGTCTACCAGCAGACCTTCGTCGACACCTACTCGAAGGTGGCGTTCGCCAAACTCTACGACCGCAAGACGCCGCTGCCGGCAGCCGATTTGCTCAACGATCGCGTTGTACCGTTCTTCGATAGCTACGGCATTCCGCTCTCGCGCGTGCTGACCGATCGGGGCACCGAATACTGCGGCAACCCCGAGCACCACGAATACGAGCTCTATCTGGCCGTCGAGAACATCGATCACACCCGCACCAAAGCCCGTTCGCCGCAGACCAACGGCATTGTCGAGCGGCTTCACAAGACCATGCTCAACGAGTTCTATCGCATCGCCTTCCGTAGGAAGATCTACGACTCGATCCCGGCATTACAGACCGATCTGGATGCATGGCTTGACCAGTACAACAATGAGCGCGAACATCAGGGACGATGGTGCTATGGCAAGACACCCATGCGAACCTTCCTTGATTCGCTCGAGCTCGCCAGGGAGAAACTGATCCCTCACTAAAACGCCTTCCTTCTTTACTCGCCCGACTACCTGTCAGGTGCAGTCCAGGCTAATACATTTGAGAATTGATGACTTTATTCCGTTCGAAGTGGAAATAAGCCTGTCAACTCATTTCCCCGGAATCGGCACGATCCATGGCTTCTGCGCGAGCGTCGCTCGCTTGGTATATGCGATTTGCCGAGTACTTCGACGAGTCCGGCGTTGGCTTTGCGGTTCTCTTCCGAGAAGCGCGGCACGACATTGCGGAAGTCAGTCCTGTCAAAAGACGTGTTGGCGTCGATGGCGCCGGTAAGGAAGCCCTTGCCTAGGAGGCTGAACGGTACGAAGCCAACGCCCAACTCCTCCAGAGTCGACAGCACCGCCCGCTCGGGCTCGCGCCACCACAGAGGATACTCGCTTTGCAGTGCGGCTACCGGCTGCACAGCTGGCGTTACAGTTTCCAGTCGACTCGAGCCATTGCACTGCGAAGATGTGAAATGTGTTCCTTTTCGTCTCCACTCGGCGGCGTTATCTGACACGGAGTCAGTTGAGGGCGTCCGAGAAGTGCGCCCATCCTCGCTCCATCGCGTTGCGCGTAGGCCTCCCGCACCGCCGTGCTTGAAACTCGTTCGCCGTTCAGGCTGACTGTCCGCATTGCTTCAACCTCAAAGCCGGAGGTTTGAGCGTGTCTTCGCAACATATCCAGGTCACCGAGTCGCCGCTCGCCGAAGCGGAAATCATCGCCCACCAGAAGCCAGCGCACGGCAAGTTGTGCCACGAGCACCCGCGACACGAACAGCGGCGCCGGCATATTTGCAACGTGTTCATCGAACGCGCAGACGTATAGACGATCGATTCCGACACTTGCTAGCAAGGCTGCCTTCTCGGTCAGGTTCGTAAGTCGACGGGGCGCATCCCGCGCATGCAGGAATTCACGTGGATGAGGCTCGAACGTCAGCACGCACGCAGGAAGATTTCGAGTCCGCGCCTCTTTCTTCAGCAAAGAAATCATGGCCTGATGTCCGCGATGAACCCCATCGAAATTGCCAATCGTCAGTGCAACGGGTTGTTCGGAGGACTGAGGTAAGGTACGGAAAATTTTCATCTTTTGAACCCGGAACGGAAGCAATAATCCGGGCGAACTGTTAGGGCTTGACGCTCGCCCGGATCGGCCCGCCTTCGACTACAACGGGAAGCTTAGTTCCATCCACAGCTTCTCACCTTGTGGGCGATTGCGGACTGCGAACTCATGCTGGAATTTGAACACTATGCCTGCGGCCTGCGACCACATATAGCGTATCTGCGGCCCTATCGCGACTGCTTGTCCACGAAATCCACCGCCAGGAACAGGCATGCCGTTCACAGTGTCGTCAGTGAACTGCTTGAGCAGATATCCCTGAAGTCCGATCTGAACCTTTCTATTGATGGAATAACCGACAAGGTAGTCGAGTGTCGCCACTGCTCCTGAGTGATATTGAGTGGCCGAGTTCGGGGAGTTGATTTCCACGAGGGCGGTCGTGGAAATTTCCACGGCTGGAGTCGGAAACCACGTGGTGCTGAGGTATGGCATCAGCGCATACGTGTTCAATCCGGTGTTCGCCACGCGGTTTGCGGAATACGCTCCGCTCGGGACTGCGACGTCAGTAGCAAAAAATGCGAAGAACGAGTGCGAGGGATTCGAATATCCGATCAACCAGGGTTCGAGAATGATGTCACCAAGCGCTGTACGGTTGCCGGTTCCGCCCGGAGTGCTTGCGTGGAGGTGAAAAATCGGAACGATGGCGCCACTTGATAGGGTGAAAGGACCAAGATTGAAATCCCAGGTGTGTATTACTCGCGGCGCCTCAACGAATGCATTGACATGGAAGCCCGGCAGTAAACTCTTCCCATCCGGTCCCGCGAACTTGTTTGCCGCATAGTCAAGCGTATAGCTGTAAAACTGCGTTCCGCCCGGAGGAGGCAAAACGCCGTTTAGCACGGTGTTGACGCCGACGGGGTAACTGATCTGACCATTTTCGGTCGCGTGGGCATCCAGATGTAGCAGGCTCGCGAGTGCAAGCGCTGTCATTAATTTTTTTGGGAATTTTAACATGTCTCCTCCATAATTAGTTATCCGAACTTCACCTGGCTTTACTTGCCTATTCGCGAGGTGCGAATATTTACCGCGTGCTACCCGGTATCTCAGCCAGTTCCAAAAACTCGCTGACGGCCGCCACGGTTTCGTGGAGCTTTTCTACCTGTGGAATATGGCCGCAATCCTCAATCACCACCGCCTTGCATTGAGGCACGTGTGCACACCATTCATCGACATACGCAGCGGGAACAAGCTTGTCGTTTTCCCCCCAGACGAGTAGAACGGGTACCGTGAGCCGATGAAGCCTCGTGCTGAGCCCGCGTTCCGGGATCGGCCAGGCAAATTTTCCGGTGCATCCGAACGCCCAGACTCGCGCGGCAATGGCGGCCGCGGCTATGTTCGGGTCCTCAGGAAGCGCGAGGACCGATTGGGCGGCGGGACTCATTGGCTCGTGAAAAAGCAACGGCGGAAGCTCTTCTGGTGGAATGGAAATCCAGTCTGCTACGGGCATGTCCTCTCGCCACAAACCAATCGGATCGAGCAGTACGACTCTTGATGCCAGTTCCGGGAATGTTGCTGCCAGTTCTGCGGCAAGCATTCCCCCGAATGACTGCCCAACGAGTACCGGTTTCTCCAGACTGAGCGTCCGCACCACTTCCTCATAGAGAAGCACAATATCAGCAAGCGAGTTAAACGAATGAATCGCGTAGGGATCGCCGACACTGGTTCCTGGGAATTCAGGCGTATACACCGTGAAGTGCTCCGACAGCCATGAGAGAAATGGGTCCCACGCCAGACCAGCTGAAGGGTGCAGGTAGACCAGTGGCTGTCCGGTACCCGCCACTTTGACGCGCATCTTGACGCGACCATTCCACACAGGCAGTGTTCTTTCGCTGAGCTTTGGGCCTGTAGCTTGCATAGACGTATTCATGAGGAGTCTCCTTAATTAGCGTTGATTTGCGGTGCCGATGTTTGACTGCGCAGTCGATGCAACACGTGGCGCAACGCCGCGATCTGTCGCGCTCGTACCCTTGGTGACGGGACCCGGGCGCCCGCCAAGCTTGGCGGGCCACCAATGGTGTTCATGCCCGGAGTCCTTCCACAGGCCGCGGAGGTAAGGTGCGACCTCCTTGGCAAATAGCTCCACGTTCTTGATGGCAAGATGCTTGGGAAGCGAGCCGAAAGTCAACATTGCGTGGAGGTTGCCCACACCGTATAGCTTCATGTATTCCGCTAGTTGCTCGCGCACCGTGGCTGGACTGCCTGCGATCACGCAACCGGCGTCGACGAGGTCACGGTATGACGCGTTGCGCATCCGATGGACCATACCGAAATCGCCGGGGTCCTTGACGAGTGCTTCAACTCCTTTAATGTCGATACCACCAGGTAAGCCAAGCTTTTCCATTGGAATGGAGCCAAGCCCTTTGCGGAATCCATATTCCAGGTGGCGCGCATAATCTGCTTCCGCTTGAGCATCGGTTTCTGCAACTGCGATCGTCTGCACGAATCCCATACGGTATGGATTGCGTGGCACGCCGACTTGGTCAGCCGTTTCCCAGAACCGGTCAAAAATGCGCTTGCCCGTCAGCTTGGCGCCGAACCAGCTTAGGTAATTGAACGCCATGTTTCGTTCTAGGCACATCTGCATCGTCCGGGGATTGCCGATGCCGGTGATGTAGACCGGAATATGCTCCTGCAACGGCCTTGGCCAGATATTGATCATCCCGTGCTGGCTGAACCGTCCGTTAAAGGCGAAGGGCTCTTTGGTGTTCCATGTTCGGAGAATGAGTTCGAGGCCTTCGTCGAAGCGCGGTCGAATGTCGATTGGCGCGATCCCGTTGTTGATCGCTGCATCGTAAGACAGTCCGATCGGGAATCCAGCGACGAGCCGGCCGCCGCTCATGACATCGATCATCGCGTATTCCTCCGCAACGCGAAGAGGTTCCTTTGCCTTCCCGAGAGAGCGACCCATAGGGATGATTGCAACCGGTAGGTTTTCCGTTTCGGTCATGTAGGCCAGCGCGCTGGCAATCAGATCCGGATTTGGAACCATGTCGTAAGAGGACTGGCTATGCTCCGTGACCGAGAGCCCATCAAATCCCGCTCGCGCGGCGCACATGAGAACGTCGAGGAAATCGCGCATGGTCGAGTAAACGCCGTCCGCGGTGGCAAGCGAGTATGGTGTGCTGCAAACGGATTCATAGCGGTGCTCGAAGTCGTCCGGCAAGTCTCGGTACGCCGCTTGCGCGAAAAGGGTGATTTTCATGTCTGCTCCTGTGAGGTGGCGTGGTTCGCGTTGGAAATATGCGGATTCAACCTTGTTCTGTGCGGTGATGTACCCTGCAGGCGGCGCCGGTCCAGGCTGGGACCGGCCGGCCGTCAAGGCTGAATACGAGTGGTCCGTCCATTAAAGGAAGACCCGTGCTCATGAAGCGGCCATCGCCGAAGGCGAGCGGTTCGCCTTCGCGCATTACGCTGGAAGTCACCTCGCCGACGACCAGCACATGATCGCCGCCATCGTATTGTCGCCACGGCTTGCACTGCAAAACTGCGATCGCATCCGCGAGGCTCGGCGATGTTTGGTTGCTGCCGTCGTCGTCCCACGCAATGTGAATACCGTCCTTTGGTCGGCCAGCAAAGTGCAAAGCCACATCCATCTGGCCGGTCCCGAGCACATTGATCGCGAACGGCTGAGCGTCGATGCCTGCACACGCGCGGGACGTGCGAGCGACAGAAATCAGTACGAGCGGCGGATCGATGGATACCGAGGTGAAGGAATTCATCGTCGCACCACGCACGCCTTCATTCGAGCGGTAGGTCACCACCGTGACACCGGTCGTGAAGCGTCCGAAACACCTGCGCAGGCTTCGGGCCCTTGTCTGTGAGTCCATGTCACGCCTCCTTTAGATCGCTCTGGCTAACGCCACGGCTGCGGAACGCGCAGAGGGTCGCGCAGCAGACGAGCGGTGTCCTTCGCTGGGTGCTGGCATCCGCGTAAGTGGTTTGAGTGGGTATTGAGGAAGTCTTTTCATGTGTGTCTCCGTCTATCTGTCGCACGCCCCAGAGCCGCAAACGAGCGCTCCGTCGCCATTGAGGTCTGCATGACCCGGCGTTAAGGTGCTTTATGTGGTTTCAATGCTAGTGATGGACGAAAGTGCGCACACCTGCACAAAGGAGGGCAATCTGCGTTGTCGCCGCGGATGCGAGCAGCCGTCTTGACCGGCCCCCGGTGTGGCTTCGCTCTCCGTGCTGTTTCGGTGTTTTCCCTAGGGGCGTGCGCGGCGCTCCTGCCCACGCTGCAATCGCGCAGCCGACGCTGTCGGCGAGGGTTCAAACCTATCTTTGGATAGGCGTGCGCACAGCGCCGCCCGTATATCATTCAGCCAAAGACGGAAAACATATCGACATAAAGTCGCGTTGCGCGAGCGTGCCAAGCACGTACCGCAGCAAGGTTCAGGAGGAGTACACAAATGGTACCCGTGGTCGCAACGCGGCTCCGCCCACCGGTAAGGGCCGGTGTAGCCGTCCCGCGCGAAGTGCTGCCCATTGCGCTTGGCCACCTCCGCTCTCGACGCTTGCTGCTCGTCCGCGCGCCGGCAGGATATGGGAAAAGCCTGTTGATGGCGCAACTCCACGACGCGCTGCGCGCGTCAGGCCAGGAGTCAATCGCCTGGGTCAGCGTCGCGGACATCGGCTCGTCTCTCCAGGAAGTCGCAATGCATTCTGCCGCAGCCCTTGCGCAGACGCTACCAGGACTCGACAGCGGGGTGAAGGCCCTGTTCGAGGCTCATATCAACGCATCACCCGAGACCATCAGCGCGATGCTGTGCAACGAACTCGAGCGCGCGGCCGGAGACCTCTATCTATTTGTCGATGATCTTCATGTACTGACCGGCTCGCCGGCCGAGAGGCTTTTCGAGTGCTTGCTGCGCGACGCACCGGGTCAAATGCACTTCGCCATTGCGAGCCGGATGGAACCGGGCTTTAGCGTTGCTCGGTTGCGTGCTCGCGGTGATCTTGGCGAAATTGACGCACGGGCGCTTCGCTTTTCGAGGAACGAAGCGCGCCTGTTCTTCGAGAATGGCCACTCGACGTTACCCAGTGCCGAGTTGATCGACCTGGCCTGCACCACGACGGAAGGTTGGGCGGCAGGGCTGCAGTTGCTGTCGCTGTCTGTCGGCAATGAGGGAGATTGGGCTGAGCGTCTTCATAGCCTTTCCGGCAGCAACCGGGCGGTGGGCGCGTTCCTCGCCGAGGACGTCTTCTCAGCGCAGAAGGAAGAAGTGCAGCGCTTCCTGATTGAGTCTTCGGTCCTTCGTCAGTTCAACGCGGGGCTATGTGACGAGGTCGGTAGGCGCAGTGATAGTCGCTTGGTCATTGATCAACTGCAACGTCAAGGATTGTTCATTTTTTCGCTGGACGAAGACGAGCACTGGTTTCGCTATCACCACCTATTCTCCCAGTTTCTGCAGAAGCGGCTCAGCGAAACCGACGCCCCACTCATGTCAGCATTGCATCACCGGGCTGCGCAATGGTTCCGCTCTAACAGCATGCTGGACGATGCAATGTTCCACGCATTTGCCTCGCGGGACTTCAGATACGCCGCGAGCCTTCTCGATGACGCATGCAACGACCTGTTTTACCAGGGACAACTCTTGTCTCTGATGACATGGGTGAAGCAAATTCCCGAACGTATCATCAATGAATATCCAAAAATACAGCTGGTCCGTGCGTGGAACCTTACCCTTGAGTGGCGCTTCGAGGAAGCCGGCAGCGTTCTCTCATCTGTGTTCAAACGCATTCGCGCTATGGTCGATGGTGGCACGCTTAGTCCCGAAGCTGCATCCCGACTTCTTCACGTCTACCAACACCGGAGGATGATGTTAGCGGTATTTACCGACGATATGCGGACGGTAGAGCGCATGTGTCTTGACCTGCTCGCAGATCTTCCGGATGACGATCCGTATCTGCGGGGCAGCGTGGAACTGTGCATCATTTACTCGCAACGCGAATTTTACCGTCTAGACAGTCTGCATCGCATCGAAGAGGCCGCTCGTAGCTATTTCGAGCGCGCGCATAGCCAGTTCGTTCTCATATGGCACGAAAGCATCATCGGTCCATCGTTGATTCAGCGGGGAGAGTTAGATGCCGCTGCAAATGGTTACCGCACAGCAATCGAGATAGCCGACCGTATCGGCGGACATCACAGCCCTCTAGGCGCGATGCCGGCCATGATGCTGGCGGAATTGAAGATGGACCGCGGCGACTACTCCGAAGCCAGGGCCCTGTGGGATGAATATCTGCCCGTATGTGAAGAAATAGGTCTCCTGGATCATCTCATCGCGGCGTATGTAGGTAGAGCAAGGTTGGCGGCCTTGTACCGTGACTACGGAACAGCTGCGGCAATGTTGTCGCACGCGACGCAGTTTGCCGAAGCGAAATCGTTCGATCGTCTTTTCTGGCATGCTACAGCTGAAAAGATCCGACAGGCTGCACAACGTAATGACGTCAATGCGGCCGTGCGAATTGCAAACGAAGCGAAGCTGCCTCGGGATGCGGGTTCGCTGTATCCTGGCGATCAGATCACGACCAGGACCGAGGCAATGGCAGTTGCATGGATCAGGCTCGCTCTCGTTCGAGGATTTGCCAAAGAGGCCGAAGCGTTGGCAAGGCGCTGGCACGCGTTTGCGGTTCAGCGCTCATGTATTCGTACCGAGATTCGGATGGGGGTCCTCATGGCCGCATCCAGACTGGCGTCCGAGGATAGTCGGGGAGCAACAAGAGCGCTGATGCAGACGTTGGTCGATGCCGTGCCGCGCGGTGTCGTCCTTCCGTTTATCGAGGAGGGCGATGCGGTCAAGCAGACGGTCGCAACGATCTTTGGCATTTCTGCTGACATCGAATCGGACGCGGAATTCTCGGAGGTGCTTCTCAATGCGTATAAGACCAGTCCCGATCGCGTACTTGTGCGCTCTGGCATCGCGCCCGGGCGGTCGTCGGAGGCCACGGTGACGACCGAGGGGCGCCTTTCTCAACGCGAGATTGACATCCTCGAATTTGTCTCCGAGGGACTTCAAAACAAGGAGATTGCCGAGCGACTCGGACTCGCTGAAGGCTCGGTGAAGTGGTACATGCAGCAAATCTACATGAAGCTCGGCGTTCGACGCCGGCTGAAGGCCTTCCAAAAAGCAAAGGCGTTGGGTTTAATCCGGTGAGAGAAGCGCGTTAATCAGGCCGGACTCCATCAAACGCGCGCTGCAAGAGTTCACGGATCTCGACTTTCTGAGCAGGGCCGAAGGGTTGTGGATTCCAATAGGGGCTGCTCACGGCAAGTTCAGCAGCGCGGTCCAGATCTTCGCGCCGCATGCCAATGGATTTCAGCGCGACCGGCGCGCCGTGCGCCTTTGCAAGGTCGTACAAGCCACCGGACGCCGAGTCGGCACGGATCGCTTGTGCGATCCTGCTCATTGCATCTGGAGCCGCACTTGCGTTAAACGCGAGCGCATGCGGCAACACGACCGTGTGTACCTCCGCATGCGGCAGATTGAAGCTCCCACCCAAAGTGTGGCAGAGCTTGTGATGCAACGCCATTCCCACATTACCGAGGACCATCCCACACAGCCACGCGCCGTAAAGCGCATCGGCCCGTGCTGTGGCGTCTCGCGGGGCCTGGTGAAGTTCCGGGATAGCGCGGGCGAGGGCGGCAATGCCTTCCTGAGCAGCCAGCTCCATCAGCGGGTTTCTGTCTTGTGCGTAGAGACCTTCGGCAGCATGCGCGATCGCGTTCATGCCGCTTGTGACGGAGACGGAGAGCGGCAGATCCAACGTCAGATCAGGATCGTAGATCACCGTGCGAGGCAGGACCTTGGGGTCTTTTCCCGTTCGCTTTATCCCGCCGTCGGTAATGCCATAAATCGGCGTCATCTCACTGCCGGCATAGGTGGTCGGAATGGCCACGAGCGGAAGCCCAGATTCCAGCGCGATGGCCTTACCCAAGCCGATGGTGGATCCCCCCCCCGCAGCTACGATGCAATCGGCATTGCGACGAGACGCTTCTTCTCTTGCGGCCCGCGCGGTTTCGATTGGCACATGCATTACCGCTCGCGGGTAGACACCAGCGCTGCGCTCGCCCAGGCTCTCGGCAATACGGCGCGCCAGCTTTTCCTGGTGCGCGGTCGATAGTACGAGCGCACGCCCTATCCGCAGGGCGTCCAGCTCCCGTTCCAGGCGGCTGAGGGAGCCAGCCCCAAACACGACGCGTGAAGGCAGCCCGTTGAAGACGAAATCCCGCATGATTACCTGTTGCCTATAAAACAATACGTTTGAGAATAAGTTATGGCATGTACCGTTGATGGATCGCGAATCAGCGGAGCTCCTCCATTCGCTCGATGCGATCTTCATCAAGAATGACGCCCAGGCCGGGGCCGGTCGGCAACTGGATGTGACCGTCACGAGGTATCAGCGGCGTGGTGGTAATGTCCGCGTTCAGTCGCAAGGGGCCGAACAGCTCACTGCCCCAACTCAGGTCCGTAACGGTCGAATACAATGCCGCGAGAGCCGCAGTACCCAACGATGTCTCCAGCATAGTGCCACCGTAGCAGCTCAGGCCCGCTTCGGATGCCGCCATTGCTGTCGCCAATGAGTCCACTAATCCCCCGTCGCGTTGTGGTTTAAGCGCGAAGCCCGACGCGGATTTTGTCGATGCCAAAAGGACAGCCGTTGCGGGCCCCGTCAGTGCCTCGTCAGCAAGGATGGGAATGCGGCATTCGCGCGCGAGCCGCGCCATTGCTCCAGGGTCATGGCCCGGGATAGGCTGCTCCACGACGGCAACGCCTACATCGTGGAAGCGGTTCAGAATGTCAATAGCCTCGCTCGCTCGCCATGCCTGGTTAGCGTCGATCAGTACGCGCGCCTGCCCTTCGAAATGTCGAGCGATTGCACCGACGTACGCGACCTCCATCCCGGACTCGTAGATGCCGACCTTGAGTTTGAAAAGCCGATGACCGCGCTCAGCGATAGCGCGTTCGCCGTCCGCGATTGCCTCTGACAGATTGTCAGAGTGCAATGTCCATCCGACTGGAATACTGGTGCGGCGCGCCCCACCTAACAGGTCGGCAGCGCTCTGCCCGGATTTCTTTCCGGCCAGATCAAGAAAGGACATCTCAAGCGCCGTGCGCGCGGTGCCGTTTCCACGGAACAGCCGGTGCAAGGCCAGAGAGTAATCCGCGAGATCGGCGAAGCTGCGTCCTATGAGGTAGGGCGTCGCGTAGTGGTCAACGGTGGCCCGCGTTCCTTCGATGGTATCAGCGTTCCAGTACGGGCCCCCCATCACGCAAGCTTCTCCCACGCCTTCGACGCCGTCAGCGTCGGTTGTGCGCACCAGCAGGATGTTCTGCTCGGCGATTTCACCAAACGACATGCGCAGCGGTCGGCGCAGCTTCAAATTGATCCGCTGTGTGCGGATGTTAAGGATATTGATCGCCATCAGACTGTAGCCACCGGAGTCACAGGCGAACCGATTGCGCCTGGCAGCGCCAAAGGAGGGGCGGTGAGCAGAAAGCGCGAGCGCTGATGCTGGCGCAGCCACTCGGCCAACGGGGTAAGGCGCCAGAGTTCGCCAAGGTGCACACCCAGTTTGAAGATGCACAACTCATGCAGAGGAACGTCCGAACAGCAGCCCTCCTTGTGCGATGCCGGGTGACCTTCGACTGCGTAATTGTCACAGGCAATCACGCTCAGACGGCTTTCCGTAATCCATTGCAACAGCCGCTCATCCCGCCCGTCGAGCACGGCGCAAGAGTTCTCTAGGGTGTGACGATCCGGTTGTCCCCCCATCGACAGTACGACCTCTGCAAAACCGGTATGGAGGCATATCATGTCGCCCGGTTCCACTATCACTCGGTCGGCTTCCATGACGCGCATCAGTGCGTCGTATCCAACGTTCGCGCGGGCGTCTCCGAAGTGATGCCGCAAATCGATCATCACGCCGCGGCCCTGTACGCATGTCTGCGCCATACGCTCAATTCCGAGTGCCGAAACCTTGCGATGACCGTTATCCACAGCATAGCCTCCCGGGAACACGTCCGCGCCTGCTCGGTACCCGTTGTAATACATCGGCTGCGCCTCGCCACGATCGTCAGCATCGAACAGCCCGCCCACGTGTGCAAGGCCGTCCCATTGCGTCGAATATTGCGTATGAAGCACTACGACGTCGTCACTCATGACGTCGGTGGACAGTGGCTTGTCCTTCGCCATCACGTAGTTCACGTTCGGATTACCGTTGCGCACGGTAGGACTGAGCGCTGGTGGATGGCGTCGTTCGTTGAGTACGTTGCCGCCGGGGAAATCGAGCGGCAAGCTGAGGCAGAAGTTGAGCCCCTCCTTTGCCTCAGCGATGCCATCACGCACCTTCTGCGGCGTCAACAGGTTCAGGCTTCCAATTTGGTCATTTGGGCCCCATTCGCCCCAGTTGGAGCCGGGCGGGCGCTGCTGCCAGCGGGGACTCGGAAAATGTTGGTCGGAGTTCATTGGTCAATCATCCCAAAAGGTCATCTGTGGCAAAGTAGAGAAGCCCCTCAACGTTCCGGTGGGAGCACGAACTCATACTTGACCACGTAGTACGGTCGGTCCAAGCCTCTCGATCTCATCTCTTTCTCGTCGTCGCGGCGCTCGAGCGTCGCAACTAGGCCATCGCGAACCGCATTTGCCACGTCGCTGTCCAGGTACTGGCCGCCAAGAAAGTAGATTTGCGAAGTCGTCTCCGCGAGTCCCGGATGACGTACCTTCACGTGCAGGTGCGCCGGCCGAAAAAAGTGCCGGCCTAAGGTCTTGAGCACCTTTCCGGTAGGACCGTCCTTCGGAATTTCGTACGGGGGCGGCACGATCGTGCGCACCTCGAAATCGCCCTGTTGGTCGGTCTTGAACCGCCCGCGCAGATTCCAAAGAGGAATGTTGGGATGGATGTTCGAATACAGCCCGTCCGCGTCCGCGTGCCACAAATCCAGTTCGGCGCCCACGACAGGCTTGCCTTGCACATCAAGAACTTTGCCCGTGAAAAAAAGAACATCGCCGCGCTCACCATCGCGCATCGGCATGACATGCGGTTCCTGCAGCTGTGGAGCGCCTGCCAGATAGAACGGCCCTTCTATTGCCTCAGGACTACCCATCCGCTTCCGGTTTCCAATATCGGTGGATTCTGCCTCGAAAAAGACGTCGTACAGCAACGACTCCTCGCCTTGTTTAACCGTGTCTACCAGGAATTGGGTGGCGACGCGGTACTGCTCGTGCGTGATCTGATGCTTCTGCATGAAGGCGAGAAGGACTTGTTCCAGGTCTTCCACCAGATCCTTGGTGCGAGAGCTGGCCAGTGCGACGGTAGGCGCGGTAATCACGACATGTCTCCTATGTCTGGGGTGTCTAATGCCGTACACAGGCCGTTTCCGAGGTGGTCCATGTGCGACTATTCCGGGTGCGTTGCCCGCGATCACGTTCGTGACCTTGCGGGAAATTGCCCTGTCTGATTTCAATGCTACTGATCTGCTCGATGTGACACACCTATATAAAGGTAGGCATCCTTGAAAGCGGTTGCTCCCTGCTTTTGGAAAGTTCGTGAGGTGGCGATGGCTTGCGGGTTACGGGGCAAACTTCGGTGTTTTCCCTTAAGAGCCCATTAGGTTGTCTTGTCGCGCTCGAAATGGCGGCATCCCGCCACGCGGTGGCGGCGAAACCTATCTTTCGACAGGTGTTGGGCTTTGGCTACACTGCGAGCGTTGCGCGAAGTCTTACCTTGCGAGTGCGACATCGAGGAGTTGTTGTTTGAGCTTGGTGTCTGGGCTCTGCCGGATGACGCGCAGCTTGCTACAGCGTTCAGCCGCAAGGAGTTCCTGCCCACGAGCTGTATCTCGTCGGCTGAACCGTGGCGCGAACAGATTGCCCAGTGGCACGACGCGGGCGTCCCTGGCACGACGATTCACAGCGCGCTGGTGCGCAACCACGGCTACGAGGGAAGCTACTCATCCGTATACAGACTGCTTCAGCAGTTGAAGGCGGAGCTCACGCCGGATGTGCCGATGCGGCTGGAGTTCAAACCTGCTGATGCCGCACAGGTTGATTTCGGCGCAGGTCCGACCATCACCGATGCGCATACCGGCGAGATCCACAAGACGTGGTTCTTCGTGATGACGCTGTGCTGGTCACGGCATCAGTACGTTGAGTTTGTCCGCGACCAGAGTGTCGACACGTGGTTACTGTGTCATCGCCATGCCTTCGAGTGGTTCAACGGCGTGGTCGCGCGCGTCATCATCGATAACCCTAAGTGTGCCATCGTCAAGGCCTGTATCTACGAACCCGAAGTCCAGCGGGCCTATGCGCAATGCGCCGAAGGGTATTCGTTCAAAGTCGATCCATGTCCGCCGAGGGACCCGGCTAAAAAAGGAATTGTCGAATCGGGCGTCAAATACGTGAAGTCGAGCTTCCTTCCTCTTCGCGAATTCCGTGACCTTGACGACGCCAACCGGCAAGCACGAGCCTGGGTGATGCACGAGGCCAGCACCCGGACGCATGGCACGACGCGCGAAGTGCCGCTTAAGCGTTTCGAGGATGTCGAACAGGCGCTGTTGCAGCCGCTTCCCGATGTGCCGCCGGTGCTGGCAGCATGGTCCACGGTCACGGTTCATCGTGACGCGCACATCCAGCATCACAAGGCCCTGTACTCGGTGCCGTTCGCCCTGGTTGGCAAAACGCTGTGGGTGAAGGCCACCGACACGGTCGTGCAACTGTTCCATCAGCACGAACTCGTCGCCACCCATCCACGGCTGCGCAAGCCTGGTGCGCGCTCGACGGTTCGCGACCACCAGCCGCCGGCGGCACAGGCCTGGCTCGAACACGATCCGCAATGGTGTCTGGCGCAGTCCAAAGAGATCGGCGCGTCCTGCCATGCGCTGATTCTGGCGCTGTTCAACGACCAGGTGCTCGTCAACCTGCGCGGCGCGCAGGGCATCGTGTGGCTGCGCAGCAAGGTCGGCGATGCCCGGCTCGACGCGGCGTGCGAGCGCGCGCTGGCTCATGGCAGCCCAAGGTGGCGAACCGTCAAGACGATCCTGGACAAGGGGCTGGAGAGCCAGCCCACGCCCGAATCCCCGCCAACGCTCACCGACACCTACGTCAACGGCGGCCTCTTCGGTCGCAATCTCCAATCTCTGCTGATCCATTAAACGCTCATGAATCCCAGCCCCGAACTGAACACGACCCTCAAGCAATTGCGCCTGTCCGGCGTGCTCGACTCCCTCGAGCAGCGCAATCGGCAGGCCATCGACCGCCAGCTTGCCTACACCGAGTTCCTCGCCATGCTGCTGCATGACGAGGTTGCCCGGCGCGACCAGAAGAAGCTCGGCACCCGGCTCGCCCGCGCCGGCTTCGCGACGGGCAAGACACTCGAGACCTTCGACTTCGACCGATTGCCGACGCTGAATCGAACCCACATCCACGACCTCGCTACCGGCCGCTATATCGACGAGAAGGGCGCGGTCCTGATTGCCGGGCCGACCGGCACCGGCAAATCGCACCTGGCTCAGGCGCTCGGTCATTGCGCGGCCCGGCAAGGGCGCGATGTCGTCTTCCTCACGCAGAGCAAACTGCTGAACAGCCTGCAAGCGGCGCGTGCCACTGGCACCTACGAGCGCAAGCTGAAGCAACTTGCCGGCGTACCGGTCCTGATCGTCGACGACTTCGCGCTCAAGCCGCTGCGCTCGCCGCAAGACGAGGACTTCCATGACCTCATCGCAGATCGATACGAGCGTGCCGCCACGATCCTGACCAGCAATCTGGACCTCAGCGAATGGGGTGACGCGTTCGCCGGCGACCGCATCCTCGGCGCCGCAACATTGGATCGCCTACGCCACGGCGCCTATCGCATCGTGCTCGACGGCGACAGCTTCCGCACGCCGAAACCGATGCCCGAAATCGAACAGAATCGCCTTGCGAAAACGGGCAAAAAAACGCATTCTTGAGCCCGTTCGAATCCGCGTTTTACTTCACTTCCAACTGGCGCCATTACGGCGATCATCCCCGGCGCCATTACGGCGGTCCGTGACAAGTGGTTTCCAAAGCGTCGAGGCGGCTGACGCCAGAAGGACAGAAGTTGAATGCGATGCTCAGTTCCTTTGCCAGAGTCTCACATGGAAGGACGAGGAGCTGAAGGAAGCAAACGGAACCTATCGTCAGCCCATCTCAGACGGTGGAGGCGGACGATCGAGAGACCTGTGCAAAGTGCGAAAACCGCAGAGCCGCCCAAGCCGATGGCCTTGCCGCGACTGCGGTTGTACGCGAGGTTCTAGCCTTTACAGACCGCCCATGCAAAGATACTTGGTGTCAACATAGTCGTTCACACCATATTTCGAGCCTTCCCGACCCATGCCGGACTGCTTGACTCCGCCGAATGGAGCTACGGCTGTACTCAGAATACCGGTGTTAATCGCCACCATACCGGCCTCGATGGCGCCTGCAACTCGCCAGACTCGACCGATGTCTCTCGAAAAGAAATAAGCTGCTAGACCGAACTCGGTGGCATTGGCGATTTCGATTGCTTCCTCTTCGGAGTGGAAGCGAACAAGCGTCGCGACGGGGCCGAAGATTTCTTCCTCAGCGATGGTCATATTCGTCGTGACGTCTCGCAGGACGGTAGGCTCATAGAACGAGTGTCCGAGCGAGTGACGACGTCCGCCCACGACAACCTTCGCACCTTTTGCGACCGCGTCTCGAAGGAGTTCCTCGACTTTGTTGACAGCCGGTTCATCGATCAACGGGCCTTGATCAACGTCTTCATCGATGCCGCGGCCCACACGCAATGCGGAGACCGCTGCGGCGAGCTTTTCTGCAAAGGCGTCGTAGACCTTATCATGGACCAGTAGTCGATTGGCGCACACGCAGGTTTGTCCACTATTGCGATACTTTGAGGCGATCGCGCCTGCTACAGCGGCGTCCAGGTCCGCGTCGTCGAACACGATGAAAGGAGCGTTCCCGCCGAGCTCGAGTGACAGTCGCTTGAGGGACGGCGCGCATTGTGCGGCCAGTTCGCGTCCGATCTCTGTCGAACCGGTAAAGCTCAACTTTCGAACTGTTTTACTGGTAGAAAGCGCACCGCCAATTTCGCTTGCTCGCCCTGTCACAACGTTCAGCACTCCGGGCGGTACGCCCGCGCGGACAGCGAGTTCAGCTAATGCGAGTGCCGAAAGAGGCGTCTGCTTGGCTGGCTTCACAATGATCGTGCAGCCAGCCGCGAGAGCGGGAGCGACTTTTCGAGTGATCATCGCCGCCGGAAAGTTCCACGGGGTGATCGCCGCGCAAACGCCGACAGGTTCTTTCTTGACGATGAGCTGCTTATCCGCCCAAGGTGACGGGATGATGTCGCCGTAGATCCGCTTGGCCTCTTCGCCAAACCATTCGATATACGAGGCGGCATACGCGATCTCGCCTTTTGCCTCCGCGAGTGGCTTGCCCTGCTCGCGGGTCATGATCATCGCGAGATCATCCTGATTTTCAATGATGAGCTCAAACCATTTGCGAAGGATCTTCGCGCGATGATCGGCCGTGGTAGCACGCCACGACAAGAAAGCCTGTTCCGCTGCACTGATTGCTCGGAGTGTCTCTTCCTTCCCCGCGTTCGGGACTTTACCGACGATGTCGCCCGTTGCCGGATCGTGCACATCGATTGAGGCTCCGTTATCGCTTTGAGCCCATTCGCCGTTGATTAGCAACGCGTCCTTGACCAAGTTCGCGTCTTGCACTTTTAACATGATGTTCTTCGACAATTGAGTTCGGACGACCGAGATTACCTTCGCTTCCTCGGGCGCCCAGACAAAAAAGGTTCACGCGAACGAGATATTGGCCTTCCGCAGCATGGCTTCGAAGATCGTCCGATTGACGCCCGATCGCCCTGCAACACGTGTCGCAGGGACCGTCTTCAGAATGCTTTGGTCGATAGGGCGGTTGGGACCATGACCGGCGTCGGAGGCGAGTTGAATCTCGCACGCGCGTTGCAATGTCCACAGGCGGTTGAATGCGGTCGGGAGGTCGGGCCCCATCGCCAAAATGCCGTGATTGCGGAGAATCACGTGATTTCTCGTCCCGATCGAGGCGACAAGCCTCGGCTGCTCGTCGAGATTGGTCGTGACACCTTCGTAGTCATGGTAGGCAACATCTTCGAAGAGCATCGCGCTGTAGAAATTGTCGTGCCTCAACCCCTCTTCTTTGCAGGAGACAGCGCATCCCGCAGTCGAGTGGATATGCATGATGCAATGGGCATCATCGCGAACGGCATGCAGTGCCGAGTGGATAACGAATCCGGCCTTATTGGCAGGGTAGGTCGCATCACCAATGATGTTGCCATCAATGTCGATTTTGAGAAGATTTTCAGGCGTGACTTCGGCGTAGTGCAGGCCAAACGGATTGATGAGGTATTGGGTCGGCGCGCCTTCTTCACCCGGTACTCGAACCGTAATGTGATTGAAGATTAGCTCCGTCCAGCCCAGCCAATCGAACAAGCGATAGCATGATGCAAGTTCGACTCGCGTAGCCCATTCTTCAGCGGAAAATTTCGACGCCTTTGCACCATGTGCTTGGCGCGAGTCAACAGCTTCTTTCGTTGCTTCCATCTTCAAATCTCCATGTCTTGTGATCGGGAGCGCCGGCAATCACTCACGGCAAGTCCGAAGTGCGGACTATAGAATCATTGTACGAACACGACCGAACAGGTGTCAACGTCGCCCGATGTGGTCGGTCCGGTGCGGGAACTTAGCTTCGTTTGGCGCGCGCTTTCGACAGGTTGCGGTCAAGTTGGCGAACAAGAGCGAATATCGATGCGAGCCACGGAGTTGGCACGCCGGCTAGCTGCGCGAGTTCGTAAGGTCCGCCCAGCAAGGCGTCCACCTCGAGCGAGCGGTCGCCTTCGACGTCTTGCAGCATCGAGGTTTTGAACGATCCCAGCTTGCGCGTGGAAGCGTTACGTTCAGCCGTGCTCATGTCGATCGAGATACCGTACTGCTGCCCGACCTGACGGGCTTCTTCCATTATCGACACGACAATCGCCTCGGACACCGGGTCATCCAGAATGACATCGCTTGTGGAACGCGTCAGCGCGCTAATGGGATTCATGGTCATGTTTCCCCAAAGCTTTAGCCAGATCGCACGGCGTACCTCGTCGGTTGCAGATGTATCGAAACCCGCACGACTCAACAGAGCGGCGATTTCTTCGCTTTCTCCCAGTGCTCCCGCGGAGGCGGAGCCAACGACAAGACGGTTGCCAGCGCCTTTGCGAATGACTCCGGGTTGCGCAACTGACGAAGAAAGTTGCACTACGCAGCCGAACGTCTGACTAGGCGGGAGGGCTGTCGAAACCACACCCGCCGGGTCAACGCTGCTGAGATTGTGTCCGGACAAGTTTCCGCCAAATTCATGAAGGAACCACCACGGGATTCCGTTCATCACAGACACGATCTTCGTGCTTGGCCCGATGAGCGACTTAAGGGTCCCGGCGATTACAGCAAGCGTTTGCCCCTTCAGGCAAACAAAAACCAGGTCTTGCACACCCAGATCTGCTGGGGAGTGAGTTGCCTTTACCCGTTGGGTGTAGTTCGTCCCTTCTTCATGGACCGTAATGCCGTTGTTCTGGATTGCCTCAAGCTGAACGCCCTGGTCAATCACAGATACATCGACGCCGGCTTTCGCAAGACGCGCCGCTAACAGGCCGCCGATGGCCCCACTACCGACAATGGTGATGTTCTTCATCATGAAAGGTCGACTGGATATTTGACTCAAAATGGAAGCCCGTCGTACGGACGCTCGCGGGCTCACCGTTACGTTTCCACCCTGGCTTGATCTTCACACTTGCAAAGAGACCACAGCGCAGGATCGCGCCAGTTACGCAGGAAGCGGCTCCTCAACAATCGCACCTCGCAGTCGATCGATCAGACGTGCAGGATCTGCCGGCAGAGTATTGCCTCGCCACGCCACGTGGAAATCCGGGCGCGACAGCACCAAAGCCTCCTTATAAATCTCGGCGCTCGCTTCGCTTGCGTCGACATCGAGCACCGTAAGGGGAACACCGCGAGCCTTGGCCGCTTCTTCAAGCGCGCTCACGTCAACGCTTGAATTGAAGCGGAGTAGGGTGTACTCCCGTCCCATTGCATCGTAAATCGAGCGTCCATCGTCCAACCAGATATGGGGAGTACGACATCCGGGTACCGTGGACTGTCTGAACGTGTCCATCGTGTACGAGGGTGGCTGCTCGCCGTCGTATTCGATGATGGGCGAACGGTCGTAGAAATAGCCGAAGTTGAGCCCTCCGCAGCAGTACTGTCGAACGTTGAGTTCATACAGCGCCTTTCCTGCCGCTGCACGCGCCTGTTCACCTTTTTCGCCCGGCGCTTCGATGTCCTGCGGCACGCCTTCGCGTTCTTTCTGAAGCGCGATAGCGTGATTCATCGCAAAGTTCGAGACCTGTTCCGTAATCGGTTGACGTTCATCTTGGTAGGCATTAAGCGCGTGATCGGTGACCCAGCCGTTCAGTCGCGCGGCGAGTACCCACGACAGGCCCATTGCATCCGCGATGCCAGCGTTCATTCCGTAGCCGGCCATTGGGATCCACAAGTGTGAGGCGTCCCCGCAAATAAAGATGCGGCGATCACGGAAGCGGTCGGCAACCAAGCGGCGACCAATCCAGTCTTCCTTGCTGAGGATCTCGTATTCGAAGTCGGGACCAACTCCGAGAATTTCGCGGATTGCCCAATCCCGATCCACCGAATCGAATTCGGTCTCGTCGGAATTCAGGTAGTTGTGAAGAATCCAGGTTTCACGACCGTCGATGGCGTAGACGTTTCCGCAGCGACGAGGGTTCAGCGAGAACGTGCCCCAAGCAGGGATGTGCTTGGCGCGCTTGAGCAAATCGGGTGCGCGGAAATAGGTGGACTGAACACGACCGACGACATCTGTACCGCTGAGCTTCGCGCCGATGGCTTTCCTAACGGCAGAGCGACCACCGTCACAACCGATGAGATAATCGCAACGGAACTGGTAGGTTTCACCGGTATCGAGGTTCTCGCCGACTGCCGTAACTTCGGACTCGCTCTGCTCATAGTTCTCGACGCGAACTCTGTTCAGAATGCGAATCCCTTGGGTCTTCTCCGCATGCGCAAAGAGGATCGGCTCAAGGTAGATCTGGTTGATTCGATGGGGCGGCTCTGCGGTCGGCCACCACGTGTCAGGGCCTTCCACATGGGTGAAGCGCTCACCTCGGGCCGGAATCCTGATTCGTGACAACTCATCCCCAGTGAAGGACGTCCGATAGGAAACGTCATGAGGATAGTCAGCGGGCAGTCCAGCGTTACGCACTTCTGCGACCAAACCCAGTCGTCGGAAAATCTCCATCGATCGAGCAGAGACATGATTGCACTTCACGCTCGGTGGTTCGCCACGATGACGCATTTCGGCGATGACGACGCTGATACCGCGCTTTGCCAAATCCATTGCGAGCACCATGCCCACAGGGCCGGCACCGACGATCAGGACTTGCGATCGGATTTCGGTGGACATTCGATACCTCATTACAGTTGATTGCGCAGGCGGGGTTGATTCCGCATCACGATTGCTTCAGGGGAGTATTCGGAACTTGTACTGCAAGCATAATCACGACGCCTACAAGCAACATGACTGCGGTGAAAGCAAGTGCTGAGCTAAAGGTGTGAGTGAGATCTCTTAGCCATCCGAACACAAGGGGACTGGTGGCCGACCCTAGCAGACCGGCTGAACTGACAAAGCCAATTCCGAGGGCTCGACTCTGTGATGTCAGTCTCATCGCCGGAACCGTCCAGAAAATCGTCATTGCAGTGAAGGCTCCGGCGGCGGTTAAGACCAGGCCGGCCATTCTGATTGCGGGATCGGCGACGTAACCGGTGAGTCCACATCCAAGAGCTGCCGCGAGCATCGGCAACACCGTATGGAGTTTTCGCTCATTGAAACGATCCGATCGCTTGGACCACAGCAGCATTGCGCCCATAGTTACCAGAGCGGGGATCGCACTCAGCAACCCGATCGTGATCATGCTTCCCGTGGGATGAATGCTGCGAATGATTTGCGGCATCCATGTCGCTGACGCATTGAGCGACAGGACCAGACAGAAGTATGTAAGCGACAGTGCGATCACGGGAGGCCAGGGAATCACTGCTAACCGAGCACGCCAACCCTTTGGGGCGTTTGCGGGTTTGGCATCGGAGGCAAGCATTAATTTGAGGCAAGCCCGTTCGGTCTCGGTGAGCCAGGTCGCTTGATCGGGCGAATCGGTAAGGTATCGAAGGGCAACGAAGCCAAGAAAGATGGTCGGTACACCTTCGATGAGAAAAAGCCACTGCCAGCCTGCCAGTCCGGCGACGCCATTCATTTGCAAGATCAACCCGGAGGCGACTGAGCCTAGAGCTGATGTAATGGGCATCGCAATCATGAGCAGTGAATTCGCGCGGGCACGATAAGTTGCCGGAAACCAATACGTGAGGTAGAGGAGTACGCCCGGCAAGAAGCCTGCTTCGGCGATACCAACTAAGCAACGGATCAGATAGAGGCTGTTCGGTCCGATCGCAAAGAGCGTCAGGGTCGAGGCAATGCCCCACGTGACCATGATTCGAGCGATCCAGCGTCGCGCGCCGACTCGCTCAAGGATCAGATTGCTAGGGATCTCAAAGATCACGTAGCCAACGTAGAAGAAGGTGTTCGCCAACCCGAAGGCAGTCGCCGACAACCCCAACTCCTTGTTCATCGACAGCGCAGCAAAGCTGATGTTGATGCGGTCGAGATAAGAAGCGCAGAAGAGAATGAAAAGCAGGCCCAGCAGTCGTCGAGATACCTTCGACATGACATTGGCTTCGGCCGCCTCATCGAATTTCGAGGCGTCGGAAATCTTCGGTGATGGCAATTCGAGGGAAGTCATTCCGTGTCTCCGATCCCCTGCTGATCCTGCCTCAGAAAGTCAGGCACTTCATCGCGCGGGTTAGTGATTAGTGACTGTAGACGACGACCATTCATCAGTGTTAGCGAATTTTTTTTAGCCATTCATGGTATCGTTTTATGAATGGTGTTTGCCTCTCGTGGAAGACTGCATGTTTGCGGGATTACGAGGACGTTATGGAACCGACGATTCGACAAATACAGGCGTTCGTGCTTGCCTATCGCGCCGGAGTACTGACCCGCGCTGCTGAGCAGATGTTCATCACTCAGTCTGCCGTTAGCGTGCTAATTGCGCAGCTGGAGGACGGACTGGGAGTAAAACTTTTCGATCGGACGACGCGCGCACTTCGACCGACTGCAGCAGCAACGGATCTACTCCCGACCGCAGAGCGGGTATTGCGGGACATTGAAGCAGTAAAAGCGGGGGCGCGCGGGATCGCTGGACGAACGCGAGGCTATTTGAGTTTCGCTTCAACGCCGTCGGTCGCGGCAGCAATTCTGCCGAATCTCATTGCGGCATACGAAGCGCGCTATCCGAATATTAAGGTCGCGATGCAAGACATGCCGCCAGATCGGCTCATACAACCAGTTATGTACGAAGAGGTCGAATTCAGCATCGGTACGCTCGCCGCTGTTCCAGAAGGAA
>Ga0153988_1000023_pt1 | contig 28463 bp, 24 predicted proteins | sample TSNC072MetaG_FD_104742 | JGI IMG/M metagenome (GOLD analysis project Ga0153988, IMG submission 104742) | Attine ant fungus gardens microbial communities from North Carolina, USA - TSNC072 MetaG | ecosystem: Host-associated > Fungi > Mycelium > Unclassified | place: USA: North Carolina, Jones...
GACGACAGCAGCGTCGTCGTCAAGGCGACCATCGAACCGTTTGCATCGCAGACGTTGATGTGGGTGGTGCAGCCCTTGGGCGAATGCGGATCGCTGTCCTCGTGCAGGCGCTTGCGGTACGCCGACTTGAGCGCCTGGGCCATGCCGGCGTACCACTGCGCGGAGGGCCGGGTTTCGCTGCCGCGGCTCGACGGCGGCTGCAAGGTGGCGAGCGCGTCCGCAAGCGTCGGGCCGGCGTTGAGGCCCGACGAAAGCTGTATCGTCGACTCTCCCCATGGCACCGACAAGGCGTCGGACGTTTCGACCGCATACGCTTCCAGCTCGTCGCGCCCGATCAGACCGCCCATGCCGGCGATATCGTCGACGATGGTTTTCGCCAGGTCGCCGCGATAGAAGTCGCGCCATCCTTGCGCGGCGATCTGCTGCAGCGTATCGGCAAGGTGGCCCAACGGCAGGAACCCCGGGGTGCCCTGGTACGGCGGCACGGGCGGCAGGCCATCGCGCAGAAAGATCCGCGAAGTCTCGGCATAGCGGCGCATGATCGGCGCGGCCTGCGCGAGCATCAAGGTCGTGAACCAGTCCGAGGCGAGGCCGCGTTTCGCGAGGGCAATGGCGGGTTGAATCACTTCCGAGAGCGGCATCGTGCCCCATCGCTCGAGCATCGTGCCGTAGCCGGCCACGGCCGTCGGCAGGCAGAACGACAGCGGCCCGTGGGAGTTTGCGTCGTCTTGCACCTGCGGCCACGGAAACATGTCCGTGGCGGGCTTACCAGTCAGCGGAAACATCTCCGGGCGCAGTTTCTGCGGCGCCACGGGGCCGAAGTGGATCGAGGTCGCGGCCCTCTCGTCATGGCCCTGGTAAAGGGCAAAGCCGATGCCGCCGAGTCCGGAATTCCAGGGCTCGACGACTGCGAGCGCGAATGCGACCGCCACGGCGGCATCGACAGCGTTGCCGCCGGCTTCGAGCACCGCCACGCCGACGGCGGAAGCATCGTACGACTGGGAGACGACCACGCCCCGCGAAGATTCGGCGCTGGGCTTTCTGACCGACCAGTTATGCACCGGGTGGTCCAGGGGTTCGTAGGAAACCATGTTGTTTGCGTCCGCAATGGTGACGTCAGGTTGCTATTTGAAGAGGCCTCGTTTTCCGTCGCGGTCAAGAAGGCCTCCTCACGGATTTCAGACAGCATGCGTCCTGGCATGCCGCACGATATCCGCATGCGTGGCAATCCACGTTTTGCGTTCCCGGGCGTAACGGAGCAACTCCTCGAGAATCCAGATTCGCGAGCGCGCGCTGATCATGTGCGGGTGCATCGTCAACTGGAAGATGCCGCCTTCTTCAATGGCGGCGTCCAGTTCCAGCTTGAAGATGTCGAACACGTCGGCCGGCGCGGTGTAGGGGCGCAGCGATTGAAAGCGGTGCATGTTGAAATACACGGCATCGTCGCGAATCCATTCGACCGGCAGTTCGACCACGTCGGTCGGCTTGCCGTCCAGGAGCAGCTCGTAGCAGTCGTCGTCCGCCATCAGCGAGGAATCGTATTCGAGGCCCATCTCCACCGCGATCCGCAGGGTATGAGGGCTGAAATCCCAGGAAGGGGTCCGCATGCCGACGGGCCGCACGCCGGTAATCGAGGTCAGCGTGTCGGAAGCGCGCAGCAGCAGGTCGCGTTCGGCTTCGTACGGAAGAATCGAATTGAGCTCGTGAATCCAGCCATGCAGGCCGATTTCGTGGCCGGCATCGGCGAGGCGCTTCTGTTCGTCGGGGTAGGTGAGCGCCGCGACGGCGGGCACATAGAAGCTCGCCTTGGCGTCGAACTTGTCGAGCGTCCGTTCGATGCGCGGCACGCCGACGCGATTGCCGTATTGGCCCCAGCTCATGCGGCCGATGGATTGTCCGCCGTCGCGCAGCTCGCCGGTTTCATGGTCGCTGTCGAAGGACAGTGCGACCGCACACGGCGCATTGCCGGGCCAGGAAGCCGGTTTGAGCGAGCGGCCGGCACGCACCTGGTTGAGGAGTCCTCGCCATTTCGGTTCGTCCCATTGCCACGGCTTCAGTTCTTCGTTGTTCGTGTTGTTGCTCATGCTATCCGACTCCTTGTCTTGCTGATGACTTACTTGCCGCCGTCGACGGCAATGATTTGCCCGGTTACGAAGGACGCCAACGGCGACGCGAGAAACACGGTGACGTTGGCGATATCCTGCGGCGTGCCCAGGCGGCCGAGTGCGATGCTGCGCATCAGGGCTGCCTGCTTCTCTTCGCCCATCGCGTCCCACTGGGCTTCGGTTGCGGCATTCGTGCGAACGAATCCGGGCGCGAGCGCATTCACGCGCACGCCGTGCGGGCCCAACTCATGAGCGAGCTGGCGGGTGAGGCCCAGCGAGGCATGTTTGGCCGCGCAGTACGCCTGCACGCCCGTGAGCGATGCCTGCAGCGCCGCGCCGGAGGCAATCGTGACGATGGCGCCGCTTCTCTGCGCTTTCATCACGGGGGCGACGGCGCGAGCCAGCGCGAACGCGCTGCCGAGATTGATGTCCATGATGCCGTCCCATTCGGCGTCGGTGACCGACTCGATAGGCTTGTGCGCGTGTCCCATGACACCGCCGGCATTGTTCACCAGTACATCCACGCTGCCGGCCGAGTGCGCGACGGACGTGATCCAGTCGGCCGCCGCACGCCGGTCGAGCAGGTCGACGACCGCGGTTCGTACGCCCTTTTCTTCGAGTGGGCGCAGGGCGGCTTCGCTCACGTCGGTCGCGTAGACCGTTGCACCCAGCTCGGCAAATTGCGTGGCGATGGCGGCCCCGAAGGTGCTGCCGGCACCCGTGACGGCGACGACCTGCTCCGAAAAATCCAGTTTCATGCGATCAGCTCCAGAAGGTTGGCGTCCGCGAGTGCGCGTCGTCCGTCTTCGATTTCGTGAATCATGTTTTGCAGGGCGGCGAGGGTAGGCGTCGCAATGCCGAGGCGCAGGCCGGCGCGGACCACTTCGCCGACCTGCATGTCGACTTCGGTTTTGCGCTTGCGGATGGCGAGGTCGCGCCATATGCCGGAATGGGTCTTGGCATTGGGCCGGTTGAACTCGACCATCGCGGCGACCGTGGCTTCGACTTCGGCAACCGGCGCGTTGGCACGGAACGCTTCCGGGCGAAAGCCATTGAAGCCCTTGGGCTTGATGCCCTGCGCGTCGGCCACGCTCATGACTTCGCAGCCGAGCCGCTGCCATAGCGGCAGCAGCTCGGGACGGGCGAGGCAGTCCGCGATGCCGAGATCGCCGACGGCTTGTGCATGGAGCATCGCCCCGTAGGCGAGCTTGCCCCAGAGGTACGCGTTGATGTCGTCGGTGGCGATGGCCTCGGGCTCGAAATGCCGCATGTCCGCGAGCAGTTGTTCGAGGCGCGCGCTCGGCGAGCCGTCGAGTTCGCCGAGCACGACCGCTGCGCGATTGCCGAAGTGGACTTCGCCTGGGCCGATCCAGTCGGCACCGAAATTGACGAAGGCGCCGATCACGCGCTCCTTGCCGACGATCTGCGCGATGTAGTTTTCGCACAGGCCGTTTTGCAGCGAGAGCACGTAACCGTGATCGTCGAGGAACGGCGCGAGACGCTGTGCCGCCTCTTCGGTGTGCTGTGCCTTGACGCACAGGAAAATGCGCCGCCATTTTCCCGTGAGTTCCTGAGGCGTGAAAGCCGGCGCGGTAATGTGCGGATTGCTCACCGGGCCCGTGATCGCGAGGCCTTTGCCTGGCGTGCGGATCGCGTCGACGTGCTCCGCGACGACGTCCACGAACGTCACGTCGTATCCGGCTTGCCGCAAATGAGCGCCGACCGTGCCGCCAATCGCGCCGGCGCCCCAGATCAGGATGTCATGTTCCATGCTTTCCATCAGCCAGTGTGGTCAATCGAGTGATCCATGCGCCGTCTCCTTGAGGCCAAGAATGACCACGCCCGAGACGATCGCCGATGCAATGAGGTAGTACGCCGGCGAGATGGGCGAGCCGGTCTGCTGGATCAGCGTGGTGGCGATGAACGGCGCGAATCCGCCGAAGATCGCGGTCGCGAGGCTGTAGCCGATGGACAGCAGTGTCGTGCGCGACGTCGTCGGGAACATCTCGCACAACGCGGCCGGCCCGGCGCCCGAGAAGGCGGCGATAAAGATGTTGAAGAAGATCTGGATCGCGAGTGCGGTGCCGAGGCTCGGGTGCGCCAGCAACAGCGAGAACAACGGGTAAGCAAAGATCGCGAATACGATGCAGCAGGAGAGGAGCAATGGCTTGCGGCCCCAACGGTCGGACAGCCAGCCGAAAAACGGCGTCGCGGCGACCAGGATGATCAGCGCGATGGCATTCGTGGTGAGCGCCTGCATCTGCGTGAGGCCGACGTGCTGCACCATGAAGGTGGGCAGGTAAGACAGCATCACGTAGTACGAAACAGTCCAGATGATCGTGAAGCCGAATGCCCGGCTCATCATCGCAAAGGCGGCGCCTTTGGTCGGCTTGGCGACCGCCTCGCCTTTGGCTTTCGACTCTTCGAAAGCGGGCGTCTCGCGCAGCGTGCGGCGCATGTACGCGCCAACGATCACGAGTATCCCGCCGAGCAGGAACGGCACGCGCCAGGCCCATGCGTCCATCTGCTGTGCCGTGAACATCGAGGTGACGACCGTGACGACCAGGCTCGAAACGAGGGTGCCGCTCGCAATCGATGCCTGGCCGAATCCGCCAAAAATACCGCGCTTGCCATCGGGCGCTGATTCCACGATCAGCGAGGTGGAGCTGCCCCATTCTCCGCCTGCCGCGAGCCCCTGGGCGATGCGCAGGACCACGAGCAACGCGGGAGCGATGACACCGATGTTCTGATAGGTCGGAAGCAGGCCGATCCCGACCGTCCCGAGTGCCATGCCGAAGATCGTGATTTGCAGCGCGAGCTTGCGGCCGAGCGTGTCGGCGATGCGCCCGATGATGACGCCACCGAGCGGGCGGGCGAGAAAGCCGACGCCAAAGGTCGCGAAACTGGCTAGCAAGGCCACGACCGCATCGCCCTGGAAGAACTTGTGCCCGAGCGTGGGAGCGAGAAATGCGTAGACGATCAGGTCGTAGTACTCCAGCACATTGCCAATCATGGCCGCAGCGAGTTGCTTGCGCGGTTTGACCTCTTCCCGGGCTGTCGTCATTGCCTCACTAGCCAGAAGGGTGTTTGAGCTTCTCATGCGATTCGCCTGTCGGTTGTCTTGAATGCACGTCGGTTATGCTTTAGCATCGACGTTCGTATATACGAACGTCGTTCGTATTTGAAAACATGTTTTCACGTGAAAAAGCCCGTGGCTACTGGGGTTAACCCGTCGCGGGCCGCAACGGCTGGCCTGTCGTGGCGTAGCGGTTGCCGGGGTCGAGGCGAACCGACTAGCGTATGATTCCGGGCTATCGTAAAAATGACTGACGAACTTCCCGCGAGGCGGGAAGCCACTGCTAATCGAAGAGACCACCATGAGTGAGGTTGTGCGTTCCGCGGCGCGAGTCCTGGACCTTCTGGAGTTTTTTGCCGGCCTTGAGGGCGCCGCGAACCTGGCCACAGTCACTGCCACGTTCGGCCTGCCGAAGAGCAGTGCTTTTGGCCTGCTGAAGACGTTGTGCGCGCGCGGCTACCTGGTTCGTGACGACCGGGGCATGTACGAGCTGAACACGTATTTTCGCGAGCATGGTTTCGGCTGGGGCGGTGACCATATGGCGCGCGTGATCGCGCTCGTCGAACCGGTCATGTCCGCTTTAGGCGAGGAGCTGGGCGAGACGGTCACCCTGGGCACCCTCACCAATGACGGGCACATCAAGGTCGTCAAACAGACGCTGTCCAGTCAGCCCGTTCGCTATGAAGGGCTTTCGAACAGGCTCCTGCCCGTTCATTGCACGGCGATGGGACGGGTCATCCTTTCCGTGCTGCCTGATGACATCGGACATCGCCTGCTGCGGCAGCACGAGATCGTTGCGGTCACGTCGGTCACGATCACCGACCTCAAGCGCATCGAACAGATCGTCGCGCAAGCGAGGCTCGACGGCTACTGCGTGGTGGCCGACGAGTCCGACCTGGGCGGGACCGGCGTGGCGACGTGCATATCCGGCGGCCCAGGCCGTCCGACGCTTGCCTTGAACGTCGCCTGCATATCGGCCCGCTTCCCGGAGAAACGGGAGCGCGTCATCGCCGCGCTCATGCGTGAGGCGGAAAAGCTGCGCGAACTGACGGGCCGCTAGTTTTATGACGAGGTGAACGCAACGGTGCGCTTTGGCCGCTCGTCGACCGAGAGCGAAAAAACGTCCGGCCGCGAATAATGGCCGATCACATCGAAATCGTAGCGAGCCCGAATGAGCTCATCGGTATCGATCTCGGCGACGACCAGTCCTGTTTCGCCGTGCAGCGGTCCGGCCAGCACTTCACCCAGCGGCCCGACGATCAGGCTTCCGCCATTGATCAAAGGGCGATCTTTGTCCCAGCCGGGTACGTCGATGCCTAGCGCTGCCGGCGACGCTTGTACCTGACACGCACTGATGACGAAGACCCGGCCTTCGTGAGCGATGTGCCGCATGGAGCATTGCCAGATGTCGCGTTCATCGACTGTGGGAGCGCACCATATCTGCACGCCTTTCGCATACATCGCCGTGCGCAGCAATGGCATATGGTTCTCCCAGCAAATCGCCGCGCCGACGACGCCTGCCTTTGTTTCCACGGCCGGCAGCGTCGAGCCGTCGCCTTGTCCCCAGATCAGGCGTTCCGTTCCCGTCGGCATCAGCTTGCGATGTTTGGCCACGAGTCCGTCATTGGGATTGAAGAACAGCGCGGTGCAATACAGCGTGCTTCCCGAACGTTCGATAACGCCGACAACGATCGACGCATTGCATCGCGTGGATAGCTCGGCGAGCGCGTCGGTTTCCGGGCCAGGCACGTCGATCGCGTTCTCGAAATATGCCGCGAAGACTTCACGTCCTTCGGGAAGCCGGTATCCGAGTCGCGTCCCGAATGTCTCGCCTTTCGGGTAGCCGCCGAGCAAGGCTTCGGGCATGACGACAAGACTCGCTGCGGATGCGCGAATCTGATCCTCGAACGACAAAATATGCTGGAGCGTTTCCGCTTTTCCCTGCGGTGATGATCCGATCTGTAATGCGGCAACTTTCGATTTAGGCATGATGTTCTCCACGGAAACCTTGGGTGCGTTCATCATCGCTCAGCCATAGAATGGAGAGAACGCATATCTCAACTTTCCGATATGAGCAATATTGATATCTCGACGGTCGACCTGAATCTTCTGAAAATCTTCGAGGCGCTGTTTGAGGAAGGGGGCGCAAGCCGGGCGGCAATCCGCCTGGATATGACCCAGTCAGCCGTCAGTGCCGCATTGAGGCGGCTTCGGGACGTCTATTCGGACACGTTGTTTGTGCGCACGGGGCGCGGACTTGCTCCGACTTCAAGGGCTCGGGAGCTGAAACCTATCATTAGCGAGGCGCTCGACAGATTTCGTCTCAGTCTCACGATCTCGACGCCCGACGCAAAGTCTTTTTACGGTCGTGCCGTATCGGTCGGTCTCTCCGACGACATCGAGATCGCGCTGGGACGCAAAATTATGGATGCGGTTGACCGGCGCGCGCCTGGTTTGCGGATCATTTTTCGACAAACGTACAGTCAGATCGTCAGTGATTCGCTGGCAAACCAGGAAATGGATCTGGCCATCACGGCGGGTGGACTCGCATTGCGAGGACTCGGCCATCAGGTATTGGGAGAGGGGGACTATGCGTGCCTGGTCGACCGTGCAAGTCTCAAGGGCGCGGCAAATGAATTGACGATCGAGGAATATGTCGCACGCGGACATATCCTCGTGTCTTCCGGCGGCGTGGTGGGGATTGTCGACGAGGGGCTGGCCGCACTCGGCCTGAAACGAAAGGTTATAGGATCGACCACGCATTTCGCCGGCTTGCCTTTTTTATTGAAGGGTAGTCGTGCCGTGGCAACGATTCCGCGGCATGCGGCTGACGCGATTGCGCGCATGACGGGGTTGCGGCTGCTGGCCTGTCCGCTGGTCTTGCCTGGCTATTCCATCGAACTCGGCTGGCGCAACAGTTCGCTGCGAGATGCAGCGATCGTTAGAGTTCAGGCTGCGATTGTGGAGTGCTTTGCCAATTTTGCCTCGCCCTGATTTGCCTCGCCTTGAGGGGGGCGTATTCCATCAGGTTCAGTGGGTATCGCATGTCTATTTTTTATTGCTCACCTATTGCGTCGGGAAAGTCGTTTCGGATTTCCCCATCTGTGCTCTGCGTTATCAGGATCGCGCGGTCGGATGGTGGCGATCGCGAGGTTAAATCAATTTCCCGGCATACGTATCCTGCTTCTCGCCGTGTGGCGAGGCGCCGCTGGCACAGGCATTCATTTCCCCTGTGTGGAATAAATGTTTTTGCCGATAATTGTTAAATTAATCTTGATGCAAGCCGCTTTCGTCCCAGCTCCGCGACTATTTTCCGGCAGGACATTGAATTGCCAGAAAATGGCCGGTACTATGTCGCGGCATTAACGCAATCGTAATTCGACATTTAACGGTTTCTCTTCGTCTATCTCGAATATATGCATCCGGCATGTCCGGCAATGAAACATGCGTTTCGAACCCGAGCTGTTTGATAAGCTGTTTTTTTAACGCGCCGGATTCCGCTGCCGTGCGTACGCTCATACCTCGATACCAATAACGGACCTGAGAACTCATGAGCTCTTTGCTGCAACCGGGATATGCGCCGTTTATGGCGGCAATCGGGATAATGATCGCGGTTGGCCTGCTCGAAGGCTTGACGCTATTGTGCGGCTTTAGCGCAACCGCGCACGCCGGCAACCTGATTGCCCATCACTTCGAGATCGATCACGCGGGAAGCGGTGCTGAAGCGGGGCTCGTCGCGCAGTTTCTGGGTTGGCTGCATATTGGCCGCGTGCCGTTTCTGATCCTGCTCGTGCTTTTCCTCACGGGGTTCGCCGTTGCGGGCCTCGCGCTGCAGTCGATCCTGCACGCGGTGTTCCACTTCATGCTGCCACCGTCGATCGCCGCTTGCGTGGCGCTGCCGCTATCTTTGCTGTTCGTGCGCCGCACAGGCAGGCCGATTGGCCGCCTTATGCCGCAAGAGGAGTCGAGCGCAATGTCGGAAATTGACTTCATTGGCAGGCCTGTACAAATCGTGACGGGAGAAGCATCGCAAGGTAACCCGGCTGAAGCCCGCTTTGTCGATGAATTCCGCCAGACGCACTACGTGCGGATCGAGCCCGATGAGGCCGGGCAGATTTTTGTGCGCGGGCAAACGGTTTTGATTGTCGCCAGGGTTTCCGGATCGTTGTATCGGGCCATCAAAAGTCCGCGCCACGATCAGTGAGGCGCGAGGCGCGCGAAGGCGGGCGGTACACGCATGCGCCGTCATTGTCATTTACATCGAGAGTCAAAAGAAAGCTATGAATACGATCATGTTCTGGGGTGTTATCGGTCTCGTCATCGTCGTCGGTCTAAGCCTGATCGGCCTGATTTTCGCGCGTCTGTACGTACGCGCATCGGCCGAGCGGGCATTCGTGCGCACGGGGTTGGGCGGCCAGCGGGTGATCATGAGCGGCGGCGCGGTCGTGCTGCCCGTATTCCATGAAATCGTCCCGATCAACATGAATACGCTGAAGCTCGAGGTCAGCCGCGCTTCGAAAGACAGCCTGATCACCAAGGACCGCATGCGTGTCGATGTCGTGGTGGCGTTCTTCGTACGCGTCAAGCCCACGGTGGAAGGCGTATCCACTGCGGCGCAAACGCTGGGTAAGCGCACTCAGGCGCCGGAGGATCTGCGCGCGCTCGTCGACGATAAATTCGTGGACGCCTTGCGATCGACCGCGGCGCAAATGACGATGCAGGATCTTCAGGACGCGCGCGAGAAATTCGTGCAAGGCGTGCAGAACACGGTGGCGGAGGATCTGACCAAGAACGGCCTGGAACTGGAAAGTGTATCGCTGACCAATTTCAACCAGACCTCGAAGGAGTATTTCGATCCGAACAATGCGTTCGATGCCGAAGGTCTCACGAAACTGACGCAGGAAACAGAGCGTCGCCGCAAGGAGCGCAACGAGGTCGAGCAGGATACCGAAGTATCGGTGCGGGAAAAGAATCGCGACGCGCTCTCGAAGCGTCTCGAGATCGACCAGCAGGAAGCCTTCATGAAGCTGGAGCAGGAACAGCAGGTGAAGACGCGGGCGGCCGAGCAGAATGCGCGTATCACCGCGTTCGAGGCACAACGGCATCAGGAAGCCGAGCAAAGCCGCATTGCCGCGGACCGGCAGGTGCAGGAGTCGGAGATCGAGCGGGAGCAGGCGGTGCGTACGCGCAAGGTGGAAGCCGAGCGCGAGGTCCGCGTGAAAGAGATCGACCAGTCCCGGGTCACGCAGATCGCCGAGCAGGAAAAGGCCATCATCATCGCGCAGAAATCCGAGGCGCAATCGCAGGCGCAGGCGCGGGCCAACGAATCGCTCGCGGAGGCCGTGAAAGCGGAGCAGCTCGTCGAAACGACGCGCCGCACGGCAGAGGCCGATCGTGCCAAGCAGGTCGCGCTGATTGAAGCGGCGCAGGAAGCTGAAACGAATGCCGTGCACGTTACGACCAGGGCGCGTGCCGAGCGCGAAGCCGCGCAGATGCAGGCCACGGCGATTGTCGAACTGGCGGAAGCCGCGCGCAAGAAGGGACTGGCAGAGGCCGAAGCACAACGTGCGCTGAACGATGCTATCAATACCCTGTCGTCGGACCAGACCAGCCTGAAGTTCAGGCTGGCCTTGCTGCAGGCGCTTCCGTCGATCATCCAGCAGACTGTCGAGCCGATGAAGGCGATCGACGGCATCAAGATTATTCAGGTTGATGGGCTGAACCGTCAGAGCGGTTCGTCTTCGGATGGTGTATCGGGTACGGCGAACGGCGGCGGCAATCTGGCCGAACAGGCCATGTCGGCCGCGTTGACGTACCGGGCACACGCGCCGCTCGTCGATTCGCTGCTCAAGGAAATTGGCCTGGCTGGAGGGGCACTGCAGTCGATGGTGCCGAATCTCGCGTCTTCAGCGGGCGCTCACGGCGCGCACACGCCCGAGGCCGAACAGCCACGTTCGGTCATGCACGAGCCGCATCTCGCGGACGGCGCCGCCGCCGTGCAGCCCGACTAACGGCTAACCGTTCAGTCAAACCCGATCGCGTTTCCGAAGGGGAACGCGGCTTTTCTCCATTTCGACATTTCCCTCATGCAAAGAGTCGCCGTCTATCGGACTCGGATCAATCGCCCAGGTCATCCTGATCAGCCTGGCATTCGGTTTCACTACCCACGGCGTGGACAACGCCGCTCACGTGGGTGGACTGATCACGGGATTCATTGCGGCCTTCGTGCTTGGCGGCGGCAAACTGTTCGAAACACCGCTGCGACGCATCGGACTACCGACTATTATCACCGTCATCGGTGGCGCGCTGTTCAGCGGGCTCGCCATGTCGAGTGGGAACGCGGATCTGACGGATATCAGGGACGACGTGCAAGCCGAACGCAACTCGGCTGCCGAGGCGCACCAGGCGACGCAGCTTAAGGCGCAAGCCCGCCAGGCCGCCGTCAAGGAACAGGCGGACATCGACCGTATGGTGCAGGAGGACGCACGCAGGCGACCCGCACCGGTCAGTGACGAGGAAGCGGCGGGCAAGACCATCGAATTGGGCGTTTACCCAACCGACTTCGTGATCGGCGCGTCGGGGCGCAATGCCGATGTCACCGATCTGGGCGATAACACGCTGCGTGTGGTCGACTGGCCTTCAGCAAGGGTGACAAAACACTCTATGCCCTGACCAACCGGGCTCCGGTGCCCCATGGCACGCTGACGATCTACGACATGAATCGTTTTCTTGCAATCGATCTGAAGTCCGCGACCGATGAGTTTCTGTGCCCGGCCTTGATGCCGGAGCCGAAGAGCGCGCCGGATGACGGTGACGGTGCGGGGGAGGGCACGCAGTGAGCAGGTTCCGGCGCTCGATGGATTCAGAAACCCTGGCGTGACACCGTGTCCGGAATGACGGGGCCGACTTTGGGAAATCTAGGCTCCATCGGCGCGAACACGCGGCACAGTCAGGCTCGATCTTCGGTTGACGTAATCAAGAACATCGTTGAGGCTGACCTTGCCCTTGTTCTGCCTGTCGATCTCGGCGAAATGGTCTGCTGCCCAGCCCCATCCGCTAGCGAGAGCGGCCTGTCTGGTCAGCAAGCTGTCCGGAGACCCTGTTGCCTGCGTGAACCTCGCCTGGATGCTGGCCGCTACGGCAGCCCCCGCTTGCTCCGGGGAAACGCGCTCGCGCCGTGTTGCCGTGCCGGGTGTTGGCGGGGACATAGGGAGGTTGAGCCGATCCCCGACCCGGACAATCCTGGCTGGCGGGAACGGGAGATGCTCCTGTTCTGCCGCAATCGGCGCGGCCTGGACCACTTCCAGACCGAAACCCGCGAGCGCCACGCCCGCCATCAGTGCTGCGAAACAAAAATCGTAGCGTGCCATCTGACTCTCCTGTCCTGTCCTGTCCTGTCCTGTTAGCGTGCGGCGATTGAGGCTGATGCGGAAGGAGGCACCATGGAAGCCGGTAGCGTGCCCTGATAGAAAGTCCGTAGCGACGCTCGCATCGGATCGCGTGATGAGTTCGTCAGGTAGACCATATGCCCGCCGTCAAAATCCTGGATCGAGATCCGGTTGGCGAACGATGGCAGCGCACCACCGTTTTCCAGATCAAGCTCGCTGTTGTAGAACGTGCAGACAGCGTCGTGATACCCATGAATCACCATGACCCGAAGGTCAGGTGCAAGCGTTAGTGCCTGTACCAGATCTGGAAGACTTGCATCCGTCACGCGGTTATCCGTGCCGCGCGCAGTATGATTGTAATTCCAGAGGCTGCCCGCAACATCCGCCCCATAGAGCTGGGTCGGCAATTGCGGCTGATAATTAAAGTCATCGAGCAGGTGAGTCTTGATCGCGCCGAAGAATGCGGCGTCCTCATAGTTGCTGATGAGATTTCCGTTGCCGTTCGGGATCTTGACCGCTAACGCCGGGTTGGTGCTGCTGACGCGAAGGTCGTACGCATTGAACGATATGTCCGACGATTGTGCGTTGGGATAAAGCACCGTTCTAAACTGGTACGTAAAGATGTCGCCCGCATCGTAGTTAATCATGCCGGCTACGGCGTACGGAGACGCTATGACACCGCCAAAGTCGCTTTGAGATGTCAACGTTTGCGACGAAAGCCCCGTAATCTGGCTAAGCGTCGTAATGAGCTGAGTGCCTGGCATGGTCGTAGCGTCGGTGTTCCAGAATACATTCCAGTACGGGCTGTATCGATCCGCCATGAAGGACCGCAAATAGTTGGCGTAGGCCGTTTCCGACATGCTTCCGCGGGCCGTGCTCTTTCCATAGTAATCCGCGGTCATGGCCGCTGTCGGCACCGCATTATCGTCTCTCGTGTAGTAGTCGAGAATGGGCGACTGGAGCGTGATGCCGGTTAAAACGACCGGCGGCTGGCCCGACGGGTCCGGAGCGTAGCGACTCGTCCCCTGCTGCACCAGAAGATTGGCCACGATGGGTGTACGGATGCCGCCGTAGGATTCGCCATAAAGGTACTTGGGCGAACTCTGCCGGTTATTTTTGTTGATATAGGCCGTGATGAAGTCGCGAAAGACCTGAGCATCGCAGTTAGTGCTCCAGAGATCCTGATTCGTGTAGGGCGCGACTGCTTCGGAAAAGCCGCTGCCGACAATGTCGACATAAACGAGGTCGGTCTGATCCAGCAACGTATCGGGATTGTCAACGAGCGGAAAATTGTCGGGTATGTTGTTCGGACCCGGCGTCAGGTTCGGCGCATTGGCTGCAAGGTACTTCGGCGCCCACGAACCCAGATGCAGCCAGATCGAAGGCTCGCCTGGGCCACCGTTCCAGACGAATGTAATGGGCCGCTGATTGGCGGGAAGATCGTTGCGCGTGTAGGCCATATAAAAGATCGATGCTTCCGGGCCGCCGTTCGCCGGATTGGCGTTGCCTTGCGAGCAGGCATTCGCCGCGGCGGAACTGGTTTTGGGCGCGGAGACGAGCAGATGGCCCGCTTGCGCAACATAATCGAATGTCACGCCGTTCGCCGAATAGGTGTGAAGCTTGCTCGAAGGCGTCTCATCGACCGCGCCGAGAGCGAGGCTTGCCGTCGCCACGGAAGCGGCCTTATCACCTGCCGAGCCGTTCGGGCCTCGCTGATACGCGACGCTTACCAGCGCATCGGGATCGTTAGCCTCGAAGTAGTGATTCGGATCGACCACTACGTTATCGGCTGGCCAGTTTGAGCCAGGTGTCGACGCGGGCGCAGGTGCCGACGTGGGCGCGGGTGTCGACGAGGGGGGAGAAGTCGACGCAACCGGCGCATTCGGTTGCGTATCACCATTACATGCCGTAAGTACAAGCGCAATCAATGAGGCGGCGCCAAAACCCCTGAATTGAATGGTCATACTGCTCCCGATTACCTGGTTACGTGTTCTACGAGAAAATTAATTTCCTGCTGTAATTTCGAGGGGACCGGATTGGACAGGCATTTCTCGTGAGGCACAGCTCTCCAGTCCGCCTCATAACCGGTCCTGAAGCCGTTGGCTATATCGCCCGGCAACAGATGGACGCATCGGAGCGAAGAATGCGCCGAATCAATGAGAAAAAGGCGAATGGATCAAATAGTGAACTTCAAGAGTCCGAATAGTTTGCCTGTTGGTAATGTATAGGACAAAATATGGAATGAAGGGGGATTTTTTTAATTGTTTTTATTTAAACTAATCAGCTCTTTATTTTTATAAAGTTAGAATTGTTTTAAGAGTGTTTTATATAAAAATAGCATTTCACTTATCGAGGCAATCCTGTCGGTGACTTCCCATCGCACGTCGAGTGCGACGCCGGCGCGCGGGCCGCGGCATCCGGCAGGTAGCCCAGCACCGCGCCGGCAACTGGCGTTTCTACGTGGCGCTTCCGGCCGTCGTCCGAAAGTCGCGAGGCGCGAACAAATTCGAGCCAGCCGGGCAGGCCGTTCAAATCGCCGGGCATCGCCCAGACCGCTTTCACGGGCGCGGCAACGGAAGCTCCCTATCTGCCTGATACGATCGGCTCGCGTCGATCACCGCCCGTTGCCTCTTTTTGAGCGCGGAGATTCTCCTTCACCTAGCCGAACGCCGGCTCCGAGAGCCGCTCGATCCAGGCGGCCAGGCGGTCGGCCGCAAAACTGGCCGCACGCGTGCCGGCACGGCAGACGATGATGTCGCCTTCACGCGCGAACTGCAGGGCACCGCCGGCTTCTTCCAGCCATAGCAGGCAGGCCAGCCAGGCAGCGTGTTCGGTCGATACGGCTTGACCGACCGGCCGGGTGAGGAACTCGCTCAGCGTGGCCGGCGACGTCCAGATCAGCGCATCGCCATCGCCGCGTACGGCGGCGCCGAGAACTTCCGTCACGACCCGCACCGCATCGGCCGCGCCGCGCCCCGCATTCTGCGTACGCAGTTCCGCGAGGCGTGTGCCGACCGCGTGGCCGAAGCGACCGCTGCACTCGCTTTCGGCACGTACCAGGTCGGCGTAGTCCATGCGCTGCCAGTCCGGCTCCACGTTGCGTGTACCCGCCAGTTCGGTGCCGGCCAGATAGGTTTCCACCGGCTGGAAGCGGTCCGGGCCGATCAGGCTGGCGCACAGCGTATGCACGATGCCGACGCGGGTGGCTACGGTCTGCGTTTGCAGCACGCCGAGCTTCTCGCGCACGAGCTGGTCGCGTTCCTTGCGTAGTCCCGCCAGTTCCAGCGCCTGCTTCATCTCCATGCGCAGTGCGGAAATGTCCCACGGCTTCTTGATATAGCGATGTATCTGGCCCTGGTTGACGGCCTCGACGGTCTGATCCAGTTCCGAATAGGCGGTCGTCAGAATCCGCACGATGTGCGGATAGCGCTCGCGCGCATAGCGCAGAAGTTCGTTGCCATATTCGCCGGGCATGCGCTGGTCGGACACCAGCACGGCCAGGCTGGCGGCGTGGGTGTCCAGCATGGCCTTGCCGTCTTCCACCGAGGCGCCCGTCACCACCGGCGCGATCGCGCCGATCGCGCGCTCGAAGTATTTGACCGCGGTGGCTTCGTCATCGACGAACAGAATCGCCGGGGGCGGTGTCTGGTTGGCAATCGCATTACTCATGGGTCACTCCTGTGCATTCGAATCTTCAAATTGGGGCATTCCAGCGTCACGCTCGTACCGGCGCCGGACGCGGATGCGATCCTCGATCCTGATACGCCCGCCCAAGAACTGCATGACGCGCTTGCGGAAAATCATGCCGAGGCCGCTCACGCCGGCGTGAGTGATGACTCCGCGGGCGCCGCATCATTTCGGGCGCGATATCGGGGCCGCCGTCGCCGCTGCCAGCACCTCGCGAACCGCGCTCACGCCTAGCGGCTTCTCCAGGATTCGAAACACCTCGCCGGAATTGACCACGTCCAGCAGCCCACCGTAGTCCGCGTAGGCGGTCACGAGTATTCGCACGATATGCGGATACTCCTGGGCGACCTTCCGCAGCAGCTCGTCGCCGTTCGGGCCCGGCATGCGGAAGTCGGTCACGAGGACCGACACCCGTGCGCCTTCGCGGCGCAGGATCGACATGGCTTCGTCCGCGCCGTCGGCGAGCAGCACCTCGTAGTCGCCGCCGGCCGAGCGCGCGAAGTATTTGCGCGCCAATTCTTCGTCGTCGACATAGACGACGGTCTGCCGGGCTTGTTGTGTCTCGCTCATCCTGGCATCACTCGACACGTGGCAGGTCGAAGTTGAACGCGGTCCATTCGCCCAACTGGCTTTCCGCGAACAGCGTGCCGCCGTGCCGCTCCACCACCGCATAGCTGATGGACAGGCCAAGGCCGAGGCCCTGGCCGACTTCGCGGGTCGTGAAGAACGGTTCGAACACGCGCGCCAGATTCTCCGCGGCAATTCCCGGGCCGTTGTCGCGCACGTTCACGTGCAGCCGGTCGTCGCGCCATTGCGCCATGACATGAACCAGCGGCGCCGCGGTGCCGGCCTTGTGCATGGCCAGCGCGGCATTCGAAAACAGGTTGATGAGCACGCCGATGATGGCGGCTTCGTCGCCGAGCACCAGGGTGTCGCCAGGCAGTTCGCGTGTGATCGTCACGCCGCGCAACTCATGGGCGCTCAGCCGGATCGACGCGTCGAGCGCTTTCTCGAACAGAAACGGCACCCCCTCTGCGGTCGCGCCGGGCTTGCGGTAGGCAAAAGTCTTCAGATCCGACACGATATGCTGGATGCGGTGCATGCCTTGCCGCGCATCCGTCAGGCACTCCTGCAGCGACGGGCTGTCCTTGACCTGCGATTCTTCCATGGCCACTTCGATCGCCATCAGGCAGAAGTTGACCGGGTTGTTGACCTCGTGCAGCAGCCCCGCGGACAGCGTACCGATTGCCGCCATCTTCTCCTGCTGCAGCAACTGGCCCTTGATCTGCGACAGGCTTTCATTGGTGCGGGCCAACTCGTCGTTTTTGTGCGCCACTTCGTCCTTGAGCCGGAAAAGCTGGAAGCGGCCTTTCTCGTTGAAGTAGGTGTAAATGGAACTGGCCACCGCGCAGAAGAAGATCAGGATGAGCTGGAACTGAAACTTGCTTGAGTCCTGTATGCCGCCCGGATGCGCCTGGCAGGCGATGTAGTAGAGCAGGACCGTGGCGAGGCCGAATGCCAGCGTTTGCCAGTAGCCGGCGGGAAACAGGATTCCCACCGCGAAGATCGTCAGCATGAGCCCGGCATAGAACAGCGACGCCTCGCCCTGGGTGGCGTAAATCATCCACGAGATCATGACCTGCGGCAGCAGCAGCCAGAAGAAGGTGATGACCTGCACATGGCGTTTGCCCGCTTTCGTGTAAAGCGAGAGCAAGGCCAGGCCGATGGCCGCGCTGGTCAGCACCCGGACGATGGCAAAGCGCTTCTGCTCCGCCGGATACACGACATAGTCCATCGCCATGCCCATCAGCACCAGCACGATCACGGTCAGGCCGCCGGCCTTGCTGCACAGCAAGCGGTAGTCGCGCAGTTCTTCACGATAGTGCGATTGCAGCCCAACCAGTGAGGTGGTCATCTCAGGCTGCTTGCTGCTGGCCGATCATCACCTCGGCAAACACGTTAACCCCGGTCGTGTCCGTGTACAGACGCGGCTCGCCGCAGTTCTCCGGCATGATTTCGGCCATCTGTGCCTCGTTGCGATAGATCAGGTACCACTCCAGCACGTGTTCCATGCTGAAGCGCTCCGGGTTGTCGGCGTGGACATTGGTGACGAGCAGGCGGCCGCCGCGTCGGATACGGCTGGCGAAATACTGGTTCAGCCGGGCACACACCTTGTCCGACAGATAATCGAACAGGCCGGCGCAATAGACCGCGTCGAATTCGCGGACATCCGCGGCGTCCGCATCCATGCGACGCTTGAGCAGGTGGTGGACCGAATCGTGCGTATAGCTGATGCTCATGCGCGCGGCATTTTTCTGCGCAATGGACCCCAGGCGCTCGCGCGTCCAGTCCAGGGTCTCCTGGCTGAAGTCGAGCAGTTCGAACGACAGCCACTGCGGTTCGTCGTATTCATGCATGAAGCGCTGGATTTCCTGGGCGGGGCCGCAACCTATGTTCAGCACGCGGAACGGCCGCTGCGCAACGCGCGCTTCATTGGCCAGCCGGGTCAGATAGTCCACCAGCAGATCGATGCGATTGCGGTGCGCGCGTGCCACGGCCGTCTGCAGGAAGGCCGCGTTGACGATCTGGAAGTACGTGCTCGGGCCCTGGCGGGGATCGTCGAGCATCTGGTTGACCATCTGGTAGTCGCCGGCATAGCCGAGCGGCTTCGTGAAGGTGCGGAAGACGAAGGGCGAGCGCAGCAGCAGCGGATGGAGCGCGGCCTGGGCAAAGGCACGATGTGCCGGCGCCAGTTCTTCGTCGACGAGGCGCGCTTCGCCTTCGAATTCGTCGAAGTAGCGCTTGGTCTTTTCCATCAGCGGCGATGCCAGTTCGAGGAAGAAGTCCTCGCGCAGGCTTTTGCCTTCTTTCGGCATGGTGTCGCCCAGGTCCGCCTGCTCCACCCAGCGCGACATGTCCGAGAGAAACGCCCGGATCTGGTTGACCGCGATCTGGTAGTCGCGGCGGATCTGGAAACGCTCGGTCCAGTCCTGCACGAAGCGGCTGGCTTCTTCTCCCACCGCGCGCGCTTCCAGCGTGCCGCCACTCAGTTCCCGCCACTCGGCGATCAGCGTGACCGAGACAATGGCTGTCAGGCCGGTATTGACCATACTAATGACGACAGCCTTGCCCGAATAGACGTGTTCCACGCCCATCTTGACCGACAGGTCGCTCAGCACCTCGCTGACCTGGACAATCGAGTACGGGTTATAGACTTCCATCACCAGGGACTTTCGCTGGAGATTGATGATCGTGCCCCGTACCTGCTCGCCTTGCGAGTTGAGGAAGCTCACTACCGGATCGATTTGCGTTTTGTAATACACAATATTGCGGCCAGGTAAGTACTACGAGAAGCTGATTTGAAATTTGGTGCGCGATACCCAGGTTAGCCAAGCTAACCTGGCAAGCAGGTCGGCCAGCTCGGTGCCGATGGTTTTCCCTCGTTCAGACGCCGAAGCGTCGCCATCGGTATTGCAGTTGCCGCCCCGGCAACCGGTTTTTTCTGGGCAGGGCACCACTTCTTCCCGAACTGCATCGGTGAGACAGCTTATGCATCTGTCTTACTCGCGTCACCTCGCGACAGCACATGCGCTAACGGCACCACGGTTTCAACGGGACTCGTTAGCTCGGGGGCTGAAGGCTGGTTTCGAAACGAGATGGACCTTTGCGATTGCAGCATTCTACTGATAAAAAAGAATGCTGTCGTCCTGCGAGGGCTTCATCAGTGAGGCTTTCTGGCGGCGCTCGATATTCGGCGTGTGGAAGGCGAAGGCAAGGTAGGGGGCTGCCAGGGCGCCATATTCGGATGGAGTTCGGGAGCGTGCGATTCGAACTGGGTTTTCAGGCCGGGCGCGATCGTGCGGGAAAAGCGGGTGCGATGACGTTCGAGCGGGGCAAGCCCAGGAAGCTTGAGTGTGAGAACCGCGAATTGCGCATCGTTATCGAGAGCCTGCTGCAAGGCAACACTATCTTCATTTCAATAGTGTGTTATCGCAGCAGGTCTTGGGGCGGACACTTTTTCCGCAGACCAACGACATCGCAGAAGATCACCCGAGACGGTAGACCTTCGTCACCGTTCCCCGGAACAACGCTTCCCGATCCTGCACACTCGCCTGCGCGGTCAGGCGCTTGAACGCATTCCAGCCGTTGCTATAAGGATACGAGCCTTTATCGACGGGGAAATTGCTTTCGAACATGCACCGGTCCGCGCCGAAAGCTTCGATGCACGTGTGCATCCATGGTTTCCACGTCTCGGCGAGTTGACCCGATGACGGCGGCCGCTCGCCTTTCTCGAAGTCGAACCCGTTGATCCGCATGCCGAGGCCACCGAGCTTCACGTACACGTTGGGCAACTGCGCCAGCTCGCGCATCGAACGCGACCATGTCTCGAAGACTTCCTTCTGCCTGTCCGCGTAACTGGCGATCCGCACGACACCGCCGCAATGGTTGATGATGAACGGAATGTCGGGATAAGCCTTCGCCAGATCGAACAGCTCGGGCAGCTGAGGAAAGAAGAGCCACGCATCGCAGGAGAGACCCAGTGCCCCGAGTTGCGCCACGCCCGCGCGATAGGCGGGATCGAGCAGCAGTCCGCGCGGCGAGGCCGACAACGGATTCACGAGCGTCGTGTCAGCATCCCATGTCACGAGGTGCCGCACGCCGCGCAGGCGGCCGTCACCGGCCTGAAGCTCCGCTTCGAGAACCTCGCGCACCGCCGCGCCACGGCGAAGGTCCGCATAGCCCACGATACCCTTTGCGACCTGCGGCTTGCTCTTCTGCAACGGCGAGGTGACCTGAGTCACGTATTCGATTTCTCCAACCGGGCGCAACGGTTCCGGGCCCGATTGCCGATAACGCGTGAGTGCCTGCATGTACACCGATGCGGTGATGTTGTGCCCCGATCTCGCGTCCTCGAGATATTCGTCGAGCAGGTAGGTCCATCCCGGACGCTCGTAGAAGTGATGATGTGCGTCGATGATCGGCATGTCCGGTTCGAGCGCGGCTTCGGTGCCCGAAGCGAGCCACGCCGCGCGAACGGGAAGGTAGTTGCTGGTCGTGCTCATGCTATGCGTTTCCTCTTTTGCGAAGCCGTGCCGCGCGTTGACGGCGGGGATCATGATCGATGCGGCCGCCATCCCGAGGAGCCGGCGCCGCCGTGGCGAACGAAGCTGGGTCATCTTCACTTTTCCGTGCTGAAGGCATACAGCGAGAGGGTCAGCAAGGTCGTGACGAACAGCACGATCGACAGACCGATCATGCCGGCCGTGAACGTACCGAAGCTGTCCTTGAGATAACCCACCAGATACGGTCCCGCAAACCCGCCCAGCGCGCCAATCGAATTGATCAGCGCGAGGCCGCCGGCAGCGGCCTGCCCCGAGAGAAACCTGGCCGGCAACGTATAGAAAATCGTGCGGCCCGCGATCGTACCGATGAGCGCCAGCGTGATACCCGTCATGGCGGGCACCAGTTGATGGAAATGGGTCGATACGCCGAGCGCCACGGCCCCGATCAGAAGACCCACCGCCAGATTCGCGACGGGGCCGCCGCGCCGGTCAACGCGCCTCGCCCACCAGAGCAGCGCGATGGTGGCAAAGAAGTACGGTATCGCCGAAGCCCAGCCGGTCTGCGCCACGCTCATGCCGTGCGCCTTGAGCATCTGCGGCAGCCAGATGCCGATGCCGTAGGAGCCCATCGTGAAGCCGAACGAGATCATCGCGAGAATATAAGTGCGTACATCCTTCAACGCGGCGGCGAAATCCTTCTTCTTCCGACTGGCCGAGCCCTCGCGGTCGAAGGCGCTTTGCAGTGCCTGCCGTTCTTCCGGCGACAGCCATGCGGCATCGGCCGGCTTGTTCACGAGCATTTTCAGCACGAGGAAGCCGAGTATGCAGGCGGGCAGACCTTGCGCAATGAACATCCATCTCCAGCCGGCGAGCCCGAGGAAGCCGTCCATGTTGAGCAGCCAGGCAGAGAGCGGCGCGCCGACGAACGATGAAAGCGGCGTGGAGACGGTGAACCACGCGAGCACACGCGTGCGATAACTCGCGGGAAACCAGATGGCCAGAAAGAAGATAACGCCGGGGAAAAAGCCGGCTTCGCCGATACCCAGCAGGAGCCGGGCTGCGTAGAAGCTCATCGGCCCCACCGCGAGCGCCGTGGCCGCCGCAAAAAAGCCCCACGTGATCATGATGCGCGCCAGCCAGCGCCGCGCGCCGAAGCGATACAGCGCGAGATTGCTTGGCACTTCGAAGATACAGTAGCCCGCGAACATGATGCCGGCCCCCCAGCCGAACTGCGTGGCGGTCAGGCCGAGGTCGTGGTTCATGGTCAGCGCGGCGAAGCCAACGCTGGTGCGATCCAGGTAATTGAAGAAGTAGGCGAGCGCGAGAAGCGGAATAAAGCGCCACGCGGCCTTTTTCACCGCCTGCTGTTCAAGCGCGGAATCGGAAGGGCTGTCGGCCGCTATATTCGAGGAAAGGGATGTCATCAATCGTCTCCTGTCGAATCACTGGCCGAGTCGAGCCATGCCGCTTACGCGCGGCACCGTGATTCTCCGTGTGCTGTTCGGGTATCAGGCGCTGGCGGCTTCGTTAGCCGACGGCCTCGTCGTATCGCCGGGCTGCGGGTCCTGACACCTGACGACGCCCGCTTCGGTCAACTGTCTGAGATCTTCCGGCGTGTAGCCGAGCTGCATGAGAAGCGCCCGCGTGTCCTGACCGAGTGAAGGCGGCGCGGCACGCAGTTGCAGCCGTTCCCCACCGAGCGTCAAAGGCAGCAGTGCGGTTTTCGTGGAGACGGGCTGGCCGGCACCGCTGGCGTCGGCCGGCAACGTCACGTCGGCGAGCCCCCCCGTGGCAAGCAGATGGGGGTCGTCAAACAGATCCTGAGGTTTTGTAATCGGCGCATACGGCAATCCGTTGCGTTCGAAGATCGCGCTGATCCCGGCCGCGGTGAAGGCTTCCATATGCTTGCGAAGCTGAGGCATCAACCAGTCGCGCGCCTGCACCCGTTGATTGTTGGTCGCGATGCGCGCGTCGGCCTTCAAGTCCGCGAGGCCGAACGCGTCGCAGAAGATCGCCCATTGCGTATCGGACACGACCGCCAGAAAGATCTGTTCGCCGTCCCTGACCGAAAACACGTCGTAGATGCCCCATGCGGAGATGCGGCTCGGCATCGGCGCGGCGGCTTTTCCGGTCACGGCGAACTGCATCATGTGCTGCGCGACGAGAAACACGTTGTTCTCGAAGAGCGCGCTCTGGACTTCCTGACCCTGTCCGGTGCGCTCGCGTTGAGCGAGCGCCGCCATCGCACCGATCGCGCCGAACATGCCGCCCATGATGTCGTTGACGCTCGTGCCGGCCCGCAACGGGCGGTCTTCCGGGCCCGTCATGTAGGCAAGGCCGCCCATCATCTGCACGACCTCGTCGAGCGCGGTACGGTGATCGTACGGACCGGGCAGGAATCCCTTGTGCGATACATAGACGAGACGCGGATTGAGCCGCGAAAGCGCGGCATAGCCGAGGCCGAGCTTGTCCATCGTGCCGCTCTTGAAGTTCTCGCTGAACACGTCTGCACCGCCAAGCAGCCTGTGCAGAATTTCGAGCCCGCGCGCATCTTTCACGTCGACGGCGATGCTCTTCTTGTTCCGGTTGAAGGTACTGAAGAAGCCGGCTCCGGAACCGCGCAGTACGCGCGTGCTGTCGCCCGCGATCGGTTCGACCTTGATGACTTCCGCGCCCAGGTCGGCGAGTACCATGCCGCAAGTCGGTCCCATCACCATGTGCGTCATCTCGACGACGCGTACGCCGCTATACGGCAGCGCTTGATTCGTTTGCACCTCGCTCATTGCGCCACTCCCAGCAGGCAGCCTTCCGGTTGCGGCGCGCTCGGTACGCGCCCGTCTGAATAGGTGAAACCTTTCGGCAGCCCGGCATCCTGCACATGTCCGTACAACGCTTCTCCCGGCAACGCTTCGGCCAGAATCGCGCGCGCCGCGACGAGTTGGTCGATGTCGACGCCCGTGTCGTAGCCCATGGCTTCCAGCAGAAAAGCCAGATCTTCCGTGACGATGTTGCCGGTGGCCCCCGGCGCATACGGGCAGCCGCCAAGGCCGGCCTGACTCGAATCGATCGTCGTCACGCCGACATCGAGTGCGGCAACCACATTGGCCAGTCCCTGGCCGCGCGTGTTATGGAAGTGAGCGCCGCCCGCCTTGTCGCCGAATTCGGATTGCAGCCGGCGGAACAGACGGCGAACCTGTGCCGGATTGGCGTAGCCGCTGGTATCGGAAAGACCGATCTCGTCCACGCCGCATTCGGCCATCGCGGCGCACATGCGCATCGTCTCGTCGTCGGTGACCGTGCCGGCGATCGTGCAGCCAAATGCGACCGACACCCCCGCTTCGATCTGCACGCCGGGAAACTGCTCGTTGCGCAATGCCACGATGTTACGAACCTCTTCGATCATCTGCGTCGTCGTCTTGCGGATATTGGCCATCGAGTGCTCGTTGGTCACCGAGACCGGCAGCGTCACCTTGTGCACGCCGGCTTCGAAGGCGCTCTGGGCGCCGCGCAGATTCGGTGCGAGGACCGCGACGTGCAGCCCCGGAATCGACAGCGCATGCGCCACGACCTCGCGGATGTCGGCCATTTGTGGCAGCAGCTTCGGCGGCACGAACGAGCCCACCTCGATTTCCTTGAGCCCGGCGGCGGCCAGCGCGGAGATCCAGCGCAGCTTGGCCGCTGTCGGCATGACGCTTTTGATGCTTTGCAGGCCATCGCGCGGCCCGACTTCACTGATCAATACCTTGGGATTCGGCGTACTCATCACTGGCTCCTTGGTTCTATTAGATAGACCTGTGTTCTGTGTGAAAGAACTATAGGCGCGTGTCGTGGGCCGGTTAAGAGGGGTAAACCCCAAATTTTGAAAATAATAGAACTTGAGTTCTGTCAAGTAGAACTGTAAAGTTCAGGCGACGATCAGGGGGAAACATGTCTATCAATGCGCTTTCGACGGTGGAGCCGTCGGCCGACGCGTCAGAAACGTCGAGTGGTGTTGCGGTCCTGGATCGGGCATTTGCGATCCTCAACGCCTTTGGACCGACCGATGACCGGCTGACGCTCACGGAACTTTCGCGCCGAACCGGCTTGTACAAGAGCACGGTTTTGCGGTTGCTCGGTGCTCTGGAGCATGGCGGATTCATCCGGAAGCTGAATGACGGGCAGTACGCAATCGGCCATCAACCGTTGCGTCTCGCCACGCTTTATCAGCGGTCTTTTCAGGTTGGTCCGGTTGTCGAGCCGATTCTTCAGCAGTTGAGCCGGGATCAGGGCGAGACGGCTTCTTTTTACGTGCGGCAGGGCGACCAGAGGCTGGTGCTCTACCGGGTGGAGCCGTCGAGGAGTGTTCGGGTTGCGATACGTGTCGGCGAGGAGTTCGCGATCGACAAGGGCGCGTCCGGCAAAGTACTGCTCGCGTTCACCGAATCATTGGACCCGCGCTGGGATGATGTGCGCGAACAGCTTTGGGCCGTCTCGTACGGCGAACGCGATCCTGAAACGGCCTCGGCATCGGTGCCGGTGTTTGATTCGACGGGGCAACTGGTGGGGGCGCTGACTTTATCCGGGCCTAAGGGCAGATTCGATGTTCCTGCCGTCATGAAGGTGGCCTTGATGGCTTTGCTCGACAGCGCGAAGCGTGCGACAACTGCATTGGGCGGCAGGGGCGCGAAATACGATGCGAGCATCGACAGGTTCGCTCATGACGATCATGACGACTCTGTTGAAGGTAAAAGCCGGGATGCCGATGTCGGTGGTAAGCGGCGGCTGAACGACGGCTCTGCTCAATAGCGGTCGAGAGCGTTATCTCATCCAGGAAACCGGCATGGGTTTCAGAGAGATCGAGTTTCTTCTCTCGACCGCTGCGTCCCGGTTTCCCGATTCTCCGCCACGGCTCGGCGAACCGCTTCCAGAAAATCGGGGCGTGCTTCAGAGGTGGGGACTTCAGCGAACTTGCGCGGAGTCCTCGCGTGGGGTTTCAGCGTCAGACCGTGGAGCTTTTGTGGGGCAGTCATGTTTCGTCTCCGGCATCGACGACAGTCAATTTGAACGGCGGACTTAATCTTGCGTCGGGTTTCCGAAACTCATGTTTTTGGATCTTTGCGCAACAGGGCGCTTTGTACGCCGTGCGTCATGTTTCTCCAGGCTTCGTCGGCGCTTTGCTGAGCCGATTTCACGGTATCTTCGACCCGTCGCTTACTCTTCGCCTTCGGATCTGGCGAAAACGCTGAAGTCAGACCGGAAAGGGTTCGTCGGATGGTTTTGGCGACCATGGCTCACTCCGCGTGTTGTCAGCATGGCAAGTCTAGGCCTTTATGTGAGGCTCGCGTTACTGTACTTTTGAACATTACCCTGATGAGCCCATGTACATGTCGTGTTTCCATCGCGCAGACTGACTATCCTCTGCTCAACTGATCGTCTCTTTGTTCGCCAACGGCGATGTTCCACCGGCGTAGATGCTGCTTGTCTGACTTTGAGGAGATTGTCATGATGCAAATGCTCATAGTCAGAGATGTGCGGTTAGAGGGCTCGAAGCCCAAGGGTAATGAGGTTCTCGAGGTTGACGCTAATACGCCGATAAGCTGGCCAATCTCCAGGATACTCAGCAGGGCAAAATTTTATAACTCTTGGTATGTGTGGCTGAAGATTCTCGCTCATGACTATGAAACGCCAGGGCTGCCTCTCGCGACGGGATTTTCTACGTGGAGGGAATCAACGGAAGGCAATAGTCAAGGAGGCTATGGCATCCAGTTCTGCAATGAAGGATTGAATTTGTATACCATCCAGAAGTTCAGCGTGCTTTTTGAATGGCTTGACTGGACTGATCTTTACTCCTGCGGGGCGGCCTTCATCACACCTCGCCATGAAGGCCGCTACGGCGATGGCAATACATTGTGTTCGAGGCTAGCTCAGACACTCGGCTCACCTGTCCGGGCATCAACGTCGGCACAGCATTACGACCAGAAAGGAATGGACTTCGGTGCTTGGGAGGGGACCGTTCTGACATATGGGCCCAAAGGTAATGTTATAAATCTTGAGTACAATCCGAAGACTTGAATAAGGAATACGAGACCGGCCCGGCAAATTCTCCGCGCGTCGCCGAAGATGTATTGCCTTGCTCACCCGTGGGGGCCTCATGGTATGAGCGAGGCATGGCAGATGGACCGGTCAGTCGTCGCGTTTCTCGTAGATCTCGTACTCGACGCCATTCGTCACCTCTGTACCGGGCTCCGCCGGATACACCGTGCCGAACAGGTAGTTCAGTGCCGAGCTGACCGACTTATCGCCAGCGAGCCGATCGTAGACAAACATGCCATAGTTCGGCTCCAGCAGGATGAACAAATCCCTCGGGTGCCAGTGGATGGCGGCGGCGTGCCCGGAGTTGTCCCCGGCTTTCCGCATGCCGAATCCGACTATCATCGCACGGCCGTTCGAGAAGTCCGTCGGTGCCGGGTCCGTTACCGCTTCGATTGCGGCTGACAGCGAACCGTACTGCGTTTTCGGGCTCGACTTCAGCAGCGCGATGCCACTGAAGCTCCTCTTCTTCGGGAGCTTCGCGTCCATGTGTGCCGTGAAGAGTGCGAAGCTGTTCTGGTCGATGTCCTGGCGGCTCGGCGCAGTTGCTCTTACCGGCGCCTGCAGCGCCCTGTATCTATCCTCGACCTTCGGATAAAGTCCGCCGATCTGACGCACGGAGAGTTCCGTCGGCGGGTTTTGCAGTTGCGAAAAGATCCGCTGCAGCTTGTCGCCGTAGTCGATCCTCACGACGTGTGCCTCACCGAACCGCAGGTGGCGGTTGTAGTCGTCAACCAGCTTCGAGTGCACGTCGAGCAGGAATCTCTTCGCTCTGACGTACCTCTCGTAAGCCTGATCGTAATCGGCCCGGTTGCGATCAATCAGCGCATTGTTGACTGCAATGTTGCGGTCGCTGATCGCGTTGAAGCTGGCCCATGCATACCCCTGCCGCTTGGCCTGCTCCTGCATCCGCGCGTAGTGGTCGTAGCCTTCCTCGGCGTTACGCTCCAGGTTGGGGCCGAAGCACGGCCGCCTGTTGATGTCCATGCAGAACTGACCCACTGAGAGCCGTAATTTTCATTGAATTTTGACCCACGTGATTGAATGTCCTGCTCAATCTTTGAGCAGGGGATAC
>Ga0153988_1000024_pt1 | contig 28382 bp, 19 predicted proteins | sample TSNC072MetaG_FD_104742 | JGI IMG/M metagenome (GOLD analysis project Ga0153988, IMG submission 104742) | Attine ant fungus gardens microbial communities from North Carolina, USA - TSNC072 MetaG | ecosystem: Host-associated > Fungi > Mycelium > Unclassified | place: USA: North Carolina, Jones...
CCCGAAAACGGGCCGCTGAGGCCCGTCAGTGCTCGCTCCTCATGGATTCCCCTAATGCGCCGTGCGCGCCGCGCGACCGTAAACCTTGGATGCGGCGAAGTGTAAGTCGCGCGCAACAACCGGTGACCGGCTGGCGTTCGACGCTCGTCGACCGGTCACGCGGCGGCGCGTGCGCTTGCCAACCTGTCTCGTCGCGATGAAGCAAGACGTTCCGGAGATCCAATGCTAAACAACATCACCATTCGTGGCGGCCTGACGCTCGTGATTAGCGTATTCGTCGCTTTTCTGCTGACCGTGATCGCCGTCGGCTACGGCGCGCTCAGGCTTGCCAACAACAGTCTCGACGACACCCAGCGCAGCGAGATCGCGCTTTCGCATCTGAAGGCGAGTTCGGAGAAGCTTCTGCAGGTGCAGCTCGCGTTGGGCACCTATCAAACGCTTTTCAGCGTCGGCAAGCAGACCGACGATCTGCTGCCCGCCGCGCACAAGGTGCTGGTCGAGTCGAACAACGACTTCCGCAACTATATGGCAGGACCGTTCGCGAGCGACGCCGAGCGCAAGCTCGCGCAAAGCGTCGGCGAGACGCGCGCCGCGCTCGTCGACAAGGCGATCGAACCCGAGTTCAAGGCGCTGACCGACTTCGACTTCAACACGTTCCGCAACATTCAGGGCGATACCGCGAACAGCTACTACGCGACCTATTCGAAGGCGATCGACGCGCTCGAAAACGCGCAGGTCGACAATCAGCATCGGCAGGCCGCGACCGGCGTGCAGCGTTTCCGGCTGGCGACGGCGCTGTTCGCCGCCATCGGCGTGATCGCACTGGTGATCGCCGTGGGCGCGCGCATCGCGCTGTCGGCGGCGCTGATCAAGCCGGTCAACGTGACGGTCAGGCACTTCGAGCGCATTGCGGCCGGCGATCTGAGCAGCACGATCAAGGTGCGTTCGCGCAACGAGATGGGCCAGTTGCTCGTCGCGTTGACGCGGATGCGCGACGGCCTCGTCGAAACCGTCGCGAAGGTGCGCGGCAGCACGAGCGCGATCACCCGGGGCGCGAACGAGATCGCCTCGGGTAACGCGGACCTGTCCGCGCGCACCGAGCAGCAGGCGGCCGCGTTGCAGCAGACCGCGGCGAGCATGGAGCAGCTCTCGGCGACCGTGAAGCAGAACGCCGATAACGCGAGGCAGGCGAACCGTCTCGCGCACGGCGCACTCGATACGGTCACGCGCGGCGGCAAGGTGGTGTCGCGCGTGACGGAGACGATGGATGGCATCAGCGCATCGTCGCGCAAGGTCACGGAGATCATCGGCATGATCGAGGGCATCGCGTTCCAGACCAACATCCTCGCGCTGAACGCGGCCGTGGAGGCCGCGCGCGCAGGCGAGCAGGGGCGCGGTTTCGCGGTGGTGGCGTCCGAGGTGCGCAGTCTCGCGCAGCGCTCGGGCGCGGCGGCCAAGGAGATCAAGGAACTGATCGGCGAATCGGCGGCCAAGGTCGGCGAGGGCGCGACGCTGGTGTCGGATGCGCAGAAGACGATTCATGAAGCGATGAGCGCGGTCGAGCGCGTGACCGGCGTGATGAACGAGATCGAGGCGTCGGCGCTCGAGCAGAGCGACGGCATCGAACAGGTCAACAAGGCGGTCTCGCAGATCGACGAGGTCACGCAGCACAACGCGGCGCTCGTCGAGCAGGCGGCGGCCGCGGCGAAGTCGCTGGAAGAGCAGGCGATCGTCCTGAAGGAAGCGATTGCGGTGTTCCGCCTCGACGCAGACGAAGCGATGAGCCATGACGCGACGGTCTAGCCGGTCCTGGCTCTAAGCGCCGGGCGGCAGAGCGGTCAAATATCCGACGATTGCGCGGAACGGTTCTCGCAGGGCTCAAGCGGGCTCAAGCGGGTTCAAGCGGGTTCTGTGGGCGAGGCGGTCACCGCTCTGCCGTACTATTTTCTTTATCGCCGGGACCGCGTGTTCGCAGCCTATCGCGCACCGATAGCACACCTATAGCGCGGCCGAGGTTTCGTTTGCGTTAATTGCCTGATCGGCATTCAGCCAATCGGCTTCCGCCAGCCACGGTCGGCTTTTCTCGAATGCATACCGATTATGTTCGGTAATGCTGCGTTGATTTCTTCTCCATAGCCGCATCGAAATGCACGCCGGTTTAATTCGCGGCGGTAATTCACATTGTGTTGTGCAGCGCACGGATCGCGCGGAGATCGAATCGTAATCTACCTGCTAACGGAAGCGCGGGCGCGAGCGGTCAGGAGCGACCCGACGCATGCATCAGGCTTGTCGTCATTCGACCCGGATTTCACGGGGACCGCGTGAAACGAAGAACCCATCTCTTCTGCCTGAGGTTGACCGATCGGTGCGAGCGTATGCCAGATTCGAGTATGCATTCGCGACCCATCTTCCAACCGCCGCAGTGGAGATAACGACAATAACGTAAGTCCGTAAAGACAAAAACGATGCTCGAAGTCCGGACAGACGGGGCGGCGGGCGTTGAGAGAGCGGTCATGATCGCGGGCTTCTGGCTGCTCGGGCATGTCTTCCTATCGTTAGTTTCAGCCGTTGATAATAGGAAACAACTATGAACATCAGATATCCCGTCTACGCTCCGTACCTCAATGGTCGAGAGAAGGCGCTGGTGATGGACTGTCTCGACTCGACGTGGATTTCGTCGAAGGGCAAATACGTCGGGCAGTTCGAGGCAATGTTCGGCGCGTGGCTCGGTGTACAGCATGCGATTACCGTCAGCAATGGCACAGTCGCGCTGCACGTTGCGCTGGCCGCATTAGGCATTGGGCCGGGTGACGAAGTACTGGTTCCGACCTTGACCTACATTGCGTCCGCGAATGCGGTGAAATACACCGGCGCGGACGTGGTGTTCGTCGACAGCGAGCGCGCGTACTGGCAGATCGACATTGAAGATGCCGAGCGCAAGATCACCAGCCGAACCAAAGCGATCATGGTGGTGCATCTCTATGGCCAGGCGACCGACATGGATGCGGTCATGGCGCTCGCGAAAAAGTACTCGCTGTATGTGATCGAAGACTGTGCCGAAGCCATCGGCACGCGGTTCGACGGCAAGCACGTCGGCACGATCGGCGATATCGGCAGCTTCAGCTTTTTCGGCAACAAGACGATTACGACCGGCGAAGGCGGCATGGTGGTCACCAACAACGCCGAACTCGACCGGAAAATCCGCCATCTGCGCAGCCAGGGCGTAAGCAGCGAGCGCGAGTACTGGCACGACGCGATCGGCTTCAACTATCGGATGACGAATCTGGCCGCGGCGATCGGCTGCGCGCAGATGGAATCCGTCGACGACCTGATCGCGAAGAAGCGGCAAATCGCCGAATGGTATCGGCAGGGCCTCGCCGGCTTGCCCTTGCAGGTGCACAGCACCCATCCGCGTACGCTGCACAGCTACTGGATGGTCTCCATACTCGTCGACGACGCCGGCGACCGCGACGCGTTGCGCGACGCGCTCCGGGCCGACGGTATCGAAACCCGTCCAGTCTTCTATCCGGTCCATCAAATGTCGATGTACACAGCGCCTGGCCAGTATTTTCCGGTTGCCGACGAGATCGGGAGCCGCGGCATCAACTTGCCGAGCTATCCGGCGTTGATGCGCGACGACATCACGTTTATCTGCGACCGTGTGCGCGACTTCCTGGTCAGACAGGAAGCGAAAATGGAGACGTCGATGGAAATAAAAGGCTGAAAAGCCGCTTGCGAGCGGTGGCTTTCGTTGCGGCTTTCGTTATGACGTTAACGCATCGAGACAAGCCGGTCGCACGCCGCGCGGATTTCGCATGAATCAGGCCATCGAAGTGGCGGTGCCACGAACTCGATGTCATCCGTTTTATTAATGCATTTGATTGCGGTCTGGTTTCGAAGAAGTGGCTTCAGGCGAGTAATAGACGGACGGATAAGCGGGTTGCGGGGCGGTGAATTCGACTCGATTGCCAAGCATTCCTTATCTGTTAGCCGATTGCTGACTGAAGAGCGCTGTCTTTTTGTAACTGGTTCACATGGCCGCTCTATTGCCGAGAAAGGACAAATCATGGCCCACTTTATTGCCCGCTCCCGCGCACCCCTGCGGCTTGGACTGGCCGGCGGCGGAACTGACGTCTCCCCTTACTCCGACCGGTTCGGCGGACTAACGCTCAACGTGACTATCGACAGGTTTGCCTATGCGTCGATCGTGCCGCGCGACGACGCGCGCATCGAACTGACCGCCGCGGATACGCAGGTGCGCTGGATCGGAGAGATCTCTCCCGAACTGCCGCCCATCAAGGGCCTGGGCTTGCATGTCGGCGTGTACAACCGGATCGTCAAGCAATTCAATGGCGGGCATCCGCTGGCCGTATCGATTACCACGCATTCCGAAGCGCCCCCGGGGTCCGGATTGGGCTCGTCGTCGACCGTGGTGGTGGCGCTCGTGGAAGCGTTCTGCGAGCTGCTTTCGCTGCCGCTCGGCGAATACGACGTCGCGAAACTCGCTCACGACATCGAGCGGGTCGATCTGGCGCTCGCGGGCGGCAAGCAGGACCAGTATGCGGCGACCTTTGGCGGTCTGAACTTCATGGAGTTTTACGGCGACAAGGTCATCGTGAATCCGCTGCGGATCAAGCAGGATACGAAGGCCGAGCTGGAAGCGTCGCTCGTGCTGTTTTACACCGGCGTATCGCGCGAATCGGCCAATATCATCAAGGAGCAGAGCAACAACGTCACCGAAAATCTGACCGATCCGCTGGCCGCGCTTCACGAGGTCAAGGCGGAAGCGACCAGAATGAAGGAAGCGGTGTTGCGCGCCGACTTTGCCGGCATCGCTGCCTCGATGAGCGACTCGTGGGAAGCGAAAAAGCGCATGGCCAAAGGCATTTCCAATCCGTCGATCGACGAGTTGTGGCGAGTCGCCACCAACGCGGGTGCGAAGGCCGGCAAGGTCTCGGGCGCGGGCGGCGGCGGCTTCATGATGTTCATCGTCGACCCGATCGATCGTCCGGCCGTGACGCGTGCGCTTGCCAGCCGCGAGGGGCAGGTCATGTCCTGCACGTTTACCGAAAGCGGCGCCCAATCCTGGAGAGTATCGTGAGCATTTCCGTCACCAACGAGATCGAAAAGACCGTCGCGGTTCTGAGCGCGCTTGCCAACAGTCCACAGGTGATCGGGAACGTCGAAGCTCTCGCACAGCAGGTCACGAAAGCGCTGCGCGCCGGCAACAAGGTATTGCTCGCCGGCAACGGCGGCAGCGCGGCCGACGCGCAGCATATCGCCGGCGAATTCGTCAGCCGATTCAATTTCGACCGGCCGGGATTGGCTGCGTTTGCGTTGACCGTCGATACTTCCGTGATGACGGCGATCGGCAACGACTACGGCTATGAAAAGCTGTTCGCGCGGCAGATCGAAGCGGTTGCCCGCCCCGGCGACATCTTCTGGGCGTATTCGACATCGGGCCGCTCGCCGAACATTCTGCATGCGCTCGACGTTGCGAAGGAACGCGACATGTTCTGCGTCGGCTTCACGGGCAGCCATCCCGAGGGCGCGGCGATGATGCGCGCGCGCACCGACCTGTGTATCGAGATTCCGTCGACGTCCACGCCGAAGATTCAGGAAGGCCATCTGGTGTGCGGCCATATCGTGTGCGGCATCGTCGAAGAAAACATCTTCGCGTCATGAGCACGATGCTGCCGTGCCTGATCCTCGCGGGCGGTCTGGGTACGCGATTACGGCCGGTGCTTGGCGAAGGCCTGCCTAAAGCGATGGCCAGCGTGGGTGGCCAGCCGTTTCTCGCCTGGCTGCTGCGCTGGCTCGAGCAGCAGCGGGTGACCGACGTCGTGCTGTCTCTCGGTTATGGATGCGGCGAGATCACCGGCTGGCTCGCGCGGCAGTCGCTGGGATTGTCCGTGACGGTGATCGAAGAGGACAAGCCGCTCGGCACGGGCGGCGCGATCATGCATGCATTGCGCCGCTACGGCGCACCCCGGATGATCGTGCTGAACGGCGACACGATCACAGACCTGGACCTGTCCGGCTTTGCCGGCTTTTTCAACGCCGCGGGTGCCGATCTCGCCATCGCCGCGACCCGCATGCCCGATGCATCGCGTTATGGAGCGCTCGAATTCGACGCCGGCTCGAAGCGCCTGATCGCGTTCGAAGAAAAGCGGCCCGTGCAGGCGCCGGGGTTCATTAATGCCGGCGTGTACGCGGTCGATGTGGTGCGCCTGCTCGGATTCGAATTGCCCGAACGGTTTTCATTCGAAGACGATTTCCTGCGCCGCCAGATCGACGCTCTCGATATCCGGGTCTTTCCCGAGATCACCGAGTTCATCGATATCGGCATTCCGTCGGACTATGCGCGAGCCCAGCACGTAGTACCGCTTATGTGTGAACAATCCGCCCATGACTCGTAAAGCGCTGTTTCTCGATAGAGATGGGGTCGTCAATATCGACGTCGGGTATCTGCACGAGCCGGGAGCATGCGTGTTCCTCGAAGACATCTTCGAACTCGTGAGGATGGCGAATCACGCGGGCTATGTCGTGGTGCTCGTTACGAATCAGGCGGGCATTGGGCGCGGCTATTACTCGGTCGATCAGTTTCAGGCGTTCACCGACTGGATGCTCGGCGAATTCCAGAGCAGGGGCGCGCGCATCGACCGGGTTTACTACTGCCCGCACCATCCGGAGTTCGGCATCGGCGAGTACCGGCAGGCCTGTGCTTGCCGCAAGCCGCAACCCGGCATGTTCGAACAGGCGCGCGCGGACTTCGATCTGGACATGGCGGGGTCGCTGATGATCGGCGACAAACCGTCGGATTTGCAGGCCGCGTCGCGAGCCGACGTTGCGCATCGTTTCCTGCTGGCGCCGGCAGGCGAGTATGAGCACGAGTTGAGCGCGTCGCTTTGCTCACGCATCGACGGCCTGTCCGAACTGTTCGACTGGTTCGGGCAGGAGCGGTTATGCGAGCCGCAGTGTCAGGTGGACGTTGTTGCAGACGCTATTCCGGCCGCCCGACCCTGATCGGCGCCGATACGACATTCTTGAAGAAGGGCTTGCCGACCGCCTTCAGATAGAGCGTGCCGGAAGTGTTCGCGGGCAACGCGATTGCGGACGTCGCCGGTGCGTACCGGCTGATCAGACGAAAGTCGCCGCCCGCCAACGCCTGATAGAGCTCGAGGTGATCGACGGTCGCGGCATGGGTCAGTTCGACGGCGAGCGTATTGCCGGAAAGATGTGTCTGCAGCGTGACGCAGTTGTCGATCCCGGACTCCAGCGCCGTGCCTTCCTCGTAGTCGTTCCAGGTGATCAGTTGAAGGAACGGCAACTGGTTGGTCGCGCCGTACTCCTGGTTGACGAGAGCGAAGGTCTCAAGCCAGGTATCGCCACAGGCTTGTGGCATGTAATGCTTTTCGTTGGGTTTTGCCCACGCGGCCAGCAGATCGTCGAAGCCCTTGAAAACACCGCCGGTTGCGATCTTCGCGGGCTCCGTGTGCGCATATCGATAGAACTCCTTCAACTGCGATAAATCCGCGCTGCCGATTTTCCGCGACGCGAGGCCAGGGGCGACCCACGCGAAGGCGCCCGCGCTGTCGTCCCGATCGAAGCCCTGCTTGTGGATGTGAACCCAGGCTATCTCGGGATGCGCGGCCTGAATGCGCGACCAGTCGACTTTGCCGGCCCAGTCGAGGCCGAATTCGTAGACCACCGGATGGCCGTCATACCTGAGATATTGTCGGGACGAAAAGTAGGCGCGGGACAAATAATCAAGCTGGGAAAGGACGGTCTGAGTCACGTCGCAGCCCTTGCAATGATTGAAGTTGTAGGTCCCTGCGTCGACCATGATCGAGAACGACATGTCGGGGAATTTCGCCAGTTCCGGCATCGATTTGCGCCATGCGACATCGATCGGCTCGGGCTGGCCGTTGGCATCGTGCTGACCGTACCAGTCGACGATCACGCCGTCGACACCGCGCGCGTGCATGTCCTTGAAGGTGCGCAACGCCTGCGCCGGATCGTCCGAGCGATAGCCGACTGCGACGCCGCGCGATTCGGGGTTGAACCACCACGGCAAATAGTGCGCAAGCACCTTGGTCGTGTGCCCCGGATAAAGCAGCGTATGAATATTGACGTCGGAAACCGAGGTCGATCCGCCGAGATTACCGTTGCGCGTCGCCTCGAAAGTATGACTTGCCGACGTATTGGGCGGGGCCAGATTCGGCGGCGGCTCTTCGCAATGTGCTGTGAGGGCTACCGCACTGAAACAGAGGGTTAACGCGGGCAGTATCCGTTTAACTGTTCTCATAACCGATCGCGTGGACACGAAGCCTGTATTGATGAGTTATCCGCTGACGTTGGCATTCTAGTCCAGTAGGACCTCTTACTGTCAGTTCTATCTTCCGGACGCATCGGCACGCAAGCCCTGGTGTCCCGGGCACCACCAGGCGCCAGAACAGCGTCTTCAATCTTTGGAGTTTGCATATGCGTAACGATGTCGGTCGCGAACGAAGCCCCGCTATTGTTCAGGATGTGTCGGCACTCCCGGTGTTCGATCTGCTGGAAAACGTCCTGAATTATCGTCGTCTGTTTTTCAGCGTCCTTTTATCGGGGATACTGCTGGGATGCCTCTACGCGTTGTTCGCCACGCCGATGTATTCGGCCAACGCGTTTATCCAGATTGAGGACAAGAAGAGCAGTGCGCTGGGCTCATTGTCCACGGTGACGCGCGCGCTCGATGTCAATGGTTCTCCGATTCTCGGCGAGATCGACGTCGCGCGTTCGCGCACGGTCGTCGCGCAGGCCGTCGATGCGGCCGCCGCCCAGACGACCGTCACGGTCAAGAACACGTTCCCGGTTTTGGGCCGCTGGCTCGCCACGGTCCTGCCGCGGGACCCGGACGGACTCGCACGCGCACCGCTCGGCATGACGCACTGGGCATGGGGCGGCGAAAATCTGACAGTCGGCACATTCGATGTTCCCGCAACCCAGATGGGCAAGCGGTACGTGCTCGCGTACGAGGCCGATGGCAAATGGACGTTGCAGGATCGTAACGGCAACGACGTGCTGAGCGGAAAGGTCGGCGAACTCGCCGTCTCGGGCGACTACCGGCTGCTCCTGAAGGCGGTGGCGGCGCGCCCCGGCACCGAATTCGTTCTCGTCAGGCATGCGACGCAGGCTACGGTCGACCGGATCATCAAGAAGCTCAACGTGGCCGAGACCAAGCGGGAATCGGGCGTCTTCGAACTGGAATACAACGAAGACAATCCGTTCTATGCGGCACGCCTCGTCAACGCGATTGCCGACGCGTATCTGACGAACAACGTCACGCGCCGCGCCCAGGAGTCGGAACGCAGTCTGAGCTTCCTGAACTCGCAGATCCCGATTGTGCGCGCGCGGCTGCAAAAAGCGGAAGAGGCGTTCAACACGTTTCGTCTGCGCGAAGGCAGCATCGACGTGAACGGCGAAATCAAGGTATTGCTCGACCAGTCCGCCGCGATCGAGAAAGCCAGGCTGGAAACCAACCTGACTTACCAGGACATGCGCTCCAAGTATCAGCTCGGTCAGCCGCCGCTAGATGCCGTGCTCGGCAAGCTCAAGCAGCTCGACGTCGCATCGCATCAGCTGTCCGAGCGCATTGCGCAACTGCCCGGCTTGCAGCAGGAATACCTGCGGCTCTCGCGCGATGTCGATGTCGAGAACCAGCTCTATGTGGGCCTCATGAATAACGCACAGCAGTTGCAGATCGCGACTGCGAGCAATGGCGGCAACGCGTCGATCGTGGATTACGCGGAAGTGGCGGAAAAGCCGAGCCGTCCGAATGCGATGCTCGCCATCGTGCTGGGTGGCGTGGCGGGTACGTTGTTCGGCTTCCTTGCCACGCAGCTCAAGGCACTTGGCGCGGGCCGGATTCGTGATCCGAAGCGGCTGGAAGCGGTCGTCGGTGTCGATACGCTCGGTATCCTGCCGATCTCGCCGGCCCAGCAGATTGCGGCAGGCAAGCCGGAACATACCTTCCTGATCAGCGCGGAAGAAACGGAAACGCCGATCATCGAAGCGATGGAAAGCCTCGCGCTGGCCGTGCAATGCTCGCTTGCCGAGAAGGGTGACGGCAAGGTCGTGCTGATCACGTCGGCGGTGCCGAACCAGGGCAAGTCGTTGATCTCGGCCAACCTCGCCTATCTGCTGGCCGAAAAGGGACTCAAGACCTTGCTGCTGGATGCGGATATGCGCAAGTCCAAGGTCCATCGCTATCTTTCCTGCGATACCAGCGACGGCTTGTCCGGGGTTCTCGAGGGCGAGTTCGATCCGGCCGAGGTGATCGCGAGGCCGACCGACAATTTCCACGCGCTGCCGGCAGGCAAGAAAACGAGCAAGGCGGCCAAGCTGTTGAGCGCCGACAACTTCGGACCGGTGATCGCGTCGCTGCGGGAAGAATACGACGTCGTGATCGTCGACTCTCCGCCGGTGCTGCCGGTACTCGATGCGGCGGCACTGTCGAGATTCGCGGACATGACGCTGTTCGTCGCGCGCCACGGAGAAGTGAGCTATGCCGAGGTCGCAGAATCGATGTCGCGGCTCGGGAAGGTCGGCACGACAGTCGACGGCCTCGTATTCAATGGCTTTGTCCCCTCACCGCTGCGTTACGGGTATTACTCGAATGCCTACCGATACATGTCTGAGCAGAACTGAATAGTTTCCACTGGCCGTGCCTGATCGCGGGACCGCGCTTTCAGGCTGCGGACGGCCAGCACACATCTGCGGAATCAAACAACGGACAGGCCATGCACATGCAACAGGCTAGCGAGCCGACCATTTCCCTGACCCATCTGATCGTTCCGGTCGTGGCACTCATCGCCTTGCTGTTCAATACGGCGCTGCCATCGCTCGGCTACGCGCAGGCGAGCGCGACATGGACCTTCGTGCTGGCGGCGCTCGCGGTCATCTATCTGGTCGCGACGCGCCCGCTGTTTTCGGTGTCGATGCTCTATTTCATGATGATCGGCATGACCGCGTTCGTCGCCGGCATCGGCATCGAGGCGGGCGGTCTGATGATCGAAACGGCGGTCCGGGGCGAACCGAACGGCGCGTTTAGCCGGCTTCTGATTTTCTATGTCGTATTCGTCAGTTGTGCACTCTACGGTTTCGATCGCTTTCTGAACATTCGCGCGCCGAGCGTGCCGGTCGCGCTGATCGCCGTCGACTCGCGCAGCGTCATGCTCGGATTCTCGCTGGCGCTCGCGATTATCGGCGCCGGCGTGGCAGCCGGGCTGACGCAAGGTTTTGCGCTGATCAATGGCGTGAACCGGTACACCATCCGGAACGACAGTACCGGGACCGACAGTGTGCTGTTCAACACGTTCCTGAACAACCAGACCTTTCTCGCCCTGATTCTCGGCGCGCTCGCCACCAGCCGGAACCCGCTCGTCAGATGGTTTTCGGTCGCGCTGATCGTCGTGACGACAGGCCTCTACATTCTTCACGGCGAGCAGTTCATGTCCGTGCTGCACTTCGGGCTGTCGGTACTCGCCCCGGTCATCGCGGTGCTGCTGATGAGAGGCAAGCCGGTCCTGCGGTATATGGCGATTGGCGGCGGTGTCGCGCTGATCATCGGTATCGCTTCGGTATTTTCCGCGTATCAGGGGCAGGGGCTCGACGTCAAAACCACGATAACGGACCGTTCGCTATTGCAAGGACAGGTCTGGTACGTGGTCGACTACGACGCGCATCTGTTTACCGCGCCTGCGTTGGGCGGAGCGCCGGCTTTCCGACGCTTCGCCGAGTCGCTGCTGTCGCTGACCCAACCCGGCTTCGACGACGCCATCGGCTTCAGCGGCCTGCGCGATGTGATGGTCGCCTACGGCGAGCCGCATCTGATTTCCACCTATATCAAAGACGACATCACGTTCACGATGGGGCAGATGGCGGTCCCCGTCTTCTGGTTCGGTCTTGCCGGTGGCGCGTTGTTCGTTGCATTCACGGGCGTGATATACGGGGCGCTTTGCGCATTGCAGATCGTGTTCGCGCTGCGTGGCGGTGTGGTCATGCTCTGGCTGATCGTCAAGCTGCTGAGCTACGCGACCTCTGCGGTCCAGCAAGGCGAGTATTGGTCTTTCTTCGGTCTTCGCACGCTGCTATATGTGGCGATGGCGTTCCTCTGGTGGAGGCTGGTTGATTCGCGGGCCGCGCCGCTCAAACTGAAACGGCTGGTGGCACAGTGAAATCTTTTCGAACCCTGCTGTTTTCATCGCTGTCCGGCGTCGTATGCGAAAAGGCGATCGGCGCGCTCGCGGCAGTCGCGAGCAATCACCTGTTCGCCACGCTGTACGGTGCCCGTTTTTTCGGCGAATTGCAGTTTGCCTTGTCGCTCGCGTATGTCGTCAGTAGCGCTGCATTGATCTTCAGCGCCCAGGCTGTATCGCCGATCTTCGGCCGACATCCGCGACTGCGGCACCTCGTGTTCTATCGCGCGTTCCGCTTGCGCCTGGGCTCTACGCTTAGCGTGACGCTGCTGTTTCTGGTTATCGTCGCCTTGCTGACGCAGTCCTCGAACAACGCGCTGATGCTGGTCGCCGGACTCGTGATGCTGTGCGAGCCCATCGCGCTCGGCTCGCTGATGGCCTACGCGGAAACCAAGCCGTGGGTCATCACGCGGGCGAAAGCCTACGCGAGCGGCGTACGGGTGCTGTGGCTGCTGGGCGCCGCTCACGCGTCGGTCGGCGCGGTCATCGCGTCGTTCGCCTGGCCGCTCGAAGCCTACGTGGCGGCGGCCGCGCCGTTCACCCGTTATCGGACGCTCGCATTCAATCGGCCGCCGTCCCTGCATGGCTCGGAAACGGTCAAGCGAACACTCATCGTTCGCGGACTCCGGATGTGGCCCGCGATTGCCGCGAGCGTGCTGGTGTTGCGAATGGACCGCCTGTTGCTCGGCACGCTGATGTCGAAGACGGACCTGGGCATCTATGCGGCCGCGGCGTCGCTCGTCGAGCAGTGGAATTCCGTGGGCACGACGCTCGCGCTGGCTCTCGCCCCGGCCATGGTGTTCGTCGCGCGCGGCGAAGACCAACTGCGCAGCAAGGCGATCAAGCTCAGCGCGTATCTGGCGGTGATCGCCGCGGTGGCTCTCGTCGGAAGCCTGTTCGTTGGGCGCACGGTGTTCCTCGTGATCTATGGGCCCGCGTTCGAAGCCGGCATTCCCGTGATGATCTTCGGCACCGCCTGCTCGATCGCGACGTTCGTGGACGCCGGGCTGACGACCTGGCTCATTGCCGCGAGACGTTACCGGCTGATGACGATCAAGCTGCTCGTGACCATCGCCGCGATCGGCGTGGCGCCATTCGTCATGCCGACGGCACTCATGATGTATGCGCCGGCGGTGGGGACGGCCTTGTCGATCGTCCTGTTCTGGGCTGCCGTCTTCGGACAGGGGCAACGTTTAAAGGTGGCGCAATGAAACTCTGCCTCTGCAATAACCGCTTTCCGCCGCATGTTGTCGGCGGCACCGAGGTGGTCGTCTACGATCTCGCGGTTCAGCTTCGCGACCGTGGGCACGAAGTATCGATCTTCACCCTGTCGGATCCGCGTTCGGCAGAAACCGCGGTTGTCGATGGTCTGCGCGTGCACAGCATGCCGAATACGAATATCTACAACCAGTTCTCGCACGCTGAACGCAGCGGGCTGAAAAAAGCCTTGTTTGGCGCATTGGATACGTTCAACCCGCTCGTGTTCTTCTACACATTGCGCTATTTGCGGCGTCTCGGTATCGATGTACTGTGCACGAATAACCTCAAGGGCATGGGGCCGGCCATCTGGCTCGCTGCATGGTGTTTGCGCATTCCCGTCGTGCATGTGCTGCATGACTATTGGCTGATCTGCCCGACCTCGACGATGTTCCGCAATGGCCGCGCATGCGAACAGGCATGCAAAGGGTGCCGAAGCGTTTCGGCGCCGAAGGCGTGGTTCTCGCGGCTGGTCGGGCATGTGGTCGGCGTCAGCGACTTTGTGCTGGAACGCCATCGAGGGCAAAACTTCTTCGGCGCCGCGCAGCCCTGCGTCATTCATAACGCGCGGCAGCCGTTCAGCGCTGTTCCTGCGACGCTCACCGAACCGCGCAAGCCCTTTCGAATCGGCTTTATTGGGCGTACCGACTCGACAAAAGGTATTCGCGAGTTCTTTGCGGGCGCGGCTTCAGCGCAAACGGGCAACCTCGAGTTGCATATCGCCGGGCGGGACAACGAACGGATTCTGGATCAACTGATTGCGGAGTACCCCGATCTGCGGGTCGTGCGCTATGGCTTCATGCCAGCGAAGGATTTTTATCCGCTTGTAGATCTCGTGGTCGTTACGTCGATGTGGAATGAACCGTTCGGCATGGTCGCGTTCGAGCCTTGGGAATTTTTCAAACCATCCATCGCGTTTAATTCCGGTGGATTGCCCGAAGTGTTCAGCGCCTTTCCCGAGTTGACGGTCCCGCGAGGTGACGTCGTGGCGCTCGGCGCGCTCATTCGCCGCTTTATCGACGACCCGGCTTTCTATCGTGACATTGCTCGCCGTTGCCATGAACGGCGCAATCACTTCCTGCCGCCTCGGCAGTTGCAGCAATTCGAAGCGGTTTTGCGGGCCGCCGCAAGGCATGATCGGCACACAGCGGGTGTGAGCGTAATCGAAGCCGACCGGGACGCTCGAAGCTAATCCCGCAGGTGGATGGAATAGACGCGCCAGTTACCCCGGACGCATACGTGTTGCAAGTGCGGCGATGGAGCGGATTTTCCGGGTATTGAGGTTGGCGGAAGTTTAACGGCTAACCTCGTGCACTGATTAATTAGTATGGCGAATAGTATAAAAAGGTGGATTTCTGTGAATATCGGTAAAGAGATTCCATTGATATTGCGGCACTTCAGATCTGAACCTGCTTCCGTAGTCCAGCGGAACGATTCAGGAACTATCTCCGCTCGGGAGGCGTCATGAGAAAACGCGTACTGATGGTAATGACCCGGGAAATTCCCCGGGCGGCGTCCAATGGGCGCGAGCGCACGTTATGTTTTATTCGCAAAGCGATCGGCATGGATGCGGATGTGCGCGAACTCAAGATTCACTCCGTATTCGAAACCGGTACGCTCGGTGCAAAGCTGCGCGCGGGCTTCAGGGTCGTCCAGGGTCTGGTGATGGGTAGGCCGTGCGCACTGCAAGTTGCTATGTTCGCCAGTGTCGATGGAAAAAAGCGGCTGGTCGAAGCGATTGAAGACTATAAGCCCGATGTGATCTATTTCGATGGCATCCGGATGGTCGACTATGCTGCGTTCGTGCGTCGGCGCTATCCGTCGAGCCATATCATCAGCGACCTGGACGATCTGATGTCGCGGCGCGCCCATATCCTGAGAACCGGCAATTTCGCATTGTCCGTCGGCTATCTTGCGAAATCGATTCCCCCTGTGATCGTTTCGCTGATCAATTCGCGACTCGCCCGCAACCTGCTGCTCAGATACGAGGAGTACGCGCTGAAAGGCCATGAACGGCGGGCGACGGCTGCGTCGAATGCCGTAACGCTGGTGTCGACGACGGATGCCGACGCGTTGACGCGTATCCTTCCCGGCCCGATGAAAAAGCGCGTGTATGTGATCGCGCCGCCTGTCGACTCGGTCAAGCCGGTGGTGCGGCCCGTCGATCCGGTTCGATTCGTATTCGTCGGTGCGGACAGTCAGTTGCAGAACCGGCTCGCAATCGAATATCTGGTGGCATCCTGGAAGAAACTCGAATTGAGATTGCCGCTCGTTATTTACGGGCGTATGTCCCGTCAATACGAAGCGGTGCCGAACGTCGTATTCGCCGGCTTTGCCAAGACGCTCGACGAAGTCTATACGCCTAATTCGATTGCTCTATGCCCGACATTCCTGCGCGGCGGTATCAAGTCGAAGGTACTTGAGGCTGTCTCGTTCGGCTGCGTTCCGGTCGGCAACGACGCTGCGTACGAGGGCTTGAATTTCGAAGATGCTGCATTGGCGATGGACGAAGAGCGACTGCATCGTTTTCTCGGCGATCCCTCCGGCGATCTGAATGAAGTCATGGAGGCCGCGACGCGGTTTGCCGCTTTCTGCGAGCGCAATTTCAGCATGCCGGTGTTTGCGCGGCGGTGGGGCGATCTGCTGCGGCCAGTGTACGTTCTGGAGACGGAGGCGAAGAATGTCGTTGTTGGCGAGGCCAAACTGTCTACCATTGCGCAGCGTAGTACTCCGGCAAAGCTGCCATGAGAATAGGGTAGTGCCGCGCGGTGAAGTGTAGAGATAGAGATCGGTAACTCACGCTTTGCCGTGAGTTACCGCGAGGCATGTTCTGCTTCAGATAACTTCGCTTCAGAAGGATTGCGTTTCTTGCGTGGGAGAGGGACGCGAAATAGAAGTTCTTGTGCGCCCTGCTTGTGTGCCCCGCTTGTGCGCAGTCAGCCCGATCTGTTGCCGGGCGAGAAAAGCGCTATATGCGATTCCGCTTGTGCATCAACGTCCACCAGCGGCGTTTGAACCCATAATAAAGCCGATACGGATCGATATTGTTCCGTCGCATCACACGACGGTACAGAGCGGTAATTTTCCCCTTGCCCCGCAGCCATTGGACTTCGACCTCGTCGCGCGTCGTTGTCTGATTGAGCCAGCTGAACTCGCGGTATTCCGTCGAGACGGTGGCGGGCACGTCGAAGACGACGACATAGGCAAAGCGCGCGGTTGCGGTGACATTCGGCCCGGCGCCATGCAACGTGCGCCCGAGGTGAACCGTACATCCGCCGACCGGCACGGGACAGAAGACCGCGTCGTCGGGATCGAATCCTTCGTAGCACTCAATCCCGTGCGAACGCTCTTTGCCCGGGAGTTTTCTGTGAGGCTGAACGCTCCACTGATGCGAACCCGGAATAAAGCGAAGACAGCCGTTTTCGATAGTCGCCGGTTGCAGAGGCAACCAGAAGCTCACTTCCTGGTAATTGAACCGCGGGTCGTGGAACGCTTCGTCCTGATGCCAAGGGGTTTCAGGGCCGGCTACCGGCGGCTTGTAGAAAAGGTGATCGCCCGCGAAGCGTGCCGTGGGACCGAGAACCTGTCTCGCGAGGACTTCGAGGCGCTTGTGATAATTCGTCCGGCGCAACCGCGGGTTGAAGTTGCTCGGCATACTCAACTGCGTCAGTGCAGTCGAAGCGAGAGGATTGTCGCCAATGAAGTCGAACAACGCCCCCTCTTGTGCACCCGCGCCAGCGAAGATAAGCCGCTCGCAGATACCTTTCAGTTCGGCTATTTCTTCCGGCGAGGCAATATTCTCAAACGAACCGAAGCCACGCTCCCGAAGCCCGGCAACTTGATTGGCGAGTAAACTGTTTTGTTCGAGACGATCGGGGAGCACAAAGTTTGTTTGCATGTCTTCTCCAATGCGTTCCGACCTCGATGGAATAATCTTAAAAGTTGTTAATCGTTAAATATGTTCGATACCGCCTATATCGACACTTTCACACTGCCGTCATATATGGCTGTCATTGAATGTCTATTACTTGATATAGGTACTTTGCCTATTTATCATCGGGCCCTCCCGCGTTTTGAGAGCTTTGCTATTGGCACCTATAGACACTAGACGATTGAGTCACGAATAAATTGAATAGTACTGTGTGACTTTTAGATAAACGGTTATACGTGAATAATTCGTGACGGCTCATGCAGTAGCACGAAGTAGGCGATAAGTCGGCATGTACATGCCGACCGATCTCGACACCGGCATTGGTTGTGTATTACGTCGATGCAATGCTTATGCGGAAGGGGGAGGTGACTGCATCACTGTCCGCAGCATAGCGAACAATGTCGCCAGTACAAACGTGCAGCTTGAACGTGCAGCTCGGCGCTGAATGGCAAGCGACCACGCCGAGTACCGTAATCATCAGATGCATTGCAATTGCAGACGCTTCGTGTGCGCGAGTATTCGCGTTAAAGGTCTAGTACCTTGACTTCGAAAGGCGCAATGACCTTCCGCGCTACTAGCCTCGGAAAGCCCGAAGCAGAACGCGATGCAACCCGGCACACACCACGTGAGTCGAGTACTGCAGTGCATTGGTTTTGCCGCGCTCCCTCAGTTCGTCCATGCGGGACGGGGAGTCGACCAGACTGCGGATTGCCGCCGCCCACTCGTCCGGATTCGTCGGGTTTGCAACGGCGAGGAACGAGTCCTTCATGGAGCCGCGAAAGACAGGAATGTCCGACGCGATAACGGGCGTTCCCGCCATCTGTGCTTCGATCACGGTGCGGCCGAAGCCTTCATGCAGTGTTGCCGAAACGTAGATGTCGGCGGCTTGATAAAAGTATCCGAGATCTTCCTCGCTGACGGAGTCGGCAAAGTGAGCACGGAGTCCGGCCGTTTCGGCGAGCGTTTTGCATTCCATGCGATTAGCGGCATTGAAAGCCTTGCCGACCCGCACGATCATCAGGTCCTTGCGCGCCAGTTTGGCCAGCGCCCGGAACAGGGTAAGGTTGTTCTTGCGAGTCTCATCGGAGCCGACATTGAGTAGCACCAGCGCGTCGCCTGTTTCCAGGCCAAGGCGCTGTTTCAGAATCGCTCGTGCCTGAGCGCGAGTCTCACTCCGCGTTGCCGCGGCGAGCGGCGAATATTTGTCTTCGAATGGGCAGGGTACGATCTGCACGAGTTCAGGCTTTACCGGGGCGGCGTGTATCAGATCTTTCGCTGCCGAGTCGGCTTCGACGAGTACGAGATCCGCCTTCGGAGCCAGTGGAAGGAGCGTCTTGACATAGAGCGACTTGAGCTTCTCCACGATGCCGCGAGCTTGCCCTGGAATCTGGACGTGATGGAACATCAGACAAACCCGGCCACCCGCGAGGTGGATGATCGGGATCATGAAACTGAGGTCTTCCTGGTAAAGGATGATCATGTCGCAAGAACGCGCCACGCGGATCGCATGCAACGGGTACAGCACCAATTGAGTCCAGTAACGCTTGAGCGAACGAGGTTGCGCATCGATATCGACTGTTTCGACGCGGAAGTCCGTGTACTTCCTCAAACCCGCAGCCAATGCGAGACTATGCTGACCCACTCCGGTCAGGCTGCTTGGCCGCGGCCCCATGAACCACACGATCCGCGCGCCGTCGGCCGCATTCGGCACGGCGCTTTTTTGCGAGACCGGTTTACGCAGTTCTGCCGCATCGCGTCCGGACAGCATGGAGAATAATTTCATGGATAGTTCTGGTGAAGGCAAGGTTGACGGACCGTTGAGCGAATATCGGCGCATAGCTGCCGGAATCTTCGTTCAGCCGGTGTTTATCTTGAGGCATTCGACCGGCGTCCAGAATGGAGAAATGCGAGCGGACCCTTTGAGCGGAATGCCGGCGAATTTCTCGTATTTTCACGAAGCAGGACGTGGCACATTCGAAGCCACTCGGTCCGCTTGCGGCCGCACTCGATGGAGCCATCCTGAGAACCCTTAGACAGATACTGCGCGCCATTGCCGTCATTCTCAGTGCGTTAGACCACAATGACTTGCGCGGAGAATTAATCCGGAATGTGCTGCTGGCGAGGGGATTCAGGTTGAAACAAAGATACGCCGTTGGGTTCACGGGGCAGTTGCGGTTTCAGGTTTGCCGCAACGCGAGAAGCTATCTGTTGGAGCGATGTCGGGAGAATTGAAGGTGAATGTAATGGCGCCGGGGAGATGAGGGGGAAGAGAGCCCGTTCTCCGGTTAAGCGATGCATCGTCGAATGCGGATGTACCACGGGCCCTTGCATTCTATTTCGCAGTAGGAAAGGGGGGGCGTGGCACATCCGCCGATCGGCGACAGCGGCAACTCTCAGCTTTGCGACGATATGGCGAGGCCGGTACCGTCATAGACTGCTAGCGGGTGACGTATCCGGAATGGCCTCACTTTCTTCCAGCACCACTTCCGCGTCGGGTTCGAACGGCACGGTCGACAACGCCTCGAGGACGCCATTCATGACCCGTCCGCCGAAGTCATGGTGAAACGCCCACACGCCGTAAATGCGCCCGCGGAACGCCGCTTCGAATCCGGTCTCGCGGCGGATCTGTTCGTCGGGACGGAACCCCGAGCCGAGTCCGAACGAGAACAGCCCTTGCACGAGGTTGCCGCTGACATCGAACGGACACCCGTACCTGTCGGAGACTACTCCGCCCTGGCCGAGCTGCAGCGAAATCGGCATGTCCCAATGATCGACGAGTATCGACATGTTGGGCCCATATCCGGCGCCGTGAATGACCGCGATCGACTCTTCCAGACATTCGCGCGCGCGTAACCGGGCGGCGTCGCTCGAATCCGCTTCGATCAGTTCGACGCGCGGCTTTGCGCCGGGTATATAGCCGCTCGCCATGATCGAGCGCGCGATGTCAAAAGCCCGATAGCGCAGACCGCCGGCCCGGTTGACCCGCTTGGTGACGGGGCAGACGTCGTTCTCTTCGTCGACCTCGTAACTATTGGCGTGCGCTTCCTCGACCGTTTCGAAGAACAGGCGAACCTGAGATCGGTGAATCACGGCAATTTCATCGAGGCCTTCGCTGCCGAGTTCCATTGCGAGGCGATCGACAACGGTGAAGGCGCTATGCGATCCACCGATGACCGTAATCCGTTTCGGCTGGCGCGTTTCCTGTTGCGAGAGGTCGCTCGCGAATTCGTCGATCAATTGCGAAGTCGTCAGGCTGAGCAGATCATCGGACACATAGGTGCGCAGACCCGGGTCCGGCGGCGGTAGCTGCAGCCCGCGACACAGGTCGTCGATTTCGCTGACGTGCTGCTGTCCGCCAAGATTCATGACAACGGTGTCGCTCGATACCGTGTGGACCTCGGCCGGGTCATTCACATCGTGATAATCGATTTCGAAACCACCGTTTTCGAGGTATCGAATCTTGTCGATCTCGCGCCCACGCAGCACCGTCACGTCGTAACGCGCGCTCAGGTAAGCGAGGAGCTGCTCGGTTGCCAGCGCGAGCAACGCGCCCGCGTCGGTGAGGCTCGGCGGCCCGTCGGCCACCTCGACCATCCGCTTGTGCAGAGGCGAGTTTTCTCTGAGGTCGGCAAACACCTCTTCGAAGTTGGCGTGTTCGAGGCAGGCGAGAAACGTGTTTCCCACGGTATTCCCCGTGACATTCACGTACTCGCCAAGCTTGCCGGCACCGAGTTCGGTGCGTTTGTCGATAATCAACAGACCATTTCTCGCGATCTCCGGCAGATTGCCCGTTTTGAAAGCATGGAACAAAAATCCCATCCCCGACGGACCAGCTCCGCAAATGGCGCAAGAGAATTTTGTCCGTGCCATCCGCACGACGGATGGCACGTGTAATGTGTGATTCACGTTTATTTTCTCCTTAGCGCGGGCATTACGACGCTAATGTCGTATGAAAGGAGATTTCCGCTCTGTTCGTTGCCGCACCGAATTGCTATGTAGACGGCGGAGATGTACTAAACCAGCTAGATCATTGCGGCCGGTTTGACAGTCGCGCCAGGTGGACCGGGGACTGCGGGCGTGGTACGGCCGAATCAGACAAAGAAGAGCCGATTTCGCGATCTTTTTCTGTGAGTGTTGACGGAGGCAGTTTCTTGCAGCGCCAGTGACGGGGTTCGATCTGCGCATGGACGGTGACCAGGCGTCATCAACAGGCTGTGTTGATTCTTACACACGAATGCAGTGGATTCGCCGTTGAGAAGCGAAGTCGGACTATAGCGTTCTCACGCGACATTCGATGTCTTCGAATTTCGGTGCCGCTCATTGGCCGGTTGAAGAAGAGAAAAAGGAAGTGCGCTGCATTGCACAGCGCACTTCCTTCTCTGAACACGAGGCGTCACGTGACTCATTCGATGTCACGCGACGCGGACGCGACCGCCTAATTGACCGTGATGGCCGAAGAAAGCGTGTTCTTGATAAACGGCTTGCCGACAGCCTTGACGTAATAGGTGCCCGCGGCGGCCACTGGAATCGTGGTCGTGTTGGCCGGGTAGCTCACCTGGCCCCACGCGGAATTGTTGAAGCTCCACAACTCCAGATGGTCGAGGGTACTCGTATTCGACGGGGAAACCGTAATCGTGCGGCCGCTCGCCGACGTATTCAGCGTCAGACAGTTGTCGACACCCGTTTCCAGCGGCGTGCCTTCGTAGTAGTCGTCCCAGGTCACCAGTTGCAGGAAAGGAAGCTGCTTTGCCGAGTTGTAGTACTGGTTGATCTTGGTGAAGCTGTTGAGCCACGTCTGACCGCACTGCTGATTAACGTACTGCTGACCATCCCACGACGCATATTGCGAGTTGAAGCCCTTGTAGGCGCCTGCCATCGTGATTTCCGTCGGGTGCAGATTGGCGCGGGTGTAGAAGTCGTCCATGCTCGACAGATCCGGCGGCACTACGTCCTGCGAGGTCGGGTTGACCCAGAGGAACGAGCCGCCGCTCTTGGGAATGTTGAATCCATCCGGCGACGTCGCGTTGTCCAGATGCACGAACTGGACATTCGGATACGCGTTCTGAATCGCCGTCCAGTCGATACCGCTTGCTGCTGTCAAGCCGAAATCACCGACGACGGGCTTGCCGTTATAGGTCAGATACGACGGGTCGCCAAGGTAATGCGTGTTGATGTAGCTCATCGCAGACAGCACCTTGGCCTGGTTGGTGCCGCTCGCGTTGTTCAGCAGGTTCGCGTCGAGCATGATCGCAAACGTCAGCTTGTCGCCCGACAGCGTCGTGTAATTGTGAATGAGCGGCTGCGAAACGAGCCAGTCCTTGTCGCTGATATCGGTCTGACCTTGCCAGTCCACCATCACGCCGTCGACACCGCGACTGACGAGGTCCGCGAAGAATGAGTTGATATAAGTCGGATTGGCGTTCGAGTAGTTGACGTTGATACCCGTGTCCATGCCGCCGTCGAACCACGGCAGATAGTGCACCAGCACCTTCGTGGTGTTACCCGGGTAGAGCAGCGAGTGAACGTTGACCTTCGAGACGTCGGTCGCGCCCGACAGCGTGCCGTTCGACAGACCTGCAAAGGACACGCTTGCCGAGGTGTCGGCCGGCATCAGTGTCGATTGCACGGCTGCCGATGAAATCGATGCAGTAGAGCTGGTCGAGCCGTTCGAAGCAGCTGGAGTTGCCGAAGTTGCGGGTGACGATGCACTCGATGTGGACGGTTGGGTGGTTTGCGAGTGCGAATAATGTCCGTGCGCTTGCGCTGAACACGCTACAAAAGAAGTTGTACAAGCCGCGAGCATAGCGCGGGAAAGAACGGTTTTTAATTTCGATAACACTAGCAGGAACCTCTCGAATTTTATTTGAAGACTCAAGCCCTGTACCTCGGACTTCTCGAAAAAAGGGGGACTGCCTGCGCCGAAGGCAGCTTCGGCTGCGCCCCAGGAGTCGGCAAAAGCCGACGAGGCCATGACGCCGATCGCGGCGGCTGTGCTTTGCGATCAGGCTGGCGGAAGCGGATTCGTTCTTATCAGGTCACTTCATAAAGGTGACATGTTGATAAGTATGACTGATTAATCAAGACTTTCAGATATCGAGTATTGCGATTCCTCCTCTTATCAGTAGGTCACCTCATGGCAACATCTTCTCGACACGATTCGCCATCCACGGGTCATCCGCTGGTGGGCGGGCCAGGACTGGAGAAGGGAACGGACCTATGTCCGGGAAGACAGCTGGAGCGAAGTCTTTGTCGATCGAAGTGTTTTCGAGGGAGCGGCGCTATAACATAAAATGATCAAAATGGTTAATTTGTAATGCGAATTAAAATGTATGAAAATGTAACTGCCTTACGTCTTGCACACGAGCGCTTTCGCGGCATGCACACTGGCAAATCCATTCGATCCCGGCGTACTCACGCCCACGCGCTGATCGGAAAAAATAAGGACCGTTACGTACTGACAGGGTCATAACATCAGAACAGAGCCGATCAATACGAATGGCAAGGCCCTTCCTGATCGAGGATGTGTGCGTCGATTCCGTTGATTGCAGCGGTGCGAGCGTCTTGATCGCGATAGCCACTTGCAGTCCACCTCATGCGCAGCGAAATCTTTCGAATTCGCCGAGTGCGAAGTATTGCTACTGGCAGATGCAAATGGAGCGAGAGAGAATTGCGCGATAGGGTTTCCCGCGCAATTCAAGTGCACGGATTATCCCTCAAAAAACGTTTCAGTTTTGTAACGCAGCCAAAGTTCAGGCAAAAAAAGCGATAGCTCCCTGCTCCTGTTTTCGAGGAGTTGGTTTTTCCTTGAATTTCGCATCATATGCAACAACTCTTCTTCCGGAGTCGAAAAGGCACAATGAACTACTTGACCTCATCGATTCATTCATACCAAAGAGAAGATAGTGGTATTGGGAAATTCTTCATATAAATAGCATTCCGAGCAAAACGAATGGAGAGAGTCTCCAGAAATTTTCGGCCAATGCGTTTTTAGACTGGAAAATAACAGCGAAATGCGAATTGTCCCTTACTGTGGCTTACGGTATTTGTTAGTTGAATGAACGCTGGAAATTATTCGCGTATCGTGAATTCAATGAAAGGAAAGTGCTGCTGAAGTGGTCTTATCCAATTGTGTTTTTATGGATTATTTATTGAATTTGAGAGTGCATGAAATGCGAATTATCGGACGATAAAGAGCCGTGAAAAACCCGAAAGTACTCTTGCGGGAATGCAAAAAATAGAAGTGCACGTTGCCATGCTTTCCATGGCGAACAGAAGGGAAGTACTCGATTAGCAGGAAGGAAGGGTGTTACCGTACGGCTACGTCGAACGTCATGATCGAGGCATATCCCTCACAAAGACCAACCGCGGCGAAGTCCGTGCGTTGCGACTCGGCAGGTCCGCGGTCGATCTGCAGCGGCACTCAGGCCGCTGCTTCCGTTATTGAACCGGCCTCGGCCGCTTCAGGCAAACCCCCGCGGATTCATCGACTGCCAGCGCCAATGATCGGCGCACATGCGCTCGATACCGAACTGCGCGCGCCAGCCGATAATCCGCTCGGCCGCCGCCGGATCGGCGAAACACTGCGCAACGTCACCTGGCCGGCGCGCGACGATTTCGTATGGCACCGGCTTGCCGGAAGCCTTCTCGAACGAGCGCACGACGTCGAGCACGCTATAACCCTGACCTGTGCCGAGATTGACGACAAAGCTCGCATCGCGTTTGACGAGCGCATCGAGCGCGGCGAGATGCCCGCGCGCCAGATCGACCACGTGGATGTAATCGCGCACGCCGGTGCCGTCGGGCGTTTCATAATCGCCGCCGAACACGCGCAGTTTCTCGAGCTTGCCGACCGCGACCTGTGCGACGTACGGCATCAGGTTGTTCGGAATGCCGGCCGGGTCTTCGCCGATCAGCCCGCTCTCGTGCGCGCCGACCGGGTTGAAATAGCGCAGCGTTGCGATGCGCCACGACGGGTCCGACACTTCGAGATCGCGCAGCACCTGCTCGGCGATCAGCTTCGATTGACCATACGGGTTGGTTGCCGAGAGCGGGAACGATTCGTCGATCGGCGAGCTTTGCGGCACGCCATACACGGTCGCCGACGAGCTGAACACGAACTGCTTCACATTGCGATCGCGCATCACGCCGAGCAGCGCAAGCAGACTGCCGACGTTGTTGCTGTAGTACTCGATCGGCTTCGCGACCGATTCGCCGACCGCCTTCAGCGCCGCGAAATGGATTGCGCCGGTGATCGGGTGCGCGTCGAAAATCCGCCGCAGTGCAGTTTCGTCGCGCGCGTCGTCGTCGTAGAAGGTCACGGCGCGGCCAGTGATCTGCTCCACGCGCCGCAGCGATTCGCGCTTGCTGTTCACGAGATTGTCGATCACCACGACGTCGTAGCCGCCGTTCAGCAGTTCGACGCAGGTGTGCGAGCCGATGAAGCCCGCGCCGCCCGTTACCAGAATCGTGCCCTTCGTGGTCATGCTGTTGCTCCCTTAAAGTAAAACGCCCGTGACTTTCTGCACCAGGTCTTTATAGGTTTCGACGACCATGCGTTCGTCGAATTCGGTCGCGACTTTCTGCCGGCCGCGCTCGGCCATCGCGCGCCGCCCGGCGGCGCTCATGTCGAGCATGCGCGCGAGGCTCGCGGCGAGGCTTCCGGCATTGCGCACTTCGCACAGCAAGCCGTTGACACCATCGGCCACCACTTCGCGGCAGCCGGGCACGTCGGTCGTGACGATCGGCCGGCCCATCGCCGACGCCTCCATCAGCGTGCGCGGCACGCCTTCGCGATACGACGGCAGCACGACGCAATCGGCCGCGGCGATAAACGGCCGCACGTCGTGCGCTTCGCCCAGATACTCGATCACGCCTTCCTGTTCCCACGCGGCGACTTCGCCGCGCGTGATCGCACTCGGATTGTCGACGCCAACCGGCCCGAGCAGCTGGAAGCGCGCATGCGGGTAGCGTTCGCGCAACTGCCGCGCGGCCTCGACGAATTCGCCGACACCCTTGTCCCACAGCAGCCGCCCGATCAGCACAAAGCGAAACTCTGCGCGTTCGGGCAGCGGGCTCAGCGCGAACTGTTCGAGATCGACGCCTTCGCCATGCAGCAGCCGCGCACGCTCGGGATGCACGAGCAGCTTGCCGTCGATAAACGCGGCCTGATCGTCGCGATTGAGGAACCACACTTCGCGTGGGAAACGGAACGCAAAACGATACAGCTTTTTGGCGATCTGCGCGGCACGGCTCTGCTGGATGAACACGTAGCCGAGCCCCGTCGTGACCGCGATCGACTGCACGCCGGCGAGCTTCGCCGCGATCGAGCCGTAGATGTTCGGCTTGATCGTGTAGTGAAACACGACGTGCGGACGGATTGTCCTGTACTGCCGGTACAGCGCCAGCAGCGTGCGTAGATCCTCGCGCGGACTCGTGCCCTTCGAGGCGACCGGCAGCTCGATGCAGCGGCAGCCCATCGCCGTGAGCAATTCGAACGTGCGGTCGCGCGGCGCGAGCACCGTGACGTCGACGCCGCGTCCGATCAGCATGCGGATCAGCCCTTGCCGATACGTATAGATTGCCCAGGCCGTGTTGCAGACGAGTGTAATGCGCAGCGCGGGCGTCGACTTGAAAGAGGGCTTCATGCGTGTAAGGCGGGGCGTGGGGTTATCTAATTTATCTAATGAGCGAGGCAATGAACCAGACCGCGAACCTCGCGCGCAACATGTTCAACGACTCGCGCGCGGCGCGAGCAGCGCGCGCTTGACCCGCTGCAGCGTGCGATAAGGCAGCGCGAGATGCAGCAGGTTCTTCGCGAGACCGAGCCAGTCGCAGGGATTGCCCGCGTTGAAGTAGCGCAACTGCAAACGCAGTGTCGAGCCGATCTGGCGGCGCCGCTTCGTCGCGCTGATGCCGCCTTCGTTCAGCTCGTAATAGAGGCCGAGTTCGGGCAGGTTCGCGCAGTCGTAGCGTTCCATCAGACGTACGAACAGATCGAGGTCTTCCGCCGAACGATACTCGGCGCGATAGTTGCCGACCGTGCGCACGGCATCGATGCGCAGCATCATCGAAGGATGCGCGAGGCACGAGCGGAAAAAACGCTGGCGCCGGATCGCGTGCGGCTCGGTGGGCGGCGTCAGCATGAAGAGCGGCTCGCCCGCGCGCGTGACGACCTGGGTCCACATGCCGAGGCCCGCCACCTTCGGATGCCGTTCCATGAACGCGCGCTGTTTCGCGAGCCGCTGCGGCACCGCGCGGTCGCCCGTGTCGATACGCGCGGCGTAGCGAAAGCCGCGCTGCGCGAGCGCGTCGATGCCGGTTTGCAACGCGCGTTCGATGCCGCCGTTTTGCGCCATGCGCAGCACTTCGATGTGCAGGTTCGGCAGCGCCGGCGCGACGATCGGCGGCGTGCTGCCGTCGTCGACGATCAGCACGTGCACCGGCGCACTTTCCGCGAACGAGGCGAGCGTGGCATCGAGGTCCGCCTGGCCGTTGTACGCGGGTATCAGCACCGCGACGTCGTCGAGCGTGGTTTGCGCGGTGGCGGATGAATTCGTCATGGGCGCAATTTGAAACGGATGTAATAAAGATTAACCGACGCGGCCGCGAGATACCCGGCCGCGAGACCCACGAGCGCGCCATACGGGCCGAGCCGCGCAATCGCGAGCAGATTGACCGCGAACGCTACCGCGAGCGCGAGTAGCCATTTCGCGAGCAGTACGAACTTGGCCTGATACTTGAGCACGACCAGATTGCCGATCGCCTCGATACCGGCCGGCACGGACAACCACACGGCCCAGCGGAAGATCTCGATTGCGCCTTCGAAGTCCGGCCCGAACACGCGGCGGATGATGAAGCCCGCGAGCAGATCGAGCACGAGCGCGCCGGCCACCATCAGCACCGCGGTCAAGGCGGTCAGGCGCAGCATGTTGCGGCGCAGTTGCGCGATGCCC
>Ga0153988_1000025_pt1 | contig 28130 bp, 20 predicted proteins | sample TSNC072MetaG_FD_104742 | JGI IMG/M metagenome (GOLD analysis project Ga0153988, IMG submission 104742) | Attine ant fungus gardens microbial communities from North Carolina, USA - TSNC072 MetaG | ecosystem: Host-associated > Fungi > Mycelium > Unclassified | place: USA: North Carolina, Jones...
CACTACCATATGTAGAACAATAGGTAGTAATCAGGTGATGATCTGTACTAGTACACAGACCATCACTTTTCTGTATATAAGGACTCATAGTCTGAGGATTAGACCTCAGACTTAACAACATCATTTGCTGCTTGTCTAACTTCGCTTTTTTGAGCCTTTCAAATATCCAAATCATCAATCACAAATCAGTAAGTGGCCATTTGTGATATCTGCGATAAAAGTTGCAAAACCCTAGAAACTATTGTACTTCTCTTTTGTTGTGAGGTTCTGGCCAATCAGCTACTCCTTTGGTTTTTGTGGGATTAGCCCCTATACTATCTTGTAATATGATGACTCCCAAATAGTTAATCTTGGTCTGATGAAATTTGCATTTTTTGGGATGAAGCAATAATTTGTTGTTAGCTAATATTTGTAAAACTTGCTTCACTATGTTTCTGTGCTCATCCATTGTTTGAGTGAAGATTAGGATATTATCTATATAAGTTACAATTTTTCTTGCTATGATTAGTTCACAAAATAATATGTCCATTATGAGTTGAAATGTTGTAGGTAAGTTGCACATGCTGAAGTACATCACTAGTAGTTCAAACAATCCTCAGTTTGTCCAGAAGATTGCTTTCCACTTGTCTCCCTCTCTTATCCTTACATTGTTATATCCCTATTGAATATCAAGTTTAGTGGAGTATCAGGCTTCTCATACTTTATTAATTAGTTCTTGGATTAACAGCAGAGGATATTTGTTTTTTATCATCACTTCATTAAGTCATTGATAATCTTATACTGGTTATAGTGAGCCATCCTTCTTCTTTATAAAAAAGAAGGAAACTACACAGGGTAATTTTGAGAGTCTGATTCTTCCTGACTTTAAGTGTTCTTTAAGGAATTTATTGAGTTCTTTCTGTTCTTTAATGTTTAATAGGTATATCTTACAGTCTTTTAATGTTGCGTTAGGCACCAATTTAATAGCATGGTCCCATTTGGATTAGTCTAGCAATTTTTCAAATACCACCTTATTAAAAACTCAATTGTTGAAGTCTTTGTATTCTTTGGGTACATTTCTTCTATGCTTTCACTTCTACTTCTGATATTCAACTCTTTTCTTCTCCATGTTTTTTCTTCTAGGTTAACAAATAGCACCTTTTCTTCCTCCTCTATTGTATCTTCTTCTGTTTTTTCTTCTATCATATTTTCTTCTAGTTTTTTAGGTATGTATATTTTCCTATACCACTGTCAACAATTCTGTAGGCTTATGAAGGAGTCTTTTTAGTTAATAGATGGATTGTGTTTTTATAACCAATTGTATCCTAGGAATAAATTGTGGTTTCTAAGATTTGTTACTGACAGTTGGATTAATTCTTAATGGTTGCCAATGGTCATGTTCATTTCAACAACTTCTGTAATACTTCTATCTCTATTTGTGGAGCCATTGGCATTATAGCAGATGATCGAAAACAATAATTTGCAAGTGTTAATGTTATTTTCCTTTACAAATTTCTGGCTTATACAAGAGCTTGAGCTTCCTGAGTTAACCAATGCCTGTTTGTAGAATATTCTGTAAGTGTCTATTGTCAATAGTTTAACCCAAATATTTAGTTGCTTATCTCCTATTTTTCTGAGTATCGAGGGTCTTTCTAACACTTTCAGAGCTACTTTGTCATCTGTTATCTTGTTTAGTTCCTCTAATTTCTCTTTTGTACATTCTTTTGCCCTTGAGCTGTGAGCCCAGACCTTTAGTATTTTTATCACTTTCTCTTTACTACTCCATTGAATCTTTTTAGCTACCCATTCTGCTAAGTAGTCCTTATTTGACTCATATTTTCTTGTACCAAAGTAATCCAAAAAATCTTTTATTACTTCCTCAAGTAGTCAAATTTTTGAATCTATGAAGGCAGGTAAGTCAGTGCTTACTCCTTGCCTAGGGAAAAATCAATCCTCTCTTGCCTCCTCTACTATTCTTACTTTTTCCCTCCTTTCCTTCTTTAGTTTGGAGCATCTTGTAATGAGATAACCTATTTCTTCATAGTTATAACACCTTTTCATCTCTCTACACTTATCCACTTCCATTGTATTAGGGTCTCACCTTAGAATGTCCAAAACTGATTTTTTCCTCACATCCTCTAAATTCTTCAAGGTTTTTCTTTCTCCAAACTCTTCAATTGCCTTTCTTCTTGATCTTTCAAAATTCAATACCTTCTCATACCAGTTATCCAGTGAATCTGAATTTCTTAGTTGACCAATTTTAACTAGTTTTCATACTAGTGCTAGATGGATTCCTTTCTTGAATAAACCCACTAATGTAATCTCATTATATCCAGAGAGTTCCTTCCAAGTGACAAATTCTAACTAGTAGTCTTCAAGTAGTTAGTTCTCTTGCTTTAGCTTGGTCAATTTGTTGATCACATGAGTCTAGGTTTCTGTCAATATAAAGAACTATGCCATTTCATTAGCCATTTCTTTCCATGTTTTGAACAGAGGCTTGTTGGTCATAGTTGATACATTGAGTTCTTTGTTGGTTTCTTTCCACTCTTTTTAGAAGGGTAGAAACTTCCTGATCTAAGTATCTGTTCATCATTGGGTCTGATTGTTCTTTCCTCCCTTGATTTTTCCTAAAGCCATTTCAATCCTCTTCCATTCCTTTGAGATACCATTGCTTTGGAAAAACAACATCATTCTTCTGCACCAGACCCTTACTTCATCCAGATTCCCTTTGAAGTTGTTAGGTTCCTTTATTCTTCTTTTGACCAGTTTGTCAGCAAAGTCTTTCTTGACTTCTTCCATAAAATTCTGTATACTAGTTGTATAGGCATCCTTAGCTTCTTTTCCTAAGTCCTTCTAGGCATTGGATAGGGAGTTGAAGAAAAAGGTCATGATGGTAGTTAAAAATACCATGATAATGGCAAGTGAGATCATGATAGTGGAATTTGTAGATATATTGGTAGCTTTATTCTTATATTATGAATCCTCAACCCGGTGTTTGAGTAGAAGATATGTATTAACCAGAACAAAGCTAAGTCTGTACTATTCTACTAATCACTATATATACTACATTAGTCCTCATGCTTTCCTCAGTGCATCATGTTACCCCTCCATCATAATGAATGTCATAGAGAAGCAAACTTGTTACAGGTAATAGCTCTATTGTCAGATTGTTGTTCAAAGGCAAGCATTATATAAGACATGAGATAGGATTTGTTAACAACTGGATAAATTAATTTCTAGGTGAATGGAATTTTCAGTTTGTATGATGCTCTGCTAACCTTCCATATTATTGGGAATAGACCTAGTCATTAAGTTTCTTAGAGGGTTGACTCATACTATAGTGTGTTGCATCTACCCAAACTAGATCTTCTACTGTCTATTTGACTTTGGGTTTCTTTCCAGTGTCCTATTTTCTTTTTATCATCTCATTCACCTTCTTTAACATGGTCTCAACTATTATGAACATTGAGTGGGACTACAATTATTATCAGCTATGGTCTGATAATGAGTGATTAATAGATGAGATGTTAGTACTGCTTAATAAAGATATTATAATGTAATAATACATTGAATGTCTGGGGACTTGGAATAGATATTGGACTTTATAACATAAATAGGACTCTTCAAAGAAACCTCAGACTATCTTCTTTTTTATTTTTGTTCTCTAACAAATGAAATAACATTAGACCAACCCATTTATAGACAATGACTCAACTTGTCACTCCTATCACTAGACTGTTACCTAACTAGTCACTCTTAGCAACTTGTGTTTCTATCTTATAACACTGTCATAGTATCTAGTTAGAATAAATACAGACCAGAAAAAGAAGGGAATAGCAAGTTTGTCATAAGTCATCTTGACTATGATAAGAAAAATAGACACAGACTGGAGTCAAACCAGTAACTAGTGGACACTTGTAGATTAAACAAGGACAAATAGTCTAGATTGCATATATAGTGTAGTAGAATCAAGTGAGAACTCTATTGAGTTCTCTTCTAACCCTAAAGAGCTTCCTAGTCTAAACCCTAAACTAGGATCTTAAGTCAGTTACTAACAGAAGAACTCAATTCCACTACTAAGATACCATTTGCTTTGAACCCTGTCTATTCTTACTTTTATCTTGATTGACCCTCAACTAATGATCATTACAATCATTAGTCACCTCTATATATATAACTAGGCCCTTAGTTTAAGAGGACTTCACAGTCAGTTAGAGACTACAGATAGAGGCACTGTACCAAATTCAGACACTATGTCCAAGACCTAACCTTACAATTAAGTAGTGTTTATTAGATTACTTGTATGCTTTCATGTTATCAACCTTGTACTGGGGTTCATTGTGACTTATACACATAAAGGAGTAATAGTTACTCTCTAGGAGACTGTCTAATTTAGGGATCCCCTCCATGAGGTAATAGTATAACCCTAGTATTAGAATAGTAGTCAGTAAGAAAGTAGGTATCTAGCTAGGTGAAGATCTTATGCCCTAACAAACATAATATAAGTAAGATTACTATTAATTCCATACCTTTGAGGCACCAACACAATGTCTCAACAATAATATTATCAACTCATGAGCAACCTGCTCAAAGAAAAGCATGCTCTCACTTCATTAAGAGCACAATTAAAAGGAAAGTGAAAAAGAGAATGCTGGAGTTGCAGAAAGTTTGGACACCTGGCCTATAATTGCAGGAACAAGAAGGGGGAAAAGGGGAAATCAACCCCTCAAAATAAATTTGTGTTAACAAGCAGGGTGATGAGAAGTGGAGAAGGCAGAGAATATATTAGGTGACATGAAGTAGAAGAAGAAAGGAAGAAAGTCAAGTGTTTTAGATGTTGGGGAATAGAACACCACAAGTAAAAGTACTCAAATATTGAGAAAAGAAGAGGAGAGGAGAAGGTAGCATATGTGGCTAGACCACAAAAGGTACAGCAGAAGAGAAGGCTAGCATGTCCTATATGGGAAAAGGTACAGGAGTACTATAATGAATGGAGTATACCTCCAAAAAACATGCTCCTACTCAAAAGAGAATGGATCATGAAGGAGACAGTGGCAATCTATGTGAAGGCAAGGGGGTCCAAACCCACAAAAACCAAGAACAAGAGTTCTTCCTAAAAAGACAAGTAAAAAATGTATGGTATGGACTCTGCCAGGAAGCATGGAACTAAAGAGAAAAAGAAGCAAAAAGAGGAGAAATGACAAGGGTACAATATGCCAAATGTGGGAGAAGAGATACAATAGGAGAAAGAGTGATAGAACAAGAGAGATAGATCTTGTGTCTAGAATGCAAAACAGGGAAAAAGAAACCATGGTGGAATTGGGAAATGGCAATGCACAGCCAAAGAGTCCAAAAAGCACAGTAACAGAGAGAGACAGTTAAAGGGACATTAGGAGAACATTCAAAATATTGAGAGATGTGTAGCTAAACATTGAAATAAAAAAAGTAGATATACACAAAGGTGTGATAGTTAAAGTACTCTTGGATAGTGGTGCAACAGGAATGTTCATAGATAAGAAAACAATAGAAAAATATGGTTTTAGACTACAGAAGCTAGAAAGACCACTCATAGTAAGAAATATAAATAGAATAGGAAACAATGGAGGAAATATTACATATCAAGTAGAGATTAATGTGTTTTATAAAAAGGATGAGAATGGATATGTGTAACCTTGGAAGAATGGAGGTGATATTAGGCATGCCTTGGTTACAAGTACATAACCCAAAGATAAATTGAAAGACAAAAGAAGTAAAAATAACAAGATATCTACCTCTGTATAGAAGAAACTTAGTAGTAAAGGAAAATATAAAGTGGAGAAAAAAATAGGAAAAAGAATTAGAAATATAAATAAGTCAGACCAAGAGAAATAGAAGTAGACAATAGAAAAAAAATTCAACAAAGAAGTCGAGATGAACAAGAAGAAAGTTAGGAAGATGGTGTTACAAAAATTCCATAAGTAACTTAAAGTGTTTGAGAAGACATAATCAAAGAAAATGTTGGTAAGGAAACCTTGGGACCATGCAATAAACCTAAAAGAGGAAGGAGAGAATATATGCAATACTAAGAGAAAAAAAAGAGGAAGTTAGAGAGTTTGTAAAGAAGCAATTGAGAAAGGGATATATTAGACCCTCAAAGTTATCTCAAACTTCACCAGTCTCCTTTGTAGAAAAGAAAAATACAAAGAAAAGGATAGTGTAGGACTATAAGTATCTAAACAAGAGAACAATTAAGGACAATTATCCACTACCTTTGATTTTAGATCTAATAGATACTATGGGTACTTGGTGTTAAATTAATTATTATATTGTGTATTACTATAGTTTAATATACAAGTCGCACTTACCTAAGCACGGTGCTTCTTTGTCTCAACTGCCACATCGCAAACTGCTCTGCTTCTCTCAAGATCCCTCTTTCCTATTAGGTTGTCTATTATTATCTGTTGAATAACTCAGTGAGTGGGCCATCATTTGTCCCCACTGTAATTGCTGCTTTCTATTCTTCTAACAGGTTATGGGCCCCAGTTTGCCCTGACCTCTTTTGGCACTCTTAAGCTGCCTTAGTTGATGGAAAGGACTTGACTGGCTTGCTGATCTGTTGGGGATTAAGATGATTTCCCTGTTGAATCCTCTCATGCCCATAGGATTCTCTGCTTTCTTGCAGATGCTATGGCCCATGGCTGTTTAGGATGAAGTACTGCACATTCATTACTGCATCTGCTCCCTGAACTAAGCTGATTTCTTGATGATAACTATGATAAGTTTAATCTCTACCATTCCTTGTCTCTCTGGCCCTTCTGTTTATCCATTCTGAGCAATCAGTGTGTAGTCCTGTCTTGCCATGATTACCATGCCTGGTTCTCTTTATAATACCAAGGATATACTCACTTCCTCCACTATTCCTTCTACTACAGATCAAGATGAGCACACTAAATGTAGCAGCCTTGACTCTCAGGCTCTTGGAATAATAAACTCATTCCTAGCTCATAATATCCTTATGCATGGAAAAGAGAATGCAGAGTCTCTCTGGAACTATTTGCACAATAAGTATAGCTCTCCTAGGCCTACTTCTGTTTTTGTAGACTATTAGCACACTAGACATTTCCAGATTTCTAGGAATAGCAACCCTGCTCTCCAGATTGCAGAACTTGATACTCTCTATACTAGGCTGGAGGGAAACAAATGTAATGTTCCCTCTTTTATTCATGCAATGACACTTTTATCTGCTATCTCTCAATCTTGGGATAACTTGGCCACCTCTATCCTCACTTTCCAGACCTCACTCACCCAGTTGACTTGGGATTTTGTGAGCTCAGCTATTCAGTCTGAGTTCTCCCAAAGATTAACCAGTGCTCATACTGCTTGCCACTCAGATATTCCTAGAGGTGATCGTCCTCCCTCTTGGAAGAAGAATCCCCAGGATAAGCAGCAGTCACAAAAGGATTCCTCCCAACAGCAAAAGAAAAAGCATGGTCAAGGAAAGTGTAGTAGTAAAGTACACCAAGCAGATGGCTCTTCCAAATCTGTTAATGATGATGAGTATCAAGCCTCCAGTGCCATTGCCTTTACAAGTATGGCTATTATCTTCCCTTCTACTTATCCTCTTCTTCCCAAGCCTCAATCAAAAGCTAGAGTACCCAAGCTCGCTAATCAGCTCTCTGAGTAATACCCTTCTCAAATTGGTCCAATCCATGGTCCATTGGCACATGCACAAGATAGAGTACTAAAACTATATAATAAGCGCTTGGCTAAGAAATTCCCTAATCCTACTCCTGTTAAGGCATCTGTCTCCAAAATCACTGAGTCTTCCTCAAAGGCTTCTCTCCCTCAGGTTCAAAATAGTCCATTCAAAATGGATGTTGATCTACCTTCAGTGTTAAACACATCTATTTTAGGGGAGTTAGCTAATGCTGATGATATAGTATCCTTGGGAAGTCCTGAGGATTGGGGCTTGAATAATCAAAATTCTGGATATGACCTGTATGTGCATTCCCCCACTGTCTTTTACCACTCTCTAACTATCTCAGCTCAGTCTCCTACAACCTGTGCCAATATAACAGCTGCAACTAGGAACTTTATAACATCAAGTAATGTAGTCTATATGGCTCGATGTGACAATAAATTTGTGTTGCCTGCATCACCTATAGCTGAGAATTTACAAAGATGTGATAGAGCACTATGCACTATATGCAAGGGTAAAGAAGCACCATATAGCTACTCTTATAATGATGAATGGTTCTTAAACTCTGGTGCCTCTGCCTATTTCACTCCTTTTGAGTCTAACTTCATTTCTATGACTCAAGGAAATTATAGTCGCGTTGAAATAGCCAATTCTAAAGCACCTCTTTTTATAGTTGCTGTAGGAACTGTCCTTATAAAACATGAAATCATTGACCCTAAAAACAGAACAACCAGAACTACTATCTTTAAACTATGGCCAGTGTACTGTGTTCCTGGTATAACCATACGCCTCCTCTCTACTGGACAGCTACTCCAATCTGGATTGAGTATAGAAGGCACAATGGATAGTTCAACCTTTTGTGGCTCATCTAGTGATACTGTCCTCTCTGCCCTACCTAACCTTTGGGGGAGCATCCAGGTTATAAGGACATATATCATTAAGAACAATGTTTCTAATCCTATGAGCCTTGTTACAAGACACCCAGATTATGAGATAATTCATTGTTGACTTGGGCACATCTCTGATAAAGCCATGAGACATATTTCAGACAATGTTGAAGGTGCTGAAAAGATCTGCTTCCCTAACAAGCAAGAAGTATGTATACTGCGGTTGCGCTTTAGGAAAGCTATACCAGCGTAGTTTCTCTGAGAACCCTAAACATTCTAGTGAGACTCTTGGATTGATCCATTCAGATCTTCTTGAGCTCCCCACTTTATCATACTCAAAGTATAAGTGGGTGATTACATTCCTTGATGACTATTCCTCCTATTGTAGAGTTGCTTTCTTGTGCAAAAAATCAGATGCTACAGAAGCAATTAAAGCTGTTTTCTGGCTGTGGTCAAATACTACTTTCCACTCTGTTAAATGCCTACATACTGATAATGGGAGAGAGTATATGATATCGGAATTACAATCCTTTTTACGTGAACAAGAAATTGTCTATGAGACAAGTACACTACATGTACACTAGAAAAATGGTCGAGCAGAGTGGTTGAATTGAACACTGCTAGAAAAGGTGCAATCTATGTGACTTGAAGCATGCTTACCTGATTCCTGGTAGGAGTTTGCTTTTGCAACTGCTACCCATGTCTATAACCATACTTCCATTAAACGTCTCAAATGGAAAACACCTCAAGAGATCTTCACAGGTGAAAAACCTAAAATATCACACCTTTGTGTCTTTGGCTATAGAGCATATGTGTATCTCCCCAATGAAGTTTGTGCAAATAAACTTACACCATGCTCTGAACTTATGATATTTATTGGGTATAAGGATAATGGCTATAAATTTATTTGCCACACACAAGGAAATATTATATTCCGCTCCACCCAAGCTATCTTTGATGAAGGACACTTCTCTAGATGTCCATCTTCTTACTCCAGAGAGCAAATGCCTCCTGGTAGACTAACCCTAGAGATAGAGTCATCAGCACCTGAACCTTTTGGTGTAGATGAATCTCCTCTAACACCCTTTCCACTAACACCTGCATATCCTAGACCCTTTACTCCTCCAATCCCTCCTAATTTGCCAACTCACTCAGAATCTCCATCTCCCTTTCCTTCACTGATACTACCTAAATGGTTCTCAGTAAAAATTGAAGAAGTTGAAAATGTTGAAGATGAAGATGTTGAGATGCATTTCCTAAGCCCTTCTTCTCCTGAAGCTGGTCCCTCACAGTATACTCCTCCTCAGGTTCCAACTATAATACCTCAAAAATGAGGTAGTAACCCACAGCCAGGAGAAGATGTTCCTCCTCTGAGATATGGCTTGAGGAGATCAATCCATGAGACTAGAGTCTCTCACAGAGAAGGCAATATATATGGAGAGAATTGCCATCCCATAAATGTCTTGAGGTGCCCTGAGTAGTAACAACATCCTAGTGAGACTGATCTAGATATGGCATGCAGAATGCTTAAGAATGCTCACAGATATATTCAAGCACAACCTGAGACCATTCCAATTGGAGGAGTATACTATCTATATAGTCAATGGGACAATACCATTGAAATAAATGGAATCCACTATGAAGTTGATTGGATAGGACAACGACCTATTATAATTGACATAGAGGGAAATAGGATAAATACTTCATCTCCAGCAGGCGAGTCAGCTACCACAGCTATTACCAACCACATGGTATGCCTTGCAAGAAAAGGGGGAGCAGAGCATATTCGCTTTCTCTTGGCACTCAGAGCAACTAAGACTCATGTTCTACCAAAAACCTTTAAAGATATCGCTAAACTACTAGCTGACTCTAAGAAAAGGTGGCTTGAGTTTTGCCTTGAGGAGTTGAAATCGCTCAAAGACAAAGATGTTTATGAAATTGTAGACCTTCCTAAGAGAAGAAAAGCAGTCAAGAACTACTGGGTATATAATATCAAGCCTAATGGTTGTTATCAATCTCGTCTTGTTGCCAAAGGATTTTCTCAAGTCAAAGGCATTGACTTTGATGAATTATTCTCTCTAGTTGTCTGCTATAAAACTGCGCGACTGCTTCTTGCTATTGCTGCACTTGAGAACCTAGACATCCAAAGCATTAACGTCAAAACAGCCTACTTATATGGCAATCTGAATGAGGAAATCTATATGGAATAGCCAGAAGGTTTCGAACTACCTGGGAAAGAAAACAAAGTCTGGTAACTTTGCAAAGCATTATATGGCCTTAAGTAAGCTGGCTTATCCTGGTGGTACACAATGACCAAGTCAATACTTGCCCTAGGATTTAAGAGATGTAAATCCAATGCTAGTGTATATTACTATCATAACAAAAAGACTAAAGCACTAGTTATAGCCATTGTCTATATTGATAATGTTTGCTTTATAGGTACTAAAGGTTCCCTGCTCCTCAATGAGTTGAAGCAGAAATTTATGGCTAAATGGAAATGTCATGACCTTGGTGAAACCACAGAGTTCCTAGGCATGCACATAAGCCATGATTATAAAAATCAAAAGATATTTATTGATTAATGTGAGTATTTGGAAAAGGTGCTGGCACACTTTAATATTGCAACTAATCCTACTCATACTCTATTGCCATCTGAGTTTAGCTTTAAACCAAATGAAAAGCAATGTGATCCCAAATTCCACCAAAAGTACCAACAACTGGTTGGTTCTCTAATGTACTTAATGATTGGCTTGAGACCAGATATTGGCTTTGCAGTTATCAAGTTAGCTCAACAAATGGCAAACCCTTTTAACAATCATTATCGAGTTGGGTTACACCTTTGTAGATACTTGCTTGCCACTCGCAGATATTGGCTTGTCTATAATGGATTAAGCAACAAATCACTTATAGCATACTCTGATTCTGATTGGGGCCAAGACCATGAGCATCACAAGTCAACTACTAGCTATTTTACTATGCTGGCTCAAGGAATCACTTCCTGGTTAAGTCGTAAACAGAAATCAGTAGCTCTCTTCTCCACTAAGACTAAGTATAGGGCACTTTTTGACTGTAGCCGCCAACTTGTCTGGACATCAAATCTCCTGAGTGAGATTGGTTTTGATATTCCTGTCTCTCATCTCTATGGTGATAACCTCAGATCACTCTTCTAGAGCACCAACCCAGTACAAGAAAAGAAATCCAAACATATTGACATCCAATATCACTATGTCAGGGATACAATAGAGGATGACAAAATCAAACTATACTACATCGATAGAGCCAGGAACCCTGCTGATATCTTGACTAAGAATCTTGGTCAGATACTGTTCCACCAATTTTGTCCACTCCTTGGTTTAGAAATTCTATAAACTTTCCTTTTAATTTATATTGTCACTCAATGACTACTACTTTGAGTAAGGGAGAGTGTTAAATTAATTATTATATTGTGTATTACTATAGTTTAATATACAAGTCACACTTACCTAAGTGCGATGCTTCTTTGTCTCAACTGCCATGTTATAAACTGCTCTGCTTCTCTCGAGATCTCTCTTTCCTATCAGGTTGTCTATTATTATCTGTTGGATAACTCAGTGAGTAGGCCATCATTTGTCCCCACTGTAATTGCTGCTCTCCATCCTTCTAACACTTGGAAGATGTTTACAAAGATAGACTTAAGATAGAGGTATAATAACATAAGTAAAGGAGAGAGATAAATGAAAAGCCATGTTCATAATATATCTAGGAGTTTATGAACTCACTGGCAACCTTTTAGGCAATAATGAACAATATTTTAAGAGACCTGATAAATACAAAAAATGTAACAGCATTCATGAATAATGTTTTAGTTGATATGGAGGACAAAAGAAAGCATGACAATATAGTTAAGAAAGGCCTGAGAAAGATAAAGAAGAATGATCTTCATGTAAAACCTGAGAAATGCATATAGAAAGTGAAATAAATTGATTTCTTAGGGCTAGTAATAGGATCAGAAGAAATAAAGATATAGAAGAAAAAGATGGCAAGCACTCTGGAATAGCCAAAGTCTAAAACAGTCAAAGACATGCAGAAGTTCCTAGGATTAGCAAATTATTATAGGAGATTTTGCTAAAATAGCAAAACTATTGCATAGATTAGTTAGAAAGAATGAAAAATAAAATTGAGAAAAAGAACAGAAGAAAACATTTGAGAAGTTAAAGAAGGTGTTTATAACATAACCAGTCTTAGTGGCACTAGACTTAGACAGAGAAATGTGAGTAAAGGTAAATGCATTGGAATATGTGACAAAGGGAGTATTGTCAATAAAGTGCAAAAATGATAAAGGAGGCCAATAGCCTTTATCTCAAAATCATTGAATGAAGCAAAGAGAAATTAAAAAATTCACAATCAAGAAATACTAGCAATTATCAAATACTTAGAGAAATGGAGGTACTTACTAGAAAGAGCACAAAACAGATTCAAGATTTAGAATAACCATCAAAATCTACTAGAATATTTCATGAGTAGTTAAAAACTAAACTAAAAACAAGCAAGATAAGCCTTGTATCTATCAAGGTTTGACTTTACTCTCAAACATATACCAGGTAGTAGTATGGAAAAAGCTAACAGCCTTAGCAGATATCCAGATTAGCAGATAGAAGTAAAAAAAAACAACAAAGATAGAGTACTAGTGAAAAAAAAGTAACTAAAAATAAGAGCAATGCAACTGACAGAAGTTGTAATAAAAGGAATAGACTTGTTAGAGAACATTAAGAAGTTAGATGCAAAAGATAACAAAGTAATTGAGACAGTAGAAAAAATAAAACAGACAGGAGTGAAAATGCTAAGAGATAAGGAATGAAGAGAAAAAGATAGGTTGATACTCAGAAACAAAAAAGTGTATATTCCAAAATATGAGAAGCTGAGAGCAGAAGTAATCTGATTACATCATAATACACCAGTAGAAAGATATGAGGAACAGTAAAAGATAACAAAACTAGTTACCAGGAACTTTTGGTAGCCAGGAGTAATAAAGGAAGTTAAGAAGTATGTAAAATAATGCAATGTATTGTAGGAAGGATTTTGAGTTCAAAGAGGAAAAATATCTAAGATAGAGTGGTTGAGGGTAAAAGATATATCTCCTTATTTTTTTAAGTTGTGTCACTTTTACTCTAAGTAATTACATAATTAAATAATTGAAAACAATAAGAAAATAATAAGAATCATTATCATTATGCAAGTAGTCCAAAGGCTACCCCCACAGTATGCCAAAGAAACAAAAATCATACAGAAGCACTTGCAGGGAAATTAATGCCAAATACAGTACCAGAAAAACTTTGGGCTTACATTAAGGCAGACTTTATTACAAAGTTTCTGTTAGCATAGAAATACAACAGTATCTTGGTAGTATACTGTCATGGCTTAGTGTCATATTCCAAAAATCTGACAATTATGTAATTTAATTCTCCTAACAACTCTCCTAAAAAATTATAATTAGTAGGATAGTGTAGTAGACTACTCTCCTCCTATTCTAGACTTCCTATAAGTACTGAGTAGTTACAGTGTATTTGCTCAGTCTGCAAATTAACGTTATCTGGTCCTAACACTATTCCTGTCCACCCTAGATTCCTAGTTCACTTCCTTAAGGGCCTCTTTCCTGACGACTTCCCTTCACTCTGAAATACGTGACCACCTCACAACTGGAGACCAGGGTGCAATACATAAGTTGAAGCCAAGGTTATTTACCAAGTCATATTCCACTCTGATGTTGTTTTACTCTACCAGAGCCTTCTCTTGGGTTTTATACCATTGCTAAGTAATATTCTCTTCCAACATAGTACAATACTCCATTTGAAGTGTACTTTTATCTATTATTTTACCTATCTGTCCTTCACAATCCTGTCTTTGACACTTAGCAAAACAACTAAGTTATTATTTGGACTTACTATACAAGGAAGAAGCATGGGAAAGTGTCACATGATACATCATATGTTAGGAAGTCACAGAGTGATGTCACAGGATGCATGTAGTGACTTAGCCTGGATAACTTAATCACTCTTCAAGTCCAAGTTAACAAGGAAAACTCAATAGAATTCTTATTAAATTTTCTACACTACTTATACAACTACTACTTGGTCTGTGCACTATTTTCCCACACCATCATGTGACATTACCCTATGACTTCCTAACATGTGACTGTGACTTGTGACACTTTCCCACACTCCTTCCTATATAGTAAGTCAAAAAGAAAAAGAAAAAGAAAAGAAATATAAATAATAACTTAGCTATTTTGTCAAGTCATGACACCACCCCTCTCTTAAGTTTTCTCATCCCAAGGATTTTTTTTTACAACTCATAATATGGGTCAACTATATTGTCCATTTTTTCCTTATTTTCTTTTGTTTACTCCCTAATTTCTGAGTTCTTTTGCTCAGTTTCTTCTTTTTCCTTAATTGTTTTCAAAGTTCATCTTTCTTTTTTACCTTTCTATCACTTCTAATTCTATTCTAATCTTCTCTAATATTCTTCATTGTACTTTTTGTCTGACTACCTAAATAATTTCTTCACCATAAACCTTCCTGGTAGTTTTCCTTTTCTAAATGTTCTTTTTTCTCTTTCTTGTCTCCTTATGTCTTTCATATCTCACCAATATTCCTTTTTAAATTCCTTTATTATCTCTTTTGTATTCTCCAAGTTTTTTTTTCTCTTCCAAGTGTCTGATTCCACTGTGAATCCTCTCTATCTTACTAAGTATTTGTCTTTTCCCCTTATTTGCCACTTATTCAAGATCCTCTCAACTTCCCATTCCTCTTCTCCTTCTATAATTATGAGAGCCAGTTGTTTCTTTCTCTGCCCTTCTACCTGTCCTACATATTTTTGTATTCTACTAACATTTACTACCAGATGTATTCTTACTGTACTAGGCAATTCCAGTTCTACTGTATTTGACAATACTATACTATCTAATATGTATGCTGTACTGAATGTGGGATGATGGCTGCTGAGTAAGCATAACAAAGCTTCACCTAATCATGACTAAGTTTTACCTAATGGCTCTCTTTTCATTCAAAAATTCAAATAAATTCAGAATAAATTCAAATAAATTGGAAAAAATTAAAATTAAATTAAAACAGGCAGTGAGCAAAGCAAGCTGACTGTGGCCTTACTGTTGTAGGAAGGGAGCAGAGTGACCTGACTTACAACAGTGCAAACTATTAGTGTAGAAAGGGAGCAGAGCAACCTGACGTACAATAAATATTGCTTACTGTATTGCAGACCATCATTGGAAGGGAGCAAAGCGACCTGATTAACGACACTATTTGCAGCTGCACAGACCATTGTTAGAAGGGAGCAAAGCGACCTGATGGACAACACTACTTACTGTCATACAGACTGTTGTAGAAAGGGAGCGTAGCGGACTGACTTCAGCATAAACTTAATTAGTAAAGGGTTTAAGGAGGGCTGGAGGCCCAGATGAAAACCTTATCTAATATATATGCTGCACCAAACATGGGAGTGATGCCGCTGACTAACTGCTAACTAAATTTTACCTAAGCATTCCCACACCCTCTCTTTCTACTCAAAAATGCAAATAAATTCAGGAAAAATTCAAATAAATTGGAACAGGCAATGGCTTTACTGTTGTAGAAAGGGAGCAGAGCGACCTAACTTACAACAGTGCAAACTATTAGTATAGGAAGGGAACAAAGCAACCTGACTTACAACAGTGCAAATTACCAGTGAAGGAAGGGAGCATAGCAATCTGATGCACAATATTGCTCACTGTGTCATAGACCATTGTTGGAAGGGAGCAAAGCAACCTAATGAACAATACTATTTGTAGCTGCACAGACTATTGTTAGAAGGGAGCAAAGCGACCTGATAAACAATACTACTTACTGTTACACAGAATGTTATAGAGAGAGAGCATAATGAACTGACTTCAGCACAAACTTAATTAGTAGAGGGTTCAAGAAGAACTAGAGGCCCAGATGAAAACCTTGTCTAGTATGTATGCAAGAAGGAATGTGGGAGTGATAGCGCTGACACATAGTTCAACTTTTCACACGCCTTCTCTTTTCACTCAAAAACTTTATAAAATTCAATAAAATTCAGAATAAATTCAAATAAATTAGAATAAATTGAAATAGGCAGTGAGCAAAGCGAGCTGACTATGGCCTTACTGTTGTAGGAAGGGAGCAGAGTGACCTGACTTACAACAGTACAAACTACTAATGTAGAAAGGGAGCAAAGCAACCTGATGCACAATATTGCTTACTGTGTTGCAGACTGTTGTTGGAAGAGAGCAAAGCAACCTAATAGACAACACTACTTACTGTCACACAGACCGTTGTAGAAAGGGAGCATAGCAGACTGACTTCAGCACAAACTTAATAACACAGAATTAGTAAAGAGTTCTAGATAGACCAAAGGCCCAGATAAAAACCTTGTTTTCTTTACTTTATAAGGGCTGACAAATCTCTCCATCAACTTCTTTGTTCTTCTCCCAACTATCTAATATTTCAGATCCTTAGTGCTTAGCATTACTAAGTCTTTTACTTTATATTTGTCAACTTCTGTCCTTTTTCTATTAGTATTTTTTTCATTTTTTCCTATACCTTTCCTAGTATTGCTTTCACTTCTTTCTGTATCTCCTTCACCTTGGTCACAAATTTCTCTACTCCTTTATATTTCTCCTTCTTTCTTGTTTTGAATTCCATCTTAGGGTCTTGTTCATAATTTGCCTTAAAAGACAATGTTTTTGTACTTGAGTATGTTTTATTGTTGTATACAAACTCTGCTGTTCCCAACCATTCTGACTATTGTTCTTGCCTATGATTGATAAACATCCTTAAGTACTGTTCTAACTCCCAATTAACTCTCTCTGTTTGTCTATTTGTTTAAGGGTAGAATACCATTAACAATTTACTTTCAATTCCTAATATCCTGTTTAACTCTCTCATCCCTGCTGTGAATTGGGGTCCTCTATCCAAAATAATGCTTTCTAGTAGCCCATGTAGTTTCTATATGTTATTTCTAAATAACCTTGCTAACCCTTCTGCTGATGTTTTCTCTATAGTAGAAATGAAATATATTATCTTTGTTAGTCTGTCAACTACCATTAGAATGCTATTATATCCTTGAGCTAAAGGCAACTTTGTAATAAAATCTACTAATATATGTATCTAAGGTCTTTCTGGAATTAAATCTAGTATTAATTTTTCTGCTGGCTGTTCTATGCAATTCTTATTTTGCTAATAAGTGTTATGTCCCTCCACATATTGTTTCACCTCTTTTTTTACTCCTGGTCACCAAAAGTTTCAAGTAACTAGTTCTACTGTTTTCTACTGTTCTCCATGTCCTTTTACTGGTGGTATATCATGATATAGCCTGATAATTTCTGCCCTTAGTTTATTGTCTTTTGGCACATACACTTTTCTCTTCTTATATATTATACCGTTTACTTCTCTTCATTCTTCATCTCTTGACATTTTTACTCCTGCTCATTTCATTTCTTCTACTGCTTTGATAACTTTGTCATCTTTTACTTTTGATCTCTTGACCTTCTTTAGTAGGTCTACCCTATCTACTATTATCTCTACTTCTATTTTTCTCACTTCCAACCACTCTAGTTTGACTAATGTCTCATTTTCATTGTTTCTTTTTATGCCTACTTCTCAGTCCAGCCTCTTACTTAGACTGTCAGCTTTTCCTATCTTACTTCTTAGAACATGTTTCAATGTAAAATTAAATCTAGATAGGTATAAAGCCTATCTTGCTTGTCTTCAATTTAATTTCTGCATCTTCATAAAATACTCAAGATTTTTGTGGTCTATCCAAATCTCAAATTTAATCATTGTTTTTTCTAGGAAGTACTTCTATGTCTCTAAACACTTGACAATGGTCAACATCTCTTTATTGTGTATCTCATAATTCCTTTTTGCATCACTTAGAAATTTTGAGATAAAAGCCACTGGTCTCCACAATTTATCAGAGCACTTTATAGATAGCACTTCTCTAGTTGTATAATTTAAGGCATTTGCCTCTACCCTGAACTTTTTGTCTAAGTTTAGGACTGCTAATACTGGGTTTGCAAAGCCCAAAAATTTCCTAATATTTTTCACATTTTTTGGCTCTGGTTAACTAAGTACTTTATCTATCTTTTTCTTTTCCATTTCTATTTTGTTTGGTCTTATAACAATCCCTAGGAAACCTATCTTCCTCACTTTTTACATATATTTTTCTGGTTTGACATATAAGTCATTTTCTTCTAATCTCCTCAATATTTCTTTTATGATTTTATTATGTTCTTTCTCTACTTTAGTTCTTACCAACATATCATTTACAAATGTAGCAACTTTTCCTTCATTGATCAAGTCTTTTAAGATTTCATTTATTATTATCTAGAATGTAGCTAGCAAATTTGTCATCCCAAAAAATATTACTGTTGGTTCAAAGAAGCTCACATGTATCATAAATGCTCCCTTCCACTCATCTCTTTTTTTAATTCTCACTGTTACAAACTTCATTCAGCTATATCTCCATCAATTCTTTGACAATTTCCACAGTCTTAACAGCTATGGAAAGCCCTTGAAAAGACCTTTCAATTGATGCCAGTTATGTCTCAAGGCAATTAGTATTGGCCAAGATATTAAGCAGATCAATAGGTAACCACTATGTCACCATTTATTAAATTGCTAATATCTTGGAAACTACCATGATTGTGTTAAGTCCTAGGCAGTGGTGACAATTGTGAGGTCCTAGCAACTCAGTAACACTGTGGACAACTGTAAGTGACAGAGTGCCAACTTCAAGTCCACAGAGAATTACACATAAAGTCAGGTGACCTACTACATAATCAATCACCAACATTTTACTGAGGGACTGTCTAGAGCACATCTGACAGATTGATGCTTTGGTTCTAGGCTCAGCAGAAACCTTCTTCATAACACTTAGAATAAGCCTAGAACAACCTCAAGGCAATTAATATTAGTGAAGATATAAAGACCTTAATATTTGTACATAGACTTTATTAATTACCCATAGATAGTCATCTGTCCTTTTCTTAGAACAAAGGATAGCCTCTATAAAATTAAGTTATCACTACATTAACCATAAAGGCACTACCATATATAGAACAATAGATAGTAGCATGTGATGATCTGTCCTAGTGTTAAGACTTTAGATCTCACAGTTAAATATGCATTTCAACTTGAAGCCTATATCTAACACTTGATATCTTCACGCTCCTTTTTTTAAAGGATCCAGTTAAGGTTTTCAGTGAAGTTATATCAGAGGAGAGATGTTAACGAGACTTGAGTAGCATCCTTGAGATTGTCCTAAGACAAGTAAGAGTACCGATTCCTCAGAGTAAGATTTTATAGAGGAAATATAGAAAGAGAGAACTTGCTGTTCCCTTCTCTTTCTGGTCTGTATTTATCCTAACTAGGTATTGTGACTACGTTACAATGTGGTAGCACTAGTTGTAACTAAGGGTAACTAGTTAAGTAACAGTCTAGTGACAGAAGTACTAAGGGTGACAAGTCGAGTCAGTGTCCTAATAATGGGTTAGTCCGGTGTTGTCCCATTTGGCATAGGTCCAAAAATAGATCAGAAAGATAGTCTGAAATTTCTCTGAAGAGTCTTGTCCGTTCTATGAGTCCATTGTCTCTTGGAGTCCTCAGACACTATTTGATACATTACTGCATAATAATGTTTTTGTCTAGCATTGCCAACATCTCGTTTACTAACCACTCATTATCAGACCATGGTTGATAATAGTTGTAGTCCTACTCGATGTTCATAACACCTAGTGCACAAACTATTATATAAGAACTCATAGTCTGAGGTCTAATCCTCAGACTTAACAACATCTTTGCTACTTGTCTAACTTCGCTTTTTTGAGCCTTTTGAATATTCAATTCACCAATCACAAATCAGTAAGTAGCCATTTGTGATACTCACATTATTGAACCTCCATCTCAGATCTATTTTAGTAAACACTTTCTTATTACCTATGTTATCAATTAAGTTTGTAATTAATGGTAGCAGGTAATTATTCTTTACTATTTGGTTATTTAGGTTATAGTGAAAGGGTACAAAAGAGAATTGCATACTGGAACAAACAAAACAATAATGTGCTAGCTCTCAATTGTGTACTAAAGGTTTGAGAGAAGGTAATTAAAAATAAAGGTTATAAATAACTAGAAAAGTAGAATTATATGCAGCTCAAATAAAGTATTATCAAATATATAAGCTTAGGTGTCACAAGGTAAAGTAAACAACTGATATGTGTATTTATCTATTAGATATATAAGCTAAATACATCAGTAAATAGTAGTAATATACACAAGTATAATAGATATTTCACCTCAGGTATCACAAGGTAAAGTAGATGATTAAGAGAGGATAAAGAACAATAACAGGGATTAAGTAGATGAACAAAAATAGAGATATTATGTACTATATCAGTGGATACCATCCTAGATTTCAATAAGTATGTTTTCAGTTATTATAAAAAGAGTATAAGATCTCTCTAAAATTATTACTGCATAGCCTTCCTAAGGTGTCAACCTTTACATACTATGATAAAAACTTCTCTAGAAAATACAGTTAGTTGATTACTTATGGACCCTCTATACTCAGTTGCTCCTTTGTCTGCACTCCCAACACCAAATCTTATAGGTATGATGTAATCCAAGTATACACTTAGCTAAGCTTTCCCAGCCTACTGTTCTCTTTGAAGCTTACCTAAGTTGTATCTGCTATTCCTCTCTAGATCGGGTTCTGGGTATATTCTATGTTTTACTTAAGACATTCTCCTGGTCCTAGTCTTTTTACTCTTAATAGATCTACATTTACAATTCCAGAGACAGTATAGATAGAGGTAAGAGTTAAGAGGTTCTTTCTTAATCTAATTGCACTCCAGATACTATATTATCATGATTATAAAGCCCTAAGACTTAAGTGATTAAGAAATAAAAGAGAAACTATTACTACTTTTGGATTGTCCTTAATCACTTCTCATACTAAGTCCTCACATTCTTTATGATGACACATCCTCTTACTTAAGTTCTTTCCATCAAAGATAACACATTTTGTAGTAGGTTTCTTTCTAGAATGTTCCTCTTTCTTCCTTATGTTCCCACTTGATGTTGTCTTGTGATTAGCTACTCCCTAGTTACCTGTTAGTCATTAGTAAGCCCCAACTGTTGTCTGAGTTTTCTAAGTCACATCCTTGATGCCATTTATCTAAATATACCTGACTTGATGTCATCAATGCTTATTTACAAGTACAAAGTCTATTAGTCTAAGTTTGTTATCTGAGTACCACTGGTTCTAAAGTACAAATCTGCTATATTTCCAAACTAGTCCATCCAAAGGTAGATCTAGAACATAGCCTCTTAGTGACTTTCTTTATAACCTAATACCAGCTTATTTCTGTTGTCTCTCAAGATCTTAACATGAGCTCTAGGTTGATTATCACCTACTCAATGTCTTCATTACATAGTACTATATTCTGAGGATATAAAAAGGGTTCTAGAGTGTATTCTAATCAAGAATCTGTTTTTGTATAAAGTGTATCAAATATTATCTTCCATGGAAAATTCACTAGCGACATAACAACAGTAGTCTATCATCATTCTTTTGTTTTTATTTTTCTTGCCTACAAAGAATACTGGCAACATTTGAGGGGATTTTAATGGTCTAATATACCCCTTTCTTAGTTGATCCTCTACAAAATTCTGAACTTCTTCTCTCTCATTTTTGGACAGAGAATAAATTTTTCTCTTTTGTGGTTTAAACATTTTCTTGAGATCTATGGCATAATCCCAAATATTAGATGAGGTCTATGCATGGGATTTGAGATAAGAAAGAAAAGGAAGTTTGAAAAAGAAAAAGAATTTGTAACAAGAATAAAGAAAGTTCATAAGGAAGCAGAAGTAGTGCTATAAAAAAGTCAGGAGGAAATGAAAAAGTATGTAGATAGGAAAAGGAGCAAGGCAAAGGAATATAAAGTAGAAAACTAGGTACTGCTAAGCACAAAAGATCTTAAATACCAAATACAAGGAAAGAGATTAGAAAAACTAACAAAATAATTTGTTGGGCCTTACAAGATCAAGAAAATAGTCTTGACAAATGCAATCAAACTAGAATTACTTAGCAATATCAAAATACATCTAGTAGTAAATGTTAGCAGAGTATAAAGGTATAAGAATCAAGTAAAAATATCATACTCTGTAATACCATACAACATTATAGCCTACAAGATACATACCCAAATGCTTATCTCAGCAACTCACCTTGGACTTAGGCATTTATAGTATAGCTGAACACTTACTCATATTAACTCACTTTCAACTGATTCCTATATTAAGTAGCTAAACTGGTTAATTCTCCCTTAGTTTCATTATTCACTAAGTCAGCTCCTCTTGTCTAGTTATCTTCTCTTATCTCTCCTAATATACTAGTTGCCAAAAGTAGGTGAACACAGAGGGAAACACAACTTGAGTAGGTGAGGTTGCATTTACTATTCACTCAGAAGTCAGGACTTGATAGTATAATGAAGCTAACCCCCTATGCTATCCTGAAAACCTATTGACAATGTCTGGTACCCCCATTTCAGACCCCCATCTAAAGTGTTGAGTTTGATGTGATAGACTCTACATAGCTCCTCCAAAAAGTCTACCACAACTCTAGTTAAACACCTCTTCATAGCTATACAAGCCCAAAATTAGAAAAACTTTTTCTAAGAACTCAATAAAGCTGAAGCAAGAGGCTCACTTACTAAAAAAACCATTCTACCAGCTGACCTGGAAGAGAAAAACCTAAAATCATCCCCAACTACTATCCAAGTAACTCTTTCTACCCTTCAGGGCATTGACCTTCAATTACTACTACTAGTACTTACCAGAAAGTCAAATCCTTTTTCAAAGAAAAAATATTGCAATATAAAGGAACTGAACCCTTTTAGTAGTAGTAGCCTAAATGAGCTATGCACATTCATTTTTCAATATCAAATATACTTTTGGACCTGTGAAAGGGAATTTAATAAGAATACAGAGAAGATATTGTTTGCTATTTCCTATCTTAGAAGAATAGTGCTGTTACACTACTAGAGAATTTTCTGTGGAAATATAGCATAGGATACATATTATACCCCTAGATTTTACTATTGGAACCTACTCTAAAGACCTCTTATAAGCCCTAGACATAATCTAGACCCAAAATTGGATACTTCTGTTAGATAGTTGCCAAGTTGCCACATGCTAGAATAGCATATACCTCGGAAAGCAAGATTAATGAGCTAGCATCTAATTTTAATCTAGAGTAGACTTAGACTAATATGATACCAAGATGACAGATCAAAAGTCTATTAGTGACTAGTAATCCTATCACTACTAGACTTAGTCAAGAAACAGATGCACTGTCAGACAACAATTGTATTGCTGATGCTTGCACATACTATTATATATTTTTAGACCATATTTGGAGTAGAAGAAAGCCAGTTTAGAGATCAGGGAATAATGGACAAAAGTAAAGTATGAAGATAGAGCAAGATTACATGGTTATGTTATTAGAACTTGGGCAGTGGTAATAGCTGTGAGGTTCTAGCAACTCAGTAACACTGTGAACAACTGTAAGTGACTATATTGAAAGAGATAATAGCTAGCTATCACCTGTGGATAACTGTAAGTGACAGAGTACCAACTTCAAGTCCACAGGAAATTACACATCAAGTCAGGTGACCTACTAAATAATTAATTACCTAAATATTACTGAAGGACTGTCTAGAGCACATCTAACACATGCTTGGAAGATATGGAGGATAGGAAGATGATACCTATCATGGCCACATTGCAGTATCATAGAGGAGAAATGCAAGAGAGAGTAGTAGAATAAAGGATTTTCTTTTCTATTTCTTTTTAATTGAGTCTCTAATATTTGTAATATTCTAATATATTTCTCAGAGTAGAGATTGATGGGGAGAGCCTTTGCCTTTATCTCAGAAGCTCTTGAGGTTATAAATGCAATTCTCTTGAGTGTGTAAGGGATAATCTTAGTAAGAGGTTGAGTTGGTGACTGTTTCATACCATATACTCTATTCTTTCAAGAGACAAGACACAGCAGTTGCTCAAACAACCTTCTATGGAGTAGTAGGCTAAAAAGTCTGGCTAATCATTGACTCAGATCATATCACACCCATAAAGTTTAGTATAGAGCTATAGATAAGGGCTTGATTGAGTATAGTAAGGCCTATAAGTGGTTTACTAACTACTTTAATAGTGAGCTTGTTATAGTGTATAAAGATAAACACCTTAAAGACACTATGCAAGGAATGTTAAGACTTTAGACCTTAGTTGAATTTATGTTTTAACTTAAAGCTTATATCTAACACTTGATATCTTTATGCTTCTTATCAGAGGATCCAGTTAAGGTTTTTAGTAAAGTTATTTTGGAGGAGAGATATCAACGAGACTTTGAGTAGCATCCTAGAAATTATTCAGAAACAAGTAAGAGTACCGATCTCTCAAAGTAATAAGAATACAAGGAGAAATAAAAAAAAGAGAACTTGCTATTCCCTTCCCTTTCTAGTTTGTATTTATCCTAACTAGGAGTATAACAACTGTTACAATGTAATAACACTACTTGTAACTAAAGATGACTAGTTAAGTGACAGATCAGTAACAAAGATGATAAGTGAATCAGAGTTAAGTCAGAGTTTATAAATAGGTTAGTCTAATGTTATCCCATTTAGATGAAGTCCAAAGATAGAAAGGGAAATAGTTTGAGATTTCTCCAAAGAGTCCTATTTGTATTATGAGTCCATTGTCTTTTTAGAGTCTTTAGACATCCAGCACACCATTGCATCATGATGTCCTTATCTAGCATTGCCAATATCTCATCTACTAACTACTCATTATCAGACCATAGCTGATAATAATTGTAGTTCCACTCAATATTCATAACAAGGAGGATCTAGATTGAACCCACCATCATTTCATTTATTTTCATATTATAAATAAGCTACACTTCTACTTTTTAATTTCTTTCTGATACCCCACTTCCTCCTCCCCACAAACCCTTTAGCATGCAATTAAGAACTGTCACTATCTTTTCTATTTGCTTATCATAGTAAACATCTCTTTTGCCCCTTTTAGTGCTAGACTACTTTAAGCTATTTATCAATGAATCAGACCTACATCAAAGTCTAGACTTCCCAAAGACATTGGATAGCTTCTGGACAAAGGCAGACCAGTCTTCAAGTTTCTATTCTCCAGAAGATAATAACAAGAATGCTATTATAACAATTCTTTTTTCTAATAATGGTAAAGCAGTCAGTTATTTCATTTAGTTCACAAAATATCAGAATCACATTCACTGGGACAACTACTTACTAAGGGAGGTGGTAAAGGATACATTACTGAGCCATATTAGAGATAAGCTATGCTTCAGTCACAAAGATGTATTATTCTTTAAGGGCTTAAAAAAAGCTGTATTGAGAATTAACAATGATTTCTGGAAAAGGCAACAAGAAGACAAGAACAAATTTCAAATAGCTCAGAACTTACAAAATTATATGTTAAAGCCCCCAGAACTAGATATGGGAAGGGTCCAGACTCTCTTAGAGATAGTAGTGAGTTGTGATAGGTTAGTGAGAAAGAAGACAAGACTACCAGTTTTCTCAACCCCTACATTTTCATGTTCTGACAATCCTCCTTCTCTAATCAGTAACATCTTGGGTTCTAATGATTATTTGATACCAGTCAAACAATAACATTATATGGCTAGGGGCTTATGCTTATACTATAGCCAGGCAGAATATCTTGCTTAGACCTATCCTTGCTAATTTTCAAGGGTGTTGACCACTGTTAAAGCATATGCTATGTAGTTAGAGAATCTATTCTCTGATTTCAAACCCTCAAAAAAAAATCAGTAGTCCTCTCAATTCCTTAGGAGCTAACTATCTAAATATTACTAGGGAACTAACTCTGTATTTAGACACATTGACTGTATCAGACTCAAGGGTACTAAGCACAATCCTTTATTCTCTAGTCATTCCTGTAGCCTTTAAAGGATTAGTAGATTCAGGTTCTTTGGACTGCTTTCTGAACTCAAGTTTTGTTATCAAGAATAAATTATCCTTTCAAGAAATTGCACCTCTCCTTGTTACTTTGATAGATAGTATTGCTAATGCTTTTATGACTCATTACCAATAAATTTCTCTTGTGGCTATTTTTTTATACTTGAATTCTACATAATAAAGCTAAAGGACACTTACCTAGCAGTTCTCAGGTTCAGTTGGCTAATCTACTATAACCCAATAATTGATTGGACCAAGAAGACTATTCTCATTCAAATACCTAATTCCAGCTAAATAGATCAAGTACCTACAGACCATGGAAAAGGTATTGTTATCCCCTAGAAATGTTAACTACAGGGCAGTGGTGACAGCTTTGATGTCCTAGTAACTTAGTAACACTGTGGACAACTATAATACCCTCTCTTAGATCTATTTACTTTCTTTTCACAGTAGAATTACAAACCCTTTAGGAATTTATTGAGGAAAACACAAAGACAGAAATTATAAGGCCCTTCAACTCACTATGTGGGCCTCTGATATTATTTGTTAGAAAAAAGAATAGATTCTTATAGTTATGCATCAATTACCAAGGCCTAAACTGCTTAATGTGTAAAAACAAGTATTTAACTCCACTAGTGACTGATCTGCTAAATGTCCCAAAGAAGGTCCATTGAAAGGGTGCAAAAGGGAATTGCATATTGGGACAAACAAAACAATGTTGTGCTAGCTCCCAATTGCATGCTAAAGGTTTAAGGGGAGATAATCAAAGATGAAGGTTATAAATAACTAAAAAAGTTGAATTATATGTAGCTTAAATAAAATATATGTTTAGTCATTATAAAAAGAGTATAAGATCTCTCTAGATCATTGTTGCATAGCCTTGCTAAGGTATCAACCTTTATATACTGTAACAAAAGCTCCTCTAGAAAATACAGTTAGTTAATCACTTATAGACCCTCCACACTCAGTTGCTCTCTTGTTTGTATCCCTAATACTGAACCTTATGGATGTGATGCAATCTAAGTGTATACCTAACCAAGCTTTTCTAGCTTGTTGTCCTCTTTGAAGCCTGCTTGAGTTGCATTTGTGCCTTCTTTCTAGATTGAGTTCTGGGTATATTTAGTACTCTTCTCAAGATATCCCCTTGATTCTAGTTTTCTTACCCTTAATAGATTCACATTTACAATTCCAGAGGCAGTGTAGATAAAGATAAGAGTCAAGAGGTTCCTTTCTGATCCAACTGTACTCTGGATACTATATTACAAGATTTTTATCCAGACCTCTGGCCTAGCTTGTGAAGTTTGTGTTGAAGTCAGTCCACTACACTTCCTTCCTACAACAGTCTGTGGAATAGCAGATAGTATTGTCTGAAAGGTTGCTATGCTCCCTTTCTTCAATAGTCTGTGAGAATTTTCTTTCTAACTCATTTCTTTATCTCTCAAATCATAAGAAAAATCAATCTCAAGTCCATTGTCACATACAAATATAATCTATAATCTAATGCTATTGAATACTTCTTTATATA
>Ga0153988_1000026_pt1 | contig 27944 bp, 25 predicted proteins | sample TSNC072MetaG_FD_104742 | JGI IMG/M metagenome (GOLD analysis project Ga0153988, IMG submission 104742) | Attine ant fungus gardens microbial communities from North Carolina, USA - TSNC072 MetaG | ecosystem: Host-associated > Fungi > Mycelium > Unclassified | place: USA: North Carolina, Jones...
TCGGTCGCGCCGGTGGTGCGGTCATGCGCGGTCGGCAATTGCTCGTAGGTCACGTCGATCGCGCCGACGTCCTTCATGTCCCAGCCGCGCTTCTTGATTTCGGCCGCAATGCCGTCGCCGACCTGCTTGCCGATGTTGTACGCCGAGATGCCCATATGCGGCACCGCTTCGATCGGCTTGCCCGCGCCGTCGACGAGACGGTCGTCGACCGTCATCATCTTCAGGCCGTCGGCCTTCGCCTTCGCGACGATGCCCGGCCCGAGCTTGACGTCGGGCGTGCAGATCACGAAGCCCTGCGCCTTCTGCGCGGCGAGGTTGTCGATCGCGCTCATCACCTTCTCGCCCGACGGCGCGCCGATCTTCACGAGCGTGAAGCCCTTCTCCTTGGCGGCGATCTCGGCGAACTTCCATTCGTCCTGGAACCAGGGCTCTTCCGGCTGCTTCACGAGGAAGCCGATCTTGACCTGATCAGCGGCCTGCACGACCGGTGCGTTGAAGAGCACACCCGCCGCCGCCGCTGCCAGCGTGAGGAAAATTCTACGTTTCATGATGCGTGTCTCCTGACTAATTGATAACGAGAAGGTATCGGCCGCGTCTTCTTGTACCGGTCTGACACACGCGGCCAGCGCGTCGTCCGGATTCGGTCCGTCCCGTTGCGGCGAGACGGTTTCAGTCGTGATACAGCGCCGAGCGCCCGCCATCGACGGTGATGCAGCTCGCGTTGATGAACGGCGCCTCGTCCGAAGCAAGGAACACCGCGGTCATCGCCACCTCTTCCGGGCGGCCGATGCGCTTCATCGGCTGCAGGTCGAGCGTCGCCTGCTTTGCCGCCGCCGGATCGGGCTGCTCGTTCCACCAGTCGTGCGTCAATTGCGTTTCGATGTAGCCGGGCGCGATCGCATTCACGCGCACGTTGCGCGGCGCGTACTCGATGCCGAGCGCGCGTGTGAGGCCAATCACGCCGTGCTTCGCGACCGGGTACGGGAAGCAGCCCGGAATGATCTTGAACGCGTGCGTCGAGGCGATATTCACGATGCTGCCCGCGCCGCGTTCGACCATGCCCGGCAGCACCGCGCGGCAGCCGTTCCAGACACCGTCGAGATCGACCGCGAAGCAGCGCCGCCAGTCGGCGTCGGTCATCGTCAGCGGATCGCAGAACACGTTGATGCCCGCATTGTTGACAAGCACGTCGAGCGCGCCGAAAGCGCGTTCGCCAACGCTCACCGCATGCTGTACCGAGGCCGCCTGCGTTACGTCGGTCTGCACCGCGAGCACGCGCGCGCCGGCGCCCACTTCTGTTTCGATCCGCGCGGCCGTGCGCTGCGCCGCGTCGAGATCGAGTTCGGCCAGCACGACCGCCGCGCCCTCGCGCGCGAACGCGAGCGCGATCGCCGCGCCGATGCCGCGTCCGGCGCCGGTCACGAGAGCGGCCTTGCCGGCGAGCCGGTTCATTTCTTCGCGCCCGCGCGGGCGCTCCGCAAGCCGTTGAGGTACGCCTTCGCATGCGCGGCGGTCACGGCCGCGCTCTGGCCCGGCTTGTAGAGCGCCGAGCCGAGCCCGAAGCCGTTCGCGCCGGCGCTCAGGAACGGCTCCATGTTATCCGGCGTGATGCCGCCGACCGGCACGAGCGGCACCTGCGCCGCGATCACCGCGCGCCAGGCCTTCACGACATGGCTGCCGAGCTGCTCGGCGGGAAACATCTTCAGCACGTCCGCGCCGTTTTTCAGCGCGATGAACGCCTCGGTCGGCGTCGCAACGCCGGGCGCGCACGCGAGACCCCGCGCCTTCGCGGCGAGGATGACCTCGGGGTCGCTATGCGGCATCACGATGAGTTCGCCGCCCGCCCTCCTGACTTCGTCGACGAATACCGGATGCAGCACCGTGCCCGCGCCGACGATCGCATCGGCCGGCAGCGCCTTGCGGATCGCGGCGATGCTGTCGAACGGCTGCGGCGAATTGAGCGGCACTTCGACGATGCGAAAGCCGGCTTCGTAGAGCGCCTGACCGTGATCGGCCGCATCGGCGGGCGTGACGCCGCGCAGGATCGCGATCAGCGGACAGGCTTCGAACGCGGCGATCAGTCCCGCGTGCGGCATGTACGGCGCGGGCAGGTTGATGTGGGGTTGCATGTCGGTTCCTTATTGGATGTGCGGTCTCGTCGCCAGTCGGCCGGTCGTCCCGTTAGCCTGCGCTTGAGGCACTTGAGGCGCGGGCGGACGGATCGACGAGCCCCGCCTCGCTCGCGACGCGCCACAGGCCGCGCTCGGTTGCATGTTTGACCAGTTGCGCCCGCGGACAGCCGAATTGCGCGAGCGCGAGGCGATAGCGCTCGCACAGCGCCTCGCTGCCGATCAGCCGCAGACTCTGGCGCGCGAGCGAATCCTGCTGCTGTGCGAGCACCGCGTCGAGGCCGGCCAGCTCGTGCCCGATCAGCAGGCCCGACAGATAGTCGGGCTGCGCCTCGCTCGGCAACTGAGCGGTGAGGCCGAGCGTGCGCGTACTGAACACGGTCGCGAGCAGGCCGGCCTGGCCGTTTTCGCGCGCGATGCTCACGCCGCGCAGGAATGCTTCGGTATCCGGACGGTCGGGCGTCACCATCGTGCGGCCGAGGATCGTGTGCTCGCGCAGCGCGGCGAACACCTCGCCCGTCATGAACGTATGGAAGTGCTCGATGCGCCCCGCCTGCACGACCGCCCACTTCGCGTGCGTGCCGGGCAGGCCGATCAGCGAGCGAGCGGTGTTGGCCGCGTCGTTCGCGGCGCCCGCGTCCTCGCTGAGCGCGCCGAAAATCTGCGTCTCCTCGCCGCGCATCACGTTGGGCAGGTCGCCGCGCTGCAACACGCCCGGCACGATATGCAGCGTCGCGCCGTTGGCCGCCTTCACGCGAACGATGCCGGCCACGAGCGCGTCGGCGTTCGCGGGCGTGTCGACGTACGGCGCCTCGAGCCAGCCTTGCGCGCTGCCGACCATGCCCGCCGCGATCACCGGCACGCCGTGCGCGCGCGCGAGCCAGGCGCCGCAGGCGTCGTCGAAGGCGGCGTCGAAGCCGCCTTCGGCCGCGCTGCGCGGCAGATTCATGATGCCGGCCGTCGATGCGCGCGTCGCCAGCACGCGGCCCTGCGCATCGTAAAGATAGGCGCGTAGCGACGTCGTGCCCCAGTCGAGCGCAATCAGCGCGGCGCGCGCGAAGTCGATGGCGTCGGCGCTGCTATCGATACTGTTGTCGACGGCGCGTTCGTGGTTCGCCACGGTGGCGGTGCCCGCTCGTGTCATCGCTTGATCCTGCGGGTTGCCGGTTGCGGAGCGCGCCAACCGAGTTCTTCCGAGATCGCGCGCGCCTCGCGCTGCACGACCGGAATCAGTTCGTCCATCCGTTCGAGCGGCATGTACGGAATCGTGCTCGCCACCGACAGCGCCGCGACGATCGCCCCCGACGCATCGCGCACCGGCGCCGCGACACAGCGGATCGCCGCTTCGTTTTCTTCGAGATCGAACGTGTAGCTGCCGGCCGCGTAATTGGCCATACGTTGCAGGAAGGTCGGCGCGTCGGGACGGTTGTCGGGCTTGAAGCTGACGCCCGCGAGCGCGCGGCGCGACGCGTCGAACAGCGACTGCCACGAGTCGGGGCCAAGGTCGAGCATCATCGCCTTGCCGATGCCGGTCGACGCGAGCGGCATGCGGTGGCCGACGCGCGAGCGCATTTCGAGGCCACGCGTGCCGGGAATCTTGTCGATGTACAGCACGTCGTCGCCGTCGCGCACGCCGAGGTGAATCGTGTCGAGCGTCTGCTCGGCGAGCGATTCCAGATGCGGACGCGCGACGGCGGTCAACGGCATCTGTTCGAGCGCGATCGTGCCGAGCTCGATCAGCTTCGGCCCGAGCAGATAACCACCCTGCACCTGCCGCAGATAGCGCGCCTGCACGAGACTGCTGACGAGCCGGTGCGTAGTGCTGCGCGTCGTGCCGAGCGCGGCGCCGAAGCTGCGCAGATCGCGCACGCCGGCGGCGGCCGCTTCGAGAATCGCGAGCCCGCGCAGGAGCGTCTGCGTGCCGGCCTGCTGCGGCGTGATCTCCAGCAGCGTGACGGGCAGCCCAAGTCCGTCGACGGTGCCCGGCCGCATGACGGGACGCGACGCCTTCGCGGCGACGCTGACGCTGACAGTGGCGGCAACGCCAACCGTGTCGGCCTTGCGCGGGGCAGCGCTCGCGGCGGGATCGTCCTCGGACACGTTGACGGCATGGGTAGGCATCGCTTTGTTCATGGCGATTCGCTTTCGATGGTGTTGCGCTTAGCGCGCGGGGCCGGAGAACAGGACGGGAATGCGCGCGGCAGGAATGCCTGCGATGCCGCAAGGATGCGGCCTTTGCATGGTGAGCCTCGTCTCCAGTTTTTTGCTGTTGCTACCGACGTGGCCCGAGCGCTGAAGCGCTCGGGATCGCGGTGCATGTTGAGCTGGATTGTAGGGCGACTTTCTGGAATCACCAATATGTGAATGTTGAGTCCAGATAATGAGATTTTAGTTGCCGATCAAGTGTTTAGCGATGGTCGGCGCGCGTGGGTTTCAGGCGCAAAAAAGCCCGCGCGCGGCGGGCTTCAAGTTGAGGAAAACCGGGTTTCCGGCGCTCGCGCGCGAGTGGCGCGCGGCCATTCACTCGGGCAATTCGGCGGAGCCCATGCGTCGCGCGATCACGCGCGAGCGCTGCGCGAGATAGGCGGAATTGCGGTGCTCGTCGAAATATCGGGGGTTCGGCAGCATCACGGCGAGCCGCGCCGACTGCGCGGCCGTGAGCTTGCTCGCCGCGGTCTTGTAGTAGTACTGCGCGGCGGCCTCGGCGCCGTACACGCCGTTGCCCCATTCGACCGAGTTCAGATAGATCTCGAAGATGCGCTGCTTGTCCATCAGCGTTTCGAGCATCCACGTGATGATGAGCTCCTGACCCTTGCGGATGTAGCTCTTCTCGCGCGACAGAAACAGATTGCGCGCGAGCTGCTGCGTGATCGTCGAACCGCCGCGCACGATGCGGCCCTTCGCCTTGTTGCGTTCCCACGCCTGCAGGATCGCGTCGGTTTCGTAGCCGTTGTTGTTGACGAAGTTCGCGTCTTCGGATGCGATGATCGCGCGCTTCAGGTTGCGCGAAATCTGCTCGTACGGCACCCAGGTGCGCTGCACCGAGAGGTCCGGCCGATCCTGCGACAGACGCCACGCGTCCGAACGCATGAAGGCCGTCGAACTCGGATTAACGACGTTCCAGACCGCGATCTGCGCGAAGTAGAACGCCTGCGTCGCGAGCCATGCGATCGCGAACACCGCGATCAGCCAGGCGAGCCAGCGCGGCAGGCCGGACTGGCCTCGCGAGCCGCTCACGCGCCGCGTCGCTGTCATCGCGCTCAGGCGGGTGACGACGCCGTCAGCAGCGCGCGCAATTCGGCGAGCACCGGCGCGCCCTCCGGACGCACGCCGCGCCACACGTAAAACGATTCGGCGGCCTGCTCGACCAGCATGCCGAGACCGTCCGCACCGCGCGCGCCAAGCTTCGCCGCGTGCTCCATGAAGACCGTCGGATGCGCGCCGTACATCATGTCGTAGGCGAGCGTGCCGTTGCCGAACGCGCGGTCGTCGCACTCGGGCAGCGCTGCGTCGAGGCTGCCCGCCGTCGCGTTGACGATGACGTCGTACTGGCCCGCTCCAATCGCGCGCGCGCTGCCGCCCGTCAGATTGCATTGCGCATCGCTCGCGGCCTGCGCGAACTGCTCGACCAGCGCCTCGGCCTTTTCCGCCGTGCGATTGACAATCGTCAGCGTGTGCGGCGCGCAGTCGAGCATCGGCAGCACGACGCCGCGCGCCGCGCCGCCCGCGCCGAGCAGCAGGATGCGCGCGCCTTTCAGCGGCACGCCGAGATTCACTTCGATGTCGCGCACGAGGCCGAAGCCGTCGGTGTTGTCGCCGTAGATGCCATCCGCGTCGACACGCAGCGTGTTCACGGCGCCGGCCGCCGCCGCGCGCGGCGAGAGCGTGGTCGCAAACGCATGCGCGTCGAGCTTGAACGGCACCGTCACGTTCAGACCGCGCCCGCCCGCTTCGATGAACGCGCGCACGTGCGGCACGAACGCCTCGACCGGGGCGAGCAGATGGCCGTAGTCGATCGGCTCGCCGGTTTGCGCCGCGAAGCGGCCGTGGATGAACGGCGACTTGCTATGGCCGATAGGGTTGCCGATGACCGCGTAGCGGTCGCGCGTCTGATTGCCGCTCATCGTCCCGGCTCCGTGATGTGTTGTTCGGCATCCGTGGGGTTGGCGGGGTCGCTGTCGCTGCCGCCGTCGTTGCTATTATTGTTCTCGTCGACATTTGCCGCGGCCGACCCGGATTCGCCGTTGGCGTTGTCGTCCGGGAGCCCGGCTTCGGCCTCGCTTGCGGCGCTATCGTCGGCGGCGTCGAGCAGTTCTTCCTCGCCCTCGTCCGCTTCGTCCGCTTCGTCGGCTTCCGCACCGCTCGTCACGGTCGGCGCATCGAGCACGTGCAACAGACGCACCGATGCTTCGATCGTCAACTCGTCGATCGACATGACTTCCATCTGCAAGCGCGTGCCGCGCGCATGCACGCCGAGGCCCGGCACGTGCAGCAGCAGCGGAATTTCTTCGAGACGCACGAGATCGCCCTTCACGACCGACGCCACCACCTGCTTGCGATTCTCCTGCTTGAGCCAGCGCAGACACCAGAAGTACTCCATGCGGCGCTGATAGTCAGCGTACGCGGTGTAGGTGTCGTCGAAGCCCTGCACGACCGCGAACAGATCGGCGTCTTTCGGCTTGAACGGCGCGGCGAGCTTCGCGGTTACGCCGTGCTGCACGCAGGCGATCAACTGCCACTGGTTCACGAGGTCGACGTAGCGGCGCAGCGGCGAGGTGCTCCACGCGTACTGCGTGACGCCGAGCCCTTCGTGCGGCGCGGCGTTGGTCTGCATGCGCGTGCGCTTCGGGCCGCTCGGCGCGCCGAACGCGCGCTGCGTGCGATAGATGCCCGGCACGCCGTGATCGTGCAGAAACGCGCCCCACGACGAGTTCGCGAGAATCGCCAGTTCGGCGACGATCGTGTCGAGCGGCGAGCCGCGCCGGCGCGGCGTGATCGTGACGTGCTCGCCGTCGACGTAGAAATTGAAGTCGGTGTTGCGCTGTACTTCGCGGCGCAGGCCGTAGCCGGCGCGCGCGGCCTGGCGCTTTTCGAACAGCGCCTGCGCGAACGGCCACAGCACCGCGATGTCGTCCTTATGCGGATACTCGCCCGTGCCTTCGGCCAGCGCTGCTTCGGTAACGACTTCGTCGAGCGTGTTGTGGCGCAGGTTGTTCTTCACGAACACGCGCTCCGCGCGCGTTTCGCTCGCGACGATCTCCTGCGTCTCGCGATTGACGATCACATACAGCGACAGCGCCGGCCGATAGTCGCCCTCGCCGAGCGTAAAAGTTTCGACCACGCTGTCGGGCAGCATCGTGATCTTGTCGCCGGGCATATAGACGGTGGAAAGCCGCGCGCGCGCGATCGCGTCGACCTCGTCGCCGCGCTGGATGCCGAGCGCCGGCGCGGCGATGTGCACGCCGATGCGCACGCGGCCGTCGGCCAGATGCTCGACCGAGAACGCGTCGTCGATTTCGGTCGTGGTGACGTCGTCGATCGAGAACGCTTCGACGTCGGCTTGCGGCAGATCATCGGGCACGTTCGCGGCGGCGACCGCCGGGAAACCGGTGCCGTGCGGGAAAAACTCGGAGAGGAATTTCGCTTCGTGCAGCGCGCGCGGCGAAGCAATCGCGCCGCATTCGAGCAGCAGGCGCGCCTGCGAAATGCCGCGCGCGGCCGCGGCGCCTTCGAGCGCCTTGTATTCGATCGTGTTCTTGTCGGGCTTCGTGAGCAGCGCGAGTGCCTTGCTGCCGATGAACGCTTCCGGCAGACGGCCTTCCTTCAGCTCGTCTTCGTACTGTGCCTGCACGAGCGCCTGCTGGCGCTTGCGTTCGAGACCCGCGAGCGCCATCTTCAACTGCTCCTGCGGCGCACGCTGATACATGCCGCGGCCCTTGCGGCGGAAATACACCGGCGAGCCGTGCATGCGCAGCACGAGCGCCGCGCGTTCGGTCGCGCCGAAGCTCTCGCCGAAATACTCGGCGCCGAGCGTCGCGAACGGGAATTCGTCCTCAGGCGCGCATTCCCACAGGAAATCGAGATCGATCTCCTGCGCGAGCGCGTCGGCCTGCTGCATCAATTCGGCCGCGGCCGGCTTCTCGAATTCGATCAGCACGTCCTTCGCTCGCACTTTCGCGCGCCGCCCGCCCGGCAACTCGACCTGAAACGCATCGCCCTGGCGCGACAGCACGCTGCCTGCCTTGAAACTGCCCGATTCCTCGAAGAAAACGTTCACTCAATACTCTCGTTCTGACTTGCATCTGCCGGCGCGCCCGATCCGGTTCTGCGATCGGTCACTGCGTGCGCGGCAACGTGTTCGTGGTAGTGGTCCGCGGCGCGATACGCGCGCCGGCGGGGTCAATTCAGGCCGCCTCACGCGGCGCCGGCGGCTCGACATGGCTGGCGTCGCAAAACGCCAGCACGTCGTCGACGTATTGTGCGAACTCGCTGATCGCGTGGTCGCTGCCTTCGATCAGCTTCGTGCGCGCGCCCGGATAGTGCGCAAGCATTTCGCGATAGTCGAGCACCTCGTCGCCGGTGGCGGCCATCAAATAATAGCGTTCGGGCCGCGTGATCGACGTGACGCCGAGCGCACGCAACTCATCCAGATGATGCGGCTCGACGACGATGCTGCCGCCACCATGCCACAACGGCTGCTCGCCGAGATAGGCGCTCAGATCGCGCTGCGGCACGACCGCCGGGTTCAGCAGCACGGCCGGCCAGCCGTGCTTTTCGGCGAGGTGCGTGGCGAAATAGCCGCCGAGCGAGCTGCCGATCACCGTCACCGGCTTCGTGGCAGATGCCATCGCGCCCTTCGCGCGGGCCTCGGCCACCAGCGACTCGACGAGCGCGACCGTCTCGAGCGGCGACACCGGCAGCATCGGACAGCACCATTCGTCGCTGCGGCCCAGCTCGGCAAGCCGCGCCGCCATGCCGCGCGCCTTGAACGAATTCGGCGACGAACGGAAACCGTGCAGATAGAGAATCACGCCGCGCCTCGCGCGGAAAGACCGTCGAGCAGCTTCTGATGCACGCCGCCGAAGCCGCCGTTGCTCATCACGAGAACCTGGTCGCCGGGGCGCGCGGCGTGAACCACCGCTTTGACGAGCGCGTCGAGATCGGCGAATGCCTGCGCCTTGCCGCCGAGCGGCGCGAGCGCTTCGCCGAGGTTCCAGCCGAGCGCGTCGCGGCCGTTCGGCGCGCCGTAGCCGAACACGAGGTCGGCGTCGGCGAGGCTCGCCGGCAGTTGCGCTTTCATGACGCCGAGCTTCATCGTGTTCGAGCGCGGTTCGAGCACCGCGAGAATCCGCGTGTTGTCGCGGCCGACGCGCGCGCGCAAGCCGGCCACCGTCGTCTCGATCGCGGTCGGGTGGTGCGCGAAGTCGTCGTACACGGTCACGCCGTCGACGCTGCCGCGCACTTCCATACGGCGCTTCACGTTGCGAAATCCCGACAGCGACTTCGCGGCCTGCGCGGGCGGCACGCCGACATGGCGCGCGGCGGCGATCGCGGCCAACGCGTTCATGCGGTTGTGCTCGCCCTGCACCTGCCAGTCGACCACCCCGACGCGCTCGCCGTTGTGATAGACGGCGAAGCGCTCGTCGACGGGCACGCCTTGTTCGGCCGGCTGCATGTCCCAGCCGCCCTGCACGCCGAAGCGCTCGACCTCGCTCCAGCAGCCGCGCGTGAGCACGCGTTCGAGCGCGTCCTCGCGGCCGTTCGTGACGACGCGGCCCAGGCCCGGCACCGTGCGGATCAGATGATGGAACTGCGTTTCGATCGCGGCGAGATCGGGGAAGATGTCGGCGTGATCGAATTCGAGATTGTTCAGCACCGCCGTTTTCGGGCGGTAATGGACGAACTTCGAGCGTTTGTCGAAGAACGCAGTGTCGTATTCGTCGGCTTCGATCACGAAGAAGCTCGAATCGGTGAGCCGCGCTGACACGCCAAAATTGAGCGGCACGCCGCCGATCAGGAAACCCGGGTTCAGGCCCGCGTCTTCGAGCAGCCAGGTCAGCATCGAGCTCGTGGTGGTCTTGCCGTGCGTGCCGGCCACCGCCAGCACCCACTTGCCGTTCAGCACGTGCTCGCCGAGCCATTGCGGACCGGACACGTACGGCAGGCCGCGGTCGAGAATCGCTTCCATCAGCGGATTGCCGCGCGAGACCACATTGCCGATCACGAACAGGTCCGCGTTCAGGCCGTTCAGCTGGTCCGCGTCGTAACCCTCGATCAGACCGATGCCTTGCGCCTCGAGCTGCGTGCTCATCGGCGGATAGACGCCGGCGTCGCAGCCGGTCACCGTGTGGCCCGCGTTGCGCGCGAGCACCGCGAGACCGCCCATGAAGGTGCCGCAAATGCCGAGGATGTGGATGTGCATAAGCCTGTCGTGCCGCGCGGGCGTTTTTTTGCGAGGGATGGGAGTGCCGCAGGACGGCCGGAACGACCGTCTGCAAAGGACGCCTATTGTAACCGACGCGGCTCGCGCAGCCGGTTCGCCCCACCCCGCCGAACCGCGTCGCCAACCTCGATCTAGTATCATGGACGGATGGTTCGCAAATCACATTTCGATCCGCAGCGCGTGCGCGAGGAAATCGCCATCGCGGCTGCCCGCATGATCGCCGAAGACGGTCTGGACTACGCCACCGCGAAGCGCAAAGCGGCCCGGCAAGTCGTCGGCGAGAGTCGTGTTGCCGGCGAATGGCTGCCGGACAACGATCAGATTGAAGAGGAAATCCGCGAGTATCAGTCGCTGTTTCAGGGCGACAGCCAGCCGGCGCTGCTGCGGCGGCTGCGCATGATCGCGGTCGACTGGATGGAGCGGCTCGCGCCGTTCAATCCGTATCTGACCGGCGCGGTGCTCGGCGGCACGGCCGGCGAGCATTCGGACGTGCATCTGCAGGTGTTCTGCGACAACCCGAAGGAAGTCGCGATTCATCTGTTGAACGCGAACGTCCAGTACGACGTGTCGGAAACGCGGCATTTCGCGGGCCGCGGCTACGTCGAGACGCTGAGCTTCCTCTGGCGCCCCCCGGACGAGCGCGACGCGGAACCGGTCGGCATCCACGTCGCGCTGTACGAAACCGACGATCTGCGCGGCGCGGTGCGCGCCGATGCGCGCGGCCGCACGGCACGGGCCAATCTGCAGGCTGTACAGGCGCTGCTCGACGACGGCGCGATTCCCACCATCACTAACTGAACTGAAACAAAGCAGAGCGACAATGAACACGAGACGGATTCTGGCGGGCGCGGCAGTCGCGCTGGTCGCCGCGGGCGGCGGAGTGCTGGCCAATCACTGGTTCGATCGCGATGCCGAGGTTGCGTACGCGGCGCAGTCCGACGCGCCCCGGAGCGCGGTCGAGCAGCTGTGGGCCGCGCCGGTCACGAGCGTCGACGGCAAGCCGCAGTCGCTGAGCCTGCTCAAGGGGCACCCGATCGTCGTCAACTTCTGGGCTTCGTGGTGCGGGCCGTGCGTCGAGGAAATGCCCGAGCTGTCGCAGATTCAGCGCGAGTACCAGAAGAAAGGCATCCAGTTCGTCGGCCTCGGCGTCGACTCGGAAAAGAACATCGAGGCTTTCCTGCACAAGGTCAAGGTGGCCTACCCGATCTACGTGACCGGTTTCGGCGGCGCCGACCTCGCGCGCGCCTTCGGCAACAACGCGGGCGGCTTGCCGTTTACCGTCGTGATCGACGCAAAAGGCAACATCCGCTCGACAAAATTGGGACAGATCGACCCGGCGGCACTCCGTCAGACGCTCAATACGCTGTAAATTCCGTGTTTCTTTTGCTGCCGCCTTTTAGTACCCGATTTCGCGCGGAACGAGCAAAAATGCGCGAGAATCCCGTGGATTTGAGTGAAGATGCGTCCGCCAAGCGTTGACGCGCCGCGCCGGCAAGCGCTCCGTACGCGCACGAAACTAGACAAGTTTCTCTAATCAGCGCTAAAGTGCGCGCAATTCCACGGAAAAAGAAGCGACCATGACGCGACTGCTGGTACTGCACGGACCTAACCTCACCCTTCTCGGCACCCGGGAATCCGAGGTCTACGGTCACGTGACCCTGCCGCAGATCGATCAGGCGCTGGTGGACCGCGCAGCCGACGCAGGCGTCGAGCTGGCGTCGTTCCAGAGCAATCACGAAGGCGCGCTGGTCGACCGCATCCAGTCGGCCGGTGCCGAAAAAACCGATTTCATCCTGATCAATCCCGCCGCGTACACGCACACGAGCGTGGCGATTCGGGACGCACTGGCGGGGGTCGGCATCCCGTTCGTCGAGATTCATCTGTCGAACGTGCATCGCCGCGAACCGTTCAGGCATCACTCGTATTTCTCCGACCTGGCTGAAAGCGTGATTTACGGCTTTGGCTGGAAGGGGTATCTGTACGCACTCGAATTCGCGCTCGACCGGCTCGCGGCCGGCTCGCCGCGCGGCTGAATCCAAACACGTCCAATTTGAGCCGGCTACTGCACTTGCACGGGCCGGCACACTACGCATTGAAAGGGGCAACCTGATGGATCTACGTAAACTCAAAACTCTGATCGACCTCGTCTCGGAGTCCGGTATCTCCGAACTCGAAGTAACCGAGGGCGAAGGCAAGGTCCGCATCGTCAAGAATGCGCCGCCGGTTTACGTGCAACCGTCCGCCTCGTACGCGGCCCCGCAATTCGCGCCGCCGGCACCGGCGGCGGCGGGCGAAGCGTCCGCCGCCGCCACGGCAGCCGCTCCGGCGGCACCGGCCGCCGCCGCGCCGCAGGGTCACGTCGTGACTTCGCCGATGGTCGGCACGTTCTACCGCGCGCCGTCGCCGGGCGCCGATCCGTTCGTGCAGGTCGGCGACACGGTCAAGGAAGGTCAGACCATCTGCATCATCGAAGCGATGAAGCTGTTGAACGAGATCGAGTCGGACAAGTCCGGCGTGGTCAAGGAAATCCTCGTCGAAAACGGCCAGGCGGTCGAATACGGCCAACCGCTGTTCGTGGTCGGCTAACGCGGCACGCACCATTTGCCGCCCGCGCGCCGCTCATCCTGAGGCGCGCGACCGATCCTCTGCGGCAGCCGGCGTCGTGACCGACCCGGCGCCCATTGATGAGTCGAAAACCCGCTATGTTTGAAAAAATCCTCATTGCCAATCGCGGCGAGATCGCGCTCCGTATCCAGCGCGCCTGCCGCGAGCTCGGCGTCAAGACGGTCGTCGTCTATTCGGAAGCCGACAAGGAAGCCAAGTACGTGAAGCTCGCCGACGAGGCGGTCTGCATCGGCCCGGCGCCTTCGAATCTGAGCTATCTGAACATGCCCGCGCTGATCAGCGCGGCCGAAGTCACCGACGCCGAAGCGATCCACCCCGGCTACGGCTTCCTGTCGGAGAACGCCGACTTCGCCGAGCGCGTCGAGCAGTCCGGCTTCACCTTCATCGGCCCGCGTCCGGAAACGATCCGCATGATGGGCGACAAGGTCACGGCCAAGCAGACCATGATCAAGACCGGCGTGCCGTGCGTGCCGGGCTCGGAAGGCGCGCTGCCGGACGATCCGAAGGAGATCGTGAAGATCGCCCGCCAGATCGGCTATCCGGTCATCATCAAGGCGGCGGGCGGCGGCGGCGGACGCGGCATGCGCGTGGTCCACACGGAAGCGGCACTCGTCAACGCGGTCAACATGACCCGCGAGGAAGCCGGCCGCGCGTTCGGCAACCCGCAGGTCTACATGGAGAAATTCCTCGAGAACCCGCGGCACATCGAAATCCAGGTGCTGTCGGACTCGTTCAGGAACGCGCTGTGGCTCGGCGAGCGCGACTGCTCGATGCAGCGCCGCCACCAGAAAGTGATCGAGGAAGCGCCGGCGCCCGGTATCGCGCGCCGCCTGATCGAGCGGATCGGCGATCGTTGCGCCGACGCCTGCAAGAAGATGGGCTACCTCGGCGCGGGCACCTTCGAGTTCCTGTATGAGAACGGCGAGTTCTACTTCATCGAGATGAACACGCGCGTGCAGGTCGAGCACCCGGTCACCGAGCTCATCACCGGGGTCGACATCGTGCAGGAGCAGATCCGCATCGCGGCCGGCGAAAAGCTCGTGCTCCGTCAGCGCGACATCCAGTTCCGCGGCCATGCGATCGAGTGCCGCATCAACGCCGAAGATCCGTTCAAGTTCACGCCGTCGCCGGGACGCCTGACGTCGTGGCACATGCCGGGCGGCCCCGGCATCCGCGTCGACTCGCACGCCTACAACGGTTATTTCGTGCCGCCGAACTACGATTCGATGATCGGCAAGCTGATCGCGTACGGCGCGACGCGCGAGCAGGCGATCATGCGCATGCGCATCGCGCTGTCGGAAATGGTGGTCGAAGGCATTCAGACCAACATCCCGCTGCACCGCGAACTGATGCTCGACGCGAAGTTCGTCGAGGGCGGCACGAGCATTCACTACCTCGAAAACCGGTTGGCCGCGCGTCAGCAGGTCGCGCCGGAAGAAGCGTAACTCATGAGCTATCGGGAACTGGTCGCCGAACTGGCACGCGAGCACGCGGAAGAATTCTCCGACGCGCTGCTCGAACTGGGCGCGCTGTCGGTGTCGGTCGAAGACGCCGACGCCGATACGCCCGACGAACAGCCGCTCTTCGGCGAGCCCGGTCTCACGCCGGATCGCACGGCCTGGCAGCGCTCGCGCGTGATCGCGCTGCTCGCGCCGGAACACGAGCCGGCCGTGCTGCTGACCGCGGCGGCCAACGAAATCGGCCTCGACGCGGCGCCGTCGTTCAGCGTGCGCGAAGTCGAGGAGCAGGACTGGGTGCGGCTCACGCAGTCGCAGTTCGATCCGATCCAGATCGGCGAGCGCATCTGGGTCGTGCCGTCCTGGCACGATGCACCGGACCCCGACGCGCTTGTGCTCGAACTGGACCCGGGCCTTGCGTTCGGCACCGGCAGCCATCCGACCACGCGCCTGTGCATGGAGTGGATCGAGCAATCGGTCAAGGCCGGCCAGTCGGTGCTCGACTACGGCTGCGGCTCCGGCATTCTCGCGATTCTCGCGAAGAAGTGCGGCGCGAATCCGGTGATCGGCATCGACATCGATCCGCAGGCGGTCGAATCGGCGCGCCACAACAGCGAGCGCAACCACGCCGACGTCACCTACGGCTTGCCCGACGCGTGTCCGGCCGGCGAGTTCGACGTCGTGGTCGCCAATATCCTGTCCAATCCATTGAAACTGATGGCGTCGATGCTCGCGTCGAAGGTGAAGCCGGGCGGGCGCATCGCGCTGTCGGGCATTCTCGCGCGCCAGGCGGACGAAGTCGCGCAGGTCTACGCGCGCTGGATCGATATCGGCGTGTGGCGCGAACACGAGGGCTGGGTGTGCCTCGCCGGAACGCGCCGCGAAAGCCATTAGAATAAGGCGTATTGTCAAACCAACGGCCTCAGGCTCAACGGCTCGATATGCTCCTGGCGACGCGTTGCCCCTTCTGTGAAACCGTCTTCCGTCTGCAACCGGCGCAGCTCGCGCTGCGCCGCGGTCTCGTGCGCTGCGGGCATTGCCAGGAAGTGTTCGACGCCTCGGACAGGCTGTTCGACGTCAGCGGGGGCGGCGATTTCTCCACCGCCAAACCGGTCGCGGCGTCGGCCATCGAGGCGCTGTCGGGCGCGCATGAGTGGGATACGCGTAAGACAAGCTCTAACGCCGGCGCCGAAGCACGAGCCCCATCGGCATCCACATCCGGCAGCACGCTCGATAGCCGTCTGCGCCATCACGCGGACAGCATGCAGCTCGCACCGCTGCCGCTCGACAACGGCGAGAACGCGCCGTCCGCCGCCCCGATCTCTCCTGCCTGTCGCGCCAGCAAACCGGAACTACCCGCCGGCGGCTTCACCGCGCCGCTGCCGCGAGATCAGAAACCGACTCGGCAGGAACCGACGCTGGCCGATGCACCGCCCGATCCGTTTGCTTATCCATCGGACGATGGGCTCGAAGAAGCGGCTCGTCGCGTGCCCGCTGAGCCGCCACCTGCCGAACCGCCTGCCGCGGCGCCCGTGCCGCCGTCCACCGACGAAGCGCCGCGCGTCTGGCATCAGACCGGGCGTGTCGAGCCATCGGCACGGCGTGAGCCGGCGGGTCCTCTGCATGGCATCCCCGATAACGAACCGCATTTCGGCGCAATCGGCTCAGGCATAGACGGCTCAGGCGTGGCCGATTTCGGCGCTGCGGCAGGCCTCGGCGCGGCCGCCGCCGCAAGCGGCTCGAGCACCGGCGCGCCAGGCGGCCACCGCCTGCCCCGCGGTCCCGCCGCGTCGAGCGGCGAGCCGTTCTCGGTCAACCCCGTCAACAGCGGCGCCGATCCGTTCCCGGTCATGCGCGAAACCCGCCCCGCCGAAAGCAAGCGTATCGGCTGGCGCGTAGCCTGCACGCTCGTCGTAGTGCTGCTCCTCATTGCACTGCTTGCGCAACTCGCGTGGTGGCAGCGCGAAGCCGTAATGGTCAACGTGCCACGCTCGCAGAATCTCTACGCGAAGGTTTGCGCGCATCTCGGCTGCCAGGTCAGTCCGCCGCACGACATCGAGGGGCTGCTCGTCGAGCCGTCCGATCTGCGGCAGATCGACGGCCCGCACAAGCTCGAACTGAAGATGCCGTTGCACAACCGCATGAACATCGCGCTCGCCTACCCGGCGATCGAACTCACGCTGCTCGACGAGCAGAACAACGTCGCCGTGCGGCGCGTGCTGTGGCCGCAGGACTATGTGCCGCCCGGCACCGTGATCGCGGACGGCCTGCCCGCGCATACAACGCAGACGATGATCGTGCATCTCGACACCGGCAATGCAGTCGCGTCCAATTTCCGCGTACAGATTTTTTATCCGTAACGCACCTTCACGCGCCCGCTGATAAGCAGGCGTTCCATTGTCATTACTGACGCAATTTCGGAGCACAACATGAGTCAAGTCACGCTGGGTGGCAACCCGATCGAAGTAAGCGGCACGTTCCCGTCGGTGGGCCAGCAGGCCGCCGCGTTCTCGCTGGTCGGCCGCGACCTGAAGCCGCTGTCGCTCGCCGATTTCGCCGGCAAGCGCAAGGTGCTCAACATCGTCCCGAGCCTCGACACGCCGACCTGCGCGACGTCGACCCGCAAGTTCAACGAAGCCGCAGCCAAGCTCAGCAACACCGCCGTGATCGTCGTGTCGGGCGACCTGCCGTTCGCGGCATCGCGCTTCTGCACGACCGAAGGCATCGAAAACGTCGTGACGGCTTCGACGTTCCGCGGCCATGAATTCGCGCAGGCGTATGGCGTCGACGTGACGAGCGGCCCGCTGACCGGCCTGACGGCGCGCGCCGTCGTCGTGATCGACGAGAACGACAAGGTCGTGCACGCGGAACTGGTCGGCGAAATCAAGAACGAGCCGAACTACGACGCAGCGCTCGCCGCACTGAAGTAAGGCCCGCCGGGGTAAAGCCCTCTGGGGTAAAGCCCTCTGAACTGAAGCCGTTCGCGCACGAGCCCGGCGCCGCGCCTTCCCGCGCGGCGCTGTCGCATCGGCGCCCCTCTTTTTCACTGTTTTTTTACAGGAACGCTCGCCTTGGCTACGCTCATCTGCGGCTCGCTCGCCTACGACAACATCATGACCTTCGAAGGCCGCTTTCGGGAGCACATCCTGCCGGAGCAGGTTCACATCCTCAACGTGAGCTTTCTCGTGCCGACCATGCGCCGCGAGTTCGGCGGCTGCGCGGGCAACATCGCCTATGCGCTGAATCTGCTCGGCGGCGACGCACGCATCATGGGCGCGATCGGCGCAGTCGACGCGCAGCTCTATCTGGACCGGCTCGCGCAGCTCGGTCTGTCGACCGAGAACGTGCTCGTCGTGCCCGACACCTACTCGGCGCAGGCGATGATCACGACCGACCTCGAGAACAACCAGATCACCGCGTTCCACCCCGGCGCGATGATGCAATCGCATCGCAACCGCGCCGACGAAGCGCAGGGCATCACGCTTGGCATCGTGGCGCCGGACGGCTACGACGGCATGGTTCAGCACTCCGAGCAACTGGCCGCCAAAGGCGTGCCGTTCATCTTCGATCCGGGCCAGGGCTTGCCGCTCTTCGACGGCGAGACGCTGCGGCGCATGATTGAACTTGCCACCTATGTTGCGGTCAACGATTACGAAGCCCGGCTCGTGAGCAACAAGACCGGCTGGTCGATCGAAGAGATCGCCAGCAAGGTCGACGCGCTGATCGTCACGCTCGGCGAGAAGGGCGCGCAGATCTATCACGGCGGCGGCATCGAAGAGATTCCGGCGGTCGAGGCAAAGCAGGTGCTCGATCCCACCGGTTGCGGCGATGCATTTCGCGGCGGCTTGCTGTACGGTATCGAGAAGGGTCTGGGCTGGGCCACCACGGGACGTCTCGCCAGTCTGCTGGGCGCATTGAAGATCGAGCAACAGGGCCCGCAAAACTACGCGCCCACCCGGGCGGAAATCAACGAGCGGTTCAAGCAGGCATTCGGATACGATCTGCCCTGACACCGCGAGCTATGGGAGTTTGGTAATGGGAACAACGAGTCGCCTGGTCGTCGCCACCTTGATCGCCGGTTCGCTGGCCATGTCGGGCTGCGCGGTCAACAGTAGTTCTCCCGACGTTTTCACCGCCTCGCAGGCGCAGCGCGAACAGACGGTTCGCTTCGGCACGGTCGATAGCGTGCGCGCGGTGCGCATCAGTTCCAACAACGGTCAGCCGAGCGGCGTCGGCGCACTCGGCGGCGCCGCGCTCGGCGCCCTCGCCGGCAGCGCGTTCGGCGGCGGACGCGGCTCGGTCGCCACCGGCATCGTCGGCGGCATCGGCGGTGCGGTTGCCGGCAATGCGATCGAGAACAACGTCGCGATGCGCGACGGCCTCGAAATCACCGTGCGGCTCGACAACGGCGACATCCGCGCGATCACGCAAACCTCGACCGGCGAGATCTTCCGCGCCGGCGACCGTGTGCGGCTGCTGTCGAGCGGTGGCGTCACGCGCGTCACGCACTGATACCGCCCGCCCCTCGCGGCGACCCGCGGCGCCTGACTTGCGCGCCGCCACGACGACCCTCGCACGCATGCACCTTCACGGGTCCATGCGTGTTTTTTCGCCCGCGGATTTTGAATACATGCGCTACGTGCGCTGATGTGCCGCTGCTACCGGCGGCACACGGCTTCGCTTAATCCTAAATACGAGGCAAAAAAAATCCCGTCACCGGAAAACCGGTAACGGGACATCGACCGGGTTCGCTCAGAATTCGAGCGCGCCCCGGTCATCGGACACATCATGATGCGATGTGTCGCATTACATCTGCTACTTACGGACGGCTGCCCGTCGGGAACGGCCATGCCGCTGCTGGGTTCAGCGCGGTCTTCACCGTCGACGCCGGTGCTGCGCTCGATACAGCAGGCGCAGCGGGAGCAGGCGCAGCCTTCTTGGCGACGGCCTTCTTCGCAGGAGCAGCCTTCTTCGCAGGCGCAGCGGCCTTCTTCGCGGCAGCCTTCTTGGCAGGTGCAGCTTTCTTCGCGGCAGCCTTTTTCGCAGGCGCAGCTTTCTTGGCAGCCGTCTTCTTCGCAGCGGCCTTCTTAGCCGGTGCTGCCTTCTTCGCAGCAGCCTTCTTAGCCGGCGCGGCCTTCTTCGCGGCAACCTTCTTCACCGCAGCTTTCTTCGCCGGTGCTGCCTTCTTCGCTGCGACCTTCTTCACCGCAACTTTCTTCGCTGCCGCCTTCTTGGCCGGCGCTGCCTTCTTCGCTGCGACCTTCTTCACCGCAACTTTCTTCGCTGCCGCCTTCTTGGCCGGCGCTGCCTTCTTCGCCGCAACCTTCTTCACTGCGACCTTCTTGGCAGCGACTTTCTTAGCCGGTGCTGCCTTCTTGGCCGGAGCAGCCTTCTTTGCTGCGGCTTTCTTCGCTGCGGGCTTCTTGGCCGCGGCTTTCTTTGCAGTTGCCATCATTTTCTCCTTCAGGTTTTCAGATGAGGTCAGTTCAAACTACACCCTTCGTCAAAACCCGCTTCCCGCAGACGCTTCTCAGGGCGCGCGCTACGAAGCGGGCTATTCATCGGCGTACGCAGATGCCGCGCGCTTACGCTAATGAATGCGGTAAGGCGCGCCGTGCCCCAAGGCACCGCGCGCCAGATATGGTCGGCATCGCAAGGCGACGCCGGCAATTGCTTGATCGGGCCGCCGGCGCTCGCGCCAACGGCTTTTTCCGGGGGGAAGTTTGCCCATCCCACTGAAGGGTCCGCAAAGTGCCTGTCATGTTTGTGGGCCGTCAAGGCACCGGGCACGCTTTGCATCAGGCCGTTCTGCTCCTAACCCAGGTTGCCGCGACACGAGCCGTGGCATCCCCATCAATAAACACATCAGCAATGCGAACCCGGCTTACTCCCAGGTCAGCGCACCACCGGTTTGATATTCGATCACTCGCGTCTCGAAGAAATTGCGTTCCTTCTTCAGGTCGATCATCTCGCTCATCCACGGGAACGGGTTTTCCTCGTTCGGGTACAGCGGATCGAGACCGATCTGCTGGCAACGGCGGTTGCAGATGAAGCGCAGATAGCTCTTGAACATCGACGCATTGAGGCCGAGCACCCCGCGCGGCATCGTATCTTCGGCGTAGCGATATTCGAGCTCGACGGCCTGCTGGAAAATCTCGCGGATTTCCGCGCGGAACTCAGCGGTCCAGAGTTGCGGGTTTTCGAGTTTGATCTGGTTGATCAGGTCGATGCCGAAATTGCAGTGCATCGACTCGTCGCGCAGGATGTACTGGTACTGCTCCGCGGCACCGGTCATCTTGTTCTGGCGGCCGAGCGCCAGGATCTGCGTAAAGCCGACGTAGAAGAACAGGCCTTCCATCACACAGGCGAACACGATCAGCGAGCGCAGCAGCGTCTGGTCTGCTTCGAGCGTGCCGGTCTTGAAGGCCGGGTCGGTCAACACGTGGATGTACGGAATCAGGAATTCGTCTTTCGCGCGGATCGACGGGACCTCGTGATACGCGTTGAAGATTTCGCCCTCGTCGAGACCGAGCGACTCGACGATGTACTGGTAAGCGTGCGTGTGGATCGCCTCTTCGAACGCCTGGCGCAGCAGGAACTGGCGGCATTCGGGCGCCGTGATGTGGCGGTAGGTGCCCAGCACGATGTTATTGGCGGCGAGCGAGTCGGCCGTCACGAAGAAGCCCAGGTTGCGCTTGACGATGCGGCGCTCGTCCTCGGTCAGACCGTTCGGGTCTTTCCACAGGGCGATGTCGCGCGACATGTTCACTTCCTGCGGCATCCAGTGGTTGGCACAGCCGGCCAGATACTTTTCCCAGGCCCACTTGTACTTGAACGGCACCAGCTGATTGACGTCGGTCTGTCCGTTGATGATGCGCTTGTCGGCGACATTGACGCGCGCTTCGGAAGCAGCGGCAACGTTAGGAACCGGATTGGCGGCATGAGTAACGGGAGCGACGGCGAGGTCGTTCGCGAAAACTTCTTGAGCCGAGGGAGCATGAGGAGCGGAACGCGTTCCGACTTGCGAACCGACAGCCGATCCCGCAGCGTTGCGCAACACGTGCGGTTGCGTCGCGCTCGAGGGAGTTACGGCAGTGATCTCGTCATCCCAGTTGAGCATAAATGTCACCATCAATTTAGAACGGTTTGTACCATCTTTTCACGAGCGATAAAAGAGTTCGTTCATGAAAATTCCTGTTTTCGATTCGCGTTGCTACGTTCATACAACACTTTGTTCGACATGCTGCACGTGATGCGTCGAGTGACGCGTATCGAATGCGTGTTGAACATGCGTTGTCGAAGTACTTCGCGAACTCGAAGAGCAACGTTTCGTCACGACGTTTCGCTGCTCTATCCATCTGTATTGCGCAGTGCGTTCGCGGCATCCGTTGATCGATCGATGCTGCGCGAGCCGCTCATCGCGAGCGTCGGCGATGAGCTGTGTTGGCCGTCCTGCTCCGGCGTTGGCGAGTGAAGCTCGATGTCATGTCGAGCGATGCGTGCGACGGCCTTGCTCACTTCGGTGCCGCTTCGCTACCTCGATGAGCAGCGAGACTTCGATCCCGCTCGCCGCTCATCGGCCTGCTGCTACTTCATCTGCGTGCGGTGCGCTGCTCGCCGCATGCGGGTCATCACCTACGACCTCGCCCGCATTGAGCAAGCAGCGCTCCCGCTGCCTGCCGTCCGCTTACTGGCAAGCCTCGCACTCGTCGAAGCCAGGATCGCCCGGACGCATCATGCACACCGGACCATCTGCTTCGGGTGCCGAAGCAACTGCTTCGACCGCGACCGCTGCCGGTGCCGCCGACGAAGCCGCGGCCTGGAAGCCACCCGCTGCGCCGCCCGCCGCACCGCCGCTCGCGCCGAAGCCGCCGGCTGCACCGCCCGCCGCGCCGCCTGCGCCACCCGAGCCTTCGTGACCCGAGCTCACCGCGTTCAGCGCGCCATGCGCGACCGTCGACTTTTCGACGTGCGTCGCCGCCATCGTGCGCAGGTAGTAGGTCGTCTTCAGACCGCGCACCCAGGCGAGCTTGTAGATCTCGTCGAGCTTCTTGCCCGATGCGCCCGCCATGTAGATGTTCAGCGACTGCGCCTGGTCGATCCACTTCTGACGACGCGACGCCGCCTCGACGAGCCACACCGGATCGACTTCGAACGCGGTCGCGTAGATCGCGCGCAGATCGGCCGGGATGCGGTCGATGCGCGAGAGCGTGCCGTCGAAGTACTTGAGGTCGGCGACCATCACTTCGTCCCACAGCCCGCGCGCCTTCAGGTCACGCACGAGGTAGTCGTTGACCACGGTGAATTCGCCAGACAGGTTCGACTTCACGTAGAGGTTCTGATATGTCGGCTCGATACATGCCGACACGCCGATGATGTTCGAGATCGTCGCGGTCGGCGCGATCGCCACGCAGTTCGAGTTGCGCATGCCGTAGGTCGCGATGCGCGAGCGCAGCGCCGCCCAGTCCATCGACTCGCTCGAATCGACTTCGACGTAGCCGCCGCGCGCTTGCTCGAGCAGCTTCACCGAGTCTTGCGGAAGGATGCCGCGATCCCACAGCGAGCCGCGGTAGCTCGAATAGCGGCCGCGCTCTTCGGCGAGTTCGGTCGACGCGTAGTACGCGTAGTAGCAAACCGCTTCCATCGAGCGATCGGCGAACTCGACCGCTTCCTGCGACGCGTACGGCGTGCGCAGCACGTGCAGGCAGTCCTGGAAGCCCATGATGCCCATGCCGACCGGGCGGTGCTTCAGGTTCGAGTTACGCGCCTTGGCAACCGCGTAGTAGTTGATGTCGATCACGTTGTCGAGCATGCGCATCGCAACGCTGACCGTGCGCTTCAGCTTGTCGTGGTCGAGCGCGAGCGTGCCGTCGGCCTGCTCCTTCAGGTGCGCGACGAGGTTCACCGAGCCGAGGTTGCAGACGGCGATTTCGGCGTCGCTCGTGTTCAGCGTGATTTCCGTGCACAGGTTCGACGAATGGACGACGCCGACGTGCTGCTGCGGCGAGCGCACGTTGCACGGATCCTTGAACGTGATCCACGGATGGCCGGTTTCGAACAGCATGCCGAGCATCTTGCGCCACAGCTGCGCCGCCGGAATCTTCTTGAACAGCTTGATCTCGCCGCGCGCGACCTTGTCTTCGTAAGCCGTGTAAGCCGCTTCGAACTTGGCGCCGAACTTGTCGTGCAGGTCCGGGCAGGTGGACGGCGAGAACAGCGTCCAGTCGCCGCCTTCCATCACGCGCTTCATGAACAGGTCGGGAATCCAGTTCGCGGTGTTCATGTCGTGCGTGCGGCGGCGGTCGTCGCCGGTGTTCTTGCGCAACTCGAGGAATTCCTCGATGTCGAGGTGCCACGATTCGAGGTACGCGCACACCGCGCCCTTGCGCTTGCCGCCCTGGTTCACGGCGACCGCAGTGTCGTTGACGACCTTCAGGAACGGCACGACACCTTGCGACTTGCCGTTGGTGCCCTTGATGTGCGAGCCGAGCGCGCGCACGCGCGTCCAGTCGTTGCCGAGGCCGCCCGCGAACTTCGAGAGCAGCGCGTTTTCCTTGAGCGCTTCGTAGATGCCGTCGAGGTCGTCGTCGACCGTGGTCAGGTAGCACGACGACAGTTGCGAGCGGCGCGTGCCCGAGTTGAACAGCGTCGGCGTCGAACTCATGAAGTCGAAGCTCGACAGCACGTTGTAGAACTCGATCGCGCGCGCTTCGCGGTCGATCTCGTTGAGCGCGAGGCCCATCGACACACGCATAAAGAATGCCTGCGGCATCTCGATGCGCACGTTGTCGTGATGCAGGAAGTAGCGGTCATACAGCGTCTGCAGACCGAGGTAGCCAAACTGCAGGTCGCGGTTCGCGTCGAGCGCGGCGCCGAGACGCTTCAGGTCGAACTGCAGCAGCTTGTCGTCGAGCAGTTCCGCCTGCACGCCGCGCTTGATGAACTGCGGGAAGTACTCGGCGTAGCGCTCGCCCATTTCGGCTTGCGTGACTTCTTCTTCGAGAATCTCGCGGCGGATCGTGTGCAGCAGGATGCGCGAGGTAACCTGGCTGTAGGCCGGGTCCTTTTCGATCATCGTGCGCGCGGCGAGGATGGCCGAGTCGTACACCTGGCTCATCGGCACGCCGTCGTAGAGGTTCTTCACCGTTTCCGCGACGATCGGCTCGGCGCTCACCGCATCGCCGAGATTCGCACACGCGGACTCGATGATGCCGCGCAGCGCAGCCATGTCGAGCGGATGCGTGACGCCGTTGTCGGTCACGTTCAGGCCCGGCGTGCTGCCCGCACCTGCCTGCTCGTCGTGCGCGCGCGCCTGGTTGCGCTTCTCGCGGTACAGCACATAGGCACGCGCGACGTTGTGTTCGCCGCCGCGCATCAGCGCGAGTTCGACCTGATCCTGAATGTCTTCGATATGGAACGTGCCGCCGTTCGGGCGGCTGCGCAGGAGCGCGCGCACCACGCTCTGCGTCAGTTGCTCGACCAGTTCGCGCACCCGTGCCGACGCCGCGCCCTGACCACCGTTGACGGCGAGGAACGCCTTCGTCACGGCGATCGCGATTTTCGACGGCTCGAACGACACCACGCTGCCGTTGCGGCGGATCACCTTGTAGTCGGCGTAGCTGGTTTGCGGCGCGAGCGCCTGCGCGCCCTGTGCCTGGCCGAAGGCCTGGCCAGTCGGTGAGCCCTCGTAGCGGGTCGTCGCGTTGTCGGTGGTTTGCATGTGCAAAGCTCCTGGTCCTGGAAATTGCGGCGAGTGCCGCGGATTAGATCGAACGCCGCGCCGCCGCGAGCGCGTGCGATGAGGTGCGGGAAGGCCGGCTACGCCGGTTGGCGGGATGCGACTGCGATGAGGCCTGGTTCGATTTGATGTCGGTCGTCATCGAGTGTGTCGCGATCACTGGCTGGTCCTTTCCCGAATGCTTCTGGATGCGGCCGGAGATCCCCCTACCAACCGCGCCCCAGGAATTTTTCGCTGCCTGGAATGCTTGCGGCGCCATGCTCGGGGAGCGGGGCGCCGCAAACTTATACACCCGGTTATTCACATGGTTATGCACAGCCAACACAAGATATAGTGCGAAACCGGGTTTGTGGCACCAAGTATAGTGGAGATTCGAGACAGGTCAAACCGTTTTATTTGCTTTCCAAGTCTTGACTTTTTTTGTCGCGCGCGCAAAAGGCACCTCGCGCGGAACGAGGCGGCGCCTTGCTCCGCACGCTTTACGCGAGATTGCGCGAAGGGTCGCAGAAGGCCGTTTACCGGCTCGCGGAAAACTTGAGATAGGGGAAATACCGAGCGTCGAGCGAGGTGTCGCGCTGCAGTCTCGGCCACTCGAAATGTGGACCGGGATCGGTCTTGCGGCCAGGCGCGATGTCGGAGTGACCGGCGAGCGCGTCGATCGGATAGCGCGCCTTCAGGGCGCTCACGAGCGCGGCGAGCGTGCGGTATTGCGCCGCTTCGAAGGCGGTGGTGTCGCTGCCTTCGAGCTCGATGCCGATCGAGAAATCATTGCAGCGCTCGCGGCCGAAAAAATTCGACGGCCCCGCATGCCACGCGCGCTCGTTGCACGACACGAACTGTTCGAGCGCGCCGTCGCGATGAATCACGAAATGCGCGGACACGCGCACGCCGCGCAGATGCGTGTCGTAGTACGGATGCGCGTCGCAGTCGAGCGTGTTCTGGAACAGCTCGGCGATCGCGGTGCCGCCGAACTCGTCCGGCGGCAGGCTGATGTTGTGGACGACGATCAGCGTCGGCACGGCACCTTGCGGCCGCGCTTCGAAATTCGGCGAGGGCAGCTTGAGCGCGGCGGGAACCCAACCGTCGGCATCGACGGCGAACTCGCCGCTCATCGGGCGTCGCGGCCGCTCGGACGCGCGCCGTGACGCTGCGCGTGCGCGGCGCAGCAGAAGGTCTGCCCCGCCACGCTCACCGAGTCGCTCTGCGGCGCATGCACGCCGCACTCGACGCAGCGGATCATCGGCTCGGCAAGCTGCGGCCGTCCGTTGGACGAACCTGCGCCGTTATTCGCGGCGTTGGCACCGCTGTTCGCACCGCGCGCACCGGAGCCCGTGCGTTGCGCGGTTTGCGCGTCGTGACGGCGCAGCGCCTTCACGAGCCATTGACCGACGATGAACAGCAGGATCAGCAAAAAGATTTGTCGCATGGTGACACGCTCACACTACAGGCCGGTGCAACAGCACCTCGAAAACAAAACGGCTGCCGACGTACGCGAGCAACAGCGCGACGAACGAGGCCAGCACCCAGCGCAATGCCGCACGGCCGCGCCAGCCGGACACCTTGCGCGCGGTCAGCAGCGCGCCGAACATCACCCAGGAAAGAATCGCGAACACGGTCTTGTGATCGAGCCGCAACGCGCGGTCGATCAGTTGCTCGCTGAACAGGATGCCCGAGACGAGCGTCAGCGTGAGCAGCACGAAGCCGGCGCCGATCAGACGGAACAGCAGCTTCTCGAGCGTGAGCAGCGGCGGCAGCGTGTCGAGCCAGCTCGACCACCAGCCGTTGCCGGACGCCGCGTGCCGTTGCGCGAGACCGCCGCGCATCGAATGCAGACGCCGCTCGACCGCGAGCATCAGGATCGCGTGCAGTGCCGCGATCGCGAAGAGTCCGTAGGCGATGTTCGCGATCAGGAAGTGCAGCTTGAACATCGGCGCGGCCGCGTACGGCAGCACGCGCACGCCGCCGAACGCAAGCGGCAGCAGCGACGCGACGCAGGCGAGCGGCAGCACGAGCAGCCGCAAGCCGTCGAGTGGGAAGAAGAAACTCTCGATCCAGTAGATGCCGGCGCCGAGCCAGAACATCGCCGACAGCGCGAACGCGAAGCCGAACACCATCGCGTTCTGCGGGAAGATCGTGGTATGCAGCAGCACGCCGTGAGCGAGCAGCGCGACGAACAGCAGCGCGCGCCCGGGCGCGCTCATGCCTGTGGCCACCGAAGCGCCCGCGCTGGCGGCATTGACGGGCAGCGGCGAGGGCAACGGCGGCACGCTCTCGAGCAGCGTGCGCGCGGCCGCGTGCCGGTGCGAGCGCCAGCCGGCCACGGCGAGACCGCCGTAGAGAAGCGCGGTGAGGGCATACAGTACAATATCCATATTCGAAGTTTACACTAGGGCCCTGCTCCGCGACGTCTTGCGCTTCGCGCGCTGCGCGGGCCCCACCGTTCATCGCTCCCCATGCTCGACAATCTGACTCAACGGATGGCGCGCGTCGTCAAGACGCTGCGCGGCGAAGCCCGGCTCACCGAGGCGAACACCCAGGAAATGCTGCGCGAA
>Ga0153988_1000027_pt1 | contig 27831 bp, 25 predicted proteins | sample TSNC072MetaG_FD_104742 | JGI IMG/M metagenome (GOLD analysis project Ga0153988, IMG submission 104742) | Attine ant fungus gardens microbial communities from North Carolina, USA - TSNC072 MetaG | ecosystem: Host-associated > Fungi > Mycelium > Unclassified | place: USA: North Carolina, Jones...
ACGCTGTGCCGTGCCTGTCAGTTGACGCGCACGATCCCGAACCTGGGCGAACCGGAAAACCGTCTCTACTGGTATCGGCTCGAAGTCGCGAAGCGGCGTCTGTTGTATACGCTTGCTGAACTCGGACTCGCAGTAACGTCGCGCGACGCGGACCCCGAGCACGGCCTCGCCTTCGAATTCCTCGCCGATGGCGACGACGGCGCCCGCGTGATGACGGGCCACGACAACGGGCTGATTACGCTGAACATCGCCGAAGCCGACGACGCCCATCGCGAGAAAGTACGCACCGCGATGGGCGAACCGTATCGCACGTTGCTCGGGCACTTCCGCCACGAGACCGGACATTACTACTTCAGCCAGTTGATCGAAAACGAGCCGCGCTGGCTCGAACCGTATCGCCAACTGTTCGGCGACGAACGCACCGATTACGGCGAAGCGCTCGAAACCTACTATCGCGACGGCGCACCGGCCGACTGGCAGGCCTCGTATATCAGCGCGTACGCGACGATGCATCCGTGGGAAGACTGGGCCGAGACGTGGGCACACTATCTGCTAATCGTCGACGTGCTCGATACCGCGAGCACGTATGGCCTCGCGCTGCTGCCCGACGATCCGCGCGAACCCACGCTGACCGACCGCACGCCGGTCGAGGACGCGAGCTTCGATAATCTGCTCAAGCGCTGGTTTCCGCTCACGTATGCGCTGAACAGCCTGAACCGCAGCCTCGGTATCGCCGATGGTTATCCGTTCACGCTGGCCGCGCCGGTGGTGGAGAAGCTGCGCTTCGTGCATCGCGTGGTCGAGGCGGCGGGGCAAAAGAAGGCGCAGGCAATCGCTCCGCCGGCAGCGGCCGCGAACGCAGACAAACCCGCCGTGGACGAGGCCGCCACAGCGGGTCCCTCGCACGAACCGCATCGGCTCGACGACGACAACGCCTGAGTTCGCGCACGACGACGGCGCAAAAAAGCCCGCTGCCGGATCGACCGGCAACGGGCTTTATTCATGCAGCGATGCGCGGCCTTCGCTCACACGCTCGCGCATGCCTTCCGCGCTATCGCTCAATAAGCGACATAAGGCCCGGCCCCGCCCGGCGTCCCCTGCTGCTCGATCGCCGCATACACGTTGCGGCCGTAGAAGAACGGCAGCCCCCAGTCGAATACCGCCGAGGTCACGAACGCCGGTCCCGCGAGCAGCGGCAGCGCCGCATCGCCGTTATAGGTTTGCGCAACCGAGGTCGCATTGGCGACGCTGAACGTCACCGCACTCGTCACGCCATTCACGCCCTCGATCATCGCGCTCAACTGCTGCGTCGAACCCGGGCAGTAGTACGCGCTATTCGGGCTCGCGCAGGCCTGCATCGACGAGGTCTGGAAGAAGAGCCCGGTCGAGCCGCTGTCGAGGATGCTGTGCGAATACGTGGTGCCGTTCTGCACCGTCGTGAAGGTGCCGTTCGACGGACTCACGCCGATCACCTGCGCATTGCCGAGCGCGTTGTTGCTCTGCGTGCCGATGCCGAACACGAGTTGCCCCGATACCGACGGCGCGCCGCCGTTCACGGTCGGCAGACTCAGGACCGAGCCGTTGTTGTCGGTCGCGAAGTACGGCACCGGATTGGCGACCTGATAGTTCTCGGCAAGCGGAATCGAAGTGCAGCCCGTCGCACCGCAACCGTAGTACGTCGCGGGAATCGCCTGCTGCACGCAGTTCCCGCCGCAATCGTGCTTGAACACGCCGATGCCGAGAATGCCGTTGGCCTGCAACGCCGCCGGCGTATTGCGCGACGCGCCGACGGCCGCGCAATCGGCGGGCAGCGAGGCGTAGTTCGGATCGATCACCTGGACCGGCAGCGACGCCGCCGTTTCGCCGGCGATCCGCAGATCGGCGAGCTTCACGGCGCCCCATGTATAGCCGTCGAAGAACTGCATGCATTCGGCGACAAGGTTGCCCGAGCCGTCCTTCTGTTGCGGCAGGTTCATCGACGCGGGCAATTGCGAGGCGAATACGCGCACGCCCCACGAGCCCGTATCGACGAGCACGTGATCGATCGTCTGACAGTCGCTCGTGCCGGGCGCGCAGATCGTGATGCTGACGAACGGCATGTTCGGCACGTTGCTCACGCCCGAGTCGACCGTCACGCGCACCGCGTTGGCGGCGAGCACCTGAGGCGCCGGCGAGGTGTTGGTCACGGTCGGACTGCCCGGCGAAGCCGTCGAGTTGCCCGAGTTGGCCGAATTGGCCGAATTGGCCGTGCTGCTCGCGCCGCCGGAACCCCCGCCCCCGCCGCCGCATGCGCTTACGATCAGTGCGGCAAGTGCCGCGCCCAGCAGGGTCATCCACGAAGACCTGTATCGCATGATTCGCTCCGTTATTGAATGACGCTGACGTCGACACCCGCGGGCAGCGCCTGCGGCAGATACGCGTAGCCCGTGAACGCGCGCAGATGACCGCTCGAAAACACCACGAGGTCGCTGTTCGACACGGCGAGCGGCGTGCCGCGCCGGTTCGCGATGGAGGCCACGTACACGTCGAAGGACGCGCCGAGCATCGCCTTGAGATCGGGCAAGGTCGGGCCGTCCCACGCAACGCCGAACACGATGCCGTTTTGCGCGGCGTACTCGCGCACCTGCGTGCCGGACGGCAGCGTCAGTCGATGCACCGAGTACGCACCCTGCGTGGTGGCCGCGTGCGCGACGGCATGCAGGCGCGACTGATCGCCATCGACGGTGCTGACGTTCTGGCCGAGTGTCGCGTGCGCGGCGAACGGCAATGCGCAGCTCGCCCCGAGCATTGCGCAGGCAATGCGGGTAAGAAACTTCGGTTTCAAGAGATTTCCTTCGAGATGAAACGCCCGTGACCGCATGACGCCGTCACAAACGCGAAACCAGGGGCGCACACCTGACCGGCGGAACCGGCTTGCCTTCACGCCGATCGGTTGCGTGAATGCGTCTACGGAAGGACGGAGCGAAACTTTAGTGAGGCAGACGGCACGCGGCAATCGTTTGCGGCACGTTTCAAACCGCGACGCGCAATCAATGCGCTCGACTTCGTTTGACTGACGATAGAGAAACCTTTTACGAACAGTACTTTGCCGTCTTTTTCTGTTTTATATGACGTTTAAAGCAAACGGCCACGGAAAATCCCGGAAGGGTCGCATAAAAAAAATCGATCTCGCGAAGCTTGGCCAGCTCATGTAAGTGTTCTCTTAACAAACGGGGTCCGATACGCGTATTCCTCTGACTACGGGCGTTTTCGGCAGCTTGCTGTCAGGCCTTTTATCAGACCTTATTTCAAGCCTTATATCGAGGCAAAATACCGGGGCAAAAAAATGCCACGGATGGCACGATCGCCATCCGCGGCATGGGTGTTCGAAACGCCTCTTACTTCGCGGCTATTTCTTGTGCTGCTGCAAAAGCGACTTCAGCTCCTGCACGTTTTCTTCCACGCGCTTTGCGATAACCGCATACGACTCCGCGTGCGTCTGATAGGCCGCCTGCGCGAGTTGCTGCATATCGGCGAGCGATTTGTGCAGGCTCTGCTGGACCAGCTCCGCGGTTTTCGCCGACGGCGTCGCGCCCGCTGTCGACAGTTGCGCCGTCAGCGATTGCAGTTCGTTCAGCGTTGCGCGCAGCATGTCGGCCTGTTTCTGCGCGAGCGACTGCATGCCCTGGAAAGCCGTCTGATTCGCCTGCACCAGTGCTTCCATGTCCTTGCGCCGCGCTTCCATGATGGCGGGTACGTCGAAGCCGGGGAGCTTGAACTGCTCGAGCATTTTCGTGAGATCGCCAAACGGATTGGCGGCTTCGGGTCGGTCCATGCGAAATCCTCCTTGCGGTTAAACGGACGCCGCCAGTGCGCGGCCAGCTCGCTCGCACAAGCGTGGCATCGGGACCTGGCGACGGCGTGTGCCGCACGTGCCGCCCCGGCAAGCTGGTTTTGGGGCCGCACGGCACATCGTGCTCAATCATGCTCTATCCGGCCGCGTTGCGCCAGCGGACTCACCCTGACGCGCCCTGTGCAAGGCCCGGTAAGTTACAGAAGCGCTTCAGTAACCCGGCGAATCATCGAGTCGACTATCGTTGCTGCGGGGCTGGCCCATCGTGGCGCCGGCGCCGTTTTCAACGGGAGCGACATCATGAAAAAAGCCCTATTCTGCGCGGCGCTCGCCGCTGTTTCCGGCTTGATCGCAACGGCCGCATGCGCCGACGATCTGCCGCCCCCGCCGGCCGGCACGATGCATGGCGACGGACCGCCGCCGTTTCGCGGACAGGGTCCGATGAGGGAGCGAGACGGCCCTGACTTCGCGGTGATCCACGATCTCGAACAGTTGCGGCGTCTCTATGCGCTGAGCGGTCATGAAAACGAAATCGTCGCAGTGTATCGCGACGTGCTGAACAAGACGCAGGACCCGATGCTGCGGCACTACGTGTACGACTCGCTAGCTCGCGAACAACTGAAGCCCGCGAATCCCGAACAGGCGATCGCCACGCTGCGCACGAGTCTCGCGGAAGACCTTGCCGTGGCGAACAAGGCATCTCAGGGTGTGCCGGATGGCATGCCGCCGGGTCGGTCTTCGGGGCAGTCGCATTGAGTCGAGGCACTGAGTCGATGCATTGAGTCGATGCTTCAAATGGATGTGCCGGGTTTTCGCAGCCGGGTTTGTGGTTGCCTGGGATAAGGCGTCGCGTGGTACGCGGCGCTTTTTCGCTTCATGTTCGGCAACAGGACCGGCAATTACAATTGGCCGTCATCGCCTGGAAGCGCTCCCTCAGGCACGTCGCGCAGCCCTTCGGCGCGCTACGTTAGCTGGCCCACATTGGCGCTTCACTGCCGCTTTTCATCTTCCCTCAGGTGATTAGGATAGGAGCACCGCAACGTCTGGGCAGGGTGAAGAATGCGCTATCCGTTGAACCTGGCCATTGCCGCCGTCCTGCTCGTGTTCGTCCTGTGCTGCATCATCAAGCTGGCCTTGAATTGATCGCTGCGCATCTGGGCGGACGCGCATTGCGTTGCACATAACGACGACTTCGACGCGCACGCCGTATAGGTCCGTGCCGGTCCGCGTTGACCGCTGCGCATGCGGCACACGCGGCCCATACAACTCACGCAGTTCATGCGTCAGCGCTTTCATCTCACGTCCGTTCTTTTTTCACGTCGCACGCCGCTGCGAACGCGCCCTCGACACCCCCTCGCTCCACACCTTCACTCGCGCGCATTTCAGCGTGACATCGCGCGAAATAATTGTTGAATGGAGTTCGGAGCATCACACGCCCGTACTTCGTTCGCTGCCAGTGCGTACGAATCAACGACGCATGCGATCGAAGTGCTCCATGTGCGAATCCTTTCGCCGATGATCGACGATCCCACGGTTGCCCGATCGTCGGCGAATGGCTTCGAACCGGCCGGCACCCAATGCCGACGACAGGATCGTCATGTTGAACTCAGTCAACTTCATCAAACAGAATGCGGCCCGCTTCACCTGCATGACACTCGTTTGCGGTAGCGCGCTGCTGAGCGGTTGCGCCGGCGCGCAGATCACGAACGCGAGCGCGATGAATCCGCCCGTTGCCGCCCAGAGCGATCTGCAAACCCGCACGCAAGCCGGCCTGCAAACGACTGCGCGCCCGGACACCATTCAGATCATCTACAAGCCGGCGGGCGGCGCGGCGCGTCTCGTGCAGAGCTTCACCGCCAACGCGGACAGCGGCAGGATGCCGGGCGTCGCCGAAACCGCCAGGGTGAGCGCGGCCGCCGGCAGTATCGCGACTACGGCTGCGGCGGGAGCGGGCTTGCATGGCGTGAGCGAAACGAAACGCGCCGGCGTGTCGGCCAATGCGAAGCGCCTCGCCGGTGCGGTCGCAAAACAGATCGCGCAGATCGGCGTCGCTAATGGCTGGATCTCGGCGGAGCAGACGAAGGGCTGAAAGCTCAAGGAGAAAAATCGGGGCCGTTCATGCGTGACCGGGATTCTCCACGGCGAAGCATCCAGCGAAACGGCACGAAGCTCGTGTTACCCACATCTATGCGCCCGACGCCTCGGGCGCATCGGCTTGCGCACCCATCGTCACGAGCACGCTGCACGTAACCCGGTCGAGCAGCAAACCGTCGTTGCGGCTGCCGCCCCACCAGCGCGCAAGCCCATGGCTACGGCGGTGCCCCACCACGACGAGATCGACGTTCAGATCTTTCGCAAAGAATGGAATCTGTTCGAGCGGCTCGCCAATCGCGAGATGCCCCGTCGCGTGAATGCCACGGGCGGCGAGCTTCTTCAATCCTTCGTCGAGCAGGCTGCGCGCCGATTCGTTGACGAAATCGACCGGCACCGCGGACGTGATATCCGCACCCTGCATCCAGGCCGTATTATTGAGCACGGAAAGCAGATGGACCTGCGCGTTCAATTCCTGCGCCAGCGTGGCGCCGTCTTTCAGCGCGTGCTGTCCTTCGCGGGTTCCGTCGTAACAGAGAAGAATGCGATTAAAGCACGCCATATCGTTTCCCCTGCACTGCTTTCGCGGCATATGATCAATTCATTATATGTCAGTTTGTGATACATACGACCTGGCGGCACGGTCACGCAAACACATAAAGAATCGCGGTAAGGCACGCACTCTTTTCGGCTCTCCCTGCGGCGCACGGAGCTATAACCGGCTGCTCGTATCGGCCGGCGGCATGTGCGGCCCCGAACGCATCGGCGAGTGGAACGACGCAGGTCATCGCAAGAACGATAGCGAAACGCCGCCGTGACGAACGCCGCTTTATCGTCAGGTCTTCGCCGGGCCTGCGTAAAACGGGATCTCCAATCAGGAAACCGAAGAAAATACGTTCACCGCCCCCAGATAATGTCCGCATCGCTCTTGCGCGCCTCACGCATCATGTCGAGAAACGGCCATGCGCGTTGCGAGAGCCGGTTGCGCGAGGCGCCGTGCAGGGGTATGCATTGCCCGCATCGCTGTCGCGACAATGCACCGCTGTCAACGCCACGCCACAGTTTTCCCGCGCCACGGCGTGCCGGAGCCGCGTTTTATATCATATTGAAATATAATCACGACCACACTGTATTCGCGTTGCCAGGGTTTCCCCGGTAATGCCGGGCCCGGCATTCTCGACTACTTTCCGATCCTTATCTTGTCCCGCTCTCCCGTTCCTGGCTGGCTTTCCAGTTTCTTCCCCGCACCGGTCACCGTGAAATGGCACGAGCGTGCGCGATCGTGTCTCGGCGCACTGCTCGGCATCGCATTCACGGGCGGGCTCATGTACCTGCTGCTCGGGCCTGCCGCGAGCATTCCGCTGCTCGTCGCGCCGATGGGCGCCTCGGCGGTTCTGCTGTTCGCGGTGCCCGCGAGTCCGCTCGCGCAGCCGTGGTCGATCATCGGCGGCAATCTCGTCTCCGCGACGATCGGCGTGACCTGCGCGAATCTGATCGGCGACCCGACGCTCGCGGCCGCGCTGGCCGTCGCGCTGTCGATCTGCGGCATGTTCGCGTTGCGCTGCGTACACCCGCCGTCGGGCGCGGTCGCGTTGACGGCCGTGCTCGGCGGCCCCGTCATTCATGTGCTCGGCTATCGTTTCGTGCTCGAACCGATCGCGATCCAGTCAGCCGCCCTGCTGCTCGCGGCGCTCGTTTATCACGCCGCCACCGGCCACCGCTATCCGCATGCGGGCCGCCAGGATCGGGCGACAGCCAGCCAGGCCGCCGACGAAGCCTCGCGCGTCGGCTTCGCGCGCGCGGACGTCGAAGCGGTTCTCGCGCGGCGCGGCGAAATGCTCGACATCGATCCCGACGATCTCTATTCGCTGCTGCGCGAAACGCAGCTTCAGGCGTTCTCGCGCAGCTTCGACGAACTGCGCTGCGAAGACATCATGTCGCGCCACGTCGTGTCGGTCTCCGCGGAAACTCGCGCAGCCACCGCCTGGGATCTGTTCACACGCAACAAGGTGAAAGCGTTGCCGGTCGTCGACACGGAACAGAAACTGGTCGGCATCGTCACACGCGCCGATTTCGTCGACCATCACCGCGCGGGCGCGCTGGCGCCGATCCTCGACTACTTCGACGGCTGGCTGCGCCGCGATGCGCTTCGCACACCCACCGTCGGCAGCGTGATGACCACCGAGGTCTGCACCGTCGACACCACCGCGCCGATCACCGAACTCGTGCCGATGTTCGCGAACTTCGGCCATCACCACGTGCCGGTGCTCGACGTAAGCGGACGCGTGACCGGCATGATCACGCAGGTCGATCTGATCTCCGGCCTTTACCGACAAACCATCGCCAAAGCACGCCACGCGACCTGGACCCAAGCGCAACAAAAGAGACGCGAGCACCCAGCAAGGGCCTTGAATAAAGACTTCAAATAAAAGCATCAGATAAAGGCCTCAGCTCGACCAAATACATCATCATGTGATATATTTGCGGTTTCCTCATATCGGCGGATCGCCCATGAAAGTACGAACTCGCAAGCTGAACAAAAGCGACTTCGAGCAACTGTCGGAGTTCCGCTATCAGATGCGGCGCTTCGAGCGGTTCTCCGAACAGGCCGCGCAGAGCGAGGGCATCACGCCGCTGCAATACCTGCTGCTGCTGCATATCAAGGGCTATCCGGAGCGCGACTGGGCAACCGTCGGCGAACTCGCGGAGCGCCTGCAGGCGCAGCATCACGGCGTGGTCGCGCTGGTGTCGCGCTGCGAGGCGCTGAATCTCGTGCGCCGCCAGGTCAGCGAAACCGATCGGCGCCAGGTTGAAGTACGCATCGAAAAAGCCGGCGAGCGGGTACTCGAGCGACTCGCGGAATTGCATCGCGCTGAATTGAAATCGCTCGAAGGCTCCTTTCAGATTCCACAGATCGACTTCGACTAACGATGAGCATGGACTCCCACAAGCGTGACTTTTCGACCAACTCGAGGCTGCCCGGCATTTTTGCGCTGGCGGCCGCGATCGGCATGGTCAGCACGCTCGCCGCTTTCGTATTGCTGAACCTGATTCATCTGTTCACCAATCTGTTCTTCTTCGGCACGCTGTCGTTCGCCGACCGTTCGCCGGCCACCAATACGCTCGGCCTCTGGGTCATCGGCGTACCGGTAATCGGCGGGCTGATCGTCGGGCTGATGGCGCGCTTCGGCTCCGAAAAAATCCGCGGCCACGGCATTCCCGAAGCGATCGAAGCGATCCTGTTCGGCAAGAGCAAGATGTCGCCGAAAGTCGCGATACTCAAGCCGCTGTCGTCGGGCATCGTGATCGGCAGCGGTGGGCCGTTCGGCGCGGAAGGTCCGATCATCATGACGGGTGGCGCGCTCGGCTCGCTGATCGCGCAGTGCATCAAGGTCACGTCGGCGGAACGCAAGACGCTGCTGGTTGCCGGCGCCGCCGCCGGCATGACCGCGGTGTTCGGCACGCCGGTGGCGGCCGTGCTGCTCGCGGTCGAACTGCTGCTGTTCGAATGGCGGCCGCGCAGTTTCCTGCCGGTCGCGGTGGCCTGCGCGGTGGCCGGTTTCGCGCGTGCGATCTTCTTCGGCACGGGTCCGCTGTTTCCGCTTCAGACCGCCACGCCCGATGGCTGGTCGCTGATTTCGTGCCTCGTCGCGGGCGTGCTGTCGGGCGCGCTGGCCTCGGGACTGTCCGCCGCGCTCTACAAGGTGGAAGACCTGTTCGGCAAGCTGCCGATCCACTGGATGTGGTGGCCGGCGCTCGGCGGCATCGTCGTCGGGATCGGCGGATGGCTCGAACCGCGCGCGCTCGGCGTCGGCTACGACGTGATCGGCGATCTGCTGCATCAGCACATCGCGGTGCAAATCGCGCTCCTGCTGCTCGCCGTGAAGGCGGTGATGTGGATCGTCGCGCTCGGCTCGGGCACCTCGGGCGGCGTGCTCGCGCCGCTCCTGATGCTCGGCGCCGGGCTCGGCACGGTGCTCTCGCACTGGCTGCCCGGCAGCGAGCCGGCCTTGTGGCCGCTCGTCTGCATGGCCGCGACGCTCGGCGCCACGCTCGGCGCGCCGCTCACGGCCATCGTGTTCGCGTTCGGCCTCACGCACGACAGCAACGCGCTGCTGCCGCTTCTGACCGCCACGCTGGTCGCGCACGGCTTTTCGACGATGGTGATGCGCCGCTCGATCATGACCGAGAAAATTGCGCGCCGCGGTTATCACATCTTTCGCGAGTACGGCGTCGACCCGCTCGAACGCCACTATGTCGACGAGGTGATGACGGCCTCGGTCGAATCGGCCGAGGCGAGCGCGACGGTCGGCGCCACGCTGCAAACGCTGTTCGGCGCGAACCAGGTGCGCCGCGCCTATCCGGTGGTGCGCGACGGCGCGGTGATCGGCGTGGCCGACCGCATGCTGCTCGAACGCTTCTGCGCCGAAGACGCGGAGCGCAAACGCGCGCTGCCGCTCGCCGACGTATTCGCGCAGCACAACGCCGCCTTTGCCTTGCCATCCGAAACATGCCGACTCGTCGCAACGCGGCTCGCCGTGCTCGGTCTCGAACGCCTTCCCGTGGTTGCCGACCGCAAGAGCATGCGGCTGATCGGCATCGTCTCGCGCAGCGATCTGGTCAAGCCGTCGCTCGCGCACTTCGAAGAGGAACACAAGCGGGAACGCTTCAGGCGCATCGTGCCGGCGCCCACCAGGCGGCGTTTCGCGCCGGTTCGCAAAACCGGCTGAAAAAGCCGGAATTGGCGATAGCAGAAAGGCCGAGGCCAGTAATGGCCTCGGCCTTTCTATTTGCCCGTCCCTGACGCGTTGCACGGCAAGAAACGGCACCACCGCCCGCCCTGCTGTCCGCCGTCCCCCGCTCCATGAGAGGCACGGATCACGCTTCCCGCCAGGCCCCAATCCGTACCGGACATCATCCCCAAAACCGTATAGGTACTGTACCGGACCGTATCGCTAGAATGGCCTTCATCTGTCATTCACCTTTCCGCCGCTACGGAGCCACTCATGTCTTACGTCAGTCTCAGCGCGCTGCCCGCCGGCATTCTGTTCGCGCTCGTCACGTCGATCACGCCCGGTCCGAACAACACGATGCTGCTGGCCTCGGGGGTCAATTTCGGCTTTCGCCGCACGCTGCCGCACCTGTCCGGCATCAGCGCCGGGATGGTGCTGTTGATGCTGTCGGTCGGCATCGGTCTCGGCGAAGCGTTCGTGCATTTCCCGGTGCTGTACACGGTGCTCGAAGTCGTCAGCGTCGTATATCTGCTGTATCTGGCGTGGAAAATCGGCACCTCGGGCGAGCTGAAGCTCAAGAAGGGCGAGCGCCGGCCCATGCGCTTTCACGAAGCGATCGCGTTCCAGTGGGTCAATCCGAAGGCGTGGATGATGGTGCTGACCGCGGCCACGACGATCCACCTCAGCGAGCGCTTCGGCATGAACGTCGTCGCCATGGCGGTGGTGTTCTACGTGATCGGCTTTCCATGCATCTGCCTATGGGCGGGTTTCGGCACGGCAATGCGGCAGGTGCTGTCGAATCCGAAGCGGCTGCGCATCTTCAACGTGGCGATGGCGCTGCTGCTGGTGGCCTCGCTGTACCCGATCGCGCTGAAGCTGTTCGGCCACGGCGGCTAAGCACGGCCGTCCTTCATGACAGAACACCGCACAACACGGCGCAGCGGTGCTGCACGGCGCGGCGTTCGTAGCACGCATCGCGCCGTCACATTCACCCGTTGCGCTCAGAACGCGCCCTGCCCGACCCGCTCGATAAATCGCCACAACGCATCGTCGGTCGAATACGGCGCGTTGAAGCGGAACCAGGCGCTCGGCGCGTCGTCGGGACGGAAGTAGGAACCGGGCGCGAGCCAGATGCCATGCGCGAGCGCGGCCGTCGCGACCTCGCCCGCACGCTCGGGCTCGATCGGCAGGCGCGCCATCATGAAGAGCCCCGCGCGCGGCCGGTGAAAAATCTCGAGCCCGAGCGCATCGAGCCGCTCTTCGAGCGCGGCCTGCGCGAGCTTGAGCCGCTCGTTGACGGTTTCGACATGGCGCGCATAGCGCCCTTCGACCAGCACCTTGTCGACGATCCGCTCGATCGTTTCCGACGACGTCAGCCCCACCGCCATCTTCGTGCGCGCGAGTTCGCGCAGCACCGCCGTCTCGGCCACCACATAGCCGCAGCGCAGCGCGGGCGTCACCGTCTTCGAAAAGCCGCTCACGTACACCACGCGCTGCAGCCCTTCCATCGCGGCAAAAAGCGGCGCGCCCGACGGCGCGAGTTCGCGGCTCACGTCGTCCTCGATCACCCACATGTGCTCGCGCTCGGCGATCTGCAGCAAACGGAACGCGGCCGACATGCCGAAGGTCGCGCCGGTCGGATTCTGCAGCGTCGTATTGACAAAGATCGCCTTCGGCTTGTGCCGCGCGACCAGCGTGTCGAGCACGTCGGTATCGATGCCGGCGGGCGTGCGCGGCACGCCATGCACGACGAGGCCGGCGAGCTTGAGGATCTGCAGCAGGTTGCAATAGCCGGGATCTTCGACGATCACCGCGTCGCCCGCGCGCAGCAGCGTGCGCACGATCAGATCGAGCCCCTGCGTCGCGCCTTGCGTGAGCAGCACGTTCGTCACGTCGACGGGCAGGCCGCGCCGGTCGAGCTGTTCGGCGACGCGCTCGCGCAACGGCGCAAAGCCGTACGGATGACCGTAGTCGCCGAGGCGCACGGCCGGCACCCGGCTCATCGCGCGCAACGCATGCTGCAAGCCGCTTTCGTTGATCCACTCGGCCGGCAGCCAGCCGCAGCCGGCCTTGATCGGCACCGAATGGTCGGCGAACACGTCGGACAGCAGCCAGGTCGCGGTCAGGCTCGGCGGCTGCCAGTCGTCGGCGGCCGCACGCGTGGCCGGCCCGCGCGCCGCCACGCGATAGCCGGAGCCGCGCCGCGCGACCACGAGCCCCATCGAGACGAGCCGGCCGTAGGCCTCGGTCACCGTAAAGGTGCTCAGCGCATGGCTGTGCGCGAGCTGCCGCACCGACGGCAGCAGCGCGCCCGCGCGCAGCGATTGCGCCTCGATCGCGCGCGCGAAGCCTTGCACGACCTGCTCGACGAGCGTCGGCGAGGCGCGCCGGTCGCGCTGAAGTTCCAGTTCGATCATGATGCGGGCGATGAGTCCAGACAAAAAATCGGGCCGGGGCGGCCGGCTGGGTTAAATGGATGCGATGGATGCGGTGCCCTGACGTTCGCGCCGTGGATTGTGGATCGACCACGCACCGAAACAGTTCGTGCGAATCCACCAGCACAGTTAGCACCACACTTCGTCAACTGTTTATGCCGTCATTAAACCGCGAGCGCTACAGTTTGGCTACGCAGAAAACCCGCACCCCACCTACTTCAAGGAAATGCCATGAACTCGCGCCCCGTCATCGACGATATGTCGTCGTTCTGGATGCCCTTCACCGCCAACCGCCAGTTCAAGGCCGCGCCGCGCCTGCTGGAATCGGCGAAGGGCATGTACTACCGCAGCACCGACGGGCGCGAGGTGCTCGACTGCTGCGCGGGTCTATGGTGCGTGAACGCGGGTCATGGCCGCGACGAGATCGTCGCGGCGGTCACCGCGCAGCTTTCGACGCTCGATTACGCGCCGACCTTCCAGATGGGCCACCCGCTCGCATTCGAAGCGGCCACCAAGGTCGCCGAACTGATGCCGGCCGGCCTCGACCGCATCTTCTTTACGAACTCGGGCTCCGAATCGGTCGATACCGCGCTGAAAATCGCACTGGCCTATCACCGCGCGCGCGGCGAAGGCCAGCGCACGCGCCTGATCGGCCGCGAACGCGGCTATCACGGCGTCGGCTTCGGCGGCATTTCGGTCGGCGGCATCTCGCCGAACCGCAAGGCCTTCTCGGGCGCGCTGCTGCCCGCGATCGATCATCTGCCGCACACGCACAACCTCGAACACAATGCATTCTCGAAGGGCCAGCCCGCTTGGGGTGCGCATCTGGCCGAGGAACTGGAGCGCCTCGTCGCGCTGCACGATGCGTCGACGATCGCCGCGGTCATCGTCGAGCCGGTGGCCGGTTCGACCGGCGTGCTGATTCCGCCGCAAGGCTATCTGCAGAAGCTGCGCGAAATCTGCACGAAGCACGGCATCCTGCTGATTTTCGACGAAGTCATCACGGGCTTCGGCCGCCTCGGCAAGGCGACCGCGAGCGAGCGCTTCGGCGTGACGCCGGACATCATCACGCTGGCCAAGGCGATCAACAACGCGGCGATTCCGATGGGCGCGGTCGCGGCGAGCCGCGCGATCCACGATACGGTCGTGAATAGCGGCGCGCCGGGCGCGATCGAGCTGTTCCACGGCTACACCTATTCGGCGCATCCGGCTGCGGCCGCCGCCGCGATCGCGACGATCGACCTGTATCGCCGCGACAAACTGTTCGAGCGCGCGGCCGGCCTCGCACCGACGTTCGAAGCGGCCGCGCATGCGCTACGCGGCGCGAAGCACGTGAAGGACGTGCGCAACCTCGGCCTCGTTGCGGGCATCGAGCTCGAATCGCGCGACGGCGCGCCGGGCGCGCGGGCCTACGAGGCATTCGTCAAATGCTTCGAGGCGGGCGTGCTGATCCGCTTTACCGGCGACATCCTCGCGTTCTCGCCGCCGCTCATCATCGACGAGGAGCAGATCGCGCATCTCTTCAAGACGGTCGGCGAGGTGCTCGCGACCGTGCAGTAAGCGCGGCTCGAAACGCGCTCGGGGCAAGCAGAAGCGGCGGCACGCGTTGGCGTGCCGCCGCTTTTTTTATCGCGTCTCGCGTGGATGCGCGTGTGAATGCGCATGCGATACGCGGGTTCAAATGCGCGCATTCAAACACGCGGGCTCAAACGGTCTTCACGATCTTGGGCCGAAAGGCGGGATTGCCCGGCAAGTCTCCTGCCGCCTCGTTGCGCGCGGCACTCGTCGATAAATACCGCAGGCAGCATACGCGCAGGAAAGACGCGAAATTCAGAAGCTCTTCGCCACGCAAGGCCAGGAGTTCGTCGTAGAGCTTGACGGCGAATTGGGTCGTGGTCATGTTCTCGCGGTTGGCGATTTCCTGGAGCACGTCCCAGAAGAGATTTTCGAGCCTGACCGTCGTGACGACGCCATGAATGCGCAGCGCGCGCGTGCGCGATTCATAGAGGATCGGATCGGCATTGACATAGACATTGCACATACTGTCCCTCGCAAATGATGGCGTAGCGGCCTGCCCCGCGCCGCTATGCCAGCCCCTCAGATTTCGCGTTTGCTCATCTGCCCGGCGATATAGTCGGCCTGGCGGATCGCGAGCGTCACGATGGTCAGGGTGGGATTCTCGCCCGCGCCGGTCGTGAACTGGCTGCCATCCGAAATAAACAGATTCGCAATGTCGTGCGTCTGCCCGAAGCGGTTGCATACGCCGTCTTCCGCCCGCGCGCTCATGCGGGCCGTGCCGAGATTATGCGTCGACGGATAAGGCGGCACGCGATACACCGTCTTCGCGCCCGCCGCTTCGTACACGGCCGTGCCCTGCTTGAAGCCATGTTCGCGCATCGCCTCGTCGTTGGGATGATCGTCGAAATTGACGTTGGCCACCGGCAGTCCGAACTGGTCCTTCACGTCGTGATTGAGCGTAATGCGGTTGTTCGCGCGCGGCATGTCCTCGCCGACGATCCACATGCCCGCCGTGTACGGATACGCGTCCATCGCGTGCGCGAAGTCGGCACCCCACGCGCCGGGGTTCAGGAACGCCGCATAAAACGGCAAGCCGAGCGAGATGGTCTCCATATGATAGCCGCCGGCGAAGCCGCGCTTCGGATCGAAGCGCGCTTCGTCCTCGATGATGCCGGCCATCGTCGTGCCCTTGAACATCTCGACCTTGTTCTCGAACGTGGCGTAGACGGAGCCTGTCGTATGGCGCATGTAATTGCGTCCCACCTGGTCCGACGAATTGGCGAGTCCGTTCGGATAGCGGCTCGACGCCGAGGCAAGCAGCAAACGCGGCGTTTCGATCGAATTGCCCGCGACCGCCACCACGCGCGCCCTCTGGCGTTGCAGCTTGCCTTTGGCGTCATAATAGAGCACAGCATTCACCTTGCCGTGCGCATCGTGCTCAATGCGCGCGACGTGCGAATGCGGCCGCAATTCCATATGGCCCGTCGCCTGCGCCTTCGGAAGCTCGGTATAGAGCGTGGACCACTTCGCGCTGAAGCGGCAGCCCTGAAAGCAGAAGCCGCGTTGATAGCAGTGGCTGCGATCGTCGCGATTCACGCTGTTGATCGCCATGTGCCCCGTGTTGCATCGGCTATAGCCGACCTTGGTGGCACCCGCGAACATCACCTTGAAATTATTGTTGCCTGGCAGGCCCGGCCAACCGTTCGTGCGCGTCACGCCCATCTTCTTCTCGGCGCGGTCGTAGTACGGATCGAGTTCCTCTCGCGTCACGGGCCAGTCGAGCAGCGTCGCGCCGTCGATAGCGCCATAGGTCGTGCGCGCCTTGAATTCGTGCGGCTGGATGCGCAGGCTCGCGCCCGCCCAGTGCGTGGTCGTGCCGCCGACCGTCTTGCAGATCCACGCGGGCAGATGGGGGAAATCGCGCGCCACGCGCCAGCTGCCCGAGGCCGTGCGCGGATCGAGCCAGGAGAGCAGATGGAACGCATCCCACTCTTCCGTTTTGAAATCGGCCGGCGTGTTGTGCGCGCCCGCTTCGAGCACGACCACGTCGATGCCCTTCTGTGCGAGTTCGTTCGCGAGCGTGCCGCCGCCCGCGCCGGAGCCGATGATGACGACCACGTTATGGTCGTCGAGCGAAAAGCGTGTGCTGCCTTGTGTCGTTGCCATGCTGGGTCTCCCGATGTCACGCCGCCGGAACCGGGCCGCTGTCCTCGGCGGGCGGCTCGGGCAGCCACGCGAGATGATTGAAGCCCTTGAACAGATAGCCGCCGTCGCCCTCGCTCGCGCCATAGCCGAAATGCTGGTACGCGAGCGTGCTGCTGTAGATCGACACCACGGCCGTGCCGCGCACCGTTTCGAAGAACGGCGTGCCCGCGAGGGCGGCGACGTCGCTGGCCTGCGCCTCGGCCGACTGTTTGGTCCAGTCGCCAGCGGGTGCTTTCTGATCGAGCGCCTTCACGCCGTCGGCCAGTTGCTTGCGCACGGCCGCGTCGTGCTGCGCCTTGGCGTCGAGGTCCTTGACCGCGAGCGCATAGACGGCGTCGTCGAGCGTCTTGTGCGGATAGAGCTGCTTCGTCATCGCCAGCAGCACGGCGCCCTGATGCGTATCGAGATGCTTGAGTTCGAGCGCCCAGACGCGGCTCGGCGCGAACATCGCAAGCGAGGAAGATACCGCGAGCGTGCCGATCAGAATGCCCGTGCCCTTGAGCCATTCGCGGCGCGTAAGCGCGATGCGCGCAGGCGCCGCGCTCTCCGCTCGCGTGTCGAGGGCAATATCGATGGTCTTGCCTGTCATCGTCGTCTCCTTCCATGTTGGCGCGCGGACTGTGGGCATCCTTGCGCGCGGGCGGGTGCCGAACTAGCGATAGTGTCCGTGCTTTTCCAGCACCTCGATCTTGTAGCCGTCCGGGTCTTCGATAAAGAAGTAGCGCGCGAGCAATTCGCCGGCGCCGTTGTTGAACTCGCGCAGGTCCTTGGGCGCGAAGCCGAGACCGAGCAGGCGCTCGCGCTCCGCGTGTGCGTCGTCGACCACGACGGCGACGTGGCCGTAGCCGTCGCCGTGCGTGTACGGCGCCTCGCGGTCCTTGTTCCAGGTGAGTTCGATTTCGGCATCGGCTTCGCCGTTGCGCAGATAGACGAGCGAGAAGTCGTCGAAATCGAGCCGATGGCTCGGCGTCATGCCGAGTACGGTCTCATAGAAAGCGAGCGAGCGCTCCAGATCGCGCACGCGAATCATCGTGTGGATAAGCCTGGCCATACCCCTCTCCGTCAGTGTGCGATGCGCGAGATACTGCGCGAGCCGGTTCGCGCCGGTCACGGAATCAAATGTAGCGACCCCAACTGCCGCTGAGGTAATACGCGGCTAAATCCATGCCAGGGATTACACGGAGTCGTGTCCACGTTTGCGAGGCGCGCGCGATGCAAAGTGATGCCCGATCTCTGGCCGACCGCCGGGTATGAGATCAGAATAGGCGGTGAAGAGTTAACTCAGGTCGATCGCTTTGCATGGTGCATGGAATCGGAGTCAGCGCCGAAGCGCTCACTCAGGTCGACCGCGTTGAGGAGACGTTCATGAAGATTCCCACCGTTCGCGCGGGTGCGCATATCGAGGGCGTGCACTGGGTCGCCGAATATGCCGGAGACGTCCACGAAATTCGCGTGTTTCGCGAAGGGCAGGAAGTGGACGTGCACGACGCGCCGGCCACGCTGTTTGGCGACGAGACAAGCGCGGGCTCGAAAAGCACCGCGGATCATCGTGCGATGGAAGCGGCCGTGCTCGCTTATCTGAAGCACTTCGTCATGGAGCACGACGCGGAAGAGTAGTGCGCGGCGGCCTTCGGTGTCGTGAAGCGTGAAGGCCGCCGGTATTTTTAAGCCGCCGGCCCCTACTCCGCCGGCCGCAGCTTCTTCACCTCGGCATCCGGCGGCTGCACGCTCGCGCCGTCGATATACCGGTACGACGTCATCACGCCCTTGCCGTCCTTCAGCGCCGTCACGCCGACATACGCGCCCATGGTCGACTGGTTGTCCTGCGGACGGAACATGATCGGCCCGAACGGCGTCTGCACATTGAGCCCCCTGAACGCGGCGGCCAGCTTGTCGGAATCGACCGAGCCGGCCTTTCTGATCCCGTCCGCGATCGACATCATCGCCGTATAGCCGACCACCGAACCGAGCCGCGGATAGTCGTGGTATCGCGCCTGATACGCCTCGACGAATTTTTTATTCGCCGCCGTATCGATCGAATACCACGGGTAACCGGTCACGATCCAGCCGCTCGGCGCTTCGGCTCCGAGCGGATCGAGATAATCAGGCTCGCCGGTCAGCAGCGAAACGACCGCGCGATCCTTGAAGAGCCCGCGCGTATTGCCTTCGCGCACGAACTTGCCGAGGTCCGCGCTGAACAGCACGTTGAAGATCGCATCAGGCTTCGCATCGGCAATCGCCTGGGTCACGGCGCCCGCATCGATATTGCCGAGCGGCGTGGCCTGTTCGACGACGAACTGCACATCGGGCTGCGCGGCCGTCAGCAGTTTCCTGAAGGTCGCCACCGCCGATTGCCCGTACTCGTAGTTCGGATAAACGAGCGCCCAGCGCTTCTTCTTGAGCTTCGCCGCTTCCGGCACGAGCATCGCAACCTGCATATAGGTCGACGGACGCAGACGATACGTGTATTTATTGCCGTCGGCCCAAACGATCTTGTCGGTCAGCGGCTCGGCGGCGAGAAAGAACATCTTCTTCTGCTTCGCGAAGTCGGTGAGCGCGAGGCCCGTATTCGACAGATAGCCGCCGAACAGCAGTTGCACCTGCTCGCGCGCGATCAGTTCCTGCGCGACGCGAATCGTATCGCCGGGGTTGCCGTTGTCGTCGCGCGAAATCACTTCGAGCTGCTTGCCGAGTACGCCGCCCGCCGCGTTCACCTGTTCGAGCGCGAGATTCCAGCCGTTGCGGTAAGGTCCGAGAAAGGCGGGTTGCGCCTTGTAGCTATTGATCTCGCCGATCTTGATGGTCTGCTGTGCGCTCGCGCCGAATGCGGCAAACGAGCACGCGGCCGACACCATGAGGCGAGAGATCCATCCTGCACGCGTGGTCATGCGTTTCTCCGTGGTCTGAAGGATTGCTGGTTTTTTCCGGTATTCGAGTGGCGGGCGGAGCGACAACCGGGGCGATACTCGCCGCAACAAGCCGGCATCGTACCGTATCGCTTCATACACTTAGGTATGCGCGCCTGACGGTATCGTTTTGCGCAAGCTCGCCAAGCGTGCCGCCGAAACGGATCTGGCCTTTTTCAAGCACGTACGCGCGATCGCTGACCAGTTCGGCGAAATGCAGATTCTGTTCGGATAACAGAATAGAGAGTCCTTCGCGCTTCAGTTCGAGAATCATGTTCGCCATATGCTCGACGATCACGGGCGCGACGCCCTCGGACGGTTCGTCGAGCAACACAAGGTAAGGATTGCCCATCAGCGTGCGCGATACGGTGAGCATCTGCTGCTCGCCGCCGCTCATCTGTCCTCCCGGGCGTTTCGGCATTTCGCCGAGATTCGGAAAGAGGCGAAACAGCTTGCCCGGCGTCCATTGCGGCGCGCCTTCGCGCGGCGGCTGGCGGCCCGTGTCGAGATTTTCCATCACGCTCAGATCGGCGAATATGCGGCGGTCCTCGGGCACGAAGCCGACGCCCATGCGCGCGATCCGGTGCGGCGGCAGTGCGCCGATATTCTGGCCGCGAAACGTCACTTCGCCGCGACGGCGCGGCAGCAACCCCATGATCGCTTTCATCGTCGTCGATTTACCCGCGCCGTTGCGGCCGAGCAGCGCAACGACTTCGCCGCGCCCGACTTCGAGGTCGACGTCGAACAGGATATGCGCGCGGCCATAGAACGCATTGAGGCCGGCGACCTTCAGCATCGGTTCGCTCATTGCCGCGCCCCTTCGTCCCGGCCGTGGCCGCTCCCGCCACCCGCCTCGCGCTGAAACGGCGCCTGCGGGCGAAACGTCTTGCCGGTGCCGAAATAGACTTCCTGCACGCGCGCATCGTTGCGGATCGTCTGCGCATCGCCCTCGGCGATCAGCTTGCCGCGCGCGAGCACGATCATGCGATCGGCGTAGGCGAACACCACGTCCATGCTGTGCTCGGTAAACAGCACGCCGATCCCGTTTTCGATAACGAGCCGTTTGGTCAGCGCCATCAATTCATGACGCTCCTGCGGCGCCATGCCGGCCGTCGGTTCGTCCATCAGCAGCAGCTTCGGACGGTTCGCGAGCGCGATCGCGAGCTCGACGCGCTTGACGTCGCCATACGCGAGCACACCGCATGCGCGGCGCGCGTGCCCGGCCATACCGACCTGTTCGAGCAGCGCGAACGCTTCGTCGGCATAACGCGAGCTCGCCGGCTTCCATATGCCAAAGGTTTTTCTCTCGCGCGACACGAGCGCCATCTGCACGTTTTCGAGCACGGTCATCGAATTGAACGTGGCGGCAATCTGGAACGTGCGGCCCACGCCAAGCCGCCAGATATCGCGCGGACGCATGCCGACCAGTTCGTGACCGTCGAGAAGAATCGAGCCCGATGATGGCGGCAACTGTCCGTTGACCATATTGAAGCATGTCGATTTGCCGGCGCCATTGGGCCCGAGCAGCGCCAGCAGCTGACCGGCTTCGAGAGCGAAGGAAACGTCGTCGACGGCCTTCACGCCGCCGAACGATTTCGACAGGCCGTTCACGCGCAGCAGACTCATAGGCTCTCCCTGGCCGCCGCGGTGCGCTGCGCGGGCGACGTGCCGCCACTATTTTCATCGGCGTGATCGAGGCGCGCATCGCCGAAACGCTCGCGAACGAAGCCGACCATGCCCTGCGGAAATGCGATCACGAGCAGCAGGATCACAACGCCGAGCAGCGCCTGCCAGTAGTCGGTCTGCCGCGCGACCGTATCTTGCAGCCACGTCAACACGGCCGCGCCGACGAGCGGCCCGCTCAGCGTTTGCAGGCCGCCGAGCAGTACCATCACGAGACCATCGACCGACCGGCTCACGCTGATGACTTCCGGTGAGATAGTGCCCTTCGAGAACGCATACAGCGAGCCGGCGAGCCCGCAGAACAGCGCCGCGATCGCGAACGCGGCCCACTGCACGCGCTTTGCATCGATGCCGATCGCCTCGGCGCGCAGCACGGAATCGCGCGATGCGCGCATCGTATAGCCGAGCGGCGAAAACAGCATGCGGCGCAACAGCCACACGCCGAGCACGGCACAAACGAGCGTCAGGTAATAGTAGGCAAGCGGCGATGCCAGCCAGTTCGACGGCCATAAGCCGAGCACGCCATTGCTGCCGCCCGTCACGTCGTCCCACTGGAATACGACGGACCAGACGATCTGCGCGAACGCGAGCGTGAGCATCGCGAGATAGACGCCCGAGAGGCGCACGCAGAACCAGCCGAATACGAGCGCACCAAGCACGGCAAGCAGCGGGCCGAGCAGCAGCGCGGCTTCCATCGGCAGGTCGAGCACCTTGAGAAACAGCGCGGCACCATATGCGCCGAGCCCGAAATACGCAGCGTGGCCGAACGAATGCATGCCGCCCGGCCCCATGATGAAATGCAGGCTCGCCGCGAACAGCACCGCGATCAGGATTTCGACGAGCAGCACCGGCATATACGGAAACGCCCCGGCCGCGAGCGGCGCGAGCGCGAGAACCAGCAACACGAGCGCGGCGAGCCACTTCACGCGTCTGCTCGCGGGACGCAGCGGCGCTTCCGGCGCGCCCATGCCGCGCACCGCCACGCTCGCTCGGCCGAGCAGTCCCCACGGCCGCACCACAAGCACGAGCGCCATCACGACAAACTCCGCGACAAGCGTAAAGCGGCTCAGCGACAAGCCGATGCCGAACAGCGTCACATGCCCGATGCCGATGCATAGCGCCTTGATCTCGGCGATCAGCAGCGCCGCGATAAACGCGCCGGGAATCGAACCCATGCCACCGACCACGACAACGACGAACGCATTGCCGATCGTCTCGAGATCGAGCGACAGGTTCGCCGACATGCGCGGCCCTTGCAGCGCACCACCGAGCCCGGCGAGAAACGCACCGACGAAAAACACGCCGGTAAACAGCCACGCCTGGTTGATGCCGAGCGCGCCGAGCATCTCGCGGTCCTGGGTCGCGGCGCGCACGAGCGTGCCCCAGCGCGTGCGCATCAACGCATACCAGAGCAGCAGCAGCACCAGCGGACCGATGACGATCAGCGCGATATCGTAGGTCGGTAGCGGATGGCCGAGAAAATCGACCGCGCCCGCGAGATGCGGCGCGCGCGGGCCGAACAGATCGTCGGGGCCCCAGAGCCAGAGCGCGGCATCGCGAAAGATCAGCACGAGCGCGAATGTCGCAAGCAGATGGAATAACTCGGGCGCCTGATAGATACGCCGCAGCACGACGATTTCGACGAGCGCACCGAGCACCGCGACCGCCAGCGCGGCGGCCAGCACCGACAGCCAGAAGCCGGCCACCGTATGGCCGAAGCGGCTCGCGATGCTGTACGCGACGTAAATCCCGATCATATAGAACGAGCCATGCGCAAAGTTGACGATGCGCGTTACGCCGAAAATCAGCGACAGGCCGGCGGCAACGAGAAACAGCGTCGACGCATCGGCGAGTCCATTGACCAGTTGTACCAGCAGATTCGAAAGCATTGCGAGCCTCGGCGGCCAGCCGAAAGGCGTGCGAGCGGTGGGCGCGTCGGCACGGTCGGCGGGCGTTGCAGCGCGTGCGGCACCATGCGCCCGCGTCAAAGGCAGGACACTACCAGTGAATCAACCCGCATCACAACCCACTCAAGATCTACGCCGAAGCGAACGGGCGTACAGTGTGTGGCGGCGCATAAAAAAATGCGCGCCGGAAAACATCCCGGCGCGCGTTCTTCATCTTCAATCAGCAGAAGATTGCGATGCGCTTAAGGCTTGGCCGCCGCAGCGGCAGCGTCGTCTTCGCGAAACAGCTTGTCGGCGAGATGGAACGCCGAATTGGCCGCCGGCACGCCGCAATAGATCGCGCTCTGCAACAGCACTTCCTTGATCTGCTCGCGCGTCACGCCGTTGTTTTTCGCGGCGCGCAGATGCAGCGCGAGTTCTTCGTTGCGGTTCAGCGCGACCATCATCGCGATGGTCAGCAGGCTGCGCGTATGGCGCGGCAGGCCATCGCGCGTCCAGATCTCGCCCCATGCATAGCGCGAGATAAAGTTCTGGAATTCTTCGGTCAATTCGGTGCGGTTCGCAAGCGAGCGGTCGACGTGCGCATTGCCGAGCACTGCGCGGCGCACCCCCATTCCGGCTTCGTAGCGGTCTTCGTCGTTCATTTCGTCTCCGTCAGGAAGTCGAGTACGGTCTTCGTGAAAGCGTCGGCCTTCTCGATGTTGGAAATATGCGAGGCGTCGAGTTCGACATAGCGCGCGCCCGGAATTGCCTGGGCGAGTTCGCGGCCTTGCGCGGGTGTCGCGGCAACGTCGTGCGTGCCGCTGATCACGAGCGCCGGCAGCTTGATGCCGGGCGCTTCGGGGCGCAGGTCGGTGGCGTCGATCGCGTCGCAATTCGATGCATAGCCTTCCTTGTCGGTATGCACGAACACGTCGCGGATCATCGCCAGCACCACCGGCTCACGCTCGATAAAGTCGGCCGTGAACCAGCGCGGCAGCACCGCGTCGGCCAGCGCGAGCATGCCTTCGTTGCGGGCCTTCGCGGCGCGCGGCACCCACACTTCCGGCGAGCCGATGCGCGCGGCCGTATTGCACAGCACGACACGCTCGAAGCGGTCGCCGTGACGCGCGGCAAGACCGACGCCGGTCAAGCCGCCCATCGACACGCCGCAGAAATGCGCACGCGCGATCTTCAGCGTATCCATCAGGCCGATCACGTCGCCGGTCAGCTGCTCGATCGTGTACGGCCCCTTCGGCGCTTCCGAATGGCCGTGGCCGCGCGTGTCGTAGCGCAGCACGCGGAAGTGCTTCGACAACGCCGCGACCTGCGGCGTCCACATGGACAGATCGCTGCCGAGCGAATTCGACAGCACGATCCACGGCGCGTGGCCGTGACGGTCGCCGTCGATGCGGTAGTGAAGCTCGGTGCCGTTGACTGCGGCGTAGGGCATGCCGGTTACTCCTTGGAATGGGCGCGCTGCGCGCGCGCGGAATGAAGCGCCAGCGCCGCGTCCACATATGCGTGCGCCTGGCCGACGTATTGAGCGGGGTCGAGCAGCGCTTGCAGGCGCTCGGCCGAAAGGTGGGCGGTGACGTCCGCGTCGGCGGACAGCACGTCGTACAGCGTCTTGCCGTCGCGGATCGCCGCCTTCGAAGCGCGCTCGACCAGATGATGCGCGTCGAGCCGGCCGATCGAATCGCCGAGCGCGAGCATGACCGCTTCGCCGAGAATCAGACCATGCGTGACGTCGAGATTCGCGGCGAGACGCGCTACGTTCACATTCAGGCCGGCCGCGATCTGCTCGATATTCGCGAGCGCGCCGCCCGCAAGGCGCGCGAGGTCCGGCAGCGCATCCCATTCGGCCTGCCAGCCGCCGAGCGCACGCTCGTGCTCCTGCACCATGCCGGCGAACACGGTCGAGACGAGTCCCGGCGCGCGCGTCGCGGCGGTCAGCACGGCCGCGCAGCCGACCGGGTTGCGCTTGTGCGGCATGGTCGACGAACCGCCCTTGCCGGCCGCGGCCGGTTCGGCGAGTTCGTCGATTTCGGTCTGCATTTGCAGCGAGATGTCGCGCGCGATCTTGCCGAGCGTGCCGATCAGCATGCCGAACAGCGCTGCCGTTTCGGCGATGCGATCGCGCTGCGTATGCCAAGGCAAGGTCGGCACCGCGAGGCCGAGTTCTTTGGCGAGCGCTTGCGTGACCTGCGGCGCCGCCTCGCGCAGACTCGCGAGCGTGCCGGCCGCGCCGCCGAATTGCAGCACCAGCACGCGCTCGCGCAATGCGGCGAGCCGCTCGCGATGGCGCAGCAACGCGTCGAGCCACTGCGCGAACTTGAGGCCGAGCGTAATCGGCAGCGCCTGTTGCAGCCATGTGCGGCCGATCATCGGCGTCGCGCGATGGGTGGCCGCGAGTTTCGCAATCGCGTCGCACGCGGCTTGCAAGCCGCTGTCGAGCAGATCGAACGTGTCGCGCAGTTGCAGCACCGTTGCCGTATCGATAATGTCCTGGCTCGTTGCGCCCCAATGCACATACTTGCCGGCTTCGGCATCGGCGGCCTTGACGCGCGCGGTCAGTTGCTTGACGAGCGGAATCGCGAGATTGCCGCCGAGCGCGGCATCGCGCGCGAGCGCGTCGGCGTCGAGCTGATCGGCCTGGCAGGCCGCCTCGATCGCGGGCACGGCGGTTTGGGGAATAACGTGGTGGGCGGCCGAAGCGCGCGCGAGCGCGGCTTCGACGTCGAGCATCCGTTGCAGCGTGGCACGCGGCGCCCAGATGTCGTTCATCGGCTGCGTGCCGCAAAGAAGGCCAGTCAGACGGGCGCTGGAGTCGAGCATGGTGACGTCGGGTTCGAGGGAATCGGGGGTGAAGAATGAGCGTGGCGCGCAACGGCTCAACGCGGACGTGAGCCAGCGCGCTTGCCGCAGTTGCCGCAGTGGCAATCTCCGGCTGCGCTCGTCATGTCGCGCTTCGCGCTAACGCTCGCCCGGCGCATGGCCGCATAGTGTGGCCCGGCACGCCGGCTCGCACGGTTACGCGTCGTCGTGTATTTTGCGCCAAACGCCGCCGGCATGTGGCCGAAGTTGTCAGCAGGCCAGCGCCAACGAAGCGTTTGCTCCATCGGCGCCGGCCTTTTCGCAAACTAGCCCGCCATCAAGCCGCGCGCGCGTCCTGCGTGCCGTTGGTCATCGGCACGCCGGTCAGCTTCACCAGTTCGTCGAAGCCGATGTCCGAGAAAATCTCGCGCACCACGAGGCCTTCCTTCGTCACGTCGATCATCGCGAGGTCCGTATAGATGCGAGTCACGCAGCCGACACCGGTGACCGGGTACGAGCACTCGGCGGCGATCTTGCTTTCGCCCTGCTTGGTCAGGTGCTCCATCATCACGTAGACCTGCTTCGCGCCGATCGCGAGGTCCATCGCGCCGCCGACGGCCGGAATCGCGTCGGGTGCGCCGGTGTGCCAGTTCGCGAGGTCGCCCTTCGCCGACACCTGGAACGCGCCGAGCACACAGAAGTCGAGATGGCCGCCGCGCATCATCGCGAACGAATCGGCGTGGTGGAAATAGGCGCCGCCCGTCAGCAGCGTGACGTGCTGCTTGCCGGCATTGATCAGTTCGTCGTCTTCCTCGCCCTTCGCCGGTGCCGGGCCCATGCCGAGCAGACCGTTTTCGCTGTGCAGGAAGATTTCCTTGTCGGTGGCGAGGTGGTTCGCCACCAGCGTCGGCACGCCGATGCCGAGGTTCACGTAAGCGCCTTCGGGAATGTCCTGGGCAACGCGCTTGGCCATTTCATCGCGGGTCAGTTTCTTCATGTCGGTCTCCGAATCAGGCAGCAGCGTCGTGAGGATTGGGCGTCGGGGCATGCACCGCTTGCGGCACTTCGATCACGCGTTGCACGAAAATGCCCGGCGTGACGATTTCTTCCGGGTCGAGGCCGCCGAGCGGCACGACTTGCGATACCTGCACGATCGCGGTTTTCGCCGCGCTCGCCATGATCGGGCCGAAGTTGCGCGCGGTCTTGCGATAGATCAGGTTGCCCCAGCGGTCGCCCTTGTACGCCTTGATCAGCGCGAAGTCCGCATGCAGCGGCGCTTCGAGCACATAGTGGCGGCCGTCGATCAGGCGCGTTTCCTTGCCGTCGGCGAGCTTGGTGCCGTACGCGGTCGGCGTGAAAAAGCCGCCGATGCCGGCGCCCGCCGCGCGGATGCGCTCGGCGAGATTGCCTTGCGGCACGAGTTCGAGTTCGATTTCGCCGGAGCGATAGAGCGCGTCGAACACATACGAATCGCTCTGGCGCGGGAACGAGCAGATGATCTTGCGCACACGCTTGGCCTTCAGCAGAGCAGCGAGGCCGATATCGCCGTTGCCGGCGTTGTTGTTGACGATGGTCAGGTCGCGCGCGCCTTGCTCGATAAGCGCGTCGATCAGCTCCGACGGCATCCCTGCCGTGCCGAAGCCGCCGATCATGACGGTCGCGCCGTCGTGGACATCGGCGACCGCCGACTGCAGTGACTCGAAAATCTTGTTGATCATGTCGAAT